>LFCJ01000385.1_pt1 | contig 26855 bp, 26 predicted proteins | sample 643141 | NCBI WGS metagenome assembly LFCJ01 (sample SAMN03766243, study PRJNA286221) | soda lake metagenome | biome: soda lake; feature: Kulunda steppe; material: water; isolation source: sample B1-Br-g2 brine of Lake Bitter-1 | place: Russia: Kulunda steppe | collected 2010-07
CTGCTCGCCTCCAGCCTGGCCCTGGGCGCCGGCACTACCCTGGCCGACGAGCACCGCCTCAAGGTCGGCACCGTGGCCGGCCCCGAGACCGACGTGATGCAGGTGGCCGCCGAGATCGCCCAGCGCGAATACGGCCTGACCGTGGAGATCATCGAGTTCACCGACTACGTGACCCCCAACGCCGCCCTGGCCGACGGCAGCCTGGACGCCAACGCCTATCAGCACGAGCCCTACATGCTGTCCATGGTCAACGACCGCGGCTACGACTTCGCCGTGGCCGGCTACACCTTCGTCTACCCCATCGGCGCCTACTCCGAGAAGCATGCCAGCATCGACGAGCTCCCCGAGCGCGCCCAGATCGCCCTGCCCAACGACCCCTCCAACGAGGGGCGGTCGCTGATCCTGATGCACAACGAGGGGCTGATCGAGCTCGACGATCCGGAAAACCTCGAGGCCACGCCGCTCAACGTGGTGGAAAACCCGCGCAACTTCCGCTTCCGCGAGATCGAGGCCGCCCAGCTGCCCCGCGTGCTGCCCGACGTGGACATGGCCTTCATCAACAACACCTTCGCCCAGCCCGCCGGCCTGAGCCTGGACGACGCCCTGATCAAGGAGGGCCCGGAGTCCCCCTACGTCAACCTGATCGTGGTGCGCGGCGGCGACGAGGAGCGCGAGGCGATCCAGCAGCTGGTGCGCAGCTACCAGACCGAGGAAGTGAAGGCCAAGGCGGCCGAGCTGTTTGGGCCGGCGGCGGTGCCCGGCTGGGAGTAAGAAAAACGGAGAAGAACAGGGGCCGGCCCCTCCTTTACAAGGACCCGGGGCCGGCCTCTGCCATTTCAGGAGCCATGATGACCGTCGACTATCCCCTGCTCGCCCGCCAGCTCGCCGCCCTGCTCGATACCCGCGACTGGCTGACCAACAGCGCCCAGACCGTCGCCTTCCTGATGCAGGAGATCCCCGAGCTCAACTGGGCGGGCTTCTACCTGCAGCGCGAGCCGGAGACGCTCTGCCTGGGCCCCTTCCAGGGCAAGCCCGCCTGCCACCCCATCCCCTTCGGCAAGGGGGTCTGCGGCGCCGCGGCACGCACCCGCCAGACCCAGCGCATCGACGACGTCCACGCCGTGGCCGACCATATCGCCTGCGACGCCGACTCCCGATCGGAGCTGGTGGTGCCCATCGTGGTGCAGGATCGCCTCTGGGGAGTGCTCGACCTGGACAGCCCCAGGCGCGGGCGCTTCAGCACCGACGACCAGGCCGGCATCGAGGCGCTGGTCGCGGTCTTCGCGGCCCGGACCGATCTGGAGCAGGCGCACTGACGGCTAGGCACACCAACAAGCAGAACGCCCCCGCAGCCAGGGGCTGCGGGGGCGTTCCAGTATCTGGTAGGACCAGGCGGATTTGAACCGCCGACCTCCACGATGTCAACGTGGCGCTCTAACCAACTGAGCTATGGTCCTGCTGAGGGGGCGATGCGAGGCTGGTAGGACCAGGCGGATTTGAACCGCCGACCTCCACGATGTCAACGTGGCGCTCTAACCAACTGAGCTATGGTCCTGCCTGGGCATCCGCTGCCGACACGTATCGCCTCGGCAACGGATGCATATCATACCCATCGAGCTGGATTTTGCAAGCCTTCAGCGATCACTCTTGACCCGCTCCACCGCCTCCTGCCAGCCGCGATAGAGCCGTTCGCGCTCCTCTTCCCCCATTTGGGGCGTGAAGCGGCGCTCGCACTGCCAGAGCTCGGCGATCTCGTCGAGGTCGCGGTACCACCCCAGACGCAGCCCCGCCAGGTAGGCGACCCCCAGCGCCGTGGTCTCCAGCACCGTCGGACGGTCCACCGGTACCCCCAGCATGTCGGACAGAAACTGCATGACCCAGCTGTTGGCCACCATCCCGCCATCCACGCGCAGGGTGTCGGGCTCGGCGGCCATGTCATCGCTCATGCAGGTCTGCAGGTCGCGGGTCTGGTAGCAGACCGCCTGAAGCCCGGCGGCAACGATCTCGGCGATGCCGGTGTCCCGAGTCAGGCCGAGAATGGCGCCCCGTGCCTTGGGATCCCAGTGGGGCGCCCCCAGCCCGGTAAAGGCCGGCACCAGATAGACGCTGTGTTCCGCTCTGCCCTGGCGCGCCAGGGCCTCGCTTTCGGCGGCGCTCTCGAACAGCTGCAGACCGTCGCGCAGCCACTGCACCGCGGCCCCGGCCACGAAGATGCTGCCCTCCATGGCGTAGGTCGGCCTGCCCTCCAGCCGATAGGCCACGGTGGTGAGCAGACGATTGCGCGAGCTCTCGGCGCTGTCGCCGGTATTGACGATCATGAAGCAGCCGGTGCCGTAGGTACTCTTGCCCATGCCCGGCGAGAAGCAGGCCTGACCGACCAGCGCCGCCTGCTGATCGCCGGCGACCCCGGCGATGGGCAGCTCGCCGCCCAGCCACTCGGGGTCGATCACGCCGAAGTCGTCGCTGGAGTCCTTCACCTCGGGCAGCAGCGACGCGGGGATCTCGAACAGCTCGAGCAGCGCCGGGTCCCAGCGCTGCTCGTGAATATTGAACAGAGCGGTGCGCGAGGCGTTGGTGGCATCGGTGGCATGCACCCGCCCCCCGGTGAGGCGCCAGATCAGAAAGGTATCCACGGTGCCGAAGGCCAGCTCCCCGCGCTCGGCACGCTCACGGGCCCCCTCGACGTTGTCGAGCAGCCAGGCCAGCTTGGTGGCCGAGAAGTAGGGATCGATGAGCAGGCCGGTGCGCGACTGCACGCTCTCCAGATGGCCGGCATCGCGCAGCGCCTGGCAGGCGTCGGCGGTGCGCCGGTCCTGCCAGACAATGGCATTGTGGAGGAGCTCGCCGCTCTCGCGGTCCCACAGCAGGGTGGTCTCGCGCTGGTTGGTGATGCCCACCCCGGCCACCCGCTCCAGCGAGACGCCCTCCTGGTCGAGGACGTCCCGGCAGGTCGCCAGCACGCTCTCCCAGATCTCCCCCGGATCATGCTCCACCCAGCCGTCATGGGGAAAGTGCTGGGAAAATTCGCGCTGGGCCGACGCCACGCTGACGCCGTTCCGATCGAAGAGGATGGCGCGTGAACTGGTGGTTCCCTGATCGATGGTCAGCATCAGGTCGGGCTTGTGGGTTGATGGCGGGGTCATTGCGGAATACCTCCCTGGGTCAGCGCGGCCGGGTCCAGCAGCCGCTCGAGCTCCTCCCGGGAGAGATCCGTCTGCTCCTCGGCCACGTCGAGGATCGGCCGCCCGGCCTGATAGGCCTGCTTGGCGATCGCCGCCGCGGCGTCATAGCCGATCACCGAGTTGAGCGCCGTCACCAGGATCGGGTTGCGCGACAGCGGCCCGGCCAGGTTCTCCTCGCGCACCTTGAAGGTGGCGATGGCCCGGTTGCCGAGCAGCCAGGCGGTATTGCTCATCAGGGTGATCGAGGTAAGCAGGTTGTGGGCCACCAGCGGCAGCATGACGTTGAGCTGGAAGTTGCCGCTCTGGCCGGCGATCGTCACGGCGCTGTCGAGGCCGATCACCTGGGCGGCGGCCTGGGCGGCGGACTCCGGGATCACCGGGTTGACCTTGCCCGGCATGATGGAGCTGCCCGGCTGCAGCGATTCCAGCTCGATCTCGCCGAGGCCGGCCAGGGGGCCGGAGTTCATCCAGCGCAGGTCGTTGGCGATCTTCATGATCACGCAGGCCAGGCCGCGCAGCTGACCGGAGAGCTCCACCGCGGCGTCCTGGGAGGCCAGGCTGGCGAACAGGCTGTCGTTGGGCCCGAAGGCCAGGCCGGTCTGCTGTGACAGTGCCGCCGCCATGCGCTCGGCGAACGCCGGATGGGCGTTGATGCCGGTGCCCACCGCCGTGCCCCCCTGGGCCAGCCGGCAGAGCCGCACCAGGGCGCCGTCGAGGCGCTCGATGGCCTGAGCGACCTGGCTGGACCAGGCGCCCAGCTCCTGGCTCATGCGCAGCGGCATGGCATCCATCAGATGAGTGCGGCCGGTCTTGACCACGCCGTCGAGCTCCACTGCTCGCGCCTCGATGGTCTCGCGCAGGTGCACCAGCGCCGGACGCAGCCGCCCGGTGACCTCCAGCGCCGCCGAGAGGTGGATGGCGGTGGGAATCACGTCGTTGCTCGACTGGCCCATGTTGACGTGGTCGTTGGGGCCCACCTCGACCCCCTCACGGCTCGCCAGATGGGCGATCACCTCGTTGACGTTCATGTTGCTGGAGGTGCCGGAGCCGGTCTGGAAGAGATCCACCGGGAACTGGTCATCGTGCTCGCCGCGGATCACCGCCTCGGCGGCGCCCTCGATGGCCCGGGCCCGGGGCGCGTCGAGGAGACCCAGCTCGGCGTTGACCCCGGCCGCTGCCAGCTTGATGCGCGCGATGGCGTGAATGAAGGCGGGAGGCATCCTCTGCCCCGACACCGGAAAGTTGTTGACGGCGCGCTGGGTCTGGGCGCCGTAGAGGGCGTCGGCCGGCACCTCCAGCTCGCCCATGCTGTCCCGCTCGAGTCGCGTCTGGTTCATGACTGGCTCCTTGCAGACGATATGGGATACACCCTCAAGCCTGGCGTCGGCGTCCCGGGTCCGCAAGTTCGGCGCGGCGGCACCTCACGGGTATGAGATCTTTGGCTCCGCCACCATATTGCAGTGCACAAACCGCTCTGCTATGGTGCATTGCAACAGGGCGAGACCCGCCCCCACACCAGCTGAACCCGGAGGTTCCACCATGATGAACGCCTTCAACTTCGACACCAAGCCGTTTGACACCCAGCAGTTCGATAGCCTCTTCCTCGGTCCGGCTCGCGCCTACGCCTCCCTGGCCGTGGACTACACCGAGAAGATGGCTCACGCCCAGCTGGACGCCACCAAGGCCTACACCGACACCGGCCTGGCGCAGCTGCGCACCCTGATGTCCGTCAAGGATGCCGAAGGCCTCAAGAGCTACATGGAAGGCCAGCAGAAGGTCGCCAAGGACCTCGCCGAGCGCATGAAGGGTGACGCCGAGAAGGTCGTCGCTCTGCAGCAGGACTTCGTCCAGCAGAGCCAGAAGATGACCGAAGAGAACGTCAAGCAGGCCCAGGCGACCGCCACCAAGGCCACCGGCCAGAAGTAAGCGCCGCCGGCCAGCGCCGCACGCGAAAGCCGCCGCCCTCCGGGGCGGCGGCTTTTTGGTGGCCGGGTATCTCCAGGGGGATGGCCTGGGCAGCGGCTTGCGCTATGCTCTTGAACTGGCACAGGGCGCCGACGATTCTTCTCAGGGAGTGACACCATGAAACGCTGGATCCCGATGCTGCTTCCGGGGCTGCTGCTGGCCGGCTGCGAGATCATGCCCCCCGCACCGTCCCCCACCGAGCGCATCGAGGTGGTCGACCGCGACGTCGAGCCCCGTGAGGCTCCTGAAGGTGTCGAGCCGCCTCGGGAGATGCCGCCGGGCCGCGTGGCCCGCCAGGTCGCCTTCCCCGAAGCGGAGTATGCCGCCCTGGAGAAGCAGGGCAGTGGCGTGATCAGCGGCCGGCTGACCCTGGGCGGTCAGCCGGTGCCCGATGCCGGGATCTCGGCGGCCCCGGTGACCACCTACTCCGCCGAGGCGGCAGAGCAGGCCCTGGCGGGTCGTGCCGTGGAGCCCGCCGACCCGCGGGCCCGGGAGTACACTCATGCCACCCGCACCGACGACAGCGGCCGCTTCCGACTCTCCGGCCTGCCCGCGGGTGAGTTCTATCTCTCCGGGTCGGGCTCCGACCCGGCCAGCGGCGAGACGCAGGTGGTGATCCGCCAGGTGCAGCTGCGCGACGGCCAGCAGCTGGAGACCGAGCTCAGCCGCTGAGCCCTACCAGCCCAGCGCCTGCTTGACGAAGGGAATGGTCAGCCGGCGCTGGGCCGTCAGCGAGGCGCGATCCAGGGTGCTCAGCACCTCGAACAGCTCCCCCAGCCGCCGCGGTCCGCGGTGCAGGATATAGCGGGCCACCTCATCGGGCAGCGCCATGCCACGCCCCCGGGCCCGCAGCTGCAGCGCGGCCAGCCGACCGGCATCGTCGAGTCCCTGAACGTGGAAGGTGACCCCCCAGGTCAGCCGCGAGGCGAGGTCGGGCAGCTTGACCGGCAGCTGCCGGGGCGCGGCATCGGAGGCCACCACCAGCCGCTTGCCCGCATCACGCAGGCGGTTGAAGGCGTGAAACAGCGCCTCCTCCCAGCGCTTGCGCCCCAGCACCCGCTCCAGATCATCGATGGCCACCAGATCGAGGCGCTCGATCTCCTCGAGCATCAGCGGCGGGAAGTGGCCGAGCTCCGCCAGGGGCAGGTAGAGGGCACGCAGCTCGCGGTCCGAGGCGGCGTGACAGGCGGCCTGCAGCAGGTGACTGCGACCCACCCCCTCCCTGCCCCACAGATGGAGGAAAGGCTCTCCCCCGTCGTCGAGCTGGTGGATCAACCGATCAACCAGGCTGGCATTGGGCCCGGGATGGTAGTTGACGAAAGTGGCATCGTCGCGCAGACCGACGCCCAGCGGCAGCTGCGCCGGGGTCCTGCTCATGGCGCCTCCTCGTCATCGCGTCGGGCCAGGGTGGCGTCGTACAAGGTGCTGTTCTTGTAGCGGTCGTTGAGTTCGCGCAAGAGTACCATGATCACCGCCGCCGCCGGCAGCGCCAGCAGCACCCCGGTAAAGCCGAACAGGTTGCCCCCGGCCAGCACGGCGAAGATCACCGCCACCGGATGCAGGCCGATGCGGTCGCCCAGCAGCTTGGGCTGCAGCACCGTGCTCTCGATCGCCTGACCGGTGCTGAAGACTGCCACCACGCCGAGCAGCGCCAGCCAGGTACCGAACTGGAAGAAGGCCACGATCAGCGCGATGCTGATGCCGACGATGAAGCCCAGGAAGGGCACGATGCTGGCGAGTCCCGAGACCAGCCCGATCAGCACCCCGAAGCGCACTCCCATCAGGCTCAATCCCAGGCCGTAGATCACCCCCAGGCTGAGCATCACCAGCAGCTGGCCGCGCAGGAAGGCCGAGAGCACATCGTCGCAGCGCCCGACCAGACGCAGCGTGTCCGACTCCCAGCGCCGCGGCAGCAGATCACGCAGGCTGGCGATCAAGCGCTTCCAGTCGAGCAGCAGATAGAAGGTCACCACCGGAATCAGCGACACATAGGTGATCCAGGTGACGAAGGCCATGCCCGAGCGGCCCACCTGGCCGAGCACCTGGGCCAGGTAGCCCCCGGCATCCTGCCAGTGATCGGCAAGCGTCTCCTGAAGGTTGTCGAGTTCACCCGCCACGTCGAAGCCCGTCCAGGCCTGGATCTGCGGCCCCAGCACCGTCTCCAGCCACTCGAAGATCCCCGGGGTCACCTCGCCCAGCTGACGCAGCTGCTGCACCAGCAGCGGAATCAGCACCAGCAGCCCGAGCGCCAGCACCAGCAGCAGCACCAGGAACACGGCGCTCACCGCCAGCGGACGCGACAGCCCCCAGCGCTCCAGCCGGTTGGCCAGCGGATCCGCCAGGTAGGCCAGGATCATGCCGGCGATGAAGGGCATCAGCATCGCCTCGAGCTGCAGCAGCAGCCACCCCAGGCCCAGCGCCCCCGCCAGCACCCACCACTCTCTGCGCATCGCTCTCTCCCTGTCAGGGCCGCGCCGGCATGCCGTCACGGCTGCCGGCGCGGCGTCTTGATGCTACAATCGCGCATCCGACAATTATCCAGCCCAGCCGCCCTGCCATGCCCGGACTGGCGGCACGGACGGCACACGCCGACGACCTATCCACAGGACCCGAGATGACCGACTCTCCCTCTTCCCGCCCCTCGCTCAGCTACAAGGATGCCGGCGTCGACATCGATGCCGGCAATGCTCTGGTCGACCGTATCAAGGGCGTCGCCAAGCGCACCACCCGCCCCGAGGTGCTGGGCGGTCTGGGCGGCTTCGGCGCGCTGTGCCAGCTGCCCAGCGGCTACCGGGAACCGGTGCTGGTCTCAGGCACCGACGGCGTGGGCACCAAGCTGCGCCTGGCCATGGACCTCGGCCGACACGACACCATCGGCATCGACCTGGTGGCGATGTGCGTCAACGACCTGGTGGTGGCCGGCGCCGAGCCGCTCTTCTTCCTCGACTACTATGCCACGGGCAGGCTCGACGTGGACATCGCCGCCGACGTGGTGACCGGCATCGGCGAGGGATGCGAGCAGGCCGGCTGCGCGCTGGTGGGCGGCGAGACCGCCGAGATGCCCGGCATGTACGAAGGCAGCGACTACGATCTGGCCGGCTTCTGCGTGGGCGTGGTGGAAAAGTCCGAGATCCTGGACGGCAAGCGCGTGGCCGAAGGCGACGTCCTGCTCGGGATCGCCTCCTCCGGCCCCCACTCCAACGGCTACTCGCTGATCCGCAAGATCCTCGAGGTCTCGGGCGCCAGCCTCGAGACCCATGTCGGGGGCGTGGCCCTGGGCGATGCCCTGATGGCGCCAACGCGCATCTACGTCAAGCCGCTGCTGTCGCTGTTCAAGGAGAGCGGCGTTCCGGTACATGCCCTCTCTCACATCACCGGCGGCGGCCTCACCGAGAACCTGCCCCGGGTGCTCCCCGAGAGCCTCGCGGCGAGGGTCGACGTGGCCAGCTGGACCCGACCGGCGGTCTTCGACTGGCTCCAGACCGAGGGCAACGTGGCCGAGGAGGAGATGCTCCGCGTCCTCAACTGCGGCATCGGCATGGCGGTAGTGGTGCCGGCCGACAAGGCCGACCAGGCCCGGGCCCACCTGCAGGCGCTGGGCGAGACGGTCTACCGTATCGGCGAGATCATCGCTCGAGACGACGACGCCCCCCGGGTGCAGCTGGAGAACCTCAAGGCATGAGCGACACCCCCTCTACCAGCGACACCCTGACCGACTTCGCCTCGGAGCCGGCGGCCACCCGCCGAGTGGTGGTGCTGATCTCCGGCAGCGGCAGCAACCTGCAGGCGCTGATCGACGAGCAGACCCACGATCGACTGGGCGGCGAGATCGTCGCGGTGATCTCCAACGAGCCCGCCGCCCACGGCCTGGCCCGCGCCCGGGAGGCCGGCATCGACGCCGTGGCGCTCCCCCATCGCGAGTACGACAGCCGCGAGGCCTACGACGGCGCCCTGATCAAGGTGATCGAACGCCACGAACCCGACCTGATCGTGCTGGCCGGCTTCATGCGCATCCTCACCCCGCGCTTCGTGCAGCGCTTCCTGGGACGGGTGCTCAATATCCACCCCTCCCTGCTGCCCGCCTATCAGGGCCTGCACACTCATGCCCGGGCGCTGGCCGACGGCGTGGTCGAGCACGGCTGCAGCGTGCACTTCGTCACCGAGGAGCTGGACGGCGGCCCGGTGGTGATCCAGGCCGCGGTGGATGTGGCCGAGGGCGAGACCGAGACGAGTCTCAAGGAGAAGGTTCACGCCCGGGAGCATCTGATCTACCCCATCGCGGTGAAGTGGTTCCTGGAGGGGCGCCTGCAGTTCGCCCCCCGGGGCGCCACCCTGGACGGCATGCCGCTGCCGCCCCAGGGCGTGCGCCTCTCCCACGCCGACGCCGCGGAAGAGCTGGACGAAGAATGATGCAGTGCGGTATCTGCTAGTCTGAGGGTGAAACCCTGCTGCTCGTCATCGCGGAGGCGCAGTCACATGACCCCTGAACCCCGGACGACACCCGCTCAGCCCGCACCGATTCCCGCTGCCGATGAACGGCAGCGGCCCGACCCCGGCGGCTACGCCACTCGCGCCCTGGATCGCGCCTTCAAGGCCAACCTGGCGAGGATGACGGCGGGGATCACCCCCGCCGGTCTCACCAGCGTCTACTTCGAGTGGTTGAGCCATCTGGCGCTGTCGCCGGGCAAGCAGGTGGAGCTCGCCGAAAAGTGTCTACGCAAGTCCACCCGCTTCGCCCAGTATGCCGGTCGCCTGGCCCTGAATCCGGCGACGCCGGCCTGCATCGAGCCCATGCCCCAGGATCGACGCTTTCGCGATGACGCCTGGCAGCAGTGGCCCTACAACCTGATCCATCAGTCCTTCCTGCTGACCCAGCAGTGGTGGCACAACGCCACTACCGAGGTGGAGGGGGTATCACCCGCCCGCGAGCGGGTGATCAACTTCGTCACGCGTCAGCTGCTGGACCACGCCTCGCCGTCCAATATTCCCTGGCTGAATCCCGAGATCGCGCAGGCGACCCTGGACTCCTGCGGCGGGAACCTCGTCAACGGCTGGCAGAACTTCCTCGAGGATTGCGAGCGCACCGCCTCCGGCAAGCTCCCGGTAGGCGCGGAGGCGTTTCGTCTGGGTGAGCAGCTGGCGGCCACCCCCGGCAAGGTGGTGTACCGCAACCATCTGATAGAGCTGATTCAGTACGCGCCGACCACGCGGCAGGTCCAGGCCGAGCCCGTGCTGATCGTGCCCGCCTGGATAATGAAGTACTACGTGCTCGACCTGACGCCCGGCAAGTCGCTGGTGGAGTATCTGGTGGACCAGGGCCATACGGTATTCATGATCTCCTGGCGCAACCCGGGCTCGGAGGATCGCGACCTGAGCATGGACGACTACCGCCGGCTGGGACCCATGGCGGCGCTGGACGTGGTCACCGAGATCACCGGCAGCCACCGAGTGCACGGCGTCGGCTATTGCCTGGGGGGCACCCTGCTCTGCATCGCCGCCGCCGCCATGGCCCGCGACGGCGACGATCGCCTGGCCACGCTCACCACCCTGGCCACCCAGGTGGACTTCACCGAGGCCGGAGAGCTGATGCTGTTCACCGGCGAGAGCCAGGTCGCCTTTCTGGAGGACATGATGTGGGATCGGGGCTACCTGGACGGCGCCCAGATGGCCGGCGCCTTCCAGATCCTGCGCTCCAACGATCTGGTCTGGTCGAGGATGGTGCGCGACTACCTGCTGGGCCAGCGCCAGCCGATGAACGCGCTGATGGCCTGGAATGCCGATAGCACGCGGCTGCCCTACCGCATGCACAGCGAATACCTGCGCCAGCTGTTTCTCGACAATGACCTGGCCAGCGGACGCTATCAGGTCGATCATCGCCCGGTGGCGGTCCAGGACATACGTGCGCCGATCTTCGCCGTCGGCACCACCTCCGACCATGTGGCGCCCTGGCAGTCGGTCTACAAGATTCACCTGCTTACCGATGCCGACGAAGTGACCTTCCTGCTCACCAGCGGCGGCCACAATGCCGGCATCGTCAGCGAGCCGGACCATCCGACACGCCGCTACCGGCTGCGTACCCAGCATCAGGGGGAGCGCTATCTCGACCCCCAGACCTGGCTGCAGAGCACGCCGGAGCAGGCGGGGTCCTGGTGGCCGGCCTGGCAGCAGTGGCTGGTCGAGCACTCCAGCGGCCGGAGCGCCCCGCCGCCGCTCGGCGGCGATCGCTTTCCCGCGCTGGAGGACGCCCCCGGTCGCTACGTGAGAATTTCCTGAGGCCAGGGGCCCGGCGCTGCCCCCCGGGGGAACCGGGTGGTGGGAACCAGACGCTGGAGACTAGGTCCTGGGAAGCGTCACGCCGCGCTGCCCCATGTACTTGCCGCCGCGGTCCTTGTAGGAGATATCACACACCTCGTCGGACTCCAGGAAGAGCATCTGGGCAACGCCCTCGTTGGCGTAGATCTTGGCCGGGAGGTTGGTGGTGTTGGAGAACTCCAGGGTCACGTGCCCCTCCCACTCGGGCTCCAGCGGCGTCACGTTGACGATGATGCCGCAGCGCGCATAGGTGGACTTGCCCAGACAGATGGTCAGCACGCTTCGCGGGATGCGGAAATACTCCACGGTGCGCGCCAGGGCGAAGGAGTTGGGCGGGATCACGCAGACGTCGCCCTTGATGTCCACGAAGCTCTTCTCGTCGAAGGCCTTGGGGTCCACCACCGCGGAGTGGATGTTGGTGAACACCTTGAACTCGTCGGCGCAGCGCACGTCGTAGCCGTAGCTCGAGGTGCCGTAGGAGATCACCCGGCGATCATTCACGTAGCGAACCTGATCGTGCTCGAAGGGCTCGATCATGCCCTCCTGCGCGGCCATGCGGCGGATCCACTTGTCGGACTTGATGCTCATCGGGAGGTTTCCTGCTGAAGTGAAGTCTTGGGCCTGGGCGCCAGGCAGCGGGGCCGCCATGATAGCGGCCCCGGCCACGAGCGTCACCTCGACGCCGCTCAGTCACCGAAGGAGATGCTGGGTCCCTCGGCGGCCTGGCCCTGGACCTGTTCGGCCACCTGGCGGGCCATGTCGCGGAAGCTGGCGGTCACCTCGCCGTCCGGATCGGCGACCACCGTGGGGTTCCCGCCGTCGACCTGCTCGCGGATGGAGAGCGCCAGCGGCAGCCGACCCAGCACCCGGGTCTCGTACTCGGCGGCGATGTGTTCACCGCCCCCCTCGCCGAAGATCGGCTCGGCGTGGCCGCAGTTCGAGCAGACATGCAGGCTCATGTTCTCCACCACCCCCAGCACCGGGACGTTGACCTTGCGGAACATCTCGATACCCTTGCGCGCATCGAGCAGGGCGATGTCCTGTGGCGTGGTGACGATCACCGCACCGTCCACCGGCACCTTCTGGGCCAGGGTCAGCTGAATGTCCCCGGTGCCCGGCGGCATGTCGATGAACAGGAAGTCCAGGGCGTCCCAGGCAGTCTGGGTCAGCAGCTGCTGGAAGGCGCCGGCCACCATGGGACCCCTCCATACCATGGGCTCCCGGGTATCGACCATGAACGCCATGGACATCGCCTGGAGGCCATGCGCCGCCAGGGGGCGCATGCGATTCTCGCCGGCCGACTGGGGGCGCACCCCCTCCCCCACGCCCAGCATCTGCGCCTGGCTGGGGCCGTGGATATCGGCATCCAGAATGCCGACCCGATAGCCCTCGGCGGCCATGGCCAGTGCCAGATTGACGGTGACGGTGGACTTGCCCACGCCGCCCTTGCCGGATGCCACGGCGACAATATGCTTGACCCCTTCGATCACGGGCTGCTCCTTGCTGGTTCGTGCATGTAGGACGGACCCAGGCCGCCGCGTTGCTCGGCTCAGTATAGCCGCGCCGTGCAGCGGCGGTCCGGTCCCTGACGACGAACGGCGGACCCGAAGGCCCGCCGCTCCTTGCTGGCAAGAGTCGAGGAGGCGAGGCGCCTTAGGCCGCTTCGTCCTCTTCGCTCTCTCCGTTCTCTTCACCTTCGGCGCCCTGCTCGTCCGGGCCGGCATCGGCCTCGTCGTCGGCGGGCTCGGCATCGGGGGCTTCCAGACGCGCCTCCAGGTCCGCCAGCTCACTGCGCCAGCTGGAGAGCTGGGACTCGAGGCGCTCGAGCTGCGCCTCGCGGCGCTCCGCCTCGGCCTCGATGGTCGCCACCTCGTCGCGACCGATGCCGATGGCGATCATCAGATCGTCGCGCTCGGCGCGAGCCTCCTGCACCTCGGCGCGGGCGGCATCGCGCTCCTCGCTGGCCTGGCTGACCTCCTCGGCCACCTCGTCACGCTCGCGCTCCAGCCCCTCGATCTCCTCCTCGAGGGCCTCGAGGTGAGCCTGGCGCTCCTCCAGCTCGGCCTCGACCTCGGCGCGCCTCGCTTCGGTCTCCTCGACCTGCTCGCGCAGGGAAGCCAGCTCGGCATCGGCTTCGTCGCGGGCGGCCTCCGACTGCTCTCGGCTCTCGACCGCTTCCTGGCGCTCCTCCTCGGCCTCCTGACGGGCTGCCTCGGCTTCCTGGCGGGCCTCTTCGGCCTCCTGACGAGCGGCCTCGGCGTCGTCGCGGGCCTCTTCCACGGCCTCGACCTCCTCACCCAGCGCCTCAAAGGCGGCTTCCAGCTCGGCCTTCTCCGCCTCGAGGGCCTCGATCTCCTCCTGAAGCGTGTCGCGCTGCTCGGTAAGCGCTTCGAGCTGCGCCTCGGTCTCGGCAATCTCCTCGTTCAGGCCGTCGAGCTCGGCCCGAGCCTCGGCCTGCTCCTCGGCCATGGCGGCCTCGGCGGCATCGCGCTCGTCCTGAAGCTCGGCCAGGCGCGCCTGCAGCGCCTCGATCTCCTCGCCGGCCTCATCGCGCTCGTCGAGCTGACTGACCAGGGTCTGGTTACGCGACTCCAGCGCGGCAAGCTCGGACTCCAGGGCTTCACGGGCCTCGCGATGGGAGCCCGAGTTGGACTGGGCCACGATGGCCCAGATGACGGCGACGGCGGCAACGCCTGCCAGCCCCCTGACACGATTATCCTTGAATGGTGACGTCTGGGAGGTTTCCGACATGGATGCATCCTCTCTGATTCAGCCTAGGAATAGGACCGACCGGCGTGGGCCGAGCGGCCAGGCGCTTCGAATCCAACCTGCTACATGGTCAACCCGCCTGAAACTCAGCATACAGAGCGCCACCCCCGGAGGAAAGGGAGACCCCCGCGGTGCGCTCAACGCTCAGAAACGCTCACCGGCCCTCAGATAGCGCCACTCGCCGACCGGCACCCGGCCCAGCGATACCCCGCCGATGCGCAGCCGCCGGGTCTCCACCACCGTCAGTCCCACCGCCCGACACATCAGCTCCAGCTGGCCGGGCACCATGCCCTTGAGCGCAAAGCGCAGCCGGGTCTCGCTCTGCCAGCTGACCTTGCCCGGCGCCAGCCGTCGCCCCGGCACCGCCGAGCCATCCCGCAGCGCGGCGAGCTGACGCTCGTCCAGGCTGCCGATCACCTCCACCTGCCACTCCTCCTCCAGCCGCACACGTCCCTCATCGAGACGACGCGCCACGCCGCGGTCCTGAGTGAAGACCAGCAGCCCCTCCTCGCCGGCGGCCAGCGGCAGCAGCGTCATCAGGCCGCGAAAGTGCGCCTTGAGGGGCGCCTGTCCGGCGGGGTCCTGGCTCCAGTGGGAGGCCTTGCCGATCAGCCGCCGGGCAAGATCCTCGTCCTTGCCCCCGGCGGCATCAAGATCGGCAGGAGCGTTGAACAGCAGCGTGGCAGGCGGAATCGCCCGGGGCACGGCACCGGGGAGAAGCTCGATGCGCTGATTGCCGACCTTGAACTGCGGCTCCTCGACGAGGCGGCCATCGACCTTCACCCAGCCGCCGGCGATGTAGAGCTCGGCCTCGCGACGCGAGCAGGGCAGCTCCCGGGCCAGCCGCTTGGAGAGCCGCTCACCGGCATCCATGTCACTCATATCTCGTCCTTCTGCTGAAACATCGGGTGATGAGGGGGCGCCTCGAGGCGCCACTGGGAGAGCCAGGGGATACCCCGGACCTCCACGCCCAGGCTGCGCAGCCAGCGGGCGGTGACCAGGTTGGACTGATGGGTCAGCCAGTAGGCGCGTGGGTAGGGGACGAAGCTGAGATCGAACTCGTCACTGTAGACCGGGGTCACCCCCGGCGCCTCGAAATAGGCATCCAGGCGGCTCTTGAGGGCCACTACCCGCGCCTCCTCGGCGACCAGCGGATAGACCCGCATCAGCCCTTCGGGTGCCAGGCCCGGCAGCGCCTCCCTGGAGCTGATCGTTTCATGCACGCCGCGGCCCAGGCCGCTGACGGTAGGCCAGAGCAGCGCCGAGGCGGCGGCCAGCGGATGCCGCTCGCCCTCCACGTACCAGCGCCATTCTCCATAGCTGTAGCGCACCATCCCGCCCTCGCGCCGGGGCAGCGCCAGGCTGGCGTGGCGGCCGTGATCGAGCAGATAGACCGTCACCGGGGCGACGGGTGCCTCCGGAGGCGTCAGGCGGCCGGCACAGCCGGCCAGCGTCAGCAGCGCCAGCAGCAGGACGCCCCGGGCCGGGATAGCCGAGACGCCCATCTCAATGGGCCAGCCAGATGCAGTGCTTGGCTCCCTTGCCGGGCCGATGAGCACGTACCGTGACCGTCTCGACCAGCAGGCCGATCCGGCGCAGGCGCTCGGTGAAGGCCGGATCCTGACCCGCCGACCACACCGCCAGCACCCCGTCCGGACGCAGCGCCTGCCGGGCCGCGTCGAGCCCCTTCGGCGAGTAGAGCCAGTCGTTCTCGCGCCGCGTCAGCCCCTCGGGGCCGTTGTCCACGTCGAGCATGATGGCGTCGAAGCCGCCGGGCTCACGGCGCAGCAGCTCGCCCACGTCGCCCAGGCTGACCCGGGTGCGCGGGTCGTTCAGGGGGTAGCCGGCCGCGGCACCGAGCGGGCCACGATTCCACTCCACCACGCCCGGCACCAGCTCGGCCACCACCACCTCGGCATCCTCGCCCAGGGCGGCCAGCGCTGCAGACAGGGTGAACCCCATTCCCAGGCCGCCCACCAGCACCCGGACGCCGGGACGCTCGGCGACTCGCTGGCAGGCCAGCTCGGCGAGGGCATCCTCGGAGCCGTGCAGGCGAGTATTCATCAGCTCGCCGGCGGTACCCGCGATGCGGATGGAAAACTCGTCATTGCGCTGCAGCAGGCGCAGCTCACTGCCCTTGCCGGGAATGCTGGCGGTGCCGATCAGTTCAAACTTGGCCATGGTCCCTCGCTGGCGGTGGGAAGGGTCATCATTATGCTGGCAGTTGCCACGGCATGCCATGCGCGGAACGCGGGGCGCTTACCTTCATCGACAAGCAGAGCCGGCATGCCCTGGCTAAGGGCACGCCGGCAACGGTTGAGTCGATGACCGCCCGCCTCAGGCGTCGAGGCCGGATCGGTGCGAGAGGATCAGCGCAGCCCCAGCAGGGACATGATGAACAGCACCACCACGATCAGGCCGATGAGGTAGATGATATTTCGTAGCAAAACACTCTCCTTGCCGGTGCAGCACAGGCGCGGGCGGAGTGCCCGCCCATCCGGCCGCTGGCTGATTACCAATGTAGCAGCGGTCTCGGCGAGGAAAAGCGATACCCGGGAATTGACGTCGGACGCTGCGGCGGGCGTATGATGCAGATACGCCCATGGACGGCCAGCCCGATGCTTCGTCACTCCCCGTCTCGCCACCTCCTCTTCACCCAGCTGCCACGGGTGGCGGGCTTCCTGTGGCGCGTGCTCATCGCCTTCCTGCGCAACCGCGGCATCCTGCTGGCCGGCGGCGTCGGCTACAACATCCTGCTCTCCATCGTGCCGCTGTTTGCGCTGCTGGTGGTACTGCTGGCCCGGGTGGTGGACGAGACCCACCTGCTCGAAGTGCTGAGCGTGCAGGCCCAGCACCTGGCACCGGCCCACGCCGAGGTGCTGCTGGAGGCGGTGCGCGCCCTGCTCGACACCCGCGAGGTGATCGGCATCCTCGGCTTCCCGATCCTGCTGCTGTTCAGCTCCTTCGCCTTTCGCATGCTCGAGGATGCCCTGGCGATCATCTTCCACGCCCCGGACACCCACCACCAGGGGCGCAGCGCCTGGGTCTCGGTGCTGCTGCCCTACGCCTTCATGGTGGTGCTGGGGGCGGGGCTGATGGCACTGACGCTGCTGGTGACCCTGGCCAGCTCCCTCAATGCCCTGTGGCTGGCGCTGGTCGGCCGCGAAATGCCGTTCGCCGGACTCTCTGGCCCGGCACTCAACCTGGCCAGCTTCATCGGGGTCTTCCTGCTGTTCAGCGCGATCTACAAGGTGCTGCCGGTGGTAAAGGTCGCGCTGCGGCGCGCCGTGATCGGCGGCCTGGTCGCCACCCTGCTCTGGGAGGGGGTGCGCCTGCTGCTGGTCTACTACTTTGCCAACATCTCCTTCGTCAACGTCGTCTATGGCTCCCTTGCCACCCTGATCGTGGTGCTGCTGAGCCTGGAGATAGGCGCCATCATCCTGCTGCTCGGCGCCCAGGTGATCGCCGAGCTGGAGCACAATGCCCGCCGGGGAGTGCCCTGGTACATCGATCCGCGCCGCCAGGCGGTGACCCATGTGGATTGAGGAGTGAGGGGCGAGGGGTGAGGGATGAGGAGTAAAGGGTGAGGGGGGACGGGAGAGAAGCCCCCGCAGCGCTCAGCGCCGATCCGGCTCGGCGTCGTCCCGGCGCAGGCGGCGAATCAGCCCCATCAGGCTCTTGCCGCTGACCATCCCCAGCAGGTAGATCGCCATCAGCAGCAGGGCCAGGGGCAGCGACAGGCTCCAGGTCAGGAAGCGCACCTCCACCATGGTGATGTTCTGCACGAAGAGAATCAGCACCAGCGCCGCGATGATCAGCTTCACGGCCAGCAGCAGCTTGTCCATGCCCGGTCTCCTTGTGGGGTTGGCTCTCCCAAGCTGGCCGGCGAACCCCGCCCTGTCAAGGCGCCCCCGCCCGGGGGCAGGGAGCCTTCAGAACGTCGAGAGCCCGCTAGCCTCCATGATCCGGTAGCGCAGCCGCTGCAGCCGCGTGGCATCGTCATGGGCCGCGAAGGGTTCGCTGGTGGTGCGCTCGGGGGAGCTCGACCAGCGCCGCTCGAAGAAGGCGGCGGCCTGCTCCAGGGCCGGGGCCTCGGCCCTGCCCAGCAGGCGGACGCTGGTCTCCAGGTTGAGGTTGTCGAGGTTGCGCCGGGTGAAGTTGGCCGAGCCGACTATCAGCTCCGCCTCGCCCCCCTGCGCGGGCCAGCGCAGCAGCAGCTTGCTGTGGCACTGCTCGCCACGCGTGGCACACCAGCGCACCGCGATGCCCGCCTCGACGAGCTCGCGGGCCACCGGCCGGTTGGGGATGCCGCTCTTTTCCAGGCCGAAGGCGTCGCGGTTGAGATCGAGCAGGGCGCGGACCTCGGCGCCCCGCCGTCTGGCCTGCTTGAGCGCTCCGATCACGCGCCGATGGGCGAGATAGAAAACCGCCAGGTCGAGGCGATCCCCCTCCCCGCTGGCCTCGATGGCCGCCAGCAGGGCGTCGCGGATCGCCCTCTCGGTGAGCAGCTGCAGTCGTGTGCCCTCGCCGCCAGGGGGAGCCGACCGTGGCGGAGGGTCCGACAGGCCGATGCCGGACCAGGCGGCGACGGTGCGCTCCGAGGCCAGCAGGTCCAGGGCCGCGTCCCCCGCGAAGCGCAGCGCCACGTTGCCGTGCAGGCTGCTGGCGTCATGGGGATTGGCCGAGGTCACCAGGCCCGCCCAGCCGTCGCCCCTGTCCACCACCAGCGTCTTGCGGTGGTTGGCTTTGAAGTTGAGCATCGCCAGATAGCTGCGCAGGGTGACCCGGCCCGGCCCCAGGGCGTTGGGCAGCCAGCCACCCCGAACGCTGTTGCCCAGCCAGCAGGGCCCCAGATGCCAGAGCCCCGACCAGAGCGGATTGGAAGCGCGCAGGCGGTTAAGGTCGGTGAACACCACGGTCACGCCGGCCCGGCGCAGGCCTTCGAAGTGGTTCGGTGCGAGCCCGCCGTAGAGGGTGTTGAAGGGGTCGGTGATCACCACCGCCTGAAGGCCGGGGTAGCGTCGCTTCTGTGCCAGCAAGGCAGCGGTGAGATCGGCACAGAGCGGCCTCAACCCGGCGGTATCGGTGCCGGCCGAAAAGTCGTTGAAGAGAAAGGCGTCGAGCACCACCAGGCGCCGGGCCTGCCCGATCAGCGCCAGCATCTCGTCGAAGATGGTCTGCTCGAGGTGGCGCTCGCCCCGGGCACCGAACCAGGACTCATCGGCGAGGAAGCGCACCTCATCTGCCGAGCGCTCCGGCCAGGCCACGCCGAGCCCCTTCGCCAGGGGCTTGAGGCGCTGCCAGAAGCCCATGGCGATCCATGCCGCCAGCACCGCCGTCAGGATCCACGGCCACATTCGCTGCCTCCTCGCTGCCCGCAGGTTCCGGCCCCCGGCCCGCGATCGCCCCCTCGAAAAGCCCCATTGGACCAAAGTTTACGTTTACGTAAGATACTCAGCCCCTCCGACATGTGTCGACAACAATGCCGCCACATACCCGCTTTTTAGCGTAACTTCAGCGCGACTTCGTGATACTTCCCTGCCCCGGTCGCGACATTGTCGACACTAAAGACCTATCCGAGGCCGCCCGCCTCGTTACAAGGTCGAATGTTCCCTGCCGGCCGCGCCGAGTACAAACCTCTCAGCCAAAAACAACAACAGACAACGAGGAATGCCAATGAACAACCAGAACCGCTGAGGTTATCGACGTGCTACTGAAAAGAGAGTATGGCCAGGAACAACCCTACTGGCCGGTGGGCCCCTTCAAGGTGCGCCTCCCCTTCATCCATTTCCCCTGGGCCATCCCGGAGACCATCCAGGCGCTGGTGATGTTCGTCATCTCGCTGGGGATGATTCCACTGCTGGAGCAGTACCTCGGCCTTCCCTACGAGGTGGCCCTGGCCTTCGTGGTGGTCTGCGGCATCGGCTTCATCCTGCCGCCGCTGCTCGGCATTCCCTTCATCGCCGGCTGGATCACCCCGGCCATTCCGGTGGTGCTGCTGTTCATCGGCCAGTACGAGCCGGGACCCGACGCCCTCAAGGCGATGATCGCGCTGCAGCTCATGGTCACCGCGATCTTCCTGTTCATGGCCGTCACGCGCCTGGGCACCAAACTGGTCAATAACGTGCCCGATTCGATCAAGGCGGGCATCCTGCTGGGCGCCGGCATCGCCGCCATCAGCGGCGAGATCAGCGAGGGCGGCCGGCTCTACAACACCCCGATCTCGCTGGGCATCGGTGGCCTGATCACCCTCTATGTGCTGTTCTCGCTCTCCTTTCGAGACCTTGCCGAGAAGTATCGCTGGGCGCGCAACATCGTCGCCTACGGCATGGTGCCGGGCATGCTGATCACCATGGCCCTTGGCTGGGGCGTGGGCGAATATCCGCTGCCGGAGGTGGAGTGGGGGCTCGCCGTGCCGGACTTCGGCGGCATCTGGGCCTATCTGCCGTTCTCGATCGGTGCGCCGGGTATCGAACTCATGGTGGCGGCAATTCCCACCGCCATCATCGCCTATATCATCGCCTTCGGTGACATCATCGTCGGCCAGACCCTGATCAAGCGCGTCGACCACCTGCGTCCCGACGAGAAGATCGAGGTGGACGTCGACCGCGTGCACCTGATCACCGGCCTGCGCAACCTGATGCACGCCCTGCTGGCACCCTATCCCGGCCTGGCCGGCCCGCTCTTCACCGGCGCCATGGCCACCATCACCGAACGCTACCGCTATGGCCGCAAGGCGATGGAGAGCATCTATTCGGGCACCGCGGTATTCTGGATCGTCGGCTTCGGCGCGCTGTTCATGCTGCCGCTGGTCACCGCCTTCCGTCCGGTGCTGCCCATCGCCCTCTCCATCACCCTGCTGATCACCGGCTACCTCTGCATCGCAGTGGCCGTGGAGCAGATCAAGAACGCCACCGCCATGGGCGTGGCGGGCATCATGGGCGTGGTACTGGCTACCCACGGCGCCGCCTGGGGCCTGGGCATCGGCCTGATCCTCTACTTCCTGATCGAGCACCGGGCGCGCAGCGTGCGCGACGCCGAGGATGAGGAACCGATCCACGTCGAGGACGACATGGTCGTGGAGCAGGACGACGGCCGCGACGCCGAACCCGCCACCCGTTGAGCCGGCGCCCCTCGGGGCGGCATTAGGCCAAGGCCGGAAGGGCCGCCCATCGGGCGGCCCTTCTGCGTGAGCGGCTGCTCACGCCTCGGGAGGCAGGTGGCCGATGAAGCGGCTCGGATCGTCGCTGATGGCGCTAGTCACGCCCCAGTCCCACTGGTGCGCGAAGGCTGCCGGATCGTTGGCCGTGTAGCAGAGCAGCGGATAGCCCGCCTCGCGCACCGCCACGGCATCGCGCCGACGGAGCCGCGTCCAGTCGGCATGCACGCTGAAGGCCTCCAGCGCCTCGCAGGACTGTCGCCAGTCGTCGGGAATCCCTTCGAAGAGCACGCCCAGCGCCAGCCGAGAGGCGGGTGCCAGATCGCGGCTGCAGGCCAGCGCCTCGGCACTGAAGGAGGAGACGATCAGCCGCTCGGGAGGGAGTACATCCAGCGCCGCGGGCACCGCCTCCTCCGCCAGGGCCGCGGGGCTGCGTCCGCGGTTGACCTTGAGCTCCAGATTTAGGCCGAGCCCCAGGGCCTCGACGAGGACAAGCATCTCGGAGAGCGTCGCCATGCGCTCGCCGCGGAACTCATCGCCGAACCAGCCGCCCACGTCCAGCCGGCGAGCGCGGGGCAGATCCAGGTCAGCCAGGCGGGCACGGCCGTCGGAGCAGCGCTTGACCGTGGCGTCGTGCCAGATCACTGGCGTCCCGTCCCCCAGCAGCTGAACGTCGAGTTCGACCCAGCGACAGTCCGCCGCCTGGGCGGCGCGCACCGCGGTCAGGGTGTTCTCGGGGGCCCGGGCCGACAGCCCGCGGTGGGCGATCAGGCGCGGCAGGACGATCTCGGGATGGCGCATGGCGTCTCGGCTCCTTGAGGGGATAGCGGCCAGCATAGCCGGCGACGGTGGCACATCACAGGGCCCGGGGGGGACGGAATATGCTAGGCTTCGCGCCAATCCGTCACGCAGTGGAGTAGTGAAGATGAAGGTGGTGAGTCTGGAATCCGGCCCTCGACGCGATGCCTGGCTGGCAAGGCTGTGTGCCGCGGTCCATGGCACCCAGGCAGGGCTGGCGCCGCTGGTGGCCTTCAGCGGCACACGCCACCTGCTGTTTCCCGTCGAGGCGGCGCGCCTCTGGGCTCTGGAGGATGATCGGGGCCGCCCCCAGGCCCTGGCCCTGCTGGTCATGGACGAGCGCGGCGAGGGCATGGCCGTGACGCTCGCCGCTCCCCTCGGCGAGAGCCGCGAGCCCCTGCGCCGGCTGCTCCACGATCTGGCCCTGAAGGCGCCGCTCTGCGTCTCGCCGAGCGAGACCCTCGACGAGGCCTTCCTGCGGGAGTGCGGCATCACCCGCTGGGTGGAGAACGACCGGGGCGAGCGGGTCGGGCTCGCCTTCCAGCACCCCGCCGCGCTCTCCGGCCGGCTGGCGGCACCGCTCGCCTTCGACGAGCAGGCGGTGCTGCGCCGCTTCAAGCAGGAGCGCGACTTCTTCGAGGCGGAGAAGCAGGCCTTCGTGGACGGGCTCGGGACCGGCTGAACCCGCCAAGGCAGCCCGCGACTTGACCGGCCGGGCGTTCGGCGTTTGGATGGCTCTCTGTCCCCACAGCCTTCCACTCCCCATGACAAGGACCTGACACCATGGCCAAGCGTATCCAGTTTGCCCGCACCGGCGGCTCCGAGGTGCTCGAACTCGTCGATGCCCCCCCCGCCGAGCCCGGCCCCGGCGAGGTGCGAATCGCCAACCGCGCCGTTGGCCTCAACTTCATCGACATCTACTTCCGAACCGGCCTCTACCCCGCTCCGTCGCTGCCCTCCGGGCTCGGCACCGAGGGCGCCGGCGTGGTCGATGCCGCGGGTGAAGGGGTCAGCCACCTCGCCCCCGGCGACCGCGTCGCCTATGCCCAGGGCCCGCTGGGCGCCTACGCCGAGCAGCACACCCTGCCCGCCGACAAGGTGGTCAGGCTGCCCGAGAGCATCGACTTCGAGACCGCCGCGGCCAGCATGCTCAAGGGCCTGACGGTGCAGTACCTGATGCGCCAGACCTGCCCGCTCGCAGGCGGCGAGACCATCCTCTGGCACGCCGCCGCCGGCGGCGTCGGCTCCATCGCCTGCCAGTGGGCCCGGGCGCTCGGCGTGAAGCTGATCGGCACCGTCAGCTCCCCGGAGAAGGCGGCACTCGCCGAGAAGAACGGCGCCTGGGCCACCATCGACTACACCAAGGAGAACGTGGTCGAGCGGGTGCGCGAACTCACCGGCGGCGAGATGTGCGACGTGGTCTACGACTCGGTGGGCAAGGATACCTGGGAAACCTCCCTCGACTGCCTCAAGCCGCGCTCGCTGATGGTCAGCTTCGGCAACGCCTCCGGCGCCGTGGAGGGCGTCAACCTGGGCATCCTCAACCAGAAGGGATCGCTCTTCACCACGCGCCCCAGCCTCAACGGCTACGCCGACACCCCCGAGCGGCTGCAGATGATGGCCGACGAGCTCTTCTCCATGCTCGAGAGCGGCAAGCTCCAGGTCGATATCTCCCACCGCTACCCGCTAGCCGAGGCCGGCAAGGCCCAGGACGCCCTGCAGGGCCGCCAGACTACCGGCTCCACCATCCTGCTGCCCTGATCACCACCCTGCCCCATCCATGCAGAACGCCCGGCCGCTGGCCGGGCGTTCTGCGTAGAGGCTTCATGCAACGGCAGATGCAAGACATCAGCCCAGGGCGAAGAAGACCCCGGCGGCGGCGATGGCGACCCCCAGGCCGCGCAGCAGGCGGCTCTGGCGGGCCATCAGCCAGGCGCCTCCCAGGCGTCCGGCAAAGGTGATGGCCAGGGTGGCCAGGGTGAAACCGGCCAGGTAGGCGAACTGAGAGGCGCCATGGGGCATCTCGTTGCCGTGGGCGTGGCCGTGGAAAAGCATGAAGAGCACGATCACCCCGGCGCCGACGGCGGTGGGCACGCTGACCAGCGCGGCGATGAGCACGCCGGCCAGCAGCACGCTCATGGCGATGCCGAACTCGACGCCGGGAATCATCACACCGCCCCAGGCGAGGCCGGCGCCGAGTAGCATGCCGGCCGCGGCCAGCAGCGGGGCGCCCAGGCTCAGGGTCCGGGACTGGCGCAGGCTCCACAGGCCCACGGCGAACATCGCCAGCAGGTGGTCGAGCCCCAACAGCGGGTGGGCGAGGCCGGCGGCGAAGCCGCCCTCATGGTGGTGATGGCCCGGATGGGCCAGGGCCGTGCCGGCCAGCAGCAGCAGGACCGGGGCGGCGGCCAGCGCGGCGCGAGAAGCGGTGGTTTGCGGATAGGTCATGCGGGCGATCTCCTTGCCGGGGTGTCGAGTCGTTATCGGGTAGTGATGGGAATCAGGCGGTAGCGCCGGCATCGGCCTGGGGCCGGCGCTCCGGCGGCCGGCGTTCCGGCGGCCGGCGCTCCGGGAGCATGCCGCGCTCGAGGATGAACTGGATGATGGTCTCGAGGCCCACGCCGTCGTAGAGGTTGGTGAAGACGAAGGGGCGCTCGCTGCGCATCGTCTTCGAATCGCGCTCCATCACCTCGAGGGAGGCATGCACCTGCTCGGCGATATCGATCTTGTTGATGATCAGCAGATCCGACTTGGTGATGCCGGGGCCGCCCTTGCGGGGGATCTTGTCGCCGGCGGAGACGTCGATCACGTAGAGGGTGAGGTCGGAGAGCTCGGGGCTGAAGGTGGCCGAGAGGTTGTCGCCGCCGGACTCCACCAGCACCAGCTCGAGATCGGGGTGGCGCCCCTGGAGCTCGTCGATGGCGGCGAGGTTCATGGAGGCGTCCTCGCGGATGGCGGTGTGGGGGCAGCCGCCGGTCTCCACGCCGAGGATGCGATCGGCGTCGAGCGCCTCGTGCTTAAGCAGGAAGTCGGCGTCCTCCCGGGTGTAGATGTCATTGGTGACCACGGCGATATCGTAGTGGTCGCGCAGGGCCAGGCAGAGCTGCTTGAGCAGCGCCGTCTTGCCGGAGCCCACCGGGCCGCCGACGCCAACGCGTAAACAATGGGTCATGTCGTGTCTCCTCTCGTAATCTTTCGTCGTCATCCTGTCGGCACGGGCGACTCACTGGACTCACCACGCCACGCGACCGAAACCCTGGCACCCCGGCCGGACTCCCGCGATCGGAAAGACGGCACATCCCTGTACCGACTTTCCTAAATCTTCATCCCTGAAGATTTCCCGCGTCGCTTCGTCCGGTGTACCAGCGGCCGCGCGAGGTGGATTCGCCAGTAATCGCCCTGCCGTCCTGTCTTGGCGCTAACTTCTGAAAAGTCGCGAATACTGGGTCTCGTGCAGGGCGCTGGCCAGGGCCAGGCCGGGCAGCGCCGGGCCGAGGGCGTCGTCGGGGAGCGCCAGGGCCTCGTCCACCGCGGCGACCAGCGCCGGGCGCAGCCGCTCGACGAGGCGCTGGGCGGCGGTGTGGCCCAGGGGCAGCGCCTTGCAGGCCACCGCCAGCTGGTTCTCCAGCCAGGCCCAGGCGAAGCCGAGCAGCGCCGGGCGCACCGCAATGCCGCGCCTCCCGGCCGCCCAGGCAAACAGCGTCACATAGCCCGCCCCTTCCGGGAGCTCCGGCCCATGACGTGAAACATCAGGGGGCAGCAGCGCCAGGCTGCCCAGCAGCCGCTTGAGCGAGGCCCCGAGCCGCGCATCCTCGGCGGCGAGCTCCGCGGTCTCGCGGTTGGCGGCAAGCCAGGCGTCCCACTCGGCCACCGCCTCGCCGTCACCCTCCGACCAGGCGGCGTGCAGCCGCGCCAGCGCCGGCAGCTCGCAGCGGGTCAGGCCGTCCTCCAGCACCCCTTCGAGCCAGTCGCCGAGGCTCGCCTCGTCGCTCACCCATCCCAGCTCGAAGGCGCTCTCGAGCCCCTGGGAGAAGGCGAAGGCGCCGATGGGCAGCGCCGGGCTGACCAGCTGGAGTAGCCCGAGCAGGGCCAGGTCGTCGCCCGGCGCCCTCTCCGCCGGCGCCTGCGACTCAGTGGGCATGGGAGTGGTCATGGTCGTGCCCGTGTGAATGGCTGTGTGAGTGGCTTGGGTCATGGCCGTGCGAGTAGCTGTGAGAGTGACTGTGTGAATGGCCATGCCCGCCCAGCTGCTGGTAGGCGCCGGGCTCCGGGTCGAAGGGGGCCCGGTGGTGCTCGAGCGTCGCGCCGAGCAGCGTCGCCAGCTCCTCCAGCACGTGGTCCGGCGGAAAGCGCACGTACCCCCCCTTCTCGTCCTCTCCCAGGGCCAGCTGCACATGGCGGTTGCCCAGGTGGTAGGCGAGCCGCGCCAGGGGCAGGCCGGGGGCGATGCGGGCGGTGACCACCGGCTCGTCGGCGGCACGGATGCGCACCACCTCGCCGCCCTCGGCGCGCAGCCCCTCGCCGTCGCGCAGCACCGGGCCGCGGTCGAGAAACAGGCCGAGGTCGAGGCCGGCGTCGCTTGTCGTCTTGAGGCGGCCGCGAATACGCAGCTCATAGGGCAGCGTCAGGGTATCGCTGGCCTGGTCCGCCGCGATGGGGCCCAGGCGTTC
>LFCJ01000386.1_pt1 | contig 26852 bp, 26 predicted proteins | sample 643141 | NCBI WGS metagenome assembly LFCJ01 (sample SAMN03766243, study PRJNA286221) | soda lake metagenome | biome: soda lake; feature: Kulunda steppe; material: water; isolation source: sample B1-Br-g2 brine of Lake Bitter-1 | place: Russia: Kulunda steppe | collected 2010-07
CGGCAGCCTACGTGAAGCCGTTCGTGAAACGCCAGAAGAACGACCGCGCGGACGCGGAAGCCATCGCGGAGGCGGCCTCGCGCCCAAGCATGCGCTTCGTGGCGGTGAAGAGCGCCGGGACCCAGGGCCCCGGCTTTACCGGAGGGTATTTCGTTTGTCACTCAGGCGGCATCGTCGATCAGTTCTGAGCTTTCATTGAATGCCTCCTCTGCCTCTTCGGGGGTGATGTGGCCGAGCGCGCTGTGCAGTCTGTCGGCGTTATACCAGCTGACCCATTGCAGGGTCTCCCATTCGACCTGACCGGCGGATTTCCACAGGCCCAGGAAGTTGATGACCTCGGCCTTGAACAGCCCGATGACGCTCTCGACCTGATCGGCGTGATCCATCAGCGCGTCCATGGCGCGGAGCAGATGCTGGTGGGTGACGCCCTCTGGCATCGCCGGGATGGCGACGGTGTCGAGCCAGCGCAGGCAGCCGAGCTTCGAGTCCGGGGCGCAAAGACGGTTGAAAAGCATGGCCCTGACCAGCGCCTCGACGTCGAGCCCGCGCTTGCCCGAGCGCAGCGCGCGTCCCAAGGCGCGATCGAAACCGAGCTCCCTCCAGAGTTCATGCAGCGCGAAGACATCGCCAGACGCCCGCGTCGGCTCATGGGTGATCTCGACCTTGTCGGGCTCCCGGCGCCCGGCCGCACGGCAGAGCCCCGGATCAGGGCGTCGAGCTGGCTGCCATCCTTGTCGTCGAGGCGCCCGAGATTGGCCACGACGCGATGACGCGGCTTGCCCGCCTCGTTGCGGCAGGACTCAACCACCTGCAGGTAGCGCCGCCCTCCGCTCTCGTTAATGCGAAAGAACATGCCTACATCATGTGACGTCAGGCCAATTTCTGCAGGGCTATGACCACAAAGCACGTGTGACTACAATAAATCCACCCCTCAGCGCAGATAACCCGTTGATCAGACTCGCTCAGGGCCCGAAAATCGGGCCAGATCCAGCCTGATTTTGTCGAACTTGGGGCGCCCGGTATGAAACGATGCGCCACGGCGGGATCGTGGGCGATGTCGCCGTGCTCTCGGCCGTCGGTATCGGCCCGGACGAGCGCCGACGGGTTCTGGGCGTGTCGGTGGCCCTGTCCGAGGCCGAGCTCCACTAGCGGGCGTTCCTCGAGAGGCTCGTCACCCGCGAGCTGCGCGGGGTCGACTACATCGTCTCCGACGACCACAGCGGCCTGCGTGCTGACCGGCGCGCCCGTTCTGGGCGCAACATGGCAGGGCTGCCAATTCCATTCGGCCCACAACGCCATCCATCACGCCCCCAACGCCGAAATCCCGCCTTGATTCGGCGTTTGATCATCCGGCGTTCCCCTCGATCAGTTCCAGTTCGCAGAGCCGCAGCAGGGATTGCGCGTGATCGTTCGCCAATGTCGCTGGGGCCATGCATGGATGGCTCCCGCGGGGCAAGGGCCTTGTCTGGTTCCGGCGTGTGGTCTGTCGTGGCCATCAATACGGCGTCTGGAGGGGGTCATGCTGCCGGGTTGGCGCCGCGCGCCATCCTGCCGCTGCCGAATGGACGGTGACACCGGCCACGCATCGCGCGGCGAATTCTGATAGGCTCGACAGGCCGGCTCGCGGAGGGGCTGGAACGAGCCAATTGGAGGATCGGATGTCTGAAGGTGTCTACAAGATCGTCGAGGTCGTCGGTGTCAGTGAAAAGTCGTGGGAGGATGCGGGTCGCAAGGCCGTCGAGACGGCGTCGGACTCGATACGCGACGTTCGTGTGGCCGAGGTGGTCAAGCTCGACATGAAGGTCGAGAACGGGAAGGTCGCCGCCTTCCGAACGCGCGTCTCGCTCTCCTTCAAATACGAACACTGATCCGCTAACTCGCGGGGTGGCCGGGCGGCGCGGCTATGGTGCCGCCCGGCCGCTGGCCGCCGGGATCAGATCATCCTGACGCGCGCAGCGTCCGGATTGCTCGCTGGTGCTCCGGGGTCATTGATCCTCGATATCGAGCCGGTCGGCGATCTCCGGGGCGATTATCCCGGCATGAAGCGCCAGAAGTATGAGCTTGGCATCTCGAGAGTCGCCCGCATCGATTGCCGCCTCCACGCGGTGCTCGGCATGATCGGCCGCATTGGCGCTGTTGCTCTCGAGGAATGTCTTGCGACCGTGCATGCAGTAGGCAAGCAGCTCGGCTGCATCGTAATAGGCGGCGTCCATGCCCCGTGCCCTGGCTTCCTCCTTGTGAAGCCGCACCACCGTGAGCTTAACGGCATCGGGCACGAGAAGCGGATGCAGGCCGTGCGCCCGCAGCCCGTCATCGAGCGCGTTGAGCGCGGGCGACTGCCCGAACAGCTTGAAGAGACCGAACATGGGAAGAGCGTAACAGGTCTCGTCCGTGGCTCCATCTCGATTCTGCCAATCAGCATTGTGGACGGTGGGCCGGACCAGTGACAGGCGCGCGAGCGCGTAGGGCCGGCAAAGATCATCGTTGTGCTCCATTCTGGTTGCCTGATGGCAAGTCGAGCTTGCAGCGGCGACATCGCAAGACGGGGTAAGAGGGAATTCACTTTGTGATTTCAAAGCGGTAGATTGGCGTCATGAGCAGGCCCACATCCCGGAGCTGCCAGGTCGGGAACTGGCAGGCCGACAGTGCGCCTTTGCTGCGCCATTGATGGAGTGGATGGCTCCTGCTCCCGGCCCCGCAATGCGCCAAACGTGACGACACCTGAACGTCCCTGACGCGAGACGCCATCCATGGGACAGATTCCCATGATCGGTCCCGAGCGGCGCAAGTGGAGGACGGGTCCCATGCTGGCTTGAACACCCGAAAGAAAGGCGTCGCAGACCTGAACCGAGTCCGGTGCAGAGGAGTCATCGGGTCCCGGCGTCTTCGAAGCGGATGCGCACTGCGAACTGTTCCGGCGCGGCGGCGCGCATGAGCTGGAACACGCGGATCTCCAGCGGCCCCGGCACGTCGCCAAGGAACATCCGGTCGTTGCGCGCATCGTAGTATCCGGGGACGGAGATCGACACGTTTCGTCCGCTCTCGAGTTCGATGCTCAGATTCTGCCCCTGCGGAACTCTGAGATCGAAACAGGCCATGCCGTCGGCGGGGGCCGTGCCCCGCAGGTCTCCGCTGGCGAAATCGGACTCGAGCCGGACGACATCGCAGCCCTGCGCGTGCGAAGCGCCCGGCAACGCGATTGCGAGGACAAGGAGAGCGGCAACAAGCATGCGCACTGGAAGTTTCCTGGCTTGCGACTGCGCATCACCTCGACCCGGTTGCCGCACACCGCCTCACGACAGGAACGCCTGAACTCGCGCAACGATCAAGTGATTTCTTGCGTCAAGGGGTGCCCGTCGCTCGTGTGAGTGAGCGAATCCGGGCAGTTCGACCACGACCAAAGGTCATCGTGCCGAGGCGATCATGGCGCGCAGGGCGGCGGACAGGTCCGTCGTGGCGCGTGCATGCGGTTTCGCGCGGATCGGCGAAGAAGACGGCAAGCTCGGCGCCAGGCGCGAGCAGGGCCTCACAGTGATCGGCCGGCCGGGGGTGCCCGGGGCGGGGATGGCAACGAACATCGCGCGCATCGCAGCGACCGTCCTGGGGGCGCGTTCCGTTTCGCCGTTCTGATCGAGCCGGAACAGCGCCGCGATCGCGGGGGTGAGCTTCGAGCCCTCCGCAGCTGGCCGCCCCCGACAGGGTCGATCACATGGATGACTCGCAGGCGGGCAACCGCACCACCGCGCCTACGATGAAGACCGCGGGCGGCTCTGCAGCCGCTCCGCGCGCGTGGCGACGGCGCTCACCCTCCGGTGATCGGCGCCCACCGGCCGGTGCAGGCGGAAGGCCGGAGCATCGCGGGCCTCCGGGCCGGTGCAGGCGCGGCCGTTGCAGCGGGGCGAGTCGCGGCCTACGGCCACGCGGCGCGTGCCAAAACGAAGCGCCGAGCCGAGGCCGAACGGCGCGGCAGCTGCCGTTATCCGAACGCAGGCCCGGTGCGTGGTGCTCAAAAATTAAGCATCCGAAGCGCAGCCTGCATGCAAAATGCCGCCCGGCGGTGGCTGGATGTTGACCGGTGGTCGGCACCCGTTAGGGTCGCGCTTTCCGTTAACCAGGTTGCGGGCGCGACGCGCCGGCAGAAACCTGGCCTACACGAACAGAACCCGACCAGGAGGACGCAATGCCCAGACTGTCCCGACTTTCGCCGCTCGCGGCACTCGCGGTGGCCACCGCCGCCGCCATGCCCGCCTCGGCGAGCGACTACCCCGAACAGGAAATCGAGCTGGTCATCCCCTACGGCCCGGGCGGCGCCACGGATATCATCTTCCGCCTGATCGCCGAGGAGGCGGAGCAGTATCTCGGCCAGTCGATCGTGCCCGTGAACATGGCCGGGGCAGGGGCGACGCGCGGCTCGCGCCATGTCCTCGATGCCGATCCGGATGGCTACACTCTGCTCGGCAGCCACGACACCATCGCGCTGTCCTACCTCGCGGGGATGGTGGACTATTCCTTCATGGATTTCGAGCCGATCGCGCTGCTGACGCAGACGATCAACATCCCCTCGACCTACCCCGACCACCCGATCCAGAGCGCTGACGACATCGCGGGTTACGTCGAGGAGAACCCGGGCGATGTCCGCTTCTCGATGATTCCGACCTCGACAGACCATTTCTTCTGGGCGCAGTTCTTCGGGGCCGCCGGCATCGACATCGACGATATCGGCTTCGTCTCCTATGACGACACGGGCGAGCAGGTCTCCGCGCTGATGGCCGAGGATATCGACTTCACGCTGCTGAACCTGCCCTCGGGCGGATCGTATTTCGAGGACGGCTCGCTGGTGCCGCTGGCAGTCGCGCATTCCGAGCGGCTGGACGCACTGCCGGACACGCCGACCTTGCGCGAGGTCGGGATCGAGCTCGACAATGCCACCAGCCGCGGGCTGTTCGCCCCGCCGGGCACGCCCGACGAGGTGATCGAGGCCGTCGCCGAAGCCTTCGGGCGCGCGCTCGAGAACGAGGAGCTGCAGGCGCGCATCGAGGATGAGTTCGGCACCATCGTGAACTTCCTTGAAGGGCAGGATTATCTCGACTTCCTCGAGGAAAACGAGGCCAGTCTCGCCGAAGCCGCCGAGGATATCGACTTCGACGGCTGAGCCCGCGCGGGCGGCCGCGCCCGCGCGCGGCCGCCGCCACCATCGGCAGGGAGGACCCTCGATGCTCACCCGCGACAGGGCACTCGCGCTCGCCGTGCTGCTCGGCACGCTTGTGCTCGCGATCGACTCGCGCGACATCCCGGCGCCGTCGAGCTGGCAGCCCTTCGGCTCGGCACTGATGCCACAGATCCTGCTCGGGGTGCTCGGGGTTCTCGGCACGGCGCTCCTCGTCAAGAGCTTCCTGCCCGGCGCGGCGAACGGCCCGCCCGTTCTGCCCGAGCTGCGTGATTTCGTGCAGCGCAACCCGCATATCCTCGCGCTGTTCGCGCTGTTCGGGATCTATGTCTTCGCCCTGCCGCGCGCAGGGTATCTCGTGGCGACCTCCGGGTTCCTGCTCGCGGCGCTCGCGCTGCTCTTCGTGCGCACGGCGCGGCGCGCGCTGGTGGCGGTCGCCCTCGCGATCGCGGTGAGCGCGCTGATCTACGTCATCTTCCATTACGGACTGCGCATCCGCCTGCCCTAGGCGCGCGCAAGACAGGACGATCGCATGCCCGAATTCTTCGCCGAAGCCTTCCTGCAGGTGCTCTCGCCCGGGGTGCTGAGCCTCATCGTGCTCGGGGTGTTGCTCGGCATCGTCGGCGGTGCCATTCCCGGTTTCACGGTGACGATGGCGATTCTCGTCGTGTTTCCGTTTACCTTCGCGATGGACCCGATCGCGGGGGTGTCGCTCATGGTGGGGGTGTTCGCGGGCGGCTATTCCGGCGGCATCGTCAGCGGGGTGATGCTCGGCATACCCGGCACGCCATCCTCCATCACCACCGTCTATGACGGCTACCCCATGGCCCAGAAGGGCGAGCCCGGCCGCGCGCTCGGCATCGGCGTGCTGTCCTCGTTTATCGGGATGGTGATCAGCGTGGCGGTGCTGGTGACGGTGGGGCCGGCGATCGCCTCGGTGAGCATGAATTTCCGCCCATGGGAGCTGACGGCGCTGATCATCTTCGCACTCACCCTCGTGGCGGGGCTGTCGGGCGCGGCGATGCTCAAGGGGCTGATCGCGGCGGCGCTCGGCCTGCTGGTGACGACCGTGGGGTATGACCGCAACAACAACTCGCGCTTCGATTTCGGCCATACCCCGCTGGAATCCGGGCTCGAAATGCTGCCGGTCATGATCGGGGTGTTCGCCTTCTCGCAGCTGATGGAGAATCTCGAGGTCCGCAAGAGCGGCCAGAGCGCCGAGCAGCGCGTGACGGGCGGCGTCAGCATACCCTACCGGCAGATCTTCGGCGACATGGCGCGCCAGAAGCTCAACGTGCTGCGCTCTTCGCTGATCGGCAGCTTCGTGGGGGCGCTGCCCGGCACCGGCGGCACGGTGGCGAATTTCGTCAGCTACGACCAGGCGAAGAAGTTCTCGAAGACGCCCGAGGATTTCGGCAAGGGCACGCCCTCGGGCATCGTGGCCTCCGAATCCTCCAACAGCGCCGTCGCCGGCGGCGCCTTCATCCCGACGCTCGCGCTCGGCATTCCCGGCGATCTTCCGATGGCGATCATGATGGGCGTGCTGATCCTGCACGGGATCAATCCGGGCCCGCTCCTGTTCGACCAGAACCCGATGCTCGTGGGTGCCATCTATTCGAGCCTGCTGATCGGGGCGGTGGTCATGGTGATCTGCCAGCTCGCGCTGGTGCGCTGGTTCGCCAAGATCGCGCTGATCCCGCAGGAGATCCTGGTGCCCGTGGTGTTCGTGCTCTGCGCGGTGGGCTCCTTCGCGCTCAACAACAACCTGTTCGACGTTTGGGTGCTGTTCGCGTTCGGGGTGGTGGGGTATCTGCTCTACAAGGCTGAAGTGCCGCTGACGCCGCTCGTGCTCGGCGTGGTGCTCGGCGGCAGCCTTGAGCGGCAGCTGTTTCGCGCGCTCGAGATCGACGACAACTGGATGGCCTTCCTCACCCGCCCGATCTCGGCGACACTGCTCGGCCTCGCGGTGCTCTCGGTGGTGCTCTCGCTGATCCAGAACCGGCGCATCGCCGAGCGCACCCGCCAGAACGCCGCGTACGGCGGTTGAAAATCGTGCCCCGCGCGCTGCCCGACAACGCGATGCGTCGCGGCAGTCCCGGAATTCGCCCCGGCCTCGCCGGTTCCGCCATAGACAGAGAGGAAATCTGACCGGATGCGCAACTTCCAGAACCCCGGACGGTCCATGGCCGTCAGCGATCAGGGCATGATCTGCACCTCGCACCCGGCCGCGTCGCAAGTCGGCCTCGATGTCCTGCGCGAGGGGGGCAACGCGATGGATGCGGCCATCGCCGCCGTCGCTGCTCAGGGGGTCGTCGAGCCGCACATGACCGGCATCGGCGGTGACTGCTTCGCGCTCTTTTCCTGGAATGGCGCGCCGCCGGTCGCCATCAACGGCGCCGGGCAGGCCCCGCAGGCGGCGACGGCGGGGTGGTTCGTCGCGAACGGGTTCGACGGGATCGCGACGGATTCAGCCCATGCGGTGACCGTGCCCGGCGCCATTTCCGCCTGGGACACGCTCAATCGCGATTACGGCTCGCGCCCGCTCGGCGCGCTTCTCGAGCCCGCCGCCCGGCTGGCCGAACAGGGGATGATCGTCACCCCGCGCGTCGCGCATGATTGGAGTGTCTACCGCGAGAAGCTCGCCGCGAACCCGACCACGAAGGCGCATTTCCTGCCCGGCGGGGCCGCCCTGACGGCCGGGGACCGGTTCACCAACGCCGCGCTGGCGGCGACTCTGCGCAGGATCGGCGCCGAGGGCCCGCGGGCTTTCTACGAAGGCGCGGTCGCCGAGGCGCTCGTGGCCGAGCTGCGCGGCCTGGGCGGGCTGCACACGGTGGAGGATTTCGCCGCCGCGGCCTGCGAGTATGTCACCCCGATCAGCACGCCCTATCGCGGCTACGACATCTTCGAGTGCCCGCCGCCGGGACAGGGCCTAGCGGCGCTGATGATCCTGCGCGTGCTCGAGCTGATCGACATGAGCGATGACCGGCACACGCAGGCCGACAGTGTGCACTACCTCGCCGAGGCCACGAAGGCCGCGTACCGCGCGCGCGACGCGCATTTCTGCGACCCGGCCCACCACGCCGTGGATATCGAGCGCTTCCTGTCGAGCGATTACGCGCGCGACATCCACGCGCGCATCCAGCGCGAGACATCCTCCGAGCCCGCGGCATGGGACGAACCCGAGCACAAGGATACAGTGTATCTGTGCGTCGTGGACCGCGACAACAACGCGGTCTCCTTCATCAACTCGATCTTCGCGCCCTTCGGCAGCGCGATCTTCGAGCCGCGCAGCGGCGTCATGCTGCACAATCGCGGGGCGTCGTTTCGCACCGATCCGGCGCATCCCAACGCGATCGCGCCCGGAAAGCGCCCGCTGCACACGATCATTCCGGGGCTGGTGTGCCGCGATGGCCGCCCGGTCATGCCGTTCGGGGTGATGGGGGGGCATTACCAGGCGACGGGGCATGCGCATTTCCTGAGCCAGGTCCTCGATCAGGGGCTCGACATTCAATCCGCTTCGGACGCGCCGAGATCCTTTGCCTTCGGCGGGGAACTGTCCCTTGAGAGCACCATGGACGCGGATGTGCAGGCCGAACTTGCGCGGCGCGGCCACGCGGTCAAGGTGGCCGACGAGGCGATCGGCGGCGCGCAGGCGATCTGGATCGATCACGCGCGCGGCGTGCTGTTCGGCGCCTCCGATCATCGCAAGGACGGCCTCGCGCTTGGCCTGTAGCGATACCTTTCAGGGTGTTTCGCGCCGGGCACGGCGTGAGCGCGCGCAACTCGCCGGCCCGGCCGTGACCTGCATCGGCGGGTGACGCGCATCAGTCGTAGCGCAGCTCGGTTGCCTTGCCGCGACACACCCAATACGCGAGCGCCGAGTAGCCGATGATCACCGGCACGACGACCAGCACCCCGATCAGCATGATGAACAGGCTGCCCGGTGCCGCCGCCGCCTCGTAGATGGTCATCCGCTCGGGCACCACATAGGGGTAGAAGGAATAGGCCAGCCCGATGAAGGCGAGGATCACGAGGCCGGTCGTCGCGGTGAAGGGCAGCCAGGCGAACTGGTCATCCGCCGTGGGCAGCCTGCGCAGGCTGAACCACAGCACCGCGAGCAGCACCCCCGACAGGATCGGAAGCGGCGCGAGCAGGAAGATCTCGGGCACCGAGAACCACTTCTCCCAGATCCGCGGGCTGACGAGCGGCGTCGCGGCCGAAATCGCCGCGAGCCCGCCGGCCACGCCCCAGATCCCGCCGCGCGCCCATCGCACGGCCTTGCGCTGCAGATCGCCATCGGTCTTCAGGATCAGCCAGGTCGCCCCGATCAGGCTGTAACCGATACACAGGAACACCGCGCTCGCAGCGGCGAAGAGCGCGTTGCCGAGCGTATGCTCGAGCCCCATCACATACATCCCCAGCATCCAGCCTTGCGCGGCGGCGGCCATCAGCGAGCCGGCAAAGAAGGCCGCGTTCCACGCCCATTTGTGCGGCGCCGGGGCCTTCACGCGAAACTCGAACGACACCCCGCGCAGGATCAGCCCGATCAGCATGATCGCCACCGGCAGGTAGAGCGCGGTCAGGATCGTCCCGTGCGCATAGGGAAACGCCACCAGCAGAAGGCCCACCGCGAGCACCAGCCAGGTCTCGTTGGCGTCCCAGAACGGGCCGATGGAGGCGACCATCCGGTCGCGCTCGGACGCGGTGGCGAAGGGAAACAGCATTCCCACGCCGAGGTCATAGCCGTCGAGGACGACATAGACGAGGATCGACAGCCCCATCAGCGCCGCGAAGGCCAGTGGTAGCCACAGGGTCGGGTCAGCGAACAGGGTCATGGGATCACTCCGCGGGAACAGGGGTCATTTCGGGGGCTGGATCGGCGGCGCGGCCCGGCTCGGGCTCGGCGCCGTGGGCCTGCTTGCGCGCAAGATGGACGAGCACCCCGAGATAGGCGGCGAGCAGCACGGCGTAGACCGCGAGATACGCGATCAGTGTGCTCATCACCATCGACGGGGGCACATCCCCCACCGCAGCCTCGGTGCTCAGCACGCCGTGCACGAGCCAGGGCTGGCGGCCAATCTCGGTGGTGTACCATCCCGCCAGCGTCGCGACCCAGCCCGACAGCGCCATCGGCACGAAGGCCCACAGCAGCGGGCGGGGCAGCCCCTCGACACCTCGGCCGCCGCGCATCGCAAAGGCCGCCGCCCAGCTCAGCGTGAGCATGGCAAAGCCCACGCCCACCATGACCCGGAAGGACCAGAACACCGGCGCCACCGGCGGATGCTCGATCGTGCCGTCCTCGGCGACGAAGTCGTTGAGCCCGGGCACCACGCCGTCGGCGGAATGCTTGAGGATCAGGCTCGCGCCGTTCGGGATCGCGAGTTCAAAACGGTTCTCGCGCGCTTCCTCGTCGGGCAGGGCGAAGAGCACGAGCGGCACGTTGGAGCCTGTCTCCCAGTTGCCCTCCATCGCGGCGACCTTGGCGGGCTGATGCTCGAGCGTGTTCAGCCCGTGCAGATCGCCCATGAAGATCTGTGCCGGGATCAGCAGCGCGCCCATCCAGACCCCCACGCGCATCGTCTTGCGCAGCTCGTTGCTGCGGTCGCGCATCAGCCAGCGCAGCGCGCTGATGCCGGCGACCAGGAAGGCCACGGTCAGTCCGGAAGCCAGCAGCATGTGGATCAGCCGGTAGGGCATCGAGGGGTTGAAGATGATCTCCATCCAGCTGGTGACATGCGCCACCCCATCACGCATCTCGAAGCCCTGCGGGGTGTGCATCCAGCTGTTGAGCACGAGGATCCAGAACGCCGACATCAGCGTGCCCACCGCCACCGCGGCGGTCGCGAAAGTGTGCAGCCACCCGGGCACCTTGCGAAACCCGAAGAGCATGATCCCGAGAAACACCGCCTCGAGAAAGAACGCCGTGATGATCTCGTAGGCCAGCAGCGGCCCGGCAATGTTGCCCACGCTCTCCATGTAGCCCGGCCAGTTGGTGCCGAACTGAAAGGACATGGTGATGCCCGACACGACGCCGAGCGCGAAGGACAGCGCGAACACCTTCACCCAGAAGAAGTAGGCCCGCATCCAGTCGTAATCGCCGGTGCGATTGTAGCGCCACTTGAAGAACAGCAGCACCCAGGCGAGCGCGATGGTGATCGTCGGGAACAGGATGTGGAACGAGATGTTGGCCGCGAACTGGATGCGCGACAACAGGAGGGTATCGAGCGCTTCCATGGTGTCATCCTTTCGGTCTCAGGTGTCGCGAGCCGGCCCGTCATCGCGCGGGATCTCGCCCGCTAGACATTGGCTCCGGCGCCGTGCGCTCAATGCGACAGGCTGTATCAGCGGCAACGCGCCGCGTAGCGCGCGCCTCGCTCACAGCTCGCGGGTGGAGAAATACCAGTCCACCGTGTTGTAACCTTCGGCGTGACGCGCCTGTGCTTCCTGCGGGGTTGTCGGGGCGGGGACGATGACCGGATCACCGGGCCGCCAGTTCTCCGGCATGGAGCACGCGTTCTCGTCGGAGGTGCGCAGCGCCAGCAGCAGCCGGTAGATCTCGTCCACGGACCGGCCCGCCGTCATCGGGTAATAGACCATCGCGCGCAGCACGCCCTCGGGGTCGATGATGAAGGTGGCGCGTACGGCGGCGGTGTCGGAGGCCCCCGGCTGGATCATGCCGTAGGCCGAGGCGACCTTCATGTTCAGATCGGCGATGATCGGAAAGTCGATCCCGACGCCGAACTTCTCCCTGATGCTGAGCACCCAGGCGATGTGCGAATGGGTGCTGTCGATGGACAGGCCAAGCAGTTCAGCCTCGAGCGCGGCGAAATCCTCATGCCGTTTCGCGAAACCGATGAACTCGGTGGTGCACACCGGTGTGAAATCGGCCGGGTGCGAGAACAGAATCAACCACTTGCCGCGGTAATCGGCGAGCGTCTTGCGGCCCTGCGTCGTCGGGGCGTCGAAATCGGGGGCGGGTTCGTTGAGCCGCGGCATCGCGATCGGAGTCATCTCGGTCATCATGTCACTCCATTGCTCCGTTTCGGCATGCTCCGGATAGCGGCTTGCCTGTAATCTTGGAAACGAATAAGAAAGATCACTCTGATTGACTGTCTCAATATATGTGCTGATGATAACCCTTCGACAGCTGCGCTTCCTCGTCGCCCTCTCCGAGGAGCTGAACTTCACCCGCGCCGCCGAGCGATGCCATGTGACGCAATCGACGCTGAGCTCGGCTCTGCGCAGCCTCGAGGAGCATCTCGGGCTGCAGCTCGTCGAGCGCACGCGCCGCAGCGTGATGATGACCGCCATCGGCACCGAGATCGCCGAGCGCGCGCGGGGTGTTTTGCTCGGGGCCCGCGAGATCGAGGAGATCGCCGTCGCGCATCTGAGGCCCGATGAAGGGGCGCTGCACGTCGGCGCAATCCCGACCGCCGGCCCTTACCTGCTGCCCGCGGCCCTGCCCCGCATCCGGGCAAGCTATCCACGGCTGCGCCTGTATCTGCGCGAGGAACTCACTGAGAGCCTGCTCGACGGGGTGGCGTCGGGCAGGCTCGATCTGGCGTTGATCGCGCTACCCTTCGAGACGGGCGCGCTGCATTGCATGTCGCTTTTCACCGATGGATATCACCTTGCCGGGCCGCCGGGCCATTGCGGCGATCTGATGGCTGACGGCGAGCAATTGCTGCTGCTCGAGAAGGGACACTGCCTGCAGCGCCATGCGCTCGACGCGTTTCCCCAGGGGCGGCTCGAGCAGGATGATAGCTTTGGCGCCACCAGCCTGACGACCCTGATCGCGATGGTAAGCGCGGGACTCGGGATCACGTTGCTGCCCGATCTCGCCGTGGCCGCGGGGGCCGCGGCGGCCCATGACGTGACGCTGACGCCGCTGCCGGGGGCCAATCCGCGGCAGGTCGTGCTGGTCTGGCGCAAGACGTCACCGCGCATCCCGGTCTTCGAGGGCGTCGGCGCCGCCTTGCGCGCGACCCATGCAGCCATGCCCACAGCCCCGGCCTGCGCCCGGCACCGCCGCTGAACAAGGGCGACATCGTGCTCTGCGACACCCTCGATGTCCGCAAACCCGCCGGCGCCGTCACTGAAACGCCGCAGGTCGAGCATTTGATCAACGGCGCCGCTGGCGGAGTGATCGCGGTCCATGGCAGCGGCGCGATTGCAGCCTGGAGTCGAAAAATGGAATACACGCGCTTGATCATTGGTTTCCTGATCATTCTTGCGGCGGGCAGGGTCATCGTCGGCGAACAGATCACGGGAGCGAGCGCGAATGCGGTCGTCACTGCGCCGCTCAACACGGTGCGCGCGCCGGCGGCGGGGCGGCTGGATCTGCCCGGGCGCGCGCTGAGCGCAGCCATCGAGGATGGCGAAGAGATCGCCACCGTCACCGATGCGCGCGCGGACCGGGTGCGGCTCGATGATCTGCACATGGAGCGCGGGTTCGCGCGCGCCGAGCGCCAGATCGAGGATACCGTTGCGGTGATGCGGTTGCTCGACGAGCGCACCGGGCAGTTCACCTCGGCGCGGATCGACGAGCTCGAGACGCGGCTCGGCCATGCGCACCCGGCTCGAGCTGCTCGAGCAAGGGCTCGACGGCGAAGGGGTGCTCGAGGAGGGCCAGCTTCTCGATTACGGGGACCCTCGGGTGACCTCGCCACCGCGGCTGACGAGGTAGCGATCGAGATCGAGGGCCTGCGCGCTGTCGGCGAGGAACAGCTCCGCCTGGGCGAAATCGACGTGAAAGCCGAGCACGCCCAGCGGGTCGCCCTAGGCATCGCTGACGGGGCGGGCGAGGTCGATGAAGCGGATCGGCCCCTCCTCGGTGCCGCCGAGCAGGTCGCTGAGCAGGAGTGCGCCGTGCACGTCGCCGGCAAAAGTCCCATCGAGGCCACGCTGAAACCACGGCCGCGCGGCGACGTCGGCGCCGGCCAGCATGCCGCCGGACGCTGCGACGACCGCGCCATCGGGCCCGGCGAACCCCGCCCAGGAGACCCGGTCCCCGCCACCGACCGCCGTATCGAGCATCGGGCGCAGGCTCGCCGCCTCGGCACCGGCGAACTGCGCCCCGATATGGTCGAGCGCGCGCCAGTGGGCATCCAGGGCCCGCGCGAACTCCATCGCCGCCGCGCGGGTGCGCACCTCGACCGCGCGTTCGAGCGCGTCGGCCTGATAGGCCTGCGTCCGATCCTGCACGAGCCAGACGGCGAGCGCGGCGAACCGGGCGATCCCGACGGCGATGAAGCCGTAGAAGGCGCGCTCGATGTTTGATCCCGCGATTTGATGGTGCGATCCTTTCGCAGGCATGGAAGGAAGCATTGTGGGACAAGTTCGTAACGGGAGCGACACGACCACGCACGCCGCCGAACGCTTCGGGGATAGGCAGCGCCGCGTTTTTTATCATGCCGCGTGCCATGGAGCTGCTCGCGACGGCTTTCGACCTGCCGGAGTTCGGACAGTCTGCGGCGGATGGTGTTGCGTTGATCGGCGAACTCGCGCGCTACGGCCCAACCTCTCGAAGCGGCATGTTCAACGCGCGCAGGGGCCGGTTCCCACTCTCCCGCGACATGCTCTGCGGCACCTGCCGAGCAGCTTTCATCGCGAGGGGCGCGCGAAGGCTTTTGCCGCATACGCCGGGATCGCCGCTTGAGGCGCATGCGGCGACGCTTGCGCCCGACACGGGTCCTGGCGAACATTCAGAGCGAGCCGGGCAGCAGCGTCCATGGCAGATAGAGGAACAGACCCGGAAACACGATACCTGCCACGATGATCGTGAGCGCCATCCCGACGAGCGGCAGGATCGCGATGAAGGCCTGCGGAGTTGGAATGCCGCCGATCTGCGTCGCGATCAACAGGCAGATGCCATAGGGTGGCGTCACCAGCTCGAGTGTCAGGGTCAGCACGACGATCAGGCCCATATGGATCTGATCGGTGTCGCCCAAAGTGGCGATGCTCTGGATGATCGGCATAAAGATGATCACCGCCGTGACAGGGCTGAGAACCGTGCCCACCACCAGCAGGAACCCGCCCACTAGCAGCACCAGCCTGATACGGGTTTCGGTCACCGAGGTGACGAATTCCACGACCTCGCGGGCGACCCCGAGATCGGCGATCGGCCATCCCATGATGCCGGCCGAGGCGACCGCGAACATCGGCAGCGCCACTCGTCATCAAGGGATGCGAAGCCATGCGTGACGCCGTAGGAGCCGATGCCCATCATCTTGTTGATCGTCGGCATACTGTGACGGCGGATCAGGTGACGCAGCTCGGCGGCATTATCCACGGCCGAGGCAACCACGCCGACCACGGCCACGCGCTTGCCGCTTAGCGCTGCGAAATCGATCTCGTCGGCTGAATGCGCCCAGGCATCCGCCGGCAACCCGGCGACAAAACCGGGGATGTTCGCCCGGCCCGTGCCGTCGCGACCGGTCGCCATCACCAGCCGCCGCGTCAGGATCGACGTTTCTTCAGCCCCGCTCAGATCGAGCCGCAGCAGACCGCTCTCCGGACGCACATGCGTGATCTCGATGCCATTCTCGACGGGAAGGTTGAGCACCCGACGATACCAGCGCAGATAGTCCATCCACATAGGGCGCGGGATCTTGTCGAGTCGGCCCCACTCCGCGCTGCCAAACCGGGCCTCAAACCACGCGTGGAAAGTCAGGCTGCCCGTTCCGAGCGCCGGCCCCGGCAGGATCTTGGGCGAGCGCAGCGTCTCCATGCGCGCATAGGTCAGCCACGGCCCCTCATAGCCTTCCGGGTTGCGATCGAGGATGCGCATGTTGCGCATGCCGCCTGACAGCATCGCGAAGGCGGCCACGAGCCCGCACATGCCGCCGCCCATGATCACCACGTCATGCACTTTCTCGCCATCGGGCCCGGTCGTTTCAGGCACCCAGTTGGCGGCAGGGAGATTGAGACATTCGAGATCGTAACGCGCGCGCGCATCAAGCGCTTCCAGGCCGTCGAGCGGCGCCGTTGCGGCGGTGCGGTGTGATGTCATGGGGCATCTGCCGTGCTTCGCCAGCAGCGCAGAGACTGTAGTTTGAAATGTTCGGCGCCCGGACACAAGGGGCGGGTGGACGGCATGCTCATGCAGTCACTTCCGAAACCGCGTCGACACGAAATCGCGCTGTCGCGGGGTCCGCCGTGTATCGGCTGGCCAGATCGGGCGCGCGGCGCGACAACTCGGCCACCGCGTCGATGATCCGCGCGACCTGCGCGTCGCTGTGAAGCCAGCTCAGATTGAGCCGCGTCCAGCCCGGCTTGGCGAGTTCGTCGCCTTCGCGAAGTCGCGCGCGCAGCCCGTCGGAGGCGATGCGGTCGAGCCCCAGCAGCGCATGGGCATAGGGCCCCGCACAGGCGCAGCCGCCCCGCGCCTGGATGCCGTAGTGATCGCTGAGCATCCGGGTGATGAGCTGGTGGTGCATGAAGCCGCCCGCGCCGTCACGGATCCGAAAGGAGAAGATCGGCAAGGCCGGCGCGGTCGCGCCGTGCCCCAGAATTTCAAGCCGCGCGCAACACGACCAGGCGTTGAGCGCCCGTGCCCGCAGCGCCGCATCGCGTGCGCCGATCGCGTCGGTTCCGACCGCCTCCTTGACGGTCACGGCGAGCGCGGCGCGGATATCGCCCACGACATTGGGCGTGCCGCCTTCCTCGCGCGCGCTCACATCGGCGCTGTAATCATGCCCCCAAGGTGAGACGAAGCTCACCGTGCCGCCGCCCGGCTGGGTCGGGGTCGCGCGTGTGACCACGCTGTCGCGCAGCAAGAGCACGCCGGAGGCCCCCGGCCCGCCGGGAAACTTGTGCGGCGAGAAGACGATCGCATCCTTGGCCGTATCCTGCGACGGGGTCATCGCCATCGGCAGATACGGCCCGCCGCCGGCATAGTCCCAGACCGCGAGCGCGCCGTGGCGTTTGAGCAGGCGGGTGACAGGGTCCGGATCGGTCACGATCCCGGTGACATTCGATGCCGCGGAGAAGCTGCCCACGATGCAGTCCGCATCCCCCGCACTCAGCAGTTCCGCCTCGAGCGCGGCGAGATCGACGCCCCCGCCCGGCGCCTCGGGGATTGTCCGCAGCTCGGCCCCGGTCTCGCGCCAGGGCAGGATGTTGGAGTGATGCTCATAGGGCCCGATCAGCACCACGACACCTTCACCGACCGTGACGCGGTCACGCAGCCGGAGCAGGCCCGCGATCCGGTTCAGTCCCGCCGTCGCGCCGCCACCGCCGAACACCACATGGCAATCGGGGCCCGCCCCCACCGCGTCCGCGATCACCGCGCGCGCCTCGGCGCGCATGCGCGTCATCGCTTCGCCACAGAAGGACGCCTCGGTATGGCTGTTGGCATAGTAGGGCAGCACCGCGCGGGTGACGAAATCCTCAACCTGCGTCAGCGCGCGCCCGGACGCGACGTAATCGGCATAGAGCAGCCGCTGCGCGCCGAAGGGTGTCTCGAACTCGATCCCGTCGCCGATCAGCCCGCGACGCAGGGCATCGAGCGCGTCGGGGCGCCTAAGGGTCTGGCGGAACTCGTCGAGAGCGGGCATCGGGGGCTCCGGTCATTGCAATCTCATCGCAACAATACTTGCACCCGAATGCGAAAAGATCTCAAATCATGGCACATAACGCTCATGAAACGGCGCAGTGATAGGCAAATGACCGAAATTATCGATCAAATCGATCAGCGCATTCTCATCGAGCTGCAGCGCGATGCCGGGCAATCGCAGCGCGACCTCGCCGAGACGGTCGGGCTGTCGCAGAACGCGTGCTGGCGGCGGATGCGCAAGCTCGAGGGACGCGGGATCATTCGCGGGCGCACGATCCGCATCGACCGCCACGCGCTCGGCCTCAACCTCGTCGTGTTCACGATGATCCGCACCCGCAGCCACTCCGCCGACTGGCTGCGCCGCTTTCGCCAGCACGTCGCCACCATCCCGGAGATCGTCGATTTCTACCGCATTGGCGGTGACTACGACTACATGCTGCGCATCGTCACACACGACATGACGAGCTATGACGTCGTCTATCAGCGCCTGATCGAGAAGCTCGACCTCGAAACGGTGACCTCCTACTTTACCATGGAAGCAATCATCGAGGACCGGCCCATCCCGGTCTGAGACGCTTTAGCAATAAGCGTTCCCAGAAAACGGGGGCCGGTGCTCTGCGCGTTCCGAGGCACAACGCAGGGGTCGATAGACTTCGATGCATTTGCCCGCCGCCGTTCCGAGCGCAGCGGCGGCCGATCGCGGTTCCGGCTTCTGTGGCGCAGCGCGCAAGCGGCAGCGGTGATACCGCCGTCCTGCGCCCACGCCAACTGCAGTGAAGGCGAAAGCGCTTCCGGCATCCGTGCACCCGGGCCGATCCGCCCGCAGAGCGTCGCTGCCGTGCTTCGCGCAGCGTGCTGACGGCAGGCGCCCGGAGGCGTACAGGCGCGCAGGCAAAACGCAGCCCTCGGTTCGGAGTTGCCGTCGGGTCCCCGCATGGGGGTGCGTGGGCGCGATCGCGGGCGAAATCCGCTGCGCCCGCGCAGACAGATCCGTCGCGGTGGTCGGATCCGCCCCGTCAGGGGAAGATCAGGACCGGGACCTGGCAGCTGCGCATCAGGTCCAGCGTGGTCGAACCGATGAAGAGCTGGCGCAAGCGCGAGTGGCCGGACTTGCCCAGCACCAGCAGGCCGATGTCGTGGTCGCGCACGGCCGCGGCGATGACCTCCTCCGGCGGGCCGCCGATGGCGTGCTCGTGAACCGTGAAGCCTGCGCCGCGCAGCTGCCCGGCCGCTTGCGTGAGCTTGCCCGCATCCGCCGAGGCGGTGAGGATATGCGCCTCGGCGCCCTTGAGGAGCGGGCTTTCGCAGACCCGCTCCACGGCGCGGGTGGCCGACGGGCTGCCATCATAGGCGATCAGGAAACGCGCGATCGGGCGAAATGCGCGGTTGACCACCATCACCGGACGCGTCGAAGCGCGCACCAGCCGCTCCAGGTTCGAGCCCAGATGCGCCATCTGGCCGCTCGCATCCTCGCCGCGCTTGCCGATCAGCGCGAAACGCGTGGTCTCCATCATCTCGGTCAGCGCCTCGACCGGATCGCTGCGGCGCAGGCGGGTGGTCACCTCGATGTCGGCCGTCGCCATCATCCGCGCGCGCCCGTCATCGAGGATCGCGCGGCCGCGCTCGACCGCCAGCGCGGCGCGCTCCCGGTCGTGCTGCGCGAGCTTCTCGAGGAGCGATCGGCGCGCGCCGAGCTGCAGGTTGCCCGACAGATCCGCCGGCGCGCTGGAGCTGTCGGGCCGGCCGAGCGCGTGCACGAGAACGACGGGCGCGCCCACACGCCCGGCGGCCCAGGCGGCGTGATCGCACAGGCTGGCGGCATAGGTGGAGCCGTCGATGAAGGTTGCGATGCTGTCCATGTGGTCCTCCCCGGGGCGCTCAAACCTTCTGAAGTCGCGTGCTCAAAGAGCGCAAGACCGGTCCCCGCTTTTGCGCAAAATGCTCTAGTGGCCGGCCGTCAGCTTGTCCAGCGCATCCGGCTTGTCATGCGTGCCCAGCTTGTCAACGATGGTCTCGGAGGCCTCGTTCATGCCCACCAGCTCCACGCGCGCACCCTCGCGGCGGAACTTCAGCACCACCATGTCGACGGCGGCGACCGACGAGATGTCCCAGATATGGGCGCGGGAGATGTCGAGTATGACCTCGTCGACCGCCTCGCGGTAGTCGAACGCGGCGAGGAAGTCGTCCACCGAGGCGTAGAAGAGCTGGCCCTCGACGATGTAGCGCCGCGACCGGCCATCGGTCGACAACTCGGAGCGCACGCGGAAGATCTGCGCGATCTTGGCGGCGAAGAACACCCCCGACAGCAGCACGCCGGCCAGCACCCCGTAGGCGAGGTTGTGGGTGACCACGACGATCGCCACCACCGTCAGCATCACCGCCGAGGAACTCGCCGGATGCACGCGCAGGTTCGTCAGCGAGGTCCACGAAAACGTGCCGATGGAGACCATGATCATCACCGCCACCAGCGCGGCCATCGGGATGGAGCGCACGAAGTCGCCCAGCACCAGGATCAGGAACAGCAGGATCACCCCGGCTGAAAACGACGACAGCCTTGCGCGCCCGCCCGATTTCACGTTGATGATCGACTGCCCGATCATGGCACAGCCCGCCATGCCGCCGATGAAGCCGGTTGCGGTGTTGGCCACGCCCTGACCGACGCATTCGCGGTTCTTGTCGGAGGTCGTGTCGGTCAGTTCGTCCACAATCGACGCCGTCATCAGGCTTTCGAGCGTGCCGACGATGGCCACCGCCAGCGCCGTGGGCAGGATGATCGCCAGCGTCTCGAAGGTCAGCGGGATGTCCGGGATCAGGAACACCGGCAGCGTGTCGGGCAGCTCGCCGATGTCGCCGATCAGCCGCACATCCGTGCCGGTGACGAACACCACACCGGTCAGAAGAACGATCGCGATCAGCGGCGAGGGCACCGCCGTGGTCAGGTAGGGCAGGCCATAGATGATCACGAGACCCGCCGCCACCAGCACATAGGTGATCCAGGGCACCCCGACCAGCTCCGGGATCTGGGCCATGAAGATCAGGATGGCCAGCGCGTTCACGAACCCCGTCAGCACCGAGCGCGAGACGAATTTCATCACGAAGGACAGCCTCAGCGCGCCGATCGCGATCTGGATCAGCCCCGCCAGCACCGTCGCCGCCAGCAGGTATTCCAGCCCGTGATCGCGCACCAGCGTGATGAACAGCACCGCCGTCGCCGCCGTCGCAGCCGAGATCATGCCCGGCCGCCCGCCCACGATGGCCGTGATCACCGCGATGGAGAACGACGCATAGAGCCCCACCTTGGGGTCCACCCCGGCGATGATCGAAAACGCGATCGCCTCGGGGATCAGCGCCAGCGCTACGACGGCCCCGGCGAGGAGTTCGGCCCTGGGGTTGCCCAGCCACTCCGCGCGAAAACGGTCGGTGTACACCCGCAGGCGTTCGGTCAGGGTCATGCAGAGATCCGGTCAGTGCAGTGGGCCGGGGGGTCGGCGCCCGGCATAGCCGCCGAAGCCGGCGCGGCGCGCCCCCTCGGTCCCTTGGATCGTGCCGCATAGACAACGCACAGCTATGCCCGTCAACCCCATCAATCGGCATGCGAAGGCATGCGGCGCGTCGCGCTGGCCAGCGATGCAATGCCCCGGCGCTGCACTGCGGCAAATTTTCCACCCCTGCACCTGGCGCGGCGGCCCGCACCCGGGCGACATGGTGGTGGCGGCAGATCGCATGCGGCCGGGCCCCGCTTTCAGATGCGCGCATGCAGATCCCGCGCAGAGCTGTCGGTCCCTCCGCCCGCCGGGGCGGCAAGCGCGTGGACACGCGAAGGCGACGCTGGCGGCCCTTTGCCGCCATTCGACCATCACGGGCGGCCGCCCCGGAGCCGACCTTCGCGTTTGCCGCACGGAAGGGCTCGCTTGGCAGGGTACTGTCGAGCAGCGCGCCACTCGGGAGCTGCGGTCCTCACCACGAAATCCGCCGGAAATCCACATGAAATCCCCAAGCGCCGCGCCGCCCGCATGCCGAAAATGCGTCACCATGGGAGGGGGCCGCCGCTACCAAGTGCGCCGGTGAGACGGCCGACCCACCGCCGGTGCAGCCACCCGAGGTGCCGAATGCAGACCCGGACCAGCCATGCGCCCGCCGTGACCCGCCTTGGCGATGCCGGGATCCCCATCGGCAGCGACGGCGCCATCATCGTTTCCGTCGACATCGCGCAACCGCGCCCCCGCCCGGCATGACCATCGATTGCGCAATAAGGAGGAGATCATGGCGACGCTGTATCACCTGACCAGTATCCCGGCAGCCGCAGCCGGAGCGGCAGCCCTTGCACTCGCGGCCCTGATGCCCGTGTCTGCGGCAGCGGACCGGGCAGGGGTCGCGCTCGACCAGAACCAGAAGGGGGTCGACGCGTTCAATGCCCACGATGCGGAGGGGGTCGCCGAAATCTATGCCGAGGACGCCGTCTTGCATGATCCCCAACTGCCCGAACCGATCGAGGGGCGCGAGGCCATCCGCGAGACGTATGCGCAGATGCTTCGAACCTTTCCGGACGCTCGGGTGACGATGCGCAACGTCCACGCCGAGGGTGGCCTGATCATGTACGAGTTCGAGTTTTCGGGCACCAATGACGGCCCCATCGCCACGCCCGAAGGGGATGTTCCCGCGACTGGGCGGCGGGTCGAAATGCCGATGGCCGTCTTTTCGGATGTCGATGACGACGGGCGCTTCCGGGACACGCGCCGCTACTACGATACCGCGGAGATGATGCGGCAGCTCGGCCAGGACGAGTAGCCCCGGCTTCGATGCAATCAGGCGCCGGCGACGCAGGAGTCGTCGCCGGCTCATCCGATTGCAAAGCCGCCTTGCGCGCGGTGCCGCGCACCGCTTCGCGGGACACGGCGCGCAGCGCAGCAGCGCGGCGCGAGAATACGGATCGACGCGCCGCGCGCCGGAGTGATTCGCAGGCGCAGCGGTGTTAAGATCGGGTGGCGGAGTGCGATTGTAGGGGAATGGCGGCATCAACTGGTGCAGATGCTCTGGCCGAGGCTTACGCGGCGCTGAAGCGCGGCAGGCTGGCCGAGGCGCGGCGGCTGTTCGAGGCGGCGGTTGCCCGGGACGGGAGCGCGCAGGCACATGAGGGGCTGAGCTGGGCCGCGCTGGCGCAGGATGACGGCCCGGCGACCATCGCGGCGCGGACGGCGGCCTATCGGCTCTATTGCGAGGCAGACACGCCCGTGGCGGCGGCGCGGATGGCGATGTGGCTGGCCAAGGACCATGACGATTTCCGCGGCGAGGTAGCCATCGCCAATGGCTGGCTCGCCCGCGCCCGGCGGCTTCTGGAGGGCCAGCCGATGGCGCCCGAGCATGGCTGGCTGCCGGTGCTCGAATGCTGGGGCACGGATGCCGACGAGCGCGACCCCGCCCTGATCACCGCACGCGCGCGCGAGGCGATGGAGGTGGCGCGGCACTGCGGCGACCGGGATCTGGAGCTTCTGGCGATCGGGTTCGAGGGGCTCGCGCTGGTGGATGCCGGGCAGGTCGATGACGGCATGCAGCGCCTCGACGAGGCGGCCGCCGCGGTCCATGGCGGCGAGCTCGACGAGGAGCTCTGGTCGCTCGTGGTCTTTTGCCTGCTGATCTTCGCATGTGCGCGCGTGCAGGACTTCGCCCGCGCCGCCGAATGGTGCGAGACGATGCGCGCGGCCGCCGACCGGATGCGCCATCTCGGCAGCCAGGGCATCTGCCGGGCGCATTACGGCGTGGTGCTCACGCAAAGTGGCGACTGGGGCGCGGCAGAGGCGGCGCTCGCGGAGGCGGTGCGCTGCTTCGAGGCGAGCTGGCCGCCCTACCGCGCCGAAGCGCTGGCCGATCTCGCCGAGCTGCGTCGCCGGCAGGGCCGGATGCAGGAGGCCGGCGATCTTCTGGAGCAGGCCGCCGCGCATCCGCGCGCCACGCTGGTGCGTGCGCGCTGCGCGCTCGATCTCGGGCGCGGCGCGGAGGCCATGGACCTCGCCGAGCGGTATCTGCGCCGGTTTCCCGAGGGCAGCGCGCTGCACCGGGTCGGCGGGCTGGAGACGATGGTGCGCGCCGCGGTCGCGGCAGGTCAGGCGCGCCGGGCCGAGGCCGCGCGCAATGAGCTCGACGCCGTCGCCGCGCGCGTCGCCACCCCGGCCATCCGCGCCGCCGCATGTGCCGCGCGGGCGGCGCTGGCCGCGGGCACCGGGCGACCGGACGAGGCGCGCATCTGCTTCGAGGATGCCGTCGATCTCTACGCCGGGGCCGGGATGCGCTTCGAGGCCGCCGCGGCGCGCTGCGATCTGGCGGAGGCTCTTGCCGTGCTGGGCCGCCGCGCGGCCGCAGGCGCGGAGATCGCGGCGGCGCAGGCCGAACTCACGGCGCTGGGGGCCACGCATCTGTCGCGGCGCGCGGCGACGCTCTCGGCGCGGATCGCGCGGGCCGGGACCGGGAACGAACCGCCGGCGCTGACCGCGCGGCAGGCCGAGATCCTGCGCCATGTCGCGGCGGGGCGCACGAACAAGGAGATCGCCGCCGAGCTTGCGCTCAGCGTCAAGACCGTGGACCGGCATCTGGACAACATCTTCGACCGGCTGGGCGTGAGCTCGCGCGCTGCCGCCGTCGCCCGGGCGGGCGCGCAGGACCTCATCTGATCCGCGCCGCGCCTGCGTGGGTGAAATACCCCATGCGCCCGGGATGGGCCGTCTTCCCGAAGCGGCGCCGTCCGATTGCGTCCATCCTGCTTGGACCACGATGGAGGATGCCATGACCTACACCACCGCAACCCGCACCACCGCCGCCGGCGCCGCGCAGCCCCACAACGAACGCACCGCCGCGACATGGAGTCTCGGCGGGCGGGCCTATGACCGCATCAGCTTCGGGGTGAGCGATGCGCTCGCCCACGCCGCACAGCGGCTGGCGCCCGAGCCGGGCGAGAAAGTGCTCGACGTTGCCACCGGCACCGGCTGGAGCGCGCGCAACGTCGCCCGCGCCGGCGCGCATGTCACGGCGGTGGATATCGCGCCCGATCTGCTGGCCGCGGCGCGCGAGCTCTCCGCCCATCTCGATCCGCCGATCACCTTCGAGGCGGCCGATGCCGAGGCGCTGCCCTTCGCGGACGCCAGCTTCGACGCCGTGATTTCCACCTTCGGCGTGATGTTCGCGGGCGATCATGAGCAGGCGGCGCGCGAGCTTGCCCGGGTCTGCCGGCCGGACGGGCGGCTGGCGCTCGTCGTCTGGGCGCCCGAGGGCGCGGTGAAGGAGTTTCTCGGGATCATCGGAAACTACGTCCCCGCGCCGCCGCCTGGCCCCTCGCCAATGTCCTGGGGCGACGAGGCGCATGCGCGCGCATTGCTGGGCGACGCGTTCGAGCTAACCTTCGAGCCGGGCGTCAACAACCACTACCTGCCCGGCGTCGAGGCGGCGTGGAACTGGTACGCGGCGGGCTTCGGGCCGATGAAGGGGTTGATCGAGGCGCTGCCGCCCGACCAGCTCGCCGCCTTCAAGCAGCAGATCGACGCCTATCACGCGAGCTACCGCGTTCCCGCCGGGCTGCATGTGCGGCGTGAATACCAGCTCATCCTCGGCCGCCGGCGCTGACGGCGCGGCACCATCACAACCATCGAGGCGCACGGTCGATCATGTCTCGACCATGGCCGCCCGTGCCCTCGCGAGGCACCCGGCGACGGGCCGTGCCGGGTTTCGCCCCTACAGCGGCCCATCCCCTTGAGAAAGGAGTCCCGCATGACCTGGATGAATCCCGAAACGATCATCACGCGCCCGCTGCGCAAGCCGCGCGTGCAGCGCCGCCGCCCTCGCCACCGCCGTGGCGGCCTCCGAGCAGGGCGGAATTGACGACGCCGTGGCCGAACGCCTGCCCGCCGATCCCGCCCTTCGCGACGCGCAGGTGCTCATCGACTGGAACGCGATCGGCATCGCCAAGTCGCTCGAGGTCGACGGGTTCCAGACGCTGACGACCAACCGCGCCATGCCGCTGATGCATCTGGCGGTCCATGATGCGCTGAACGCCATCGCCCCGGTCTATGCGCGCCATGGCGAGATCGGGACGGACGCCGAGGGGCATCCGGTCGCGACCGTCTCGCAGGCCGCGCATGACGTGCTGGCCGAGGAATATCCCGACCATGCCGCGGCCTTCGCCGAGCTGCACGCACAGTGGCTGGACGAGGTGCCGCAGGGCACCGCGAAGGAGCACGGGCGCGAGCTCGGCGCCGCGACGGCCGCGGCCACCCTCGATGCGCGCGCGGATGACGGGCATGACAGCGAAGGCAGCTTTTCCCCGCGCGAGGAGCCGGGCGCCTACCGGTTGACGCCGCCGCATGAGGCGCCGGCGGGCACCGGCCGGGCCGAGACCGAGCCGCTCGCCATGGAGGCACCTGACCAGTTCCGCCCCGGGCCGCCGCTACAGATCGACAGCGCGCGCTACGCCGAGGAGTTCGACGAGGTCAACCGAACGCCGCGGGCACGGAACTCGGCCGTGTATTGGGGGCTGGGCTTTCTTCGTAGACATAGGGCTCATCGTTCAAGAGATTTGCACTCCGGGAAAGTCGGGGCGGTTCATCGTCGGCTCGATGAGCCGGCGCGGCAATCCATACGACGACCCGCAGGCCGAGAGCTTCATGAAGACGCTCAAGGTCGGGGCCGTCTACCTCACCGGATACGACACCTACGACGAAGTCGCCGCTGACTTTTCCCGCTTCATCGACGAGGTCTGCAACGCCAGGAGACTACAGTCCGCACTGGGCTATCTGAGCCCGATCCAGTTCGAGGACCGCAACGCCCGCACCCCTGTCAAAGCTGCCGCGTGAACCTGTCCAACGCCAAGGGCGCACTCCAGGAAGCGGATCAGCCGCGCGCGAAATGCGCCGCGCTCAGGGTGAGCACGCGGTCGATATCGGTCATGTCGTTGTAGAGATGCGTCGCGAAGCGAAGCTGCCCGCGGCGAATGGTATGGACGACCCCGGCCGCCTTGAGCGCGGCCGACCAGGCCTGAAGGGTTTCGTCGCGGGCCACGTCATGCCCGCCATCGCCCAGCTTGCCGACCGTGACGATATGCGCGCGCGCCGCCTCGCGCGGTGGCTGCGTCACTGGCAGGCC
>LFCJ01000388.1_pt1 | contig 26836 bp, 42 predicted proteins | sample 643141 | NCBI WGS metagenome assembly LFCJ01 (sample SAMN03766243, study PRJNA286221) | soda lake metagenome | biome: soda lake; feature: Kulunda steppe; material: water; isolation source: sample B1-Br-g2 brine of Lake Bitter-1 | place: Russia: Kulunda steppe | collected 2010-07
AAACGGTATATTTCTGATGAATTTGGAGAGTACGCACCATCGATTCCAGACTATGATGAGTTGAGTGAATTAGTACACGAAAAAGCAGTTGAAGTATCAACACATATCGAAGAATATCAGCACCTCTCTGAATCCCCTCCTACGGTCTAAGCTTCCTCTGAGTTCTCGTCAGGAATCGCCATTACAGGGCGAGAAGTATCCCGAATCGTTGATTCAGTTACACTTCCAAAGATAAGTCGTTGGAACCCTTTTCGACTATGTGTTCCCATTAAGATGATATCCGCATCAAGGTCTTCTGCTGCCTGTACGATAGATTAATGAGGAATCCCGATTTCGATGTGCGTTTCAATAGGAATCTCATCAGGGAATTCAGAGAGGATTCCCTCGAATAATTTCGACCGAGTATCTGAAACATCCTCATAGTTATCCGCAGCTATATCGTCCAACACACAATTAATAATATGGACAGTTCCATTATGCTTGGTAGCTAATTAAGTCTTTATCTTCGCTTAACTCAACCACCCTGTCTTCTTCTGAATTACAACCAACCATTCATTATTTTCGATATCTCCAACCCCACTAAATTGCCGCATCCTATCCACTTGGATATGCTTTGAACTAAACGCATATTTGTATCCTTGATGATTTGCCCGTTCCACTTCAAACTCTGTTAATTGACTCACATCAACACCTAATTCAGACGCAACTGCTTGTTTGAACGCTTTAACCTCACTATTTGATAATGTAGTTTTAGCCATCACTATGTATAGTTATAGTACCAAGTAAAAATCTGTTGGGTAAACCACTACTATATTAACGAACGATATATTTTTAAGGCTATATAATAAATGGGTATATGATGAGGTACACTATCTATCGCCGTCCAAATGGTGAAGACGGATGGAATGCTCGATTCAACTATGAAACAGAAGAGGAAGCTCGGAGTGAGATACCATCAAATGACTCGCATTATGTATATCGAGTTGTTCCCTTCGAAGATGATGAGGATATTCCATCATATCTCTCCAATAGCGACCTTCAAAGCCAAGTACACAGCCATAGATTCTAATACAAACCAGCACTTTTTAGTATATTGACTTCCTATAATAGATATGGAAGTCGAATCTCAGAACACAGAATTCCTCAGCATTCTTAGAGCTGAACAATCAGATTACACCACAACTGGAACAATTACTGAGATTCTCGTTCACGATATAGATAATCCATTCGTTAAACCCACTTTCTATATCGGATTACAACCTACACATAGAGCAGGAACAATATACTGTAAACTGTTCGGAGTCACAGACCTTGTGGAACTCATCGTACAAATCCCCGAAACAGATACTTCTGTGACGGAACTACTCAATACAACCCTTACATTCACACTCACAGATAACTACATCCACATTAATGAGGGTGAGTACCACACGGCTTCAAAGTTACCATCAGAGACAGTAAACCTCTGTACAGAACTAACAGAGAAAGATAAAGACGCACTCAAGAAGAAGATACTCCAATCACGGTTAGATATGACTACAGGAGTTTTAACTGTGAATGAAGTGAACCCGAATACATCTGAACTACACCTTACTTTACTCACTACTGAACAGGATTTCGCAGTATCTCTGGATTTGCCTAAATCATATGATTCCTCGCACGAATCCGTAGTAATGATAGATACTCTGTCTGGTGGTACAATAGAGAATTTAGACGGTATGTCTGTACAAATATCGACAACTGAGACAGACAAAGAGAACGAAGTCTGTATTGATACAGAAATAGGTGAACTGTACATCTCAGATATACATTCTCCATCTTCTAACGCCCAACCAGATGAGACCAGTTTGTACTCAAGAATTAAACGGTACTTGGAGTGAAAATCAAAGTGTTTAAATCGGTGGAAACCGTAGTATAGAGTATGTCAAAGTATTACACTCTGGTCAACTATACTGAAGAAGAACGAATCAGCCCACATGAATTCGACCGAGGTGAACACCTGGGTGGATGGTTTAGGGAAGCCTCAAATACAATTGCGATGTATCTCCTTGTGACTGGTTCAAATCAGACTGGGGAATACGCAGGTCGGTGGAGCGGGGATAATATTGCTCTGGTTAGCGACTCTATGGACATTGATACCAGAGAGTACACCGATATTAGCTCTGAAGTGTTTGATGAAATGAATCGAGAAGTAGAAGGATTCCCTGAGGAGATGGAATCTGAAGTGTCAAAAGAGGTTTTAGGTGCGTATCCATAACTATCGGTGAGAAAAATGCTTGTAACTGTGAGTGATTGGGAAGATTTTAAGCAGATTCAGGAGACACGAGAACAGTGTGAATCAATAGTTAACCCCTGTATTCAGGATGCTGTCGAATTCTCACGATTAAATTCTTATGAGTTCTAATTGTCAATCAGATATTGGATGCCGTGCGATTACTTCGAGAGGAGTTCAAATCGAAGTTTGTGGGAATGAAGTGTATGGGCGTAATGGCACAAATGAGATTCAGTACTGCCGAGACCATGTTCCAACAGGCGCAGCTCAAGGGCTGGTTCGGGTGGATAAATTAGAATTTTATATTCCAGAATTGAATACAATTAAAGAAGCGCCTTAAGCGTGTTTCTTCATTAAGTCGTGAAGATGTGATTGGGCATCATCCTTGTCATAGAAGATTTCATGGGCTTCAACTGTTGGCCATGGTTTCCCATTTGAAACATCGAAGACAACCGTATAATACTCTAATCCTTCTTCTGTGTCACTATGCATCGCCTCAACGATTGCTCTGTATGGTTTGGATTCGTGAAGGTACTCAATACTTTTACCGTCAGCATTCAAGTGACCAATTCTATCTTTCTCCCATCCTGTTGGTGCGGATACCATACACCATAGTTAGGTTTGGGTCAATAAAAGTGTTTTGAGTCAGGCAACCCTTATTCGTTGCCAGGGTTCTCTTTCATCCACTCGAAGGCAGCCTCCATGTTTCTGCGCTCGTAGATGGTTGTCCGCTCTAACAGCCGCCCTAACGGGGCTAACTCTTCTTCTGTGTATCCTGCGTCTCGGAGGATAAGGTAAGCGTCGTACAGGGTATCCTCCTCTCTGAAGCTCCAGTAGCAGTCCTCTCTGCATACCTCGTCAAACGGTTTCGATGCCTCTGCGTTCTCATACGGGTTATCTCTGTTGGTTTCGCTCATATGTTACCACTCACGACAGCCAAATTCAGGCTACCGTGAACGGCGGTTATCGGGAACGCTCATTATCGTACAATATGGTTTCTCCATAGTTAAAGGTTATTATTGTGGTTGGGGGCTTGTCGTGAGAGCCTGTAAGAATTCAGAGGCTTTCTGTACAAACTCAGATTTGGTGAGTGATGATAGATTTAACTCAATTGGATTCTCTTGCTCGGCATCATATTTCTGGATTGTGATTGTATTACCTCGGAGCTTGTATTCAACAACAATATCTTTGAAAGTTCGAACATGGGTACTCCGACCAGATTGTTTAGAGTCATTATACAGGGACTGTAAAAAGTCTGTGTTAGTCATAAACAGTCTAAGGTTAGACTCGGGTACTCATATACTTTATGATTCATTGGGGTAACACAGCCGAATGATTTTTATGCGATTTATATCGTAGAATACAACAACTAATGAATTTACAGAATTATAGTCGAATCGAATGGTTAGTATATACCTATCAAACCCTTCTTATTCTCACGCTAATAGCTACAGTTGATATCTTTACCTCACAATTATTCCCTACAACCACACTTCCACTATTAGCTGGATTAAGTGCTATTTCGCTTACATATTATGTTTCTGTAATAACCGAATACGACTCAGACTACAAACAGTATCGAGCCGCCCTTGCGTATCCATTACTTATGACACTTATTGGAAGCAGTGTACTCTCATTTATTTATGCCACGACACTCACAGCATTCACAGTAAGTGAGTCAATTTCCGTTACTTCAGGGGCGCTTACAATTGGACTTCTCACAGTTGGACTCGTCACATTAGATAAACGAATTCAACCTGAAGAATCACCGTATTATCAGATTCTCCGCTCATATATACGAGGTGGAAGCACACCACCAACACTCGCTACAGAAACCTCTACTATTGAAGTTGAATTAACTATCGGGCGAGAACGAGTATTTACTGTTGGACTCAGAGATACCCTCTCTGAAGCAACCCTCTACAAAATTGGGCGACACCTCACTAACATCGCAAAAGCATTCTTTGGATTCACTGTGTTGGTCTCAGGGCTTATTTTATTTGGATTCCCACTACTAACAGTATCTGAATTTGGAATCGTTCTTGGTGCAACAGTACTGTTCTACATTACTGGGATACTCAGTACTATCGGAAGCGTGATTATGGCTGTTCGGAATGGGGCGAATGACTCGGATTTACTCTACAGGTGGATGCTAAAGTTTACTGAAGTAAATTGTTGGAAATGGATAGGGTCTCTTATCCTGATTGGTTTCAGTATCGCAACAGGATTCCACCCAGGTTCAGATATTATTGGAGCATTTTTCATTATCAGTATTGTCTTAATCATTTCAATCTTCACTGAGTCATATTATAACGAAGAAATGTATTGAAGTGACAGAAGATTTATACCAGTTTGTAAATGATTCACTAGTATGTACTCAGAGACATTAGTCCTTCATCGATTATCACTTCCCGTGTATGGGATGGCAGCATTAGTCGCATTAACAGGATTCTTTTACTGGTTATTCATGATGGCAACACTATCGCTTGAGATTAAAGCACTACTGTATTTCACTAGTATTATTGTCTTTGGCGTCGTATACTCTGATTTGTGGGTTATGGATACAGACTCGATTTCTGAGTCTGAGTAAATATACCACTTGAATCAGAAACAGAAAGTTTATAATTGATGCTATTGTAGTGGTACCTGTGGTAGAGTCGGCGGCTGGGCCACCGCCCAAGTCCAAAATGGTCTGTATGTGGACTCGAACTGATAGTGTGTTATGTGTGAGAAGTTCTGACCTACTTACCGCTCATTGAACCCTCGTCCAACAGGGTTGACGGTCAGTATACACATCCTGCAGGGGATGGCGTATGCTGTTAACAGAACTCACCGAGTCAGGCACGGAAGTGAGCAGCTCAAGTTCTGACAGTCTCCGCTTGCTGGGTCACGGGGTGGAGAGTAGGGAGTGGTTATCAGAACTTCAACAACACATAGCTATCTATCACCCCACACTTCTCAAAAATAGTTAGTCTTCAATAACTTCTTTATCAGCGTTAGTGAATTCGCTGGATTTATCCACTTCTACACCCTCAACAGGTTCAGCATATGGTTCAACATCTTCCCAATTCATATTGTTGCTAATCCAATCCAGGAGTTCCAACCTGTCATCAAGAACCCACATCTCTTTCTCGAAAATCTCGTCATATGTCCCTTCCTCGCCTTCAAACTTCTCCGCATAATACCTAGCTCTATCCTCAGCAATTACCTTCGCTGGAATATCATACCGTTCACCATTCGAGAATGTAACTCTAACAGATTTCATACCACAAATAATCCCCCCAGAACAGTATAAATATACCGATTTCACTTGACTTCCGCAACTATCTCATCAGGAATCTCATCTAACCGATTCGTCAAAATACTACTTGGTTGATAGGGCGGTGTATGTGAATATTCGACCCACTCATCAAGTCTCTCATTCCGATACAACCCATACAACGCCATATCTGTAAGATACCAATTTCCCTCAGTTGTTCTGATGAAATCAACACTCCATGAATCAGTTTCCAACTGTTCAACTGCTTGTTCAGAGATATCCATAATCATAGACGCCTCATCAGCGATTTGTGTATCTAACTCTTCTTGTTGCTCACGAGTAAATTCACTATCACGGATATCTGTAAACCAATCAATCGCCTCTCCATCATCGACAATACAACGGACTTCTATCGACTCTGATTCACCAGTGACATGATTCTCAATTGTATCGATTGGAATCCATTCTCGAACAACCAAAGTTGAATACGATAACTCATACATCGTGATTGCGTCAACTAAGTGAAGCACCTGTTCATCAATATCTTTTGGTTCAGATGTAATAACCCACCCATCTTCCTCTTCGGCAAATATCTGTGCGGATTTAAACTCTGTTCGAATATGAGCTTTCTCTTCTGGCAACTCTGAGACAACTTTACTAATTTCCGCAGTAGGAATCTCCTGTAAGTTCCTCACGAATGCTTCAATACCTTCGTTCATTACAGAAAAAGTCGGTTTCACATCACTAATATCAAAAGTAAACGCTTGTAGTAGTGGAACTCCGTCTGCTTGCTCAACCGTTGGATACCAGTGTGTAAGGGCGTTCCGAGAATCATCGTACTCGCCACCAATAATCATATTTGTCTATTTGAAGAGAAATCAGTTAAACACTTCGATTTCTGTGTACCACCAGAATTTATATATCACTTAGATTATATTGTGTATATATGGCTGGACCATATGCTCCATATTTAGAAGAAATCGAACCCGCATTTGATACACATTTTGACCAGTATGAGTCAAACATATCATTTTCTACACTTGATGACCCAATCCATATTGCGACTGTTGAGAAAGACCCAACGCAAATCACCAACTACGAACTTGAAATCGATATTTATGTCTTTGAATTCCCTCCTGACTGGTTAATCGCCATTAAAACACACCAAGATAAGCTTAGATATATCTGGAAAACAGATTCAAAGCAAGAAATCGCTCGTGTAATGAAACAAATCTGCGGCGATTCATCCACACATTGGGTTATCCCATAATTATCGGTTTAACAGTCTACGCTGAATGAAATACGCACACGCATCAAACCGTGGTTTTCCTAAAGCGTAAATCAAGAATACCACTAAGATAGACGCATACAGTCCACCATATACAACCATTATCTGCTCTCGTGAAAAGAAATTAATATAATACACGATTGTACTCCCCATAGTGTAAATAAACAAAAGAAATCCTAAGACACTAAAAAATTCATTCGCAAATCTATTCCCTGCTAATGACACAGGAATAGATAGATTCTTATAGGAAACTGGGTGAATTGGATTAATCCCTCTAGGTGTAATCATATCTCCAACGACATGAAATAACACACTAACAAACCCTAACCCGAAACTTAATACAATAAACTGTGTTTCTGGGAGAAACACAATAACCTCATTCCAGTAGAGAAGTCCAGTACTTACCCCTGCTGAAAGCGTTCCAATAAACATCGCAAACCAGATAGTGTGGGTAATCCCTCTGTGTCGAATATTTGGGACAAATCTTCTGATAACGGGAGTTCGATGAAGTATTGTTGATTTAGTTTGGAATTTTAAATCTATATCAGGTAAGGTTGTACAGAGTAATGCTAAAAGTGTCGCATAAAATGCTGTGAATAAATACTCATTAACAAGAAGGTAGAATAGGATTGGAGATAATAATATTAATGTAACACCAAGATGCCCTCGATTATGCATACAAGATAGTTCAAGTCAAATGTACTTAAATGTTATAGCAGATATGGGATTGTTTGCTCATTCTGAACGATATTCCAATCCGCTGAACCGAACATCTGTATACATCCTTCAAACGACCAGTCATCGGTGAACCCAATCACTAACCCTGTCTGAAAGTGATACACAATTCCAGACTCTGCCTCTATATTTTCTTTCACACCAAGAGACGCATCCTTTAATGGAGAATACACAATATAATCAAATATAGCCTGTAGTTCTTCGGTTGGATGAAGTTGCTTGGTGTTCTTGATTGGTGACAACTCTTCATCTGTATCTGGGTGGAGTGTAACATCACCAAGGGTAGTATTATGAAATGTGGTACAGGTAGTCGTGAGTGTTGATTTATCTAATAATGCTGATAGCACCGAGAGATAGTTCTTTTTCGCTTCTTGTTTTTCTACACACGGCTCACAAACAACGAGTCTATCGGATGTCTTATCACCGAAATGATACTCTTTGTGCCATGACTGGTCAAATGGTATGACATGGATTGTATTTTGTTTATGTGAGGTCATCCCAGTCTGATTCGACAAACACGCAGGGCATACACCAATATCGATTGTCTCTAAATACGGGAGGAGATACTCTGCGTTATCCATTTACCTGCGTATATTCGTGGACGCTGTTATTAAGTCTTTTCAATATGCCCCTAAATCGACACTACTTAATATGTTGATAGCGTAGTAGAGGATAATGAAAGTATATTTTGATGATGAGAACGCATCAAAAGAGCCTTGCCGTGATGGGTCTGAACGATTGGTTGGCGGATTCTTAATTCCACCTGTTGTTGCTGTCTCTGAATTTGGTGAGATTGAAATAGAGGATGGAGTACTATTAGAAGAGAGTGTTGATGAACGAGATATCCATATTGGTCAAGTACTTGCTGTAACTACTGGTGAGTATGGGCTATTCCCAAGTCCATTTGTTGTTTCAGAGATACAAGAAGGAGAGGCTGATTTGGAAAATGATGATACTGATGATATTGACGAGTATGACCGCCCATTTGATGTGTATATATTAGAATATACAGGCGACAGGGAGCAGGTGACGGATAAAATTGTGTTGATGAAAAATGATATGTTCTCCTCGTATGGAGCAGGATATCATCAGTATGAAGATAGTCGGTTTGTGACTGGGGCAGGATTCTCATTATATCCTGTTCCAGATTTGCTGTTAGCGCATGTTCTTGGAGATGATATCGTAAGTAAGATTCTTCCGATGTCTTTGTGAGCATATTCATGTATATGTTTCACAACTAATCGAAACGCTTATACAGTACTTTGTCTATTGTCTATCTGTAATGGGTTCAGAAAGAATCCTTGCTGTAGGACATATTAATTGGGATGTTGTAATGCATATGAACACAATTCCGACTCCAGACCATTCTGAGCGTCTTCAGAATATTCATAAAGGGCCTGGAGGTAGCGCAACGAATACAGCCTTACTGCTCGCTGATAGTGAAGTAGATACAGTTTTGGCTGGAAGTTTAGGAGATGATGAATGGGGTGATATGGTGCGGTCATTCCTCGATGATTCACAGTTAGAATACTATACAACCAACGCCTCTCCAACAACAAATATTTATGCGTTATTAACAGATGACGCTGACCCACGATATCTTGCTCAAAACGAACCAGTCGGAGAGTATGAATCAACAATTGTTCCAGATGAAGTCTGGGACAAAATCACACATTTACATATCACCTCGTTTAGTGAATATGTAAGTAAATCATTTGTTGAACGAGCTGTTGAGGAAGGAGTGACAATTAGTTTCAATCCAAGTCAAGTGTACTCTGAACGAGAGTTCCCACATATTGTTGAGAATGCTGATGTAATATTCTTAAACAAGCGAGAAGCTGAGATATTCAGACAACGACAAAACCTTGGACAGATTGCTGAGTCAGGTACTTCTGTGATAATTACACATGGTGGTGCGGGCTGTACCGCATACGAAAGTGATGGTATCTCCACACATTCAGGATTTCCTGTCTCTGATGTTGTTGATACTGTTGGTGCTGGTGATTCATTTATTGCTGGATTCCTTAGTGAATGGGTTACAGGGTCAAGTACAGAAGAGTGTTTAGAACGAGCAAATCAATACGGGGCGATGGCTGTTCAAGCCCCTGGCGCTCCCAACGAAGTTGCTTCTGATTCAACTCCAACTAAATGAGTTAGAGTCGTCCTCGTCGTCCTCTTCATCATCGTCATCCCAATCTTCCACAAGCTCTCGGAACTCAGTAATTGATTCATGGTGTTCCTCAGAGGTGAGTTTAAACAGAATTTTCCATGAATAGACGGTTACTGTTGGAAGCAATAACCCGAGAACAAGGAATGACAGTAAAAAGAATATAGTAAGCCAGATAGCCCAGACTTCAAGCGATATTACTGTTGGAAGGCGGGGAATTCCAAGAATGGGTGCTAACAGCATTGTCGCTCCCAGAAGTGGAATAATAATCAGTATAAACCGAATGGAGAATACCTGATATTTATATTTGATTAATTCAGAGGGTATTTCATCAGACATAAGTACTGATTTGCATACCACATTATTAGGTGTTTTGCTTGTTTGGAGTTGAATAAATAGAAAGGTATTTATGCCAGGGTCGGGTATAAAAGAGTACTATGGGAAATGTTCAAGCACTGATGACCGTGATGCCAACAGGTGTTGATGTAGACCTGGATGAACTAGAAGAGCGTATTAGTCTCAATCTCCCTGAAGCAGCGAAGCTTCAGGATTCAGATACAGAGGAAGTTGCGTTCGGACTGAAATCACTACAGATTCTTGTTACTGTTCCAGACGATGCTGGAGGTACTGAGAAAGTCGAAGGTCAGATTCAACAGATTGAAGGTGTAGAGAGCGTCCAGGTTGGTAGTGTCACTCGGGATTAAGTCTCGAAACACAATAAACGCTTTTAACGGGTAACTGTATTAGACTATAGTAACTACTATGTCTTGGATTTATCATAACTCAGTTGCCAGCGAAAATCTATCAACTGCCGACCGAACAGCGTGGGTACATAGCGAATACAATATGATGGTCGCTATCGAAGAAGTAATTGTTGACGACGAACCAACAATCTGTACTGTTGCCTATGAAACAATTGAAAGCGAACCATGGCCAACTATTCTCCCACATCGTACACACTTCAATAGAGAAGAAGCTGAAGACCGCTGTGAAGAAATGCGTCGTGAATTAACTGAATCAGTCGAATTTATCGACACAGTATAACACGAAACAAATAAATCACTATATTTATATAAGCCAACGCCCGTAGTAACTACTGCCGTGATTGTGACCGGTGTGGTGAAGCAATATCACCGTGATATTGTGCCAGCTTCTGTGGGGTTCGAATCCCCTCCACGGCATCACGAATGACAACCACAGATTCAATTCTCGAAGTAATCGACAGAGCTGTATTCAACGAGTACGACAGGGCATACACAGCACATTACAAAGGCGAAGAAGATAACTCACAATACCTTCAAGACCTCGAAGAAGCAATGGAACTCCTGTCGGCAATCCAATCCGACAACTCAGCCACAAAAGTATTTGAACAATACGACAAAGAGGACCTTGATGTGGAAACCATCATCGAAACCGCAGAACAAGTACTACACTCATCCGAGTTCCGAGACTCTAGCACACCAGTTACACCACCCTCTCCATCCATCGAATGAATCAAAAGACTTATTGAACTGCTTACTCTTGTAGAAGTATATGGGAAACGCAGCATTACGAGATTTAAGTATAATCGAAGAAATTTCTCTTTCAGACTTAGAAGGAAAAGTTGTCGCTGTAGACGCACATAACTGGCTATACAAATATATGACCATTATGGTGCGCTACACCGATGATAGAGAATACACGAAATCGGACGGGACAGAACTCCCTGCGGTTCTCGGATGTATTAAAGGAATCCCTCGATTCTATCAACATAATATTGTACCAGTATTCGTTTTCGATGGCGCATATCACGAACTAAAAGAAGACGAAATACAAGAACGAAAAGAAAAGAAACAAGTCGCACAACAGGAATACTCCGATAAAATGGATGATGGAGATATCATTCAAGCGGCAAAATACGAATCACGGTCAGCTCGATTAACTTCCGATATGATTGATAGCGTGAAAGCCCTATTAGATATCCTTGGATTAGAATATCTGGAAGCACCACAAGCAGGAGAAACACAAGCTGCCTATATGACACAAGAAACACCATCTATCTATGCGTGTGCCTCTGATGACTATGACTCACTACTCTTCGGCTCTGTAAACACAATCCGCAATATCACTAGTCCTGATAAACTTGAACGGCTCCCATTAGAAGCAACAAAAGACGAATTAGACTTAACGCAAGAAGAACTAGTCGATGTCGCACTTCTCTGCGGAACTGACTATAATGATGGAATCCACGGCTACGGCCCAAAAACATCCGTAAAAGCAGTCAAAAATGGCGAACAAGAAGACATCTTTATTGAAAATGATGTTCCATACGAAGTCCTCCGAGACCTCTTCCTAAACCCTGAAGTAAAAGAAGTAACTGAAGTACAACAGACACTTCCAAATCCATCTGTAGATGAACTACAGACATTCCTCCTTGAAGACTTAGAGTTTCCTGAAGACAGCATAATGCCTGCGTTAGATAAAATACGAGACAGCACAGAACAACCAGGATTATCTGAATGGACTTAGAGTAACTTAGTCTTCTTTATATCGGCACGGACCACCTTCTGAGAAAACATCTTCTACGACCTCAGACCGCACACTGACTCGTGGCGAATCATGAATCGATAACACTTCAAAGACTGTTGGTTTATGTGTATATTCTACTTCCTCAGTAGTTACGGTTTCAACCAGAACTGGTCGTCCATCCCAAAGCACTTGGTCATCTCCAATCGCAACCGTAAATGTATCTTCACCATTCTTCAGTTTCTTCCGTAACGAACTCCGACACTCATCATAGAACTCCTCTGATTTCTCTAAAGTGTCCCGAATTACAACAGGAATTTCCTCTGTAGGAGTTACAGAATCCTGACGAGTGGATTGAATAAATGTCACATTCTCATTCTCTACTGTAAATAAGTCTGCCTCTGGAGATAACTGCCCTGAAACAGAGACTACTACAGGTTGCGTAACAGACTCTAAATAAGAGATAGCATCTGCTAAATGTTGTGTCACTCCGAACTGTTCTTTCCCAACGAATGGAACCGAAGTCAATTCATACTCGCTTCCAATATACTGGGCAATATCTTCAATCTTCCCTGTATGTGTCTCACGAATTGCCTGAAGTCCAGTTGTATATGAAGTAATATCAAACACGAACCATGGAATCTCTGCCAGTTCATGGACTCGCTGTGCCAACTGATGAGCTAACACACCTTTCTTCCTATTCTTATCTCCTGTAATCGCAATATTCTCTCCAAGAAGGGTCTCAATATGTATCGTATGACCATCATTCTCGAATACAGTTGTCGGTGTAGAGAATAACTCGGACATCGTAGTAAGAGAGGTTAACCCTGTGAGCAACGAGAAGGAAAGTGTGTTATACTCAAACTCGGATTTATATGCTGGTTCATCCGAAGAAAGTTTTCCTCCTGTCAAGAGAAGTGTATCTATCAAATGTAATCGTTCAATCTCTGATAGCTTCCCGATATTTTCGTTAATATATGTGTTTAAAGCGGTTGTTGTTGGGAAGAAGTAGAATGAATCGGTTCGAGTTCCTTCATCCCGATACATATATTCTATACAGATGCTGGAGGGGTGTGAGTCATAGGATAGTTCATAAACTGTAAATGAAGCATCGGTGTCTGTAGATACTTCAAAGGAGTTCCCAAGAGATACTGGGGTGTACTGAGTTGGTTCAGCAGGTGCTTTTGAACGAATAGACTCCTGTGTTTGAACAGGAAGTGAAGAAAACTCTTCAGTTACAAACAATCTCATACAACTGTCTACGACAGGTAGAACAATAAAAGTAGTGGTTTCAGCCTTCAGATATCAACCCATTCCGCTTCCGTGGAGTTGTCCTGAATAAAGTCCTTTCGTGGACCAACAGAATCACCCATCAAGATGGAGAACACTCGGTCAGCCTGTGCCGCATCTGAGATGGTAATCTGTTTGAGGATACGATTATCTGGGTCCATCGTTGTATCCCACAGTTGCTCTGGGTTCATCTCACCAAGTCCCTTGAACCGCTGAACTTGAGATGGACTTCCATTACACTTCTCTTCAACGATGGTATCCCGCTCTTCATCACTCATCGCATCGTATGTCTTCCCTCGGTGGCGGATACGGTAGAGAGGTGGCTGGGCGGCGTATACATATCCCTGCTCAAGGAGTGGGCGCATATATCGATAGAACAATGTAAGTAAGAGCGTCCGAATGTGCGCTCCGTCAACATCAGCGTCCACAAAGATGATAATCTTCTCATATCGAACTTCATCGATATCGAAATCATCACCAACCCCACCTCCAACAGCCGTGACAATATCACGAATCTGTTCGTTCTCTAGGATGCGCTCCAAGTCATTCCGTTGCTTCTCAACATTCAGAATCTTTCCTCGAAGCGGGAGAACAGCCTGATTATATCGGTCACGACCCTGCTTTGCACTGCCACCGGCGGAGTCGCCCTCCACAATAAACAGTTCCGACTCTGCGGGGTCTTTCGACTGGCAATCAGCCAGCTTCCCTGGAAGCGAAGTGGACTCAAGCGGGGAGTCCCGACGAGTTGCTTCCTTCGCCTTGTTTGCCGCACGCCGTGCCTTTGCCGCTTGGACAGCCTTCTGAACAATCCGCTGTGCCGTATCAGGGTTCTCAAGCAGGAATGTCTCAAACTCCTCGTGCATCACTGATGAGACGATACCCTGCATATCACGATTCCCAAGCTTTGTCTTGGTCTGCCCCTCAAACTGCGGGTCAGGGTGCTTTACAGAAATAACTGCGGTGAGACCTTCTCGAATATCTGCGCCCTTCAGAGATTTGTCTTCATTCATCATCTCATTCTCTTGGGCATAATCATTCACAATTCGAGTGAGTGATGTCTTGAACCCAGTCATATGTGTTCCACCCTCATGAGTATTGATGTTATTACAGAAACTATGGATGGAATCGTGGACTTCGTTTGTCGCCTGAAGTGACACTTCGACAACTCGTCCATCTTCCTCACCCTTGATGTATACGATATCATCATGGATGGATTCACGGTTCTCGTTTAGGTACTCAACATACTCTCGAATCCCACCACTATAGTGATAACTGTTAGCGACAGTTTCCTCTTCTCTCGCATCTTCGATGTTAATCTCAACATTCGGGTTGAGGAACGCAAGTTCCTGCATCCGCTTTCGGAGCGTTTCGTAGTCGAAGTTCGTCGTCTCGAACATATCATCCAGTGGCCAGAATCGGATACTTGTCCCAGACTCAGGGTTTTCGATATTATCCCAGTCCTCAACCTTCTGAATTTCACTAATATTTCGCTCTCCAAGCTCGAACTGCTGTTCCCACACAGCACCTTCCCGGCTTACTCGGGCAACTAATTTCTTTGAGAGGGCATTTACAACAGAGACACCAACACCGTGGAGACCTCCTGACACCTTATACGCATTATCATCGAACTTACCACCAGCGTGGAGTTTCGTCATAACAAGCGTGAGGGCAGGAATTCCATCCCCATTAGCTTCCACAGGGATACCACGACCGTTGTCTTCAACTTCAACACTTCCATCCTCATGGATAGTAATATCAATCTGGTCACAGTATCCACCCATCGCTTCGTCAATAGAATTGTCTACGACTTCGTAGACGAGATGATGTAGACCTCTCGCATCTGTACTTCCAATATACATTCCAGGCGTATTTCGGACGGCTTCAAGCCCCTCCAACGCCTGAATCTGGTCTGCTCCGTACTCGGATTCGTTAAGAGACATTATTGTAAATCATACTAGCACCTCCATACTTATAAAGTCTTCTACTTCCGCCGCTATTTCATACTTTAAATCAAAAACAACCCTCCCTTAGTAGGTACCCAAACAAAACCAATACACTCACGAAAAAACCAATTAAAAATAACACTTATCGACAACCACTCCCTAATCAAGAGTCGGCATATCCTCCCACTCAACACGCTCAATCACCTCATCATCTTTCACCGCAGTAAACATGAAGTCACTCTGTCGAAAACTCCGTTCCATCTCGAACCCATACAACTGCTCATCATACTCTTCAAAATGCCACAATCGATTCTCAGACTCCCAATTCACTCGAATCTCATCAAATAACTGAGACTCAACTGCCGATTCCTGTAACTGAACCCACAGATTACACCCATCCCCATCAGATAATGCGTTACATCCGCCAATACGAGTCAGTCCCTCAAAAACAACTAACTCGACTTCTTCCTCTTCCTCAGACTCAGACATACATCCAGCAAGAAACACACTACCTCCAACTACACTACCAATCAATGACCGTCTGGACACAAGATTAACCATCTGTATACAGAAATATATGTCACACTTTGTAATAAAATCTTCTATATCGTTCTTCTAAAATCCCTTCGAAACTGTTTGTTCCGTAAGTGGTTCAATAACAGACCGAACCTCGGATAAAGATGCGTCCTCATCCAGTTCATCCCGTGCCTTCTTAAACACAGTAGTTGAGTTCTTCCGAACAGCCTCTCCGAGTTCCCGAGCAAACTTCTCTTTCACATCCTTTGGAAGTGAATCTGGAACTAACCCATCATGGAACACTTTATCCCATACTAAATCATCAGCCGACCCTTCCATCCCATACACACTATCAGGACCTGAAGGGTGAGTGTATTGTCCTTCAACAACCTCTAATACAAGCTCACGAAGCGGCGCTTTATCACGCTCTTCATCGAACACTTCATAGTCACTCCACATATCATCAGACTGTTCTCGTGCGTTTCTAAAATCTGCGTCTGAGATTACGGCTGAATGTCTCATACTTATTCTAATGCGTGACACACTCAAAAGAGTTACGATTCAAAAAGTGAGATTACTGAAACCTAAGTAGAGTACTTATAAGTTATCTCATCATCATCGTCAAACCCTTGCTCTTGGAGTTCTGCCTCAATTTCATCAACGCCAGGCCCTTCAGGGGTTGTAAAGGACTCAGGTGTAACTTGAAGTGGAGCAACATGCTGATTAACAGAGACTTGTTTTGTATCGAACCGACTCTGTTGTTCCTCGGCTAACTCTGATTCTTCAACTGGAGAAAATCCAAACTGTTCATAGAACTTAGTTTCCTGGACAAACGCAAACAGTTTCTCACCGTCTAACTCATCTTCAAGCCGTTCAATCATCGCTGTAAATAGTTCAGTTGCCGCTTCCTCACGATTCACAGACGGATTGAAGTAAATACTTGTCAGTTCATACCATTCATATCGAACATAGGCTTCTTCATCAGCCTCCGTCTCCTCAAGAACCTCTTGCATCTCTTTATGGACTCGAAGACGACCATACGCTACAGGTCTGTTTGTTACATCTTCATCAAAAACAAAGATAAACTCTCGTGACCTGAAATTCGTGTCATCTAAGTTATTTTGTTCTAATGAATCTAGAAGCCAACTCTCCTCGTTCTTATTCGCTTGTCTTGCATACATAGCCAGTAAACCTGAGTTTTCTGTCTCGTACTCTGGTTTTCGAGTCCCCATTATATAAATATGTCGAACTTCAACAGTATATCATCGAATCTTATTTATATCTGGAACCCCGCACTTTCTATATGTCAATATTCCCATTTACAACTACACATAAAACCATAACAGCAGATGCGAGAGACTACATCCCTGATGAACCAATTGATATCGTAATAACCTCACCCCCATACCCAATGATTGAAATGTGGGATGACCTATTTACAACACTCAACCCAGATATCAAACAACATATAAACACAAACAGTTATGAAGCCTTCGAACTGATGCATACAGAACTCGATAAAGTATGGGAAAACTGTTCTGAAGCCGTAACTGACGACGGAATTATCTGTGTAAATATTGGAAACGCCACCCGCTCTACTGATGATTTAGGATTCTCCCTATTCCCAAACCGAGAACGAATTGTCAACTGGTTTATTAATAATGGATTTACACTACTTCCAAGTATTTCATGGAACAAACCAACAAACAAACCAAATAGTTTCCTTGGAAGTGGCTGTCTACCCCCGAATGCGTATGTCGTGAATGACTCAGAACACATCCTTATATTCAGGAAAGGAGATGGTCGTTCATTCGAACCAAAATCAGACAGACGATACTCAAGTGCCTACTTCTGGGAAGAGAGAAATGATTGGTTCTCAGGGGAATGGTCAGATTTACTCGGTGTAGACCAATATAAAATCGCTGATGAAGTGCTTCGTGAACAATCCGCTGCGTATCCAGTTGAAGTCCCATACAGACTCCTCTGTATGTATAGTGTCTATGGTGACACCGTATACGACCCATTCGGAGGGACTGGAACAACACAGTTTGCTGGCGCAATTAGTGGGCGCAACTCAATCGGTGTTGATATTGACCCAGGCTTTCAAGAATCCATCCAAGACCGAATTAGTACTGGTGCTAAAACAGTCTCTGAATCACTCTCTCGAACACGGTTAGAAAACCATTCAGAGTTTGTTGAAGAAAATGATACGAAATATGAAGCAGAGAACTATAACACACAAGTCAAAACAAAAGCAGAAATTCAAATCAAGCTTCCAGTTGTAACAGAAACAACTTGTGAATCAGAGACACTTACCACCTGTACTACAGAAACTCTGCAATAAACACTTCCCGATTATCTTGTACTACTTGAATCATCTCTCGAAATAACCTATCAGCACACCCAACACAGATAATATCATCGTCATCTAAAGTTCCTAACCGTAACCCCGCATTCGAGAAACAATCACAAAACACACATTCCCCAGTTCCCTTCAAACGAGACGGCCATAATATCAACCCCTCTTCTGGGATTCGGATAAACTCGTTCTGGACACTCTGATAACAAAACGCAGGGCTAACAATATAAGTATCTGAAGCCCCGTCAATTATACATACCACCCGTTCCTCGGTTAACCGTGTCCGACAAATCTCACACACTCCTTCACCAGCAAGCGTAAATGGGATTTCAACACCAGCAATCTCCATTGGTTCAATCAATTCAGTCATAATCGACTAATCACCAGATTTTCTAAATCGCCAACCTGACTTAAATAATAAGTCTCCAACGGCGGGATACTTGTATGGAATGAAAAAATATCTTCAGTTGAATCAATCTCAGTATGTAATGACTCAATTTCAGTCTGTTTCACCTCGTCTCTCATTTTCTGATACTCAGTAGCAATATATATCGTATCATCACAAACTAGACCTGACAGTACCGATGAAAACTCTGACTGTTTTAGCTCTTCTTCAACTACTGACCGCTCAACCGCTGTAAATGTATAATCACCGATACTTACAGGCTCACCAGACTCTAATAGCTCATCTCTATCACTTGGTACCTGAATCATCGATAGTACATCTTCACTCCCATCTGGTAAAGTAAATACAGTTGAGTCTACTACAGCCCTTTGGTAATTAGATAGTTTGCTATGATTAAAGAACCGAATCTCATCCAACAACTCATCATCTTTCATCGAAGTCTCTCGAATACCGACAGCCACCTTGATTGAATCTTCTTGTTGAGTGGCTCCATGTATATGTATCGGATAAAAATCACCTAGATTATCGATATACTCTAAATCAGACAGAGACTGTATTGTAAAATGAACAGATTCAGAATCTAATTCAACCTGTTCAAAATGTGAGATAAGTTCTAATTCTTGTTGTAATGAACACAGCAAGTCTAAATTATGTGGATGTAACGAATTTTTTTCTACCCACTCACTAATCCGAATCCAGACTGTTACTTCTGAACCGTCATCTTCGGGATATATTGTTTCAACATATCCATCTATTGGGGTTGGAAGAACAGGGGTGTTTATTTCTGATGGTAGAGAATCGATGGTTGCCCAGATGTAGTGGAGATGAGAGTCGATAACGAGGTCTGTTACTTGGGGGAGTGTTGTAAGGGTATCAATATATGTTGTAAACTTCTTTTCAGAGAGAGGTTTATCAGATAACTTAGTAGTAGGAACCTCCATTTGCTTGGATATTCACACACAACTGACTTAAATATTTCGTTTAGTTCGTGCCTGAATCTACCATAGTTTTTATATATGGTGTTGTGTAATTGTTTGGTATGACAACAGATACTATCGAAGTGGTCAATTATGCACTTGACCAAGATTCATTAGATAATGTAACATGTGAAAACGATGGACAAGAGATTCATGTAGCAGATGAAAACGGAGATACAGTTGTATATACATTAACAGATGAGTTCGACCCAGAAGAAACTCCAGTACTCTCTGTGTTTAATGATGCCGTTGGGGAAAAACATAATGGACCAAAGCGCCAAGTCCGAGGAGTCTCTGTTTCCGAAGATGGAAGTGAATTTTATGTAACAGGTTTCGATGATGAGTGGACACTTCATACAATCGTGTACGAAGAGTCACCATAGATTCGATAGCTATGAACCGCCGTAAAGTACTCAGAAACATTGGAGCTAGTGGAGGTCTAATCGGTCTTGGAGGCATAACCAAGACACTTTACTCACCGCCCGAAACAGTTGATATATGGGTTTATACCAGCACAGAAGCACAAGACCAGATAACTCACAATTCCCCCTACACAGTATCAGAATTCAATTATTTTCTCAAATCGGGAATCGAACGAATCTTCAACCATACATTTCAAACAACTTTTCAAGTCAAATTCTATGACAACCCTGTAAATCTATCAACAGAGTTTGAATCAACAGACAGACTTGATGCCATCCAGGAATGGGGTTCAACAACTGATGTCCCGAAAAACAGTATCCATAGTAATATACTGTTGCTCTCTAATGGAGAACGACGACGAGAATACTCTGGGGTAGCAACACTAGGAGTTCTTCCAACTTGCTGTTCAAATGTAGATAGACACGGAATAATTTGGGTACCCGAAAACTTCGCTCCGAAAAATGTACTAAACTTAGTAACCCATGAAATCGGGCATACATTAGGATTAGTACATTCACATGGAGGGATTATCGGAAACACTGATGGATTGAGTATAATGATGACTCAAGACCATTTAGAAACAAACTCCTATAATTTCTATCAAGAACAATTACACTCTGACGCATCAACCAATATCGTTAAATTCCACGATGAAATAAACGACTCCTACCTAACTCTATAAACAATTAGGTTTTTATACTCAGACTCTGTACATATAAGTATGAATGCCGAGTATCCTCTTGTTATCTATGATGATGACTGCGGTTTTTGTATCAATATGTTACACCAGTTGGACATATTCGAATCCAATGAATACTCAACACTTGCGTTTAGTGAAGTCACCCCTGAAATTGAATCACAACTCCCACCCGAGTACACAGACTGCTTCCATATCCTAACAGACAAGACTGTGTACTCTTGTGGTGACGCACTTCGATACCTACTCAACCGCCGATATAATAATCCAACAATAACAACCCTGTTAAACACTTCACCCGCAACTATCACCGCCTCTATTGGATATAATATTGTTGCATCGAATAGAGGGAAAGCGAGTAGAATATACTCTTTCATATTCTCTGACTCAAACAAGTGATTCGACAGGTTAAAGTGCCTTAGGCACCTATATATTGTATGTCGGATTCAGTTTACCACGCTTCAATAACACTTGGTTCGTCAGAGTATTCGTTTCAGTACGAAGACTGTGGGAGATATGAGAAATTCGATGAGTATGGGGCACCAGTTCTCAAGTACGGTGATACCTGTGCAATTAGCTCCACACCACAGTTAGCCGCAAGCAAATGTATTGAACGGGCTATCTTTGCTGTTGTAAAAAATCTTGCGAACGATAAAGAATCCATAGATACCTCTAACACAGTCATTACTGTGTACGAGATAGAATCAAGTCCAGATTTAGACTGTTCAAATGCGGTGTATGGAGATTTTCATCTTATCCAAGAAGTTCGTTTTGAAGATGAATCAAAATTCCCAATCAATGGGTCAAAATGTACTGAAGTCACAGTTCCCGAAGAGGTGTATGAGGATGTTGAACTAACTTATCTTCCACAGATATACTCCTCTGGTGAGATATTTGACACATGGGGTGAATCTGTGATACAGGGAATAAACAAACTCATTACAACGGGAAAGTATCCTGTTATCGAAGATGAGTTTGATGTTGAGCGTCCCGATGCTGACGCATATCGCTCACTTCCGAAAGATATGCCCCCCAGCGTGGTGTGATTGCCATCTGTACACGGGGAAGGAATCAATATGAGTCCACTCTGTAGTTAGTTCATAGAAAAAATTGGGGGTCGCATCAACTCCAGGATACCATTCTCCAACAAAGATTAACTCTTGACCCTCTGCCATAAGGTCTAATAATTCTTCTACCCATTCATCAACAACAGGGTGGCAGAGTAGGATTGGGGTCTCTGGGAACTGTGTAACAGCTCGATGGTCTCCGAGTAAACTTTCACACCATACAGCAGAATAATACTCATCCTCAGGATAATACATACTATATGGTGGAGTTCCTGAATGCCGTGTTACCTCTCCATCATACAAACCACTCTCATCGATAGTATAGTCATATGCGTCCTCAATATCAACTGGATATCTATCAATCGGCAATACTTTCAATCCATTATTCTTTAATACATATGCCCAGTATCCATTTCCTGCCCCGATTTCCACAATTTCAGTATATCGATTCGTGAGGCATTCCAAAGCCTGTGGAGTTGGAAGGAACTCAGGGTATTGTCGGAGGATGGCGGTTTCATCAATCGGTGTCCAACCATCATCCCAATTTAATCGAGAGAAGTATTCATCTACAGCAGGATTTCCAGTAGAAGTATCATTTTTCGGGTGGGGTGGAGTAGTGAGATAGTCATCGAAATCTAAGACTGCTTCTACTCGCTCATATGCTTCCTTCGTTGAAATAGTTGAAATACTATCTTCGATTAACCGATTTAACTGTTTTTCAACGAAATCTAAAGCCATACCGTATATTCTATGTTCCTACTACTTTAACCGTTCGATATTCGATGGATTTATATGACTCTGAATGCTATTATAGATATGGTCAATCCCGTCACACTATCGGATGTTGAAGCAGTTATGGAAGACAGTACATGGGTGAGTGAAAATCAGGTGTCTGAAGTAGACCCTGCTAAATTATTTGAGATTATCGCTGAGTTAGTTGTAGAGAAAAACCCTGAGTTAGCAGCAAAATCTCTCGTTGATGAATGGGTAGAGGGAAATGTAGAAGAATATACACTTCACGAATTCGTCATTAATCGTATCGTTGAACCTGCATTTACTGAGGAACTCCGTGAAGTATTCCCACGAGAAGAACAAGAGATGTATATTGAATATACAGTAAAAGGAATTCGAGAGTATAGTTCCATTCAATAAATACTATCTATCGTCGCTTGATTCTTCAGAGTGGTATTCGATGTCAGTAACATACCCAAATTTTGGCTTGTTATGAACTTCTTGGAGTCCATTATATGAATCATATTCAGAGCGGTCATTTTCAAGGACAACTACTACCTGTAGGGCTGAATCATTCTCAAAATATAGTTTAATCGCATCGTTTTCAGTTTCGATATCTGTACAAACGCCTGTAAATGTATTTCCAAGGTCTGTAGACAAGGTTACTTCATCACCAATTTCAACAGAATGTAACGCAGGAGTATTTGAAGACATTAAGTACTATCGTATTCGATAAGGAGAGTTTTAATGGTTTCGATATCCCATATATGTGCCTACGGAAATCGACATATTAATAAATCAGGAACGCCTATATATGATAAGAATGATTGAACCTCCAGTCACTATCCGACGAAAAATCGAAGATATCACTTATGAAGAATCGACGCTCGAAGAAGTGAAAGAACGAGTACGCCATGACATGGTTGATGAAGGATTCACAAACCTAGACGGACCTGAATTTGAAAACCGAGTCCAAGAAGAATTGCTAGAAATGGCAGTCAATAGCACAATGTATAGTCAAGGCGACAATCGTCTACACAACGACATCACTCATGAGTTCGATGACTGACCAATCCGACTTTGAGACAGTCTGCTCACAACTAGCAAGAGAAGTCTTAGCTGGAGAGATTGATAAAGAGTCATTAGAATCTCGGAAGATGGAACTCTGTGGTGAATATGGATTGGCAAAAATGCCGAAGAACTCAGAGATTATGAATGCTTCACCAGAGGGGAAGCGCCGAGAGGTCGCAAAAGTCATCCGTCGAAAGCCAACCCGAACCGCATCAGGAGTTGCTCCCGTCGCCATTATGACATCGCCAAAAATGTGCCCACACGGGAAATGCCTCTACTGTCCTGGTGGACCAGCATCTGACTTCTCATCTTCACAAGCATATACAGGACACGAACCAGCCGCCGCTAGAGGGCAGCAAAATGATTATGACCCATATGGACAAGTAACACTCCGATTAGAACAACTTCGGAATATCGGACACCCTGTTGATAAAGTTGATTTAATCCTGATGGGTGGAACGATGACGGCTCGTTCACACGATTATCAGGAGTGGTTCGTCAAGAGAGCGTTACAAGCAATGAATGAATACGATATCACCAAGACTCCTGACCCATCCCAAACTGAGTCATTTGTTCAGGAGAACTATGACTGGGAGTATATTGAGGATGTTATCGCTGAGAATGAATACAACTCAGATGTAAAATGTATCGGAATCACTTTCGAGACGAAGCCAGACTGGTGCGATATTGAGCAAATTGACCGAATGCTGGCTCTCGGAGCGACTAAAGTGGAGATTGGTGTACAAACAACATATGAACGCATTAATCGGGAAATGCACCGAGGTCACGGAACTAACGCATCCATCACCGCAAACAAAACACTCCGTGATTCTGGGTTCAAAGTCGGTTTCCATATGATGCCTGGACAGCCAGGAATGACAAAAGAAATGTGCCGACAAGACTTTCGTGAAATTTTCTCAAACGAGTCATGGCTTCCTGATTACCTCAAGATATATCCAACACTTGTTGTTGAAGGAACACGAATCTATGACTGGTGGCATAATGATGAATTCGACCCACTCACCACAGATGAAGCCGCTGAATTAATCGCAGACGCCCTCCCCGAAGTCCCTCGATACACCCGTGTCCAACGAGTCCAGCGAGATATTCCCGCTGACTTTATCGATGGTGGAGTTCAAAAATCTAATCTCCGTGAAGTAGTTCACGAAAAACTTGCGGAAAACGGAGATACTTGTAACTGTATCCGATGCCGAGAAGCAGGACTTCAGGAAAACACACCAGAAAACATCGAGCTTGATGTGTTAGAATATACTGCCTGTGGTGGACAGGAATTCTTCATCAGTATTGAAGACTTCGAACAGGATATACTTGTTGGCTTTTGCCGACTCCGCTTCCCTGATGAACCGCACCGAGCAGAACTACAGAACGCCGCAATCGTTCGAGAACTCCATGTCTATGGAAATCAATTAGAGATTAGCGAATCAGCGAGCGACTCCACATTCCAACATGAAGGATTCGGAACGCAACTGTTACAGAAAGCCGAAGAAATTGCCCAGCGTAATGGATATCCGAAGATAAGTGTCATTAGTGGTATTGGCGCAAGAGGGTATTATAAACAAAAGCACGGGTACCATCAAGACGGCCCGTATGTCTCGAAGCAACTATAACTCAGTTATTCTTCGTGGACTTTGAATCCTCCACGAGGAATATTAATTTTACTGCTCTTTTCATCTCGAACTTCTCTGGCTTCATCCTCGGTGTCAAACGGCCCTGCAACTTGAATTTTCTTTCCACCTTCGTGTCTGTATACTGAATAGGACATACTGCTGTGTACCACTCAGATGATAAAAAGTGTTGGTTTTATACAGTTACGCTATCTGATGTGCCGCTGTCCCGAGTCCACCACTCACAACCCCAAACACAAGCGCAAGTGGGATTGTCAACCCAAATGGAAGACTTACAAACAGTAACGCAGCAATCAGCCCAGCGATACCTGTTCCGACCATAACAGAGAACACAGACTCATCATCCGAATCTAAGGCCCCAAACAGTAATCCCGACAAACCAACAGCCGCAAGTAATGGGACGATTACTGTTGGGATGACTGTAACTGCGATAAACGCTAACAGGAAAGTAACTCCTGCCGCAAATCCAATATCCTTAATCGATGCGTGTTTCGAGATAGCAGAGCTTAATCGCCCAAGCAATCCTTTGTTTGAAGTCCGACTTGAAGTAGAGAGCATATCATCTGATACTTGCCCTGCCACTTTCTTTGACTGTGAAACCGTCGATGAAGATGACTCCCGTTCAATTTCTTTTTGAGACATAAATAGGTATTTGACTTCCTAATCCATTAAACTGTCGATATCCTCGTCAAGTTCCGACTCTAAAAACCGCTGAGTTTCCTCATCCAACACAAAAATATCCTCAGCAGAATCCATTAAATCCAACCCTGTATCTTCATAGGCAGCTAACGCATCTGCTAACATTAGTAATGACTCAACACGAGTCTGTGCCTGTGTTGTCACCCCTGTCTTTGTATCTGTAATAATCCACATCCCGTCAGGAGTCTGATACTGTGTAATTGTATTAATAGACCCAACAAACTCAATAGGCGGCTCATTATCCATACTTTACACAGCAATCTCCATGATTATAAATCTTTGTAAATCTCCTCAATAACAACAATCAAAACCTATTTACACAAGGTGAGGCAGAAAGCCCACGGCTTTAGCCGTGGGATGAATACCGTTCACAAAAAGATAAATCGGAACATTTAATTGTATCCTCATATACTAATAGAGTACGGTCAAGAGTTGTTTGAAACTCTGAAGATAGAATCGGAGACAACATCCCGAACAAAGCGTAACACGCTGGTTCATAGCGGTTTAATCCGATTCTAGTAAGAGTAGTAAACTCTTGGCAAACAGTGATAGGATGGGGTGCATCCGAATTGACGCCTGTGGAGACAGAGACCGCTGATGGAACGCTTGTTCCATTAAGTGTCGTCGCTGAAGCAGGAAGCCCACGGCTTTAGCCGTGGCGTACATCACATCTCTCACCCAATACTATACATATGCACCCAATTATTGAATTTGCGAAGAAAGTAGAACAGCGACTCCCTCATGACTGGAATGTAGATGAACTCCACGCACGAAAAACAGATGG
>LFCJ01000389.1_pt1 | contig 26834 bp, 36 predicted proteins | sample 643141 | NCBI WGS metagenome assembly LFCJ01 (sample SAMN03766243, study PRJNA286221) | soda lake metagenome | biome: soda lake; feature: Kulunda steppe; material: water; isolation source: sample B1-Br-g2 brine of Lake Bitter-1 | place: Russia: Kulunda steppe | collected 2010-07
GAGAGAGAGAGAGAGAGAGAGAGAGAGAGAGAGAGAGAGAGAGAGAGAGAGAGAGAGAGAGAGAAAGAAAGAGCTAGCTAGCATTGATTGTTGTATTATCATTGATTATGCATTGATTGTTGCAAGTCCTTCACACGAGGAGGGGCCCCTTTATTACCAGTTCTCAGATGCACCGTACATCTGTTGAGTTGCTGGTGCACACTTTACAGGGACAAACCTAATACTAAGCTCGTGCTGCAGGTTTGTGGCACATGCCATGCACATTGGCCATCTTAGCATCCAGTTCACACAAACAACTGTGTCCTGACAGCATAAACCTAAACCTGTACAGACATAAGCTAGGCCACTCCAGCTCGGTGGCCTACTTGTAAAACCGAAGGTTGGGGTTCAAGCCAGTGGGACGCGTCCCTTGAAAACGCAGGTGTTTCAGCACATCGCCCAGTCCAGTGGCATGCCACAGCTCCTAGAGGGACAAGGGGCAGGCAGGGTTGTCAGTGACATGCTTTACACGTCCATCTGCTATTTAGACGGGTACATGACTTGCTGGGAGAAGCTTCCCCAAACTGAGGGAGCGCACCTGCGCTGCACTTTCATCAGTCACGTTCAGTCTCCCGTGCTGCCTGAACGCTTCACCATGTGCTGGGCCTCTACTGCCTTGAAGGGTGAACCCAAGGTGCTCAGCGTAGTCAATGGCCGCTTGTGCCTCCTCCAAACTTAAAAATCCAGGGATCTGTAGGCACAAAATTGAGGTCCCGCTATCATGCTATGGGAATCTGCATCCATGCATGTGTGTGCAGGGCTGCTGAAAACTTTGTATATCCCCCGTATATTTTTGAAGGATCGATTAGAGCATAAATTAGCACTTTTTCTGCGTACGTACTCTGTTCTCAGCAACCTTGTGTGTGTATGTGTGTGTATGTATGTGTATGTGTATGTGTGAGCGTGCGTGCGTGCGTGTGTGCGTGCGTGTGTGTGTGTGTGTGTGTGTGTGTGCGTGTGTGTGCGCGCGTGTGCGTGCGTGCATGTGTACTCGCATGCATATGAGCATGCGTACTCGCATGCATATGAGCATGTGCAGGTATGAATGCGCGACGCGACATGCATGTTCATCTGCACACATGTTTGCAAGCATGCACGCATAAGCATGACACACGATGTGCTGCCCTCCCTGCTGCTCTTGCTACTCCATATCGCAGGCTTCTGACAAGATGTCAACACCACCAACATTTGGCACTCACCATCATCATACAGTCTGTGGGCACTTCAGTGCTGACGATTTGGGCTTTTATCCCTTTTTTCCGGCTTACGATTGGGAAGTCCATGGCCATTACGTTGTCAGGAAAATGTCTATTCGATTAATATGTATGGTCCCATGCTGATTGGCCCCAATCCTGCCAATGGACCAGCTTCAACGAATGGTGGTCCAGGCTCTAATGGATCTAGGCTTGTACCTGCAAGTAAGCTGGGTGCAAGCATGCATGGACCATCTACGGGGCAGCCGATCAGACTGGGTGGGCCTCTCCGCTCGACCCAACCAGCTCCTCGAGGCTGTGATAGCGCAAGCTTTATTTGCCGACTTTCGTGAATGTGGAGCCGTCCACTTGCCTCCGGGCATCCAGGTCAGTTGGCCAACTGAGCACAGCACGGAGAGCATAGAGAGACAGAAATGGACAGCTGGCTTTCCCTCTTTTCTCACTCGCGGCTCTCGCCCCACGTGTGCAACCCCCCTGGATCCAGACGTGGCACAACCAGGTCTTGCAGGGCAAGCATGTGCTACAGATAGACGAAGTGGTGGACATGGGTGCCGCAGCCAGGGACAGGTTAGTAGTGGCTGGTGATCCCACCTCCTACTTGTACAGCATGCTCCTCGTGCGGAGCTTCATGCTTAAACCTGACACACAATCCTTGTGCAGATATCGAGTTAGCATGCTTGCAGTTCTACATTGTGCAGCTGTCCATTCCATTTCCTTTTCTGGCCCACTGGTTGCGTGCACTAGGGGCACCCCCCAGATACAGAGCACCATACTCACATGGCAATGCTGCCTATGCTGTGAGCCTTTAAAGCTTGCATGACAGTGACTGCCCGTTTAGATTAATGCCATCAATCGAACGACCGCGTATACAAGGCACAGAACAACACATTGGCTGCAGGTACATCCCAAGGAGCGGAAGCCATTGCTTGAAGCTGCACCTGACAGATGGTGAGACCATCTGTAATGCTGTGCCCGCCTGCCTCCCTTCACATGTTTCCTTCAAGCATTGCTATTGTGTCTATGCTTTTCACTTTGCTGCCCTGCCAACCACTTGGGAACCATGGGTGTAACGGTTGGGTGGCCACATGGAACACGCTTCCAGTACTGTTGGCACCTACAGCTACCTAGCCCTGTAGCTTAGTGCAGCTTGTCTCTGCCCATACCTGCCAACAGGCCACCAGCGCGTCTGCGGCATTGAGTTCAACTCCATCCCAGGACTTTCTTGGGATTGCCCTGCCGGTACTAAGGTGCGCGCAACCCACGACTCGCTTACATCCTGCTTTGCTTGACAGCCTGGCCGTGCTCGCCATGGCCATTTTAACACCTTCCATGTGGCCCTCCGGTGACGTGGCTCTGTGTTGCACCGACTGTAGTGCACAGCCCTCATGGCCGTTGCGCAGGTTGTGGTCGAGAACGTGAGAGTCAAGCGTGGCGTGCTCATGCTGCAGCCGCAGAACATGGCGCCCCTGGGAGGGCAGGTGGGTTGCGGCATGCACCCCCTTCCCTCCTGCCCTTCACGAACAGCACCTCAAGCATCCTTGCTGCAGACAATGGGAGGGGAGGAGCAGATGTTGCTGTTTTGCTCACTGTCGCTCTGCTCACAGATGCGCAGCCCATTGTGCCTCTTTAGGAGGGGTCTCACTGCCTGTGATGGAGAACAACGGGGCCAGGGATGGCAGCACTGTGACAGCATGCAATGACCACCCGTGCCCCCCCTCTGAGTTGGCAAAATGCACGCGAAAGTAATTCCTGGTCTGTGAGGTTTAGTTGAACCCTGCTACAGAGCTGGTGATGCACCTAAGAGCTGCAGGAAGAGTGGAAGTTGGCGCAGGGGACCCGTGGGTTTGGCTGAAGTCCGCAGTGCCTTGCTTGGCTCTGCACATTATTTGATGTCCCCCTGTCCACATTGCCTGCGAGCTAATTCCTTTGCGTGGTTAGCTATGCGTCTCCCTGTGCTTTGCTCCTTTAGGTGCAAGCCCTGGAGGCCGCGCGACAGAGGGCGCTGGCAGTGTGGAATCTGCCACCCTGTAAGTCCCACAAGGCCTGCTGAGTCCCGGCCCTGCCTCCTTTGTTCACACATGGTGTGTGGGCCCCTTGCCAGCCTTTTGTCCAGGGAGTATACCTGAAGCCAGCAACCTCCTGCGGGCTTTCCTGCTCTGCATGCCATTCGCCTGCGCGCCCTCTGTCATGGCCTTGTGCATGCTTAAGATGAGCCGTGTTAACACGCTGCGCTTTAAAGCCCACACTCATGCTTGATTGCTCGTGCTCGCTCAGTCGCACCAAGTCATCAACAAGGGAGATGCGGAATCGGCAAAGGACCTGGACGTGGCTTCAGCATCCTGCACGCAGCCTCACCAGCATAATGGCAAGCAGTACCTGGGAAGAAGCAGGGATGATTGATGTGCGTGCGTGTTTGTGTTCGTGTGCATGCAGGTGGGCGGAAACAGCACGAAGGACCTCGGGATGTGTTAGGGGAGGCGCGTGCAGCAGCCTTGGGAGGCGATGGTTCCCTGGGGGCAGGTGTGGCATAAGCAGATCCAGCTGGGCAATGCAAGACTGTGGTGAACCCGTTGAGTGCGCAGTGCCTGGACACACGCATGGTGGCGTCCATGCTTGTGGACCGTGATACGTGTGTGTGCATGTGAGTGCGTGCGTGTGTGCATGTGTGTGCGTGTGAGTGCATGTGTGCGCGTGTGTTGCATGTGTGTGCATGTGTGTGTGCATGTGTGCGCGCACGTGCATTTGCAGGCGTACTAAGAGCAGGGGCGCTTCTTGGCGCTTTGTCCTAGTTGTCAGGTTGCTTGCTCCTACCATGGGGATCTCTGAAGCTTGTGCTGTGCTTACGTGCTGCAATGGGGCCTCTTTTGCAATGTGTGCTGCCAGTTGCTGAGCACGCCACACAGCTCCTCCCTCATACTCCACCAAGCCCCTGCCTGCGTGCCACCTTGCAGGTGCCGCTCCTTTGCTTGCACCCCCCCCACTGCCCATGTCAGGCCAGCAGCAGCAGCAGCAGCAGCAGCAGCAGCACCCGCCGCCGCTGCCTGCCCCTGGCCACCCACCTGCAGCTGCATGGCCGGGACCAAGCGCCAGTGGGGCACTTGCATGGGTTAACAGTGGAGGCCTGCCTGCTGGACCTGGGCCTGCTGCTGGTGCAGCCCAGGGCGGCATGCCCCTGCCCCCACTGCTGAGACCGCCACCGCAGGCGCCTCAGCCATGGGAGCAGGCAGGGGCGAGTGCGAATAGCCGTGGATCAGCCCTGTCGGCGTTGGCTGGTGTTGCAGCAGGTATTAGGGAAGGGGGGGAGGTGCGGCGCGGCGCCGCAAGCATGAAGCGAGGTGCGGACGCTCTGTCAGACGAGGGTGCAGGGGCGGGCGGCCTGGGCGGCCTGGGCGCAAGGCATGGCGGCCAGCAGCAGCAGCTGCACCCGCCTTCCGTGTCGCCCTACCAGCAGCAGGCCTTGCAGCAGCAGCAGCAGCAGCACATATTGCAGGCAGCAAGCCTGCCTGGGGCACGCGCTTCAGGCTTCGCCCGCGCGTTGGCGGCCGCCACCGCCTCATCCGCCGATGAGGATGAGGCGGACCTGCAGCTTGAGGAGGAGGAGGAGGAGGATGGCGGGCGGGCCAGTGATGATGAGCTCATGCGCGAGCTTGACTTTGACATACCCGCTGCAGCACCAGGTGAGCCTGCCTGCTCTGCCTGCTCCGAGGGTCTGGTTCCCCTGCTGCGAGAGGCAAGCACACGCCCTGTTGCGCGCACAGTACAGGGGCATGCACGCCGGCAAAGGCGCCTCACCTCTTGCCTGCGTGTGTGCCGTGCGGCGCACTGGCATGGTGCATGAGCCCACGGGCGCACCTGTGCTTGTGCAAGTCGTGGAGCTCACCGTAGGTGCCTCTATTGCCTGACCATGAGCGTGCATCCACAGCATGCGCTGGTGCATGTCTCGGCACATCATCCGGTGCACACCTGGTGCGCCTGCGCGGGGGGCAAGGCAGCTGTGGCCTGCTGTGCCAAGAGCGCAAGCTTGCACATGCTGCGTGGAGCTTGCACATGCTGTGTGCCGAGAGCGCGAGCTTGCACTGGCTGTGTGGAGCTTGCACATGCTGCGTGGAGCTTGCACATGCTGTGTGGAGTGTCCGTGCCAACCCTTGTCTGTGCCAAGAGCGCGAGCTTGCACATGCTGTGTAAAGGTTCCTCGCCAGGCGGGTTCCTCGCCAGGTGGATCCTAGCTGGTGGGCTGCCAATGAGACGGTGTAAGGCTTCCTGTGTTGTGTAAGGCTGTGGGACAGTTTAGGTGTAAGGCTGTGGGACAGTGCCGGTGTGAGGCTGCTGGTGAAAGGCTGTGAGACGGTGTAAGGCTTCCAGGCTGCCAGTGAGGCGGTGTTTGAGGGAAGGTACAAGGATGGGCCCTGCCTATAGGCCGGCTTGAGCATGCTGTAGCGCGTGCTGCTGCGCTCAGCTGTTAAGCCATGCCACAGCGTGCCTCTTGCCGGTCCAAGCATTTGCACATGCCAAGCACACACCCCTCTGATGCACCGGGCGTGAATGGCACCCGTGTGCAGAAGCTCAACCCCTCTGCTGCCATGGGCCAGCTTCCTCAGAGGCCCGCCCCCTGCTGCCTACAGTCATATTTGTGCAAGAGTACCCTTCCTGAGGGTCCCCACTGTGTCTACCCTCCTGCCCTCCTGCAACTCCGCAGGCCCAGGGCAGCCACCGCGTGGTGCACAACCCCAGCACACACCTGCGGCAGCCGCCACGCTTGGCGCCGCTGCAGGCCCTGCGCACCCAGCCGCCACAGCGGCGCCTGCTGCCAGCGCGCCGGCTGCGTTGAGTCCGCGGGCAGCGACAGCGGCGATGGCCGCGGGTGTCAAGGGAGGTGTGAGGCCCCGGCCTGAGGCTGGAGCAGGGGCAGCTATGGGGGCTGAGCCGGCAGTGGCTGCAAGGGGTGGGGCGGTGAGGGCATGGCCCTCTCGGCTGCCGAGCCGGAGCCCGACACACAGGCGCACCTCTGGCAGCCCCTCAGCGATCTTGGGCGCAAGCGCCGGGGCATGTGGCCGCGTGTGCAGCCTGCCGCTGCAACCATCAAGCAGTGAGAAGCGACGGCAGCAGGAGCAGCAGCTGGCGCAGCAGCAGTGGGAGCGGGAGCAGCGGCAGGCAGCGCCCCCAAAAAGCAGGCGGCCGCTGTGGCAGGAGGAGCTTGCAGAGCCCACGCAGGAGCCGTTGCAGCAAGGCGAGGGGCATGTGCAGCCACCCCAGCCACCGCCGGCGCCGCCGCAGCAGCAGGAGGAGCCGCTCCAGGTCCTGCTGCAACGCCTGCCTCCGCTGCGGCAGCTGCACGAGCGCAAGGACGATCTGGGCAGGCCGCAGCCTGCGCAGCTGCCGCCGCAGCGCCAGGCCAAGCCGCTCCAGCTGCTGGGCCACCGCAGCCACCTGCACGGCAGGGAGGCAGAGGTCATTGAGGTGCCGGACTCCTCAGATGAGGATCAGGGATCAGGCGGAGCGACAGGGGCAGCCGCTCCGCAGGGCCCACCAGCGCAGGGCTATGGGGATCCTCAGGAACAGCTGCCGTGGTTGCAGCCGCGTCTGCATCCCCAGCAGCCTCAGCAGCAGCAAGTTCAGCAGCAGCAGCAGCAGCAGGAAGAGGGGCTCGAGCTGCCGTCCTTGCATGCCCCTGCCTGCACGCAGCTGCCTGCGCACTGCGTGCCTGCCACCCAGATGCTGCCGCTCGCCACACAGCAGATGCCAGAGGATCTGCCGCTGCCTCTTCAACCCCAAGGCCATCCCAACGCTCTTCACCAAGAGCCTCAACTGCAGCAGCACCACCACCACCAGTACCAGCAGCAGCAGCAGCAGCAGCAGCAGCAGCAGCAGCAGCAGCACACACTGCAGCCTGCGGCCCACATCGTGCTGCTGCCTCCCTCGCTGCAACCGCCCCAGGAAGGGGGCTCCCAGTTCCACACGCCGCCCACCATGCAAGAGCTGCAGCAGGGCTGCGGGCTGCCGCTGTTGACGCACGGGGCGCCGGGCCCTCTGGGCAACGGACCCGCTCACGGTAGCGCGCCTGCACGTGTGGGCAGTAACCACATGGGCAGCAACGGCGTTCAGATGGCAAGCGCCGCCACGCAGCCGGGCAGCGGGCGGGAAGGCGTGCAAGGGCAAGCCGGCTGGGCGGGCATGGGCAGCGGGGTGGGGGCAGGTATGGACGCCAACACGCAGGGCTGCGTTGGGGATGTGGCGATCAATCTGGGGCCTGTGGCAGCGCTGCGGCCGCCGGTGCTCGTGCCGCCTGCGGCGCAGGTGCTGATGACGCCTGCGCCCCTGCCGATACCTGGCGCCCGCACTGCCCCCAACACCAACACTTCCACTCTGCCCACCACGACCTCGTCCGCCCTGAGCTTGACCAGCAGGTGCGCACGCGCACACGCTGCCTGACTCAGGATTGCACGGCCAGGGCCAAGCCCTTGTAAACAGCCTCAGAGGAAGGGCATTGACTTTGTGTGCACCTGCACTTCCAGCCCCAGCTGTGAGAACGGGTGCTCATGCACGATTCCCAGGGGCCTAGCAGGATCTGCGCCAACCTGTGCCCCCCGCAAAGATTAACGGGCACAGGCGGGCGGACCTGTGCACCACGGCTCATTCAGTCCCCAGGGGCAGCTGCAGAGGGTTCTTGCAGCAAATACTTGCACCAAACACCAACAGAAAATAGCGCAGCAGTCAAGCTGATCCCCTCCTTGCACTCATGCGGTGTTGAAACTGCGCGCTCTGGTGCAAAAGGAATGGTCCCAATAAACAAAAAAAAAGGTACGCAGGCGGTGAAACACCCCTACATCAAATTAGGCAAAGGAGATACGTTGGTCCAAAGTTCTGTATGTCTTCCCCAAGCAAAATGCACCAGGGGCGCATGCGCACAAGGAGGGCTGCCACTCCTTGCGCCTCATCAGGATCGGTGCGACTGCTTGTTGTGACAAGCCCTTCTGCCGTGCATAGATATTGCAGCCCGCCTGCATGGTGTGGCACACACCCTTGTTGTCCCTCCACTCTGACGCCGCTGCATTGTGTGCCTGTGTATGCGTGTGCGGTCGCTTGCTGCTACACACACCCTAGACGTCCCTCTCCACCGGCAGCTACTGCGCGTGTGTGACTGTGCAGCTGCACACACCTCAGCCGCCTGTGCAGACGTTGCGGTCGCGCGCTTTCGTGTGCGCAGGTCTGCAAGTTCAGGCAGCGGCGCAGCCGCAAGCGGCAGCAGGGAGGACAAGGGGGATGTGGGGGCGAGTGCGCCTGCAGGCCTGGGCGTCAGCCGCAGCGAGGCCACCGAGTGGGAGAGCGTGCCTGTCGTGCACCTGTGCCTGCTGCGCCACTTCCGGGACCGGCTGTGGATCCCTGGGACTGCGGGCGGTGCAGGCGACGGGGCTGGGCCACGCGTACGTGTGCTGGGCAGCATCCATGCGGTGGTTGGGCAGAGGGCCAAGGTGGAGGACGGGACGTGGCTGCTGGAGGTGGAGATGTCAGACCACATGATGACGCACTCGCTGGGTGGGTGGGCTGGGTGAGCGGCGGCTGTGTGCCCCAGCTGAGGATGTGTGGTTGTGCGCCCTGGCTGCCATATGGGTTGTGTGGGTGCTATGCAGTCTTTGCCAGGTCACTGCTCGCCACGCTGGTGCGCGTGTGTGGGTTGCATGCATGAGGGTGCCTAGGAGCAAACAAAGCTGCAGGACACGGGCCGCAGCTCGCCTCATCTGGCGAGCCTGGCTACTTTTGGTGTGGGCAGGGTGGGGCTCTGTGCTTGCAACTGTTGCTGCAAGCCTTCCGGTTGTGTGTGGAGTGTAGTGGTCATCGCTCGCAATCGCTGCTGCGGGCCTGCTCGCCGTGTGTGTGGAGCGTTGCAGTCATCGCGTGCAAGTGACGCCACAAAGACAGCACCCTTGTGTTGCGATCACGAGCACGAGACCGCCAGAAAAGAAATTAAGGAACACTGTGGCGTGGCTGGACCTGGTAGGTTAAATTACGCAGCTGTACCTGCCGAATGAGCTGGACCTGGTAGGTTAGGTTACATAGCTGTACATGCCGAACGAGCTGGACCTGTGTTAGGGATGGTGTCTCAAGATGCAGCCTTGAAACACGTGCAGCTGCGCTCTCAAAGGATAAAAACGGGGCCTTCTGCTCCATCCAAGCACTCCTAAGCTGACTGTGGCAGATGCGCTGCACACCTTGGCGCTGCTCCATCTCAAGCGTGCCGATGATGCTTCCTGGCCTGGCCCGCGGCGCTGGCCAACTAACAGCTGCATGGCGGCTGGCAAACATATTTGAGCCCCATGCTTTGCAGGCTTTGGGGCGCAGGATGCAGAGAGGCTGCGCAGCTACAACAGCGACCCACACGCCAATCAGGCGGAGCGCGCTAAGCTTGCGGCCCGCGCCCAGCGCAGTGCGCGCTTCTTGCAGAGCTTCCACGGCCTCCTACTCCTGGAGCTGCCCGCGCCCCTGCCCCCTCGTCCTGTTCCATTTGCGGATGGAGCAGGGAGCAGAGGGGCTTGTAGTTGGTCCCCTGCGCTTGACTTTGCCCAGCCAAGGGGCTTCAGTGCCGAGGAGGGCCTGCCACGGCTGATGGGGCTGCAGGTGCTTGACGGCAGAGCAGCGGGGCTCAGGATGCTCATGGCTCAGGCCAGGCACAACTGGCACCAAGCTGCAAGCAGCATGGTGCAATAGCGGGCTAGCAGATTTGGTGGCTGCAGTAGCGGGGCTGTTCCCCTCGAATATTTTTAGCAAAACCCTTATGCTGAGACCACAACTTGCACATGCATGTGAGATCATTCATGATGTACTTGGCCCTTTCCTTGATACATTCATCCCTTGCTGCATACTCTTGCAGGCGTAGCCCTTCATTTTTTCTTCACTTTTCACGTAATGTGCCCAAAAAGTGATTTAAAATGATTTGGAAGTGATGTGGAAGAGACCCTGTTTTAGTGACTGGCATGTCTTGAAAACAGTAGATAATTTCTTGATGATCTGTGATACACCACCAGGGCTAACTGGCAGGCAGCAAAACACTCGCTGCATCAATCGAGGGAAAGGAGCATCACCAGGGAAAAAGAATTAAGTTACAATGGGTTTAGACCTTCAGCCAGATGGGTTGACTGCTGGGCTTGCTGGACACTGCCAGCCCGACAAAAAAATATCCATAGTCTCAGACAAAGAATGATTTGTATGTCTGTTTCAAGAGAAACATTTCCACATCCTCAGCTCCAATACTGTCAAAATTAAAAACGCCTGTGTTTTTAATGTAAGTCCTACCAGCACAATCAGCGAATTGTTCTTCGAATCTCCTTCTCAAACAGCACATTTTAAAGCAAGGGCACAAAAAAAGGACATGCTTTTCGTCCTGGACATCATGCAAGTCACATTTGTCACAGAGCCTATTGTGGATTTGCCAACAACCGGTTTCAACTCTTAGGTTTTCAAGCCATCTCCAGGGAAAAAGAAGAGCCGCGGGCCGCTAGTGAAGATCTTGAGGCTGACAAGCCGCCTCCTGCTCCAGACCAAGACCTCGTCAGAAGCTTTTTTTTGTCAAGGGCGCGTCTAATTTGTGCGCATACTGCCTAGAGTGACTCATGCTCGGAGCATGCAATATGAGTAAGGATGGGTAAATAGGGTCTGATCAAAATGTCAAAATGGCTCTGTACAGGCTCGAATAGGCTATGTAGAGGCTCTCCAGAGTCTCTAAATGAGGATCTACCAAACTTCTCCCCTTTTGCTTAGGGGTACTTGACTGCTCAGAGTTGGGTGCACCATGTGGTCAACAGGAGCAGAGGTAGTTGTTGCGCGGGGAGCGTGTTGAGAATTTGGTGGGAGCTCCCATGATGTGGGCAAGTGTTGCATGTGCAAGTACATTGAGGAAGTGACCTCTTGCTGGGGGGCCATCATACTGTCCAACAGATCAAGTTGTGTGTTTCCGTGCATGCTTTGGGTGTCAATATGTATTGTGGAAGGAGAAGTTTGGGATAGCTGCTGCATTGGGTGTACCCCAGAGCAATAGGTGTGCCTAAATGGTTGACTTTGGTAAGAGAGCTTTAATGGACATTTTGAGCAAGTCCTCTTACTGGGGGTACATCTTTTTGGCGCCCAATATCTGCTGCGTCAATAGGTTCAGTGCGGAGGTTTTCAAATTGGCTTATTTGTTTTTTTTGTGTGCAATCTGTTAGCGTAAATCTACGTTACCATGGGTAGCAAAACAAGTGGATGAAGGGGTACCGGTGGAAGTTCGAGGGGAATGGCATCCAGTAATCAGTTGCCGAGCGAGGCTGAGGTGGTTGAACTACTTTGTGTGAGTGGTATTATTTTGATCTGAGGACTCATATTCAGCTGATGTGTGTTTCTATTCATTCTGCTGAAGACGGCAAGGGTACCAGCTACAGTGTTTTAATACGCTAACAGATTGTGGTTTCACTGGAAGAGACCTTTTGCTTGGGGTGAGATGACAAGGGCTGCCAGTCTGTTGAGTGCTATTTTGGAGAATTTCTCTTCTAGTTGAATTCTCTTCTAGTTGAGCCACTGTGATAATGTGGCCTCTGTTGGGAGAAGTTAGATCGTGGAGCCCATTTCATCCAAGGCTCACGAGAGGTTGGGCGATACTGGTGATGAGAGTAGAGAGGGTGTGCGGAGTAGGTTTGCGGAGGGAGAGAGCTGCATCATGAGACTGTTATGGAGCATCTTTCCTCCATGCTTCATAAGGAGTAGCTTGCTAGAATGAATGATAAGCAGTTGGCGGGCTCGCATGAGGAAGTCAAGCTGACATTAAATGTGTAGGTTGGTGCTTTCTCTAATGGTGAGAAAGGTATAAGAGATCAGTAAGATGGGCAACTTGCTTGGTGAGAAGGTTGAGGGTAACGTCGTTCTGAGAAGACATGCTGCTTGCTCCCTGGGGTAATTTCTAGGCGCTTCTTTTGGTAGATATTTGCCCTGTTTAATGTTAACTCCTTTTATTATGTCTGCCAAAAGAGGGTTCCACAGCTCGAGTTACAAGTCAACAAGTAAGAGATGTATGCCAGACTAATTGTTAGGCTTAGGTAATGACTGGTCATTGCCAGCCAAAAAGTAGTCCATCGTGTTTGAAATGAAATTGTCAAGCTTTTGTGCTGCTGAGAAAGGGAATCAAAGGCAATCTGGTAAGGCGAGCTACAAGTGCGGAGTCCCTGGTCCGCAACTAAAGGAAGCGGGAGATCCAGTCACAATAAACAATGAAATCCACCAAAAAACCAGCGAATGGATAGTGACGATGATTTGGGCAACGTCACAATCTGGCATGACTCGAAAGATTTAGCAATTGCAAGATTGAACAAGCACAACGATGAGGGAAGGTTGAAAATTTCTTGCATGTTAAATGCATGCATTATGTGTGTGCACTTGTTGGATAGGCGCACAAGCTAAGCTGCACTTGCAACAGATGGGAACTACCGACTGCTGGAATTGGCCTCTTCAGCATCTCTTTTGGCCTCCCCACATTTCAAGCAGTGCTCTCCTTGCATTAGCTTCAAGCTGGGGGCCATGGCAATCCACTCCCTGGGATTGCTATCGCCATCTGTATCCACTAACAGCTAGGGATGGGTAAATAGGGTCTGGTAGACTCTCTTGAGGCTCTGTAGAGCCTCTATAGAGCCTATTTGACATTTTGATCAGACCCTCAACCCAGATAAAAACATGCCCTTTGCCCCTTTGAAGTGCACAGAGCATGGTGGGGAAGCCGGGAGGAGCAGGACTGAATTGATATACAGGTTACAGGCCTGGTAAAGTTAAGCGAGGCTGCCCTCATTTAGTAGGAACAATTATGTAACCCGTATCCTTGCAGGCCTTGCGAGCTTTAATTCAATTTTCTACTGAAAGGTTGTGGGAGTGTTATGGACTATAGAATTCGGAATCAATTCTTTTACCAGTATGATATCTAGGAAATAGGCACATTCCTAGTGCCAGTGGCACTGCTACATGTACAGCCAGTGTGGTAGGCTTCAGCTAGAATTTCCTTGTTCTTGAATTTTTTGAGCCTGTCCGTTGTTTTTGGACTTGCTCATGAACATCCTTTACTGTTTTTTTAAAAAAGCAGGCCACAGTCGAACTTCTTCATGTTGACTGAGGCCTTATCCTAGTAACCTTGAAAACTATCCTTGGCAGGTACATAAATTTGAATGACACAGTCTTTGATTTCCTTTTTCTCAACGGCACAACAATCTCTGCCGTCTCAGACATTATGGATTACTTTTTGGCTGGCGAAGACCAGCAACAAACCAATCAGCCTAACAACTAGGCTGGCGGTTTACCCTAACTTGTAGCTTATAAAAGGTTAACACTAACTTGTAGCTTGTGACACGGTAACTTTTTGCTTAAACCGGCACGGCCTGGCCTTGTGGGCTGCCCCTGTAGAGTATCTGGGCATCTGAAGGTAGGCCTGACATTTGACTAACAAGCATTTGCCAAAAAAACTGTGAACTCGATTGAATGCGATCATGGTACTAGGCTTGTTAGAATTCATGCAATGAATTGACTACAAAAATATCCAGAAAGGATAGGGTTTGATGCCCGAGTATGAAAAACATTCAGTGCCAATCATTGATTGAGACATCAGCACACGCACATCAACACAAGGATGTTCTAGCTACAATCTAGCACACCCCAAAAGGTCTAGGCTTCATTAGACTAAGCACAGCTCTAGGAAACTTCACAAACATAACCAGAACTACATAAGAAGAAGAATCATTATTGATCGGATCTCAATTCGGGTGCTGAATTCCAGGGTCACTCGATTGCTTCAACAGTTATGTACACGGTTTTGATCCCACTTGTCTTGAGCATAACGCTTCACTGCTAGCCAACTGTCTAGCCATGTCATGCGCATCCAGGGCTTGCGCCTACCTGACCAGTGCAGGACTTTTGCCTCTGCCAAGGAGGACAATGTCGCAATCTTGAAGCCTCCAAATCCCTCAAAATTCCACGTGTGAGAAAAATATTCCACATTCCCAGCCAGAGCAAGCACAAGAGGAGGGTTAGAGCCAAGCTGGTACAAAGGGGCAATGTTATTTGCTTCTGACCAAAACAATGTGCGCTTCAGAATGCCCTGCTGCCTCCAGCGCGCAAGGTCTACAACAAGGACACCTGCATTGAATGCTGTCGTCTCGCTGCTGAGGTTTCCACGCATACTTAAGTTCAAGGACTTCCAAATAGGATGTGAAAAGTTGACCAGACTCCCAAGCCGGTTGCTCCTCCATGCAGCAGCAACTGGTGCATTTGAGTTTGTCAACATTGTCTTGTACAAAGGAGCGATGCATGCCTGAGCGAGACAATCTGTGTCCATGTATATGACTTTGGTGAAGTTCATGGCTTTCCAGTCAAGAATGTCGTCCAAATAGAACCTGGCAAAATTCAGTGGATTAGCTAGTTCAGCTGACCCCATTCGGTCTTTGTCACGAACACGGAACATGAGGGTGGACGGGTCAATAGCATCTTCCAGAGCATACGCTGACCACTTCAATCCGTGGACAGAACTTGCAAAACAAGCCAGCTTCTGTCGCAGCTCTTGGAGGTCATCACGCATTGTCACGATGTGGGCGTGGATAAGGCTTGTACTCTTTGAGCACGATCTTCGGACTGAATTAAGAACGGTGATTGCAGCATGTACATTGCCAGCGTCGACGCACATTACGAGATGGACGGCCTCCTCATGAGGAACGCTGTTTGTGAGCAGTTCCGTTGTGTACGCAAGCGTTGCGTTAACAATGAACGCAATAAAAATCCAACCATTCATGCAAACGAGTGGCTTGAACACGAGCGACGATACTTGGCTGTGCTGGTTGCACTGGAGGGAAAAGAAGGAAGCGGGAAGGAGGGAGGAAGAGGAGAGGCAACTCATCAGTCTCGCATTGTCCATGCAATCCTCCCAGCGCCAGCAGCAGCCAGGTGATCTCTCACGCACCATTACACCGCTTGCGCCCCGCCTCCCACGATTTTCAGGCAGGATGGCCTCCGCTGGGCCGTCCGCGCTCGTTGAGAAAAGACACTGACGGCCCGCCTCGCAGCAGCATTTTGATACGGGGATCAATTGAATCTTTGTATTATATTTGAGGGGGATGATGATGAGGGCTATGGATGTCCATGTCTGGATCTCCAGACAGGTTTTATTGCTTCCGCGCTGCTGCCAAATTCTTTAACTCTCTACTGTGCGGGAATAGTGGCTTGCTCAAGAAGATTGTGCATGCATTGCTCTCTTACAAAAAGCGCTGGGCTGCGGAGTTTAAAGAGGCGTGTGAGGGTCTGTATGCGTCAGACAGGTATACCGATTGTGTTAAGGCTGCAATCCCCCTTCCACCACAAGACTTTGACACACACTCACAAACTGGCTACTTATCATGCATGGATAGCCTTGCCTCTCATGCCAAGCTCTATGCAGGGCCCTCCCCGTTTGCTGCCTGTATAGCTTCAGCTGGAACTGAGTAGGCATGTGCTTCGTAACATTGCTCATTTTCGCTTGCCTGCCCGAGAGTTGAAATTGGCTGTTGGCAATTCCACAATAGGCACTGTGACAAATGTGACTTGCATGAGGTCCAGGATGAAAAACATGTCCTCTTTTTATGCCCTTGCTAGTGCAATTTGAGAAGGAAAATCGCAGAACAAGTTGCTGATTTTACTGAGACTGATATGATTTACATTGGAGACACAGGAGCTTTTTACTTTGACAACAACTTTGTGCTGAGGATGTGAAATTGTTTCTCTTGAGACATGCAAATCACTTCTTTTTCTTTCTGCGACTATGGATTTTTTGGTCGGGCTGGCAGTGCCCTCAAGCCCAGCAGTCAACCCATCTGGCTGAAGGTCTAAAGTCGTCGTAACTTAACTTATCTGGAGCCTTCTGGTTTGTCTCTCTCTGAGTTCCCTCGCTCGGCAGATACAGCCTTGACCTTGAGCCTAAACCTCTCGCCTTTCACAGAAACCTCTAGCTTTCAGACACATACGGAAGAGCAATCATGAGCAGAGGCTGGTCTGGAAGGATCAGGCTAGTGAATATTATGTTAACGATCTCGTCTCTGAGGATCGTGCCTTGAACCAATTCAACTTGGCAATAGACAAGGGAAACGTGGATTCAGCTAACGACACACTAGCCCGCCTCATTGAGAACGCTGCATCTGATGCAAACATGACTTCTTGAGGCAGACTTGCCCGAGCAAAATTGAACCTGCCAATGCCACCATGGTTTGATAGCACATGCAGAGCCCTAAATGCTCACTTGCGATGTCTTGCAAAATTCAAACAATCCACACGTGCTCCGAAAAAAGGAATGCAATTCCCTTTGCAGGAGGAAATGCGAGCAGCACAAGAAAATCATTGCAAACAAAGTGACCAATTTGATTGAAGCCCGCGATGTGCAAGTTTTTGAGTGTTTCCATGAGCGCAAACTTCATGGCCAAACACCTTTCCCGGAACATGTATGGACAGACTACTTAAAAGGACACACCAAAACAGACAAGTGCTCCAAAAGATCTGGTCCCTAGACTCCCTTGTGTGCACCAGGCTCTGAGCAACAGATTACGTACGAGGCAGATCACTCCTACAGACATAGCCATTCCACCAGGACCAGGAGGCAAGTACAGAAAGGGATCCAATATCAACCTTGCCTTGCAACAGAGCCCTAACCATCCTCCCTTATACGACATCCCACTTGAGTCCCTACTGAGGACATACATTGAGCATAATATAGCCCGCATGAACGCTAACTCCTCATCCGGGTCTGACCCCTTTCCAATCTTGTTCATCAAACGAACAGAGACTGAATCTTTGGATGGGCAAGGGAAAGTATGGAGGGCAAATGTGCTCCTTCCATTGCTCTCAGATCTTTTCAAACTTCTCTTACGTGATGGTCTGCTTCCTATAGCCTGGAAGAAGACAAAAATCACACCCATACTCGAGAAAGCTGATCATTCTCTTCCACAAAATTACAGGCTAATACTATTAGTAATAGCCATCAATGGATAAATGTACAGATTGTACGCTAACGTGGTAAGAGACTTACGGACCGAATAGGCGTTGGCTGAGAATCAGATCTCTGACACACAATTTGGATTCTGCCCACAAGGAACGAAAATCAGCCCATCTACATCCTACGATACATCCTCATGGCAGCTAAACATGAAAAGAAGAAGCTTTTCACTGCCTTTCTTGATCTCACTGCTGCCTATGACAGTGTCCAAAGAGAGAAACTATGGGCCCACCTTCAAAATATCCATGTTCCCGAGTACTTGCTCTCAGCAGTTAGGGCTTTGTACCAAGAAACTGTGAATATCCTAGTTGACAGAGACAAGGTGTCGGATGAAATCATGGCAACTAAAGGATTGAAGCAGGGATGCCCGCTGAGCCCATTACTCTGCTCTCTCTTCACAAACGACTTGGGCAAGTTCTTGAATACGTCGGACCATGGGGCAAGGGCAGCCTTGCAACTATTTCACTACCGATACTGCCCACCACCTCCAGCTCCAACTCGATGGATTCCACACCTACACGACTTTGAAAGGGCTGACGCTGAATGCGCACTAGACCAAAACGATGGCCTTCTTTTGCTCCAATCCACCAGTGTTTCGCTACAATTGCACTCCGCTTGAGAATGTGCAAGAATTTGAATAACTGGGCACAACCCTCAGCCACAATGGGAAGATGACAAATGCCTCAAACAAGATGGCACGCAATATTGCTGGTGCCATAGCCAGAGTGTGGAGGATTTGCTCAAGATTGGGTGTCAAGAACACGAAGCACTGCGGCATGCCATGCTCTGGATATTTTTAGCCTTTGCACTCTCTACAGGCCTGTATGGATGTCAAGTTTGGGCTACAAATACTCTCACATTCAAATCCTCTGCTAATACTAAAGCTCACATCCATCAAGTTTGCGTTCTAAAGATGCTGTTGGGTGTGAAACGAAGCACCGATACACATTGCCTACTATAGGAGACAGGTCAGATGCTCCTGTATTTCTACTGGTTATGCTGTGTTGCTTGCTTCTGGAACAGCCTTTTGACAAACAACAATGCCTTGCCAGGCAAGATCAATGAAGCTGATTTACGGCTGGCATACAGAAAAGGAAGTTGGACGTTTGAGGTCTTATCTGCCCTAAGCGAAATACCTGGGCTGATGTGCATATCTTTGCTATCATGAGCTGTTCCAAAATGAACATGAGTGACTTTGAACTGTTACTGCGCGAGCAAACCATTCGAGAATGGAGAGATCTAGAAATTTATCCTCATGATGCGCATGTTTCCAGCAGAGTTGAGGACATATCAAACCCATTTTGGAGAGCCCACAGGGAGTCAGACTGGCTGGTGGGATGATCAGAAACGTGCAACCAAACCAACTCTTCCTTCTTACCTACGAAAAACAATCCTTACCATCTTTGCGCGTCCTCTCCAGACTCAGACTCTCTGGTAGCATTCTTAATGTTGAGCGGCAACAACAGCACAGAGTTCCTTATGACTTAGAATCTGCACGAAATGCTACTGGCACACGTGTGCAAGATCAACGGCATGTCCTCTAAGACTGCCCGAGTACTGACTTGGTAAACTTGCGCGTCAAGCACCACCAACTTTTCCGCACCCCTTCAAGTAGCTCAAGCAGACTAAGAGACTTTGTTAGCCAAGCATATACCAAAGGCCTAGCCTTGTTTGTACACGAGTTCCTAGAATGCTGTGCCTAGGTTTCAGAACACAACCTTGCTTGCCTTTTGTTGGTTTCGGTTGCAGGCCTCTTTGGCTTCAGCTAAGCTGCCCTCGTTCGGCATATACAGCCATGTAACCTAATCTAACCTAAATTAAGCATGTGATGAAGTATGTGAGCAGGTTTCCTTTGCGTGCACCAAGTCTTACCAAGTAGGAGTAATACGGTGGAATCCTCCATCTGGCATGGTGCCACCAGTGGAATTGAAAGCATTCGTTCCTTTTTTCCCTTTTTGCCTTCAAGTTTGTGGAGGCCCCTCATATTTTGCATGCCTTGCCTAGTCAGACTGTCTTTTATTTCCTCTCTCAACGGCCCGTGTGCCGGGCACAACAAACTATGTCATTCCATTTTGGACATTATGGACCATTTCTTGTCTGGCAACGACCATTAACAAACCAATCAGCCTTACGACCAGGCTGGCGGTTAACCCTACCTCAGGTACAAGGCTTGTAAACCTTGTGTACGCTTGTAACCAAAACTAGCTCCGGATACTCGAGCAGGCGGCGGGGCACCTGAGGTGGAAAGTCGATTATCCACCCTCGCAACCTGTGGGTTCGGGGTTCGAACCTCACTGGAGGACAACCGGCTAAGCTGCCCTCGTTCGGGGGATACAGCCATGAAACCTTACCTAACCAAAACTAGCCTAGCCTATGGTTGCTTAACGACAGCTCAGACAGAAGCTTAAGAATTGATGACCGCCAGACATCAAAAGTACCGGCTGTCACAAATTTACCCAAAAGCTTGAACAAGCTCTTAATCACAATTTGATCAACCCTACATTTGGAGAATGCCCAAGCAGGCTCTGTGCCAGGACGCTGACTCATTTATTCTTCAAGATTTTAAGGTGACATCCAAATATCATCTCCTTCCATACCACCTTTGGTGACACACTGCATCTTCTACGTGTTAGTTTTGCAGGCCTCATAGACTTCAGCTAGGCTGGCCTCGTAACACTAGCCTGGAATCAAAATAACATTATGAACGTGCAAGAGTATGTTCTGCAGACTCACTCCAAGCAGCAGAGCGCTTGCTGGAACATGGGCAGGGCACATGTTGTCAACATAACTAGGACCCTCAAGGATGGGTGGTCTATGGGACAGACCCTGTCCCCGGGTGACGAAGCACAGGCAAAGAGATCTGTTCCCTTTAAGGAAGCTGCCATCCGCTCATCCTGCAGGGCGAGGCTGAGGTCTACGTGAGTGTTGGCCAGAAAACAGAGCTTTGCACCAGCGGCCTTAGATTCCCCCCCAAATGCAGGATCAGATGGGCGCTTTCACCGGCTTAGTCTCCGCATGACCAGCTATCTGAGTCATCTTGATCTGGTTGTACCTGCAGCCACAGATTCAAAAGAGGACAGGGTTTGAGAGCAGCACATTTGCCTGGGCCCAGCGCTGACCCAGTGCAGATTGGACCTACAAAACCACACCATCTTCTGCTCTTACTCTCTCATTGCCTTGGACCACTGGAGCAGAGCCAGTGTTGCACAACAATACCTCCTTCACTTGCGCTGCACAAGGATTGCCACTGATCGCATCCTTGTGTCTCATTGATGCCAATTTTCAACCATCGAGCAAGCTCCAGACCTCCAACAGGATGATTGCGTGATCGGAGTACCAGGGTTGGGTCAGTGCTCCGGTTCAGCAAGAAACATCACCAAATGGTCGAATTCTGGTCACTTGTGCGGCGACACTGTGACATCCGGCAGTGCATCACAGAGCACCCTGCGTCGCCAAATGGCGACAAAGGGAATGCTTGTAGACCACCTCACGTCGTCAAATCATTATTCGCTGATTTTATATTAGCTGTATGCAACAGCGCATAAACGCACTTTGGGGGCCCAAAGGCCCCACCAAGCTGAGGACAGTGAAAACCAGACTCCCCCTAGTCCCCCACCTCCCTCAAAAGGGTCCCCCCTCCCTCAGAAGGATCAGCAGCACCACCAATAGCACCAGCGCAAGCACCAGCAGTAGCAGCACTGGCAGCAGGACCAGCAGCAGAAATAGCAACAGCAGCAGCAGCCCCTGCATCACCTCTCCCTGCACAATTTGCTGCAGCGCCCTCTACTGCAGCATCCCCCGCTGTAGTTCCACAGCTGCAGTAACCCTTGCTGCAGTGCCCTGTGCATCCCCTGCTGCCCCTCATGCACTCCCCGAGGCCCTTGCTGCAGCACTCTCAGTGGCAGCTGTTGTTGCCCATGCACACCCCGAGGCCCTTGCTGCAGCACTCTCAGTGGCAGCTGTTGTTGCCCATGCACTCCCCGAGGCCCTTGCTGCAGCACTCTCAGTGGCAGCTGTTGTTGCCCATGCATACCCCGTTCTTGGAGCTCCCTCTCCTGTCCCTGCAGGAGAGGTGCCTTGGGGGGAAGGTGAAGCAGGATGGGCAGATAGAGAGTCGCATGGGAAGTGCAAGTACCTAGAGACAGCCTGGGGGACATCAACTGGGTGCCTGATGATGAAAAGCAGTACTTCGAGGAGGTGCGGGGGATTATGGAAGCGGTGAAGGCTAGAGCTTTGCTTGCCGTACACATGGGCCAAGCACCAGAAGAATGAGGGAGGGTGAGGCAAGGTCTTTGTAGACCTGCAAAAGAAGGAGAATGTGCCCTCACACCTGGGCACTAAGCAGCGCAAGAGGAAGCAGAAGCAAGGGGAGCATCAGCATCAGCAGCGGCAGCAGCATGGTCCACACTTCCCGCCCAAGAAGAGCAAGCACCAGCTGAATGTCGAGGCATGGGACCATGAGCAGGACCTGCTTGCATTGCAGCAGGATTAAAGCACCCTCCATCATCACCCTCCTGAACGCTGTCAGTGCTGCAGCCCTCATGCAGAAGTTCGTGCAGTTTGCAATGGTGCTGCCTATTGTACAGCACCTGCCCAATGATGGCCATTGAACAGCAAGAGGATCTCCAACAGCTGCTTTGCAACCGCAAGCTCAGCAGTAACATGCCAGAGATCATGGAGATGGCAGATAGTGACAGTGGCTAGACCTGGGCCATACGATATGAATAAGGTTGGGCAGGGGTCTCGCCGAGTCTCTTTGGGGGATGGGGGGGACCCTCGTCACCGACGAGCGTCACCTATTTGACTGGTAAACGCCGTTATTGTGCAAAAATGTGCTAGAAACCCCTCAAGTTACCCCAAGCCATAAATAACATTTTAAGATAAATTTACAATGAGGGACGAGGTGGTGTGGGACGATGTGGAGTGAGATGATGTGATGGACATGACTGATGTCGACAGGGTAATGGGCTACCAATCCTTCCAGAGAGCTAGCAGCCCTGCCAATGTGTCTTCAAACGTGTGAAAGAATGGAAGGAGAAAGGGAAGGAAAGCACTTGGCAGCAGCAGGCACTTCAGACCCCACTATTCAGTCTATCAACTTCTTGCGCCTGTGGGCTTCCAAGCATGGCTTCCCAACCCTTGCCACAGTGCAGCTGCTATGCATGCTCCCACAGCTTGTGTCTGCGAGCGTAACTGATCAGTTTGGGGCCTCATGTGCACCAAGCACTGCTCAAGGCTTGCTTTGGCGCGCGCACGGAAGCTGATTTACATCTGCTGCAACACAAGGACTTATCTGTGGGCGACCTGGAGTCCAGCCTGCAGTTCCAAACAAGATGAAAAAAGGCCAAAGATTGAGCAGCTAGGTTGATAAGGGCGGAATTGAGGGGGGAGGAACCGGTGGGGAGAGGACGGAACATCCTGTGACTCATCCCGGCCTCTAGAAGGCCCGATCCTATTAAAATAATAGCCAGAAGGCCCGATCCTTAAAAATTTTCAGGTCGAAAGGATATGCCTGTGAAAAGCAGTTTTCTAACGATAATCTCCCATCTAGGCCCTACCCATCTACAACGAGTCTCGGCGAGTCTCGGCGAGTCTCTTTGGCAGACTGGACCACCCTATTTACCCATCCTTAGATATGAAGCAAAACTGAAGGGAAAGAGGGGTGCTAACTCACGCCTAGTATTCATAATAAAACAACCGTAATATGTTAATGTTTCAGTCTGCCAAAATTTAGGCTACGGGTTCTGTTTTGGCAGAGTCACTGTGGCGACACAATTTCAGCTGAAGCACCCTGTGTCGCCATTTGGTGACACCCCCCAAAACCTTTATTGAAGCACTGGGCTGGGTCACACGATTTCTATTGCACTTTACGCATTGCTGAAGATATCTTAAATTTGCGCATTGAATAACCTCGATGCGTTCAATGGGGGGCATCTTGTGCGCCTGCCCAGCCTTGCTCACTGCTCCCCTGCACTCTTCTGTGTTGCTGAGGCTGTACTCGCAGTTGTTGCTATACTTCTGTCGAACTCGCCCTGCGCTCCTGTTGCTGCTGCTGCCCTGCCCTGGGCATCGCCCTTCTGTCATCTTGAACAGGCGGCTGGACTGCTTGATCCGCTGTGCACTTCTCCACAAGCTGGAATAATGCGCAGGAATAGTGCTTCCTGATGCAGGAAGCGCCAGCTGTAAAGACATGCTTGCAGTATTTGCACTCCACCTAGTGCATGTGTGACTCGTGTTTCAGCTCGACGATCTTGACATCATTCACTTCTTCCCCTGTAATCTTCAATATCTATGCACGTGTAGTCATACTATAGTCAGCTCAGACCCAATCAGCAGCACATCCATCTCGTGGAAGTCAAGCATTGCGGTTCGGAATTTGTGAAGATACCAGGCCTAGAAGCCAGCTTGAGGCTGCCAAGGAACAGCGCAGCGTACTTTGTCAACATCTTTGCAGAGCTGCGGCCAACGTTAGCCTCCACACCATCCTTCTGGGAGTGGGTGGCACAATTAGAGCCCTTACAGCATGGAGCCTTCTAAGGTTTTAAGAACCTTGGTCTTGATCTTCAGACAGCTACCAAGCTTGCTATGAAGCTTCATGCTCATTAGGTTCAGTATGCTCATAAAGTTGTCGGTACCAGGCATGCCCTTGAGAAAACTTTTGCGACTTCTAATCACCAAGGTCAGAATTATGGTACTGCTAGTCACCCTCCTGATCCACATTAACTTCTTATGTTTCTATTTCACAGGGGAGGGGCCATACGGTGCCTAGGCCCAAACTCTACCCTCAAAAATGACCCTCTACCGTGGACACATTGGTGTTAAATGGGTGCATTGCCCGTATCATACATGCATTGGTCTGGGCAAATGGACGCATGACCCAACCCTGCAGAGTACGTAGCATGCGACCAGCATCATGCAGCACGAAATGAGTGGTCAGGAGTGCATGCCAAGCTTGCTCCCTGTATGTGGAGCTCTGCAGCCTTGGAGCTGTGCAAAAGCTGCACCTTATCCATGATGGCTGAAGTGCATATGCCCTTCTGCTGTGGGGCTTTGCAGCCCCTGATGCCGCACAAGCAGGACTGGGTATGCCGAGCCAGTACCGGACGAATCAAGTCAGCACTGGGCACAAGAAGTCAGGGACGGGCAGACCAAGCCAGCACCAGGGGCATGGCACACTTGCAGATCTTGCACAAAAGCTTGCCTGGGCAGGAAAAGCCACACTTCTCAGGCCGTGGCAGGCATGCAGGCAGGCCCTCTGTGCGCAACTGGTTCACCATGCACACTCTGCGCATGGTAGCGCCACGGACTCACCATGCAAACCCTGCTAGCGACAGGGCGTAGCCTGCAGACTGCAATCCTGTGACGGCCTCCCCCATGAACACAACACTGAAGAGTACCAGCAGCGTGTTCTTCACTGTCCCCAGCACCTGCGCAGGCAGAGGGCAGGCCGAGTACGCCTCTCAGGCACGGTGCATGCATGCAAGCACCACGCGTGCACGTAAGCATCACGCGAACACACAAGCACCACGCGAACACACAAGCACCACCCGTGCACGCAAACCGGATGCTGTCACGCATTTACCTAAGTGAGACATGCATACCACACAGCGCCAGTATGCTGGTTGGGGGCGGCCCCAGCCCCGCATCGTGTCTGCTGCACTCGCGCTTACTACACTCTCGCCTCCCAGCTGCACTCTCCCTCCCTGGCCCCACACCTGTGCCCCACGTCTTGTCTACTGCACCTTGAGGGTCAATGAGGACGCGAGCTTGATGCTGGTGTAAGCGAGCGTGTTCACCATGAACCCCATCACAGCCGCCGCACCAAACTGGATCGGGTGGCTGAAGACGATGGACATCGCCCCTGTGGATGCGATCTGCAGCAATGCAGCAGCAAGGTGCCCACAGCGCTGGGTACAGGCCTGGGAATGCACGCGTGCTAGTGTGACTGCAGGGCCCCATGTATATGTTGCCCTGCGTGCAGTGATGGGCCATGCCAGGACCCAGTGACGGAGCCTTGCTTGGCGAGGCTTTTCATCCAGTGCCTCACATCTATAATAAAAGCGCCCTCCTGGGGCAGCGCCTTGAACATGAAAGGGCCCAGCTTTTTGACTGAAAGTCCACATCCTCATGCGCCTTACAAGCAAGCACGCTGGCGGGGCTTAACAACGCAACCCTGCCTCGCTTGTTGCTCTGTTCGCCCTCAAGAGGCTCAGCACGCCTTTCAAGCAGGCAAGCATGTCCGCTGCAGCACAGGCCTTCTGTACAGCACCTTGGCACAGCGGATGTGCATGAAAACAACAAAGACGCATGCATGCAAGGCAGCCACACGCCTGTCAGAACTGTGAGATGGGCACACTTGCTTGATGGACACTTGCAGGCTTGATGACCCACCCCCCCAAAGAGCTCACACGATGAACACAACCGGAAAACACACCTATGGGAGCTTGATGAGCACACTCGCTTGATAAACACATGCTCGCTCGCTTGATGAACACACCCAATTCATGGACACACCTGTGGGAACTCGATGAACAGGGCCCCCAGGGTCAGCCAGGCACAGCAGGCAGGTGCGAGGTACATGAGGCCTTCAATGGGGTGAAACTTCAAGCCGTTGAGCAGGTACTGCAGGGGACAGTTAAGCAGGTACTGCAGGTTGAGCAGGTACTGCAGGTTGAGCAGGTACTGCAGGGGACAGCCGGCAGCCGTTGAGCAGGTACTGCAGGTACTGCAGGTACTGCAGGGGACAGCCGGCAGTGCAGGCGGGAGGGTTGGGGTGCAGATTAATTCTTAGGTTTGGAATCTCCCTGGGTAATGGTACCCAAGTCTATTTGCCCACCTGGCTGAGTCCCGATCCCTTTGCCAACTGACACAGACCCCAGCTTGAGGAGGTTGAACTGACGGCACCGCAAAATTATTACCATCGTCCTCCTCTACCTATCACATCAATCGTGCTCTCAAACTGCACCGCTGAGCTGACGGCACTACCAAGCTGACGAGTTTATCAGGTCAGCATGTCACATCTTACAAGGGCCATGGGAATCAGCCCATGACATGCAGAGTAGGCTCCAACCTTAAGCCAGAGATCGAGCAAGCCCAATCAGTAGGGCCCTAGTCGCACACTCAGGCCCAGCAATGCCCGTTGCAAAAGTTGCAATGCTTGGCGGGCTTGGTCAACCATTGCGACAAGCAGCCTGAGCTCCACCAACCGCGCTTGAAAGGCTGGCAGGGACACTCAGTTGCAGGTGCATTGCACTACTGGCAGGGACACGGCGTTGCCGCTGCATTGCGCAACTGGCAGGAACACGCTGTTGCAGGTGTGTTGCACGAGTCCTCGTACCTGCGTCATCACAAGACGGATGGCTTCTCCTGTCTCAGATGTGAACATGTAGATGAGGCCCAGGATGGACAAGTTCAGCTCCCCGTATGCCGCCATGGCCGTCCCACCTGTGACAAAGCAAAAACGGGAGGCTAGGTTTATGTTGTGGTGTCGGCCAGTGGTGGATTGGGATGGAGGAAGGGGAAGATCCAGGAGGGAAAGAGTGGGGAAGGAGGAGGAGGAACGGAGAGAC
>LFCJ01000390.1_pt1 | contig 26833 bp, 27 predicted proteins | sample 643141 | NCBI WGS metagenome assembly LFCJ01 (sample SAMN03766243, study PRJNA286221) | soda lake metagenome | biome: soda lake; feature: Kulunda steppe; material: water; isolation source: sample B1-Br-g2 brine of Lake Bitter-1 | place: Russia: Kulunda steppe | collected 2010-07
ATTGTGTGCCTGGAGGAGTGTGCGTCTGTGCGTGCACTTGTGCTGGTTGCATGGCAACACAATGGGCGCGATTGTGTGCCTGGAGGAGTGTGCGTCTGTGCGTGCACTTGTGCTGGTGGCATGGCAACACAATGGGCGCGATTGTGTGCCTGGAGGAGTGTGCGTCTGTGCGTGCACTTGTGCTGGTTGCATGGCAACACAATGGGCGCGATTGTGTGCCTGGAGGAGTGTGCGTCTGTGTGTGCTCCCGTGCCTGTGGCATGCCGGCAGGAAAGTATGTAGGTGTGATTGTGCACCTGTGCGTGCTTCCGCATCCAAGCATGTAGGTGTGATTATGTGCCTGTGCCTCAAGGCGTGTGCCTGTGTCTGTGCGCCTAAGCGTAAGCATGTAGACATGCAGGTGTGCATGTGCGCAGGCGGTGTCATTCACGCGTTCATGCTCGTGCGCCGGTGCCTCAGAAGCAGGCTCGTGACATGACAAGGTGTGTCTGTGCCTCAAAACGCACTGTGCCCCAAAAAGGACACTTGTGCCCCAAGGAGCACACACGTGCTTCACAAATCAGGCTTGTGGCATGGAAGTGAGCGAACAAGGGGGTTGGGGAAACGAGTGATCTGGGAGCTGCAGAAGGTGAGGAGCACGTCTGGGTGGCATGCACAATGATGATAGATGGGCGCAGCCGGGCGCAAGGCCGCATGCAGGCCATACAGACACTGCAGGGACATTCTCCAGGCACAAGCATCCATGTAGGGGTGCTGGAAACAGCACATGTATGCGCAATGCATTGCCAGGTTGCGTGCTGATTGACCTCAATGTCCAGGTGTGCACGCAACCAGCAATTATAAGCTCAAAACATGAAATGTTTCTCTATCCAAACCTGGCGCGCGCACCTGTGCACCTCATCCTTGTCGAGGCTGTACAGCTCTGTGAGCCTGAGCGCATGGGGCCAAGCGCTGGCCTGCAGCACGATGCAAGTACGAGCACCGCTGGCCAAGGAAAAACAGGGTCGGAGAAGGATAGAAGGTGCTCAACCTTCAGCAATTTGCTCTCAAAAACCCTCCCAAGGCAAGCACTCATAAATCCGGCTTGGCAGCCAGCAATCTGCATCAACAAGCACCCGCTGTGGGTATTTGTCCAACTAACGCCACCCATCATACACCTAACAAAGGGCCCAGTCACAAAAACTCCAGGCCCTCTTCACAGCTGCACCGGCACACAAATGAGCATGCACATTTGCAGGCAAGCACTGAGCACATGCTCACAAACGCACGCACACACACACAACACACACACACACGCAAGCACAGACATAGACGTACAGAAACATGGCACCCCTCACCCGTAGGTAGGACCCCAGCAGCTCCGTGGGCGTGCGCTGCGCCAAGAAATGCAAGCGCCATGCAGAACTCCTGCTACTGCTGCTGCTGCTGCTGCTGGGATCAGCAGCTGCCGGGGAAGGCTCAATGACCAGCAGACCTGGCTGTGTGCCCTTGCGCTTGCATGCCACCATGCTGCCTGCAAGCAACATTTCAGAGGGGGGGAGACCTGTCAGCAGCAGGCCGCATGTCATGGTCCATGGCGACCTCAATCTCTTGGTCCATGGCAACCCCCATTTCCTTATTCATGGCCACCTGCTTTTTATAATTCATAGTAACCCCAAACTCCTGCTTCATGGCAACCCTGCTTGCCTGGTTCATGGCATTCCCAATATCTTGGAGCATGGCCACCCCCAGGAGCATGCCATCTGAATTCCACAGCAGCACTTCTCCACAAGCAATCAATCGCACACGCATACACTAAGGGCCGGCCTGCACTGACCTGGCGCAAAGCGCGCGGGGCCCTCTCCTGGCAGCCCCAGCAGGTTGGCAAAGCCAGGCAAGCGTGCGACACCCACAAAGCCACCCAGGTCTGCCACTGCCAGCGCTGTGCCGTCCCACCAGCACACGCTCGACGCGCTCTGCATGCCAGGGAGCGGCACATGAAGGCTGGAAGCGTGTGTACACAAACAGCTCGTGCATGTGTGTGAATGGATATGCGTTGGGCCATGGGCCCAAGGGTTTGCAAGCTGCCTTCCTTGTTTGCGTCATGTGTGCGTGGATGTGTGCGTATGCGCGCGTGCGCGCGTGTGCGCGCACCTGCAAGTGCGTGTGCATACACATACCTGACATTTATCATCCTTTCGTAACCACATTGAACGCATGCACTATCAGCAGTCAGCAGACCAGCTTGATACCCAGCTTGCAAGGCAGCCCCAGCACCCAACCCGGCCAAACCTTCCTCAAGGCCACCAACTCAATCAGACACCGAGCACACCCACCACAGACTAAGCCCGCAAAGCACTCTTAACCTTGGCCGAGCCTGCCTCAAGGCAGCTGCCTCAGCCCAAGTTCATGGCCACCATATACCCACCTTGACCAAGTCCTTAAGCGAAGGGCCCCCCTCGCTCGCACCCTCATCTTCGTCGCTGTTGTCGTCAAGCTGTGGATCAGACGCGTCCAGCAGGGCACCATCCTCCAAGCTCAGCAGCACTAGCCTACGCGCGCGAGCAGGTAGCATTAGGCATATTCGCCATCAAGGGTATATAAGCACAGGGGAGGCTGGGAGCAAGCAGGACGCAGGCAGGTATGTGCCTATGTCACAAAGTTGTGCAGGCAAGCAAGCGAGCAGGGCATCTGCTGGCTGATGACCCCGGTCAAATGACGCAAGTACAAGTGATACACATTAGCGCTGAGACAGCACAGAAGCACACTGCTTTTCAAGCAGCAATTCTGCGATGCCAGGCAAGCACAGCTCAAGATCCTGGACTGTCTTGCGAGCACAACTTGGGAACCTGGATGGAGGGCCATACAAGTTTTTGTGGTTTACCTACATATACACGGATGTAGAGATCCACCAGCGTTCCCACTCACGGGTGCCTGAGGGCAAGGCCTCAGCCATGCATGCCACACCCATGACACCACACCATGCTTCCGCACCTCCATGCCATGCACCACCCATACCCCCTTGCCGCGACGCACCCGTGCACGCCAGCGGCCAGGGCCACAGCCTGTTTGCTGGGCGAGAAGTCGAGGCACCAGGAGGGCTCTGTCTGGGTTTCATGGAGGGTACCTGGCTTGCGATGTGTGCCCTGAGACAGCGCAGACGCAACGCAGATGCAGGGAAAGCCATGAGTGTCCTGTCACCATGAGGTAATTATCTCTTCACTTGGCTCTTGCCATGTCCGAGCCAGCTAGGTTTATTCTAGCCATGGTAGTAATTGAATGAAAGCAGACCTGGCGCGCAGACACACGGGCGCATAGCAAGCAACAGATCAAGGCTGCTTTGAAATCAGGTGCTGCATGCTGCGACGGTGCAGCAAAGCACTGCAAGCGCATGTGCATGTAACAGGCAAGACGGAACACATGAAGCATGTGTTTTGTACTGTGGCTTATCAGAGCCAAATTGATGATGGCTGGACAGCGCAGTTCCCGCGCGTCCGGGAGGTGGTCGCGGCTTGCCAAACAGTGCACTTGGGCGCAGCGCCCCCGACCCACAGGTGCCGCGCTGCGCGTGTTCCCGCGCCCAGGGGATGTGATTTGGTGCCTAGTTCGTCTGTGTTGGCGTTCCGGTGGCAAGGGCGGGCGATGCGTGGTGCTCCGCAGACCCCATTGCGCATGCTTGCAATTATAATTGACGTCGGTCAATCCGCCCCCCCTTTCCATGCGGTCGCCACTCACAGCACAGCGCATTGTGTGCGACAGGCATCAGCAATGGGGGCGTGGTCAAGGGGAGGCGGTGTACATGCGCGCGCGTACGTGCAAGCCCACACGCAATGTTGATGTCTGGCAATGCCCTCCGTTAGATGCAACTGGCAATGTGGGCCGTGCACATGCACACCAGCGCCTAGCATCCAATCGAGCACACGCACACACACACACACTCACGCATGCATACACGTATGTATGTGCACACACTCCTCACTCCACACACCTGTGACTTGCTCGACCCGTGGGCCTTCCGCATGGCCAGCTGCCCGTTGCTGTACTCCCACAGCGACAGCGTCACCCCAGGGCACCTGCTCCTGGCGCCCCCTGCCCCAGCCAGCACCAGCGCACCCGTAGCATGGTCGAACGCCACAGCGCGCACGTCCTCATGGATGCCCTGCAGGGCAAACAGGCACACATGCAGCCTCGGGGCAGAACAAAAGCGCACCCAGAGCCCACGGGGCGCATGGTTGTGCGCGCTCATCTGCTTGAATACCCTCACGCATGCCTCAGTCGCACAAGGGACACAGTACCGGCACAGCGGCTGCATCAGCATCAGCAGCAGCAGCAGCAGTGGCAGCGTTGGATGGCAAGCCCAGGCGCAGGTGCACGTCTCTGCAGGTGGCCAGGCTTCAGATGGGTGGCCACACCAAGGCAGGCAGCGTAGCTGCCCAGGCACGCGCAAGCTGTTTCAGTGCTGCTGCATGCGCGCGCACCTGGAGGCGGATGGGCTTGATCGCAGACAGCTGGTGCGCATGCGCCACTAGTGGCACCACAAACAGGGCAGGCTCGGTGCTCACCACCAGCGCTCTGCACGAGAGCACACAGACACACACATATACACATATGTATGATATATATGTATATGTACCAGTACCAGTTGAGCGAGTCATGATTTATGGTGCAACACGTATGCATCAGCATGCATAGGGATTAACTTTGCTCAAGCGCATGGACGATGCACGTGTATACAGACAGGCAACTTGCATGCTTATGCTTACGTTTGCAATTGTTTACGTATGTTAACATTTGCTTATGCAAAGACACATGGCACACACGGGGATTGATTGTGCTCATGCACAAGTCCTCAGGCGGCAATCGATCATGCAAGATTCACTCACAACGCCTGGAGAGGCATGGTGTACAGAAGTCAAACCATACAAGAGCGCGCCCGGTGTCGATGCGTGAATGCAAAAAGATAGACATGCACGCTTGCATGCACATGCACATGCGCACACGTACACGCACACATGCGTATATGCGTAACACATACATAACAAACCTGTCAACGCCCAGCAGAACCAGGCCTGCAACTTTGGAGCCACCTGCTTTCACCCATGGCAGGCTGCCCCCACCCCTGCCGCTTCCTTCATCTGCCAGCCACACACCTAGGACCTCTCCAGACCTGCGCACAATGGCCGAGTCAGTTGCATTGTGCCGCACGCCACATGCAGGAAGTTCTTTCCTGCACATGACCCAGCTGCGCTCTGGCCAGCACCCGGCTGCGCTCTGGCCAGCGCAAGGCGCACGCACACGCGCGCGCACACACACACACACACACACACACACATACTTATGCACACACACACACACACACATGCACACACACACACACACACACGAACACGTACACAAACTCACACACACACACATACTTATGCACACACAGACCTGTCCAGAAGGTACAGTGAGCCCGAGTGCCCGGCCAGCAGCAGCCTGCTCTCGTCTGCGGACCAGGCCAGGCATGTGAACAGCTCTGGCCCGACCTTTCCCCGCTTGTCAAGCACGACACTGCTGCTGAAGCGGTGCGTGCCAGGGGGCATGGCTGATGGGGATGCAGGCATGCTGGCAGGGGATGCAGGCCCCTCGCTGTGCGCCTTGATGCCCAGCAGTGGCATCACCCATGCTGACTGCTTGTTCACCGGGTCTATGATTGCCAGCAGCTCTCCCCTGGGGGACACCGTGGCTTGGGGCGCTGCAACACACGCGCATGTAGCACACAAGAGGTCGTCCAGGAGTGCAGCAGGGCGTGGATGACATGACTTGCGGAGTGGCATGATCGTTGATTCAGACAGGACGCCTGCGTCCTGGTTGAAGGCTTGGCTTACCTGCATGCTTTCCCCCATCAGCTGATATCAAAGCACCAGCATCACAGTGCTCGCCTAGCAGGGCCTTCTCGTAGAGCAAGCTGCCCATCTGTCTACTCGACAAGTATAGGTGCCTGGATCACTACTTCCATTTCAAATATCATACAAAAATGCATTGGAAAGTCAAAAAAAGCTGTTACTTGCGTGCATTTTAAAACTGAAATCCGATCTTCAATCAATGCAGCTAAATACAAGATCTACAAGTATGAGATATGGCCTCCAAATGATAAATTGGAGAGGTGAAAAGAGTGCGTTTTATCACCCGGCTGCATGCGAATGCGGTTTGATGAGGGCTATCCCGGATTAGGATTTATTTACTGGGTGGATTATAAGTGACTAATATCTACTAAGCGAGGGGTGAACAGCATATGATTCTGGGTATATATTTGCCGGTCAACTTTGACACCTCCCATCCTTTAGATTGTCGTTGTGGATTCTCTCAAAGTGTTTAAGACCCTGTACATACACATACACACACACACGCACGCATGCACTCGCGCACACATTCACACACGTGCACAAACACACAAGCACACACACACACTCACACACACACACACACACACACACACAAAAGCACGCATGAATGCACACTTGCACACTTGCACATACACTCACACTTGCGCACACATGCACACATGCGGGCATACACAGACCCTGGACATGGTTTAATATGAGGAGAGGGGATGTCAGAAGGGTCTTCGTTAATGAAAGCACCCTTGGTAGCACACTTTGTAGCAACCTTTCCAATCTGTGAATGTTTCCTGCTGCCTTATGTCTTTTGTTGAGTCAATTAATCAAATTTGCTAAATTACCCTCGTAAACGCAACCAGGTTTTATTATCAGATAACTGGCTTGTTGGGATGGCTTCATTGAGGTTAATCGATTTTACAAAATGTAAACGTGCAGTGCATCAATGATTCAGGCTGGTACCGATCCTGGTGAGGTTGATCCTTTATCATGAAGTCACTGCCCTTCAGCAACAGCTACATTTCCTCAACATGTCCTTTCAAGGAAGAATGAAGAACATGTATGCTTACATACCAACCTCCTGTTCCTTCCGGAATTATGTATGCCAGCTGGCAGACAGCCTAATTCACCAACACTCAACTTTGATCTATAGCTAGAGGTCTGAAGGTATTAAATCGATCATTGTCATTGATTTTCCTTTCTCTAATTCTTTTTTATTCAAGTCTTATTTGCTAGTAGCCTAAGATCAGTGTTGTATGCACATAAGTGCCGCAAACAGACTTACAATCCTCTGTTTCAGACTGCAGATCAGCTGAAACATGTACTAAACATCATAGTTTGTCCTGGTATCATTGACACCATACACATCGATACAATTAATTTAATCGAGTATACGTAAACATAACATTTAAGATTACCCTAACAATCACTGTTGACCAACGCGTGAGTGTTGTTCTGCACCCATTCACTCAAACTTTGATTCAAAGCTTGTAAATTGATGTTCTGGGTTTACGATTTGTAATGCCTGTCTGGTTCAAACTTTGGGTTTGACCTAGAGATCTCCCTGTAGGGATTGCTAACCTCTGTATTTACTGAATCATTCTCCCCACCTCGTCCATTCTAATTCGTCAAAATCTGGTGGCAGGACTTTTGGAGCCTTGGCCTCTTGTAAGTGTAGTATACTTGCTGACAGCTTTTGCAAGTAAGCATGCGCTGTCATAGTACCTGCAGGTATCAGCTGGTGAATCCAGCTGTGCACGTCAACTTCCAGAGTGTCTCCCCGGGAGCCCAGCGACGTCCTCTGAATCTTTGTAATCCTAAGGTTCACTTGCCTTGTCAAGTGGTGCTCAAGGTATCAATGCCACATGCGCTCAATGCAAAGCACGTGACAGTTCCTCAGGCAACGGTACAAGATCCGGCCGCGATTGATCCAGGAGCCCCTCCTTGTTTAAAAGCCATATAGTTGGACCATATTTTAGAACACAGGGATAAGGGAGGTCTGGATGTTAGATATTGCGTTCTTGTTTGTTGAGGCGCCTGCACTGGCATCCTGCCAATTTGAGTGGCTGCTTTGCAAGCATCACCAATTAAAGGGTTCAACCTCGCACGCTCGCCAGACTTGGCGCTTTAGCTCATGGCGTGATCACAGTAATGGCCATGTTGCACGCTTGATGATGCACCCAGCTCTGGAGAAATATTCAAAGAGCGCACGGGGATTTGACCACTCCCCGTTATGTTCAGGTGCGTGCACGAGGCAACTGCTTGTTTCTTATCTTGAGCAGTGTATGCTAATCAAGCATAGTTATAATTTGCGCATGGCATAATCTAGAGCTTCTTGTGGTCAGCTGGGGCCTTGATCAATGCACAGCAGCAGGATCAGAGACCAGCAGGCTCAAATAAAAGTTGATCAAAGGGCCATAGGGTTCGAAGCAGGTGCCACAGGCCAGCAATCTCAATGCTTGCAAGTTTTCATTTTTATTTTCGAAGCTGAAGTACATGCCTGGCAATTGACTGATCGATGGCGCAAGGCATTCCTATCTAAAGCACACACCACTCACAGATCAGACGTATCAGGCACGAAATACAACTCGATCTCCACTATTTACTACTTTAACAAAATATAAAGATAGCAAGATCGATCAACCCAGTCGCTTTGAAACCTGAAACGTCCCGATCCTAGCATGACGGCCATCGATACCCGTCTTTTTATTAAGATTTCAAAATGTTTTTATTCCTGTAATCTATTGGCTTGCAGCCAAAATTGAAAGCCTGCCTTCAAGGTCAAGGTCATCTAGCCTCAGGGCCTTCATCTTCCTTTAATCCTTATCTTTAGATAAATCATGACTCTAGAATATTTGTCCTTGGTCATGCTGCTGATGGCCTCTCTCAGCGCAGGCCAAACGCCAGCTGAAATAGAGCAGGTGCTGTCCGAGCCACGGCCTGTGGAGCTTAACCCTTCTGTCCCTCTATTAGGGTAATGAACTGCATGTCAATGATGCTCATGATGATATTGTTATTAATGGAAGCTTGCGCGCCTTGCACACCGCTATCCAACTCTGCTTGGCTCAGATCACCCTCTCTCAGCGCACCTGCGTGCGACGGCCGTGCCTTGCAGAACATTTGATTGGCTGCCGTATCAAAGCGTCCCACCATTCACATCAAGATGCACAGGTGGGCAGCATTGCTTGAACTTGCAAGCACTCAAGCGCTAGATAGCACCTTGATCTGCATGAACTGGATCAAGCGGTGCTTCACCGATTGTGCAAAGCGATTTGCGCACCACTCCTACCCTACACAGACATGGTGGACCGCGCAATGCTGAATGTTGGTGGCACGCGCTTGGCATGGTAAGGCCTCACTTGCCTTGCCCCTTGCTTTGTTGATTTGCCTGGAATTTCGGCGAGCAATCCCACATAGCAGGCGGCAATGTGAGCCAGATCAGGCACCAGAATTTTTGCTGAAGGCATGAGCAGCCTTCAAGAGCTTACCTGGCACACAAACCACACGCAAACAGGGTGCCCACCATCTACTGGACAAGCAGCAGGCCGGACAGGGCAGACGTGACTGGCTTCTGCTTTATGGATGGCGACACAGGGAATACGCGCTGCCTGCCTGCCACCCAGGTGGGGCATTCATCAAGGCCTGCCTGCCACCCAGGTGGGGCATGCATCAAGGCCTGCTTGCCAGCCAGGTGGGGCATGCATCAAGGCTTGCATATTGGCTCCGGCAAGCAAGTTTTTTGGTGTGTGTTGGCAGTGAATGTCTGTGACGGTGAGCTCAGCTTTTTTGCATGCATCTGGTCCAGTGTGCACGACGGATGAGCATATCCCTTGAATGCCTCTAGGATTGAAGGGTGAAACAAGAGCAGCAAGGCACACAGATAAAAATGCATGTGTATATGGATGGAAGGATAGAAGGATGGATGGATGGATGAAAGGATGGATGGATGGATGGATGGATGGATGGATGGATGGATGGATGGACGGATGGATGCATGGATGCATGGATGAAGGGAGGGAGGAAGGGAGGGAGGGAGGGATGCACGGATGGAAGGATGGACGTGTTTGCGCTGGGGGGTAGACATGTCAATTGGAAATACATATTTGCAAATGGCTATGAGCTGATCAAGTATGCTCTTCAGTGCAGAATGATTCTGCCGCCATATTGCTGGCTGAATTCTAAAGACTGACATTGAAACCCCTTGAGAAGCTGGACCTGGCCTAAGGCTCTCCTGCTGGTTATGTACAGCCTTCCTGGATTCAAGAGGTGCCATGCATGTTCACTTGTCTTCACTTTGCTGCCTTTGCAATCAAAGCACATCTTCAGACACCCGGCTTGAACAGCCCCCACTGTTGGCTCTATACCATCGGCAGGCGCTAATTGATGAATTCCGCAAGGGCCTGCAGCTATGCATGCAACTGGCGAGCGACATCGGCGTCAATGAGCACGCGGTGTGTGCATTTGTTTGTTTGTCTATGGGGTCCTGCCCTGGCACATGCAGCTGGTGAGCAACATTGGCGTTGGAGAGCACGCAGTGCGTGCATGTGTTTGTCTGGCAGATCCTGCCGAGGCCACTGCTCAGGGGACCAGTAAGCTGCATGCTGCTGCGGCTGCTGCTGCTGCTGCTTTGTGGATAATCAGGAGTGCCTCCAACTCACGCGCGCTCAGTGGATCTCTAAGCACAATTTGTTTGTTTACCATGGTGCCCAGAGTGTTTACCATGGTGCCCAGAGTGTTTGTTTACCATGGTGCCCAGTGTTTGTTTACCATGGTGCCCAGAGTGTTTGTTTACCATGGTGCCCAGAGTGTTTGTTTACCATGGTGCCCAGAGTGGGTCATTTGAGCATCCGCTCAGGGGTTCTCAAGCAAGTAATTGCTCGCAGGTGGTACCCCATCTGGATGAGTCATCTCGCCTCAGCTCTGCCTGGCGCAATGCGGTTGTGGTATCTCCACTGCAAAAGTGAGTTGCTATTCACAGCACCGAGCCACCATGGATTTGCAAGACTTCATATCCAACGTGCGATCATCTTTCTCTTCTTCCTTGCCTGCATCATCTTAAGAAGAATTGCCGCTGATTGTAAGTGCATTATATAGCAAGTTCCAAAGGTGCCACACCACATTAAAGGCTCGCATTGAAGGAGTGCTTCCAGGAAGATATTGCCCTCAGATCACCAAGAGAGCGTGCAGCCCTTCATGCCTCTGCGCATGCACAGGGTTGTGAAGGATTGAATTCAGCAATGCAGGGAAACTTGTGAAATTGTAAATACACCAGCTAGTTAACGAGTATGTACTGAATATATGTATGTACATGAAGTGCCTTCATATACGTGCCCCAAAGCCCCATTCGTGCAGGTACAAGGGCTTTACATATGAGGAGGCATTGCTCAACCCTATAGCAGATGCCCTGGGGTCCGTGGCAAAGCCATTCACAAAGATATATTTTGCCCTCCAGGTGAGATCATTTGTTTATTAGATGGCAATAATTACCACAGTCATTATAGCCACAGTTGCCATCGTAGCCATCGCAGCCATCATAGTTTGTCATCACAGTCATTCCTGACGAGGTTGTGGTTATCCATCGACTGCAGTAGAGGTGCTACAAGGATATAGGAGAGATGGCCTGTAATGCGAGGGTCAATGCTTCATCAGAGCTACTCAAAGATAATGTGGAGTACAATGCAGGATCAGAACTGCTTTATGAATACGCGCGGTGTGCAATTGTCTAAAGCCTCGATCAAAACCGATCATCAACCTGGAAGTATTGATCTGACAACGATGCCAAATCCCATTCTGGCTCTACCAGGTCCAGCAACACATATGCAGGCGGAGCATGCTTCCTGAAAGTGGATAAATCACATCCAAGCTCTACTCTTGCATATCTGCACAACAGTGTAACGTTCTTTTTCAGGCCACAGAGGGTTGACCATGCTGCTATACAGGACTCATGTATGGCTATCCTTCTTTCAAAAACATGGCACACTTATGAGATACTGGTGCATGGATTGTCCTTTAAACTCTTATGGTGTCATTCAATTTTGAGCATCACAGGGGGGACGAAACTGGCAGGAACACTCTGCTCTTGGACACAGCATGTCATCCAGAGCAGGCAGCTGACTGTACTCTTTCTTCCCTGTCTGTCCACAGGGCGAGATGTCTGCAACAGTCATGCGCTATCCCCAGGAATACTCGGAGCTTATAGGCCGCGTGCGCCAGAGGATAATCAGGGCAGCCGAGGCAGTAGGCGTGAATCTCCCAGAGGAGCAAGTGGGTATCAGTCATGGCTAGACTTCGTGCCTTCAGACGTGCTGAACTCTTAAGCAAACAGTGGAATGCTGTCCACTCTTTTCAGTAAGCTTACGCGCATGAGCAACTGCAGTGTGTGTGATGCATTGTGTGCTGTGCACAAGAAGGTGACCCTGTGTTTGTGCTGCAATGCGTGCACCACTGGCATTGGCTGCTACCAACCTGTGCCAGGTATTGGACCAATTTGACGTTGAACATGAGTGGATCTGCCAAAGCTACTGCTTTGAAGGGCCCTGAACTTGCTTGCATCTTTGGTTTCAAGAAGGTGTACACACACCAGCCCGTCGGGAGTATGCATTTTCGTTTTTGTACTGCTGCCATTGCGACAAAGTCCATGTGCTACAGCTCCTGACCAGCCTCAGGGCACTGCCAAAGAGGTGTGCTAGCTTGGGCTGGTTTGTTGCAGCAGATCAGGAGGACCACTGGCCCACACCACCCTTTGTTACAGGTCCAGATCGGGCTCAGCTGGAACTACAATGCAATCACGCCGGGCGAGGTCGACGCAGAGCTCACGCCAGAGGTGGTGGCAGCCCAGGGCGTGGTGGCCAACGGCAGGCGCCTCCTGCAGGAGCCACAAGACATCCGCGCCCCATCCGTGCGTGTGTCGATGTGAGTAACATCCTGCGTGAGTATCCACCTGCTGCTGCAGTGTGACTTGTGTGGGGGTGTTTGATGAAAGCTGCACTGGATGCATGCCTGCCCCCCGACACGCGCCATTAGGGGGGCAATCAGGGCAAATTTCTTCTTCACCTCCTTTCATACTTCCCTTCTTTCTTCCGTGTGATGGCGTGGTGTGCCGTTGCCATGGCTGAAGGCTGTAATTCCTTGGGGGCAAACTTCCTTGCCATGCGTTGGGTAAGTCTGCAGGCAGAGCTGTTGCCAAAGCGGTGGGGGCTCTTGCAGGTCTTTGTGCTATCTTTAGATAGATTATGAGATGCTGTTCTGTGTTGTGCTTATGTCTAGACAGGTTATGAGGAGCAGGTCTATGTGCATAATTCTAGACAGATTATGAGGAGCAGGTCCACGCAGTCTATGAGGTATAGACAGGTTACAAGATCTAGACAGGTAATGAGATGCAGGTCTATGTGCTTAGGTCTGGACGAAGTTATGAGGAGCAGATGTGCACCGTCAGCTGATCAGGTTCACCTTGAAGGATCACTTTGTCTGTTTCAAACCCATATCAGTTTATGAGGAGCAGCAGCACACGGTCAACTCAGCAGGGTCACTTTGCAGGCGTTTAGACTGCTTGTTGGTGATGCGCAGTCAACTCACCAGGATCACTTTACAGGCACGCAGACTGCCTGCTGACCCTTGCTGGAAGGTTGTCTGCTTATGCATGTGCCTGCATGTGCAAACCTTGCCTTAAGCCTGTACTTTGACTTTCCCAGCAATATCAGGGCAAGGACGGTGCACCCACTGTCTGACGTCAAGGACGGTGCACCCACTGTCTGACGTTAACTGGTCAGTTCCATCCCCAGCAAGTGATCAAGTGCATCAGCAAAGCATGATTTGAAAATCAAGCTCATTCCCAGATGAGCCAGAGATTTGTTGGGTCCGCCACTGTTTGCTTAGTTTGTTCTATCAGCAAAAAAACACCCCACTGAGGCACTGGAAAGGCAAGCAGCTCAGAAGCTGAGACAGAAGAGCCGCAGCTTGTGCGCAACACCCACAGGGCCAGTGTCTGCATGCACATGTCCATCTCCCTCTGCACTCTCCCCCTGCAATATCTCATCTGTTGGCTTTGGTGCTCTGACTCATGACTGACGCACCCACAGTGTGGATGCCTTGATGTCTGCACTCATGCCTCCCTTCTTGGCACCCCCCAGCCGAGAAAGACCACCTCGGGCGCCAATCTCTCCAGACCAAACACCCGGGGACGAATCGGACCCCCCCATCGACCCCCCCACGGGAGCTACTCTGGCGGAGGCCAGGAGGTGGGCCCATCCAGCTTCCCATTGCCTTGCCATGACTAACTTGCGGCTTGTGTGTGCATAAGGTGGGCCCATCCAGCTTCCCATTGCCTTGTCATGACTAACTTGCGGCTTTTGTGTGCATGAGGTGGGCCCATCCAGCTTCCCATTGCTTTGTCATGACTAACTTGCGGCTTGTGTGCATGAGGTGTTTGTTGTGCAGACCTCAACAATGAAGGTGATTTGGCATATGACAGCCTTCCCCTGCTCATGGCAGAGGCCTTGTGAAGGCAGGAAATTTGAGTTTGAGTGCATGCATCCTTCCAATTTGTGTGAGCGCGTGCTCAATTGTGATGCGGCCAGACATAACCGGCTTGAGCAGGCCCTTGTTCATAGCCTTTGTTGATTCCAATGCTTTGGCTCAACAACAGCACCTGTGAGAACAGGCTCGTGAGCTTGAATGGGCCTTCCCGTTCAGGCAATGGTTCCTCTCATTGTCTCCTGGGACCCGAGGCACAGGTACCTTCCCTGCCCAGGCAAAATCAGCCCCTGGCTTGACTTGTCAACTCCGCGCCATCCCCTCCCTTGCCTGGAGCCATTATGCACTGCAAGGCGCCTCAACTATGATCATTCCCTTGGGCTGTGCGCCCCCACAGCTTCATGAGTTGGAAAGCATGGTGACATCTGGCTTTAACACTGAAGAAAGCTGCAACCTAATTACTAGACTTGTGGCATGGTCGTGACACACAAACCTAGGCGCCTCTTCTCTGGAACCCTACCTTGGGCTGTACGCACACCAAAAGGCTCTTTTTGATTGAGGGAGGTCTGCACTGTCTAAATTGTCTAGCGACCAAGTGATACAGGCAAAACAAGCCATAAATACCCAGTCAACTACCAGATCCAATTGTGCATACAAATGCAGCATGTAACTGGTGCAGCACAAATTTGGCGTGACAGCTGAGTGGATTTTCCATTCTTAGCCAATGCCCTTCTCCTATCCACAATTTCAACATTGCCCCTCGCACGCACGTGTCAAGGTTCCTTTTCTCCACGCCTAATTAACCACAGGCTGTGTACATGCATGTGTATGTGTGTGTGCAAGCTTAGGTAACCCCTCTCTTGGTGCTGGTAGCTTTTGTGCATAACGTAGTCTCAGTATGCACCTTTTGGCTACAGTGCTGGTCTGGTGTGTGTTGTGTGTGTGAGTGTTGAGGACCAGCTCCTCCCCACACCTTGAACATGTGGACCCTTTTGCTGGTCAAGATGCCTCCTGCTAGCATCTCCTTCAGGCTTTGTGCAGCATTTGCGCACTCAACATTCATGCACAAGTCAAACCTCTCTTTGGCAGATGCGTGAGGTCAGCCAGCCAAGATACGTGGGGGCAGCCAGCAAGAATGTGAGGTCAGCCAGCCATAATCATCTCTGGCCACATGCAAAATGTTGGCTCTGCACCTTGCGCTTCATTCTCTTTTGGATTTATCATGCCGTGAACTCAATTGGTGTGACTGGCTGGCTCTCAAACCTGCAGGCGTGGGCTGCCCCCCATCCTGGCACCTCCAGTGGATCTGCGGGCCGTGCGGCGGCTGCTGAGCCGCTGTGAATTCATTGGCATCAGCGCGTGAGTCATTGCGTGCAGAGAAACGAGTATCTTTTTCAGTTAAGGAATTTTTTTGTGTTCAAGGCAGGAACTGTAACCTTGGCTAGTCCTTTGGGTAATGCATGCTTATCCTCACACTAGGCAGTGATATGGCCGGGGGTGGAATGCTCTGAAGCAGAGGCTAATGCAGTGTTTGAGCAAACTAGCAACAGGCTTTTACCCTTGGGGGGGGGGGAAATCTACTTGTGTGGCATGATGCCACATGCAGCATATTGATGGATTTGCCTGCCTTGATCGAACACAATTGTGAATGACAATCACCAGAGGATGACCCATGTGGACCAAATAGCCTCCAGTCGTATAAGCATTGGTTTCAAGTCAGGTGATGTCCCTTGATGTGTATTGACCGTCAAAATGGCCCTTAGCGGCCCTCAAGTCTAGAGTGCAGAGCTGCATTTCAGATGTGGATGGCCCCAGTCTAATACAGAAGCCATGCTGGACAGAATTTTGTAGCAGATACCTGCGTGGGATCCAGGCTTCTTAAGCGGCCCTCGCTGATATCACACTGTTGTAGCAGATACCTGCGTGGGATTCAGGCTTCTTTAGCGGCCCTCGTTGATATCACACTTCACCCCTTTGCCTTTGCACAGGTACGCGTCCATCAACGCTGACTTCTCAGAGAATGAGCTGCAGAACAGTGCCTTCACTTTCTTCAACGAGTTCAAGGAAAAAACAGGCATCGACCTGGCACAGTTGATGCAGGTATGGGCTTGTTGTTGTGTGCCGTACAATCCCCATTCCTAAACGTGCTTTCCTGCAGCTCTTGTGCCTTGCTCCTCTGCTGTCTTGTTCAGAAACAGCACGCCGTTGATTTGGCCTCATGTTGTACGGCTGTGTTTCAGGCATTCTTTACTTGTTAGGGGTCCACCAGAATCTCTCGCTTACAGTCGCAACCCCTCCTTTGATCTAACTTTCAGGCATTTCCACTCCTTTCTAGTTTGTAGTTCATATCACAGGCTTGCTAGAATTCAGCAAAGCTGCCTTTTTCCGTCTGAAACAGCAATCTTACCCTAGCATTGTGGGCCAGGGGGTAAGCCTGTGGTGTGACAGAGCCAGCTTGGCGCAAGGGAGGGGGTAAGCCTGTGGTGTGACAGAGCCTGGTGTGACAGGGAGGGGGTAAGCCTGGTGTGACAGAGTCAGCTTGGCGCAAGGGAGGTCACCCCTGCTTTGAGTTGTGGACCAACACCTCAATACATGAACCAGGCTGCATGTCGACCTGAGCTGCCTTAGTGGCACATGCAAGGTCCCCTCACAGTAGAGCAAGTCAGCAAACTTTGCCAATCTGCTGCCGGCAGGTGTACCGCATCCCGCTGCACTACTCCGAGTATGGCCTGGGGGGCGGCATGAGCATGGACGGCTCGACGCCTGCAGAGACAGCAGCCCAGGCAGCCCTAAAGCCCTTCTTTGGGATGTACCCCAGCGTGTACGAGCCTGCCAAGGATCCATGGAGGAATAAGCAGGTGAGCCTGCCAAGGACCCATAGAGGACTAAGCAGATCTGCTGTGCACGTATGTCTGTCTGTGCTCACCATCGTCAACACATGCGCATGTGAAATGTACGTATCTGTAGGTATGGAGAATGGAACACCAAAACACTGAGGTGGACATTAAACTTTTAAGGCTTGCATGAAAGCAATAATTGCTTGATAAGGCTTGTACTTGTTTGCATGCAAGATGAAAAACGTTTTGCCTTGAGTAGTGGGGTGCAATCCTAGGCAATCCATTTCACATTCCAGTTAAGAGAGATGTGCAGGAGGATTCTTTATTGATGTAGGGAGTAATTTCACTGCCTTCTGCAGGTTCGTGTTTTAACTAAGCAAGGTTTGAATCTCAAGGGACTGCCATCATAGGATTTGAGTCTCCTTCTGCTTGCAATCTCCATGCAATGCACACGTGCACAGGTCCGAAGTTTCATGGAGAGCTTCTGGGCCAAAACCTTGTCATGGCTGTCTAAGGTGTGGCGAGAAAGGGGGAGGGGGGTGTCAAACACACTTTAGCATATGGTGATCAATGCAACAGATATGGCTTGGCATAGGTGCCCTGTTTAATACAGGCGCATAGCCAGTGTGAGTGTAAACTATTCCTGGCTCTCAGTGCTTGCTTGAGATCGCGGCTGCAACTGGTGTCAGGTTAGGTGACAACTTGGGTACGCTCTATCAGGGCTTAGTTGGAGCTTATCTATACATGGCCTTAACCAAGGAGCTGAGTTCACAAGTCAAAGCAACAGCAAATGGCCCAGAGCTCCACGACCTGGCAGCAGTGGTGCTTAGACTCAAAGAAGTAGTTTGATAAGGTGACTGTCAAGGCAAAAGTCTGAGTGACACCAGGTTATATGTTTAGAATCCCCCCTGAGAGCGGCAGGCCCCCTTTTCCCATAGTCTGCCTTAAAAAAGCGCTGGGATCCCATGACATACTCTTGACTCAAGAGTCTTGAGTACGATCCTCACCCTCAATGTATAATACTCATGTAGGGCGGGGTGCCTCCGCACCGCATTGCGGCCTGACCTGGTATCACACCTGCCTGACCTGATACTGACAATGCTTGTGCAGGGTGGGGGGCCCACGTACCCCATCACGGCTTGTTTCACATGGACGCTGGGATCTTATGACATCTTTGCTCTGTACCCAGAGTCCACTGCCCTTGACGGTAGCAGCTACTTCCAGCCCCAGGTGACCAAGGGGGTGGCTTGGTCGATGCATACCAGCTGAGGTGGCGTACGAGCTGAGGCCAGCCAGGCACACAATGGGGCAGTTGATCCAAGGGGTGCTAGGCTGTCCTGGTGCTGGCCATGTAAAATGTCCTGTGTGTCACACACAGAAGACCTTTTTGTTTGCTGGTCTGAGCCTAGTTGAGCTGCAATCTGCCGCACACACTTGACATTACGCAGCCCTGTGAGGACCCACCTGCCAACCCTTTACAGGCCGCCAGGGCAATTCATGTACCCATACTTCATGCTCTGCCATGTGAATCTTGCAATGAGTCAAAATATCTTGCTGATATTTTTGATGGGTGATGTGTACATGATGTGATGCGCCAAAACGACAACATTTTGCAAAGGCAAGGCGTGGGCCACGTTCCCCATCTTGCAGGTTGCCAAGGCGGTCAGACAGCACAACACAGCTGTGTCTAGGCGCAACAGGGAGCTGGATCTCCTGGGGGTGGCACTTGCGCAGCGCAGTCCTTGACAGCTTGGTGACAAAAGTGGCAGTGCATGATCACAGGCTGAGGCTCGAGCAAACATTTTGCTAAAGGGGCCTGTAGTAAGGGGGCTTCAGGACCTGCTGGAAATAATGTGCATGCGAGGACGGCGCTGTCAGATGATCATGACTTGGTCGACAAGTGTGGCAGAAAGTTAGAAAACATGTTGCGTGCACAACTGCAATTGTTGTAAGTCTGCCCTAATGGGGCAGCCTGGACATCATCAATTTGATGTGTTGTACATTGCAGTATGTTGCACTTGCAGCATGATTCAGTGCAGGAAAGGCAAAATCATATGGACATGGAATAGAAGCTTGCTGCGCACCTGTTGTTGCTAATGCAGTGGCTCAAAACATGTGGGGCACTGTCCTTTTGATTTTGACTTTTGATCATTTTTTGTTGAGTATCTATCAAAATTCCACCTTTTGAGATAACAGCAATGTGAGCGGCCACATCAAGCTGGCAAGGGCATTAAAGGCCATTCAGGTTACTGTATACCAAGTGGAAAGGCCGCTAACTGCCAGAGAGCAGGGCGCAAGACAAGTTTCTCAAGGAGCTTCTTGCCTACAGATTTGCATGTAGCAAGACAGGGGTGTGGACCATTTAAAATGTGTCTTTGAGCTGAATGCACACACAGCACGCTCTTCGACGCGCAACAAAGCTGATCAACACTGAAAGGAAATTGCAACCATTCTTAAAGAATGCACGTTGGAAAGGGGTTTGGGGGGGGTGTTCCCAAGGTAAGTTGCCCTCAGGATGATGAGCATTGGACAAGACCTCTCTGTTGCTTTTGGTCCTGTGGCTGATGAAATGCAATGATGAGGGATACCTGTTGAGTCAAACATGTCCGCTTTTTATGGTGGGTGCCACTTGGTGCTCGTACATGCTTCATTATGCATGGTATGCCACCCCTCCTACATCCATGCTAACAAGGTTATAAATTAAGCCTGCTGACATGAAATTTCCTTGATTCCCTTTAAAGATATTGGTTTAAAGACATTGGTGGACGCTTAATGGTGCCTAGCAAGGTCCTGATCCTTCAATACCTACGTATGTGCAGCTGGTTGAAGCTGTAGCAAGGCAAGCCTGCCTCATCACCAAGCAAGTCCCTTCAGAGGTCCCCATTGTTTACTTGCGATCGGCGCTCGCAATCTGTGACATTTGTACCTGACCCCAACAGACAACACTGCGCGCTCTGTCAGTACTTTAACCAAGCCGCAGCTGAATCCAGCCTCCAACTTAATCTCTGGGAGTGGGTGGCGCTATTGATAGCCCTTTCACTTTGCAGCCACTTCAGACACTTGACCTTGATTTGCGATGGAGCTACCAGACTTGCAGGCACTTGACCTTGATTTACGATAAGCTGCCAGACTTGTCATAAAGCTTCATGCTCATTTGGTTCAACATGCATTTTAACTCGTAAGCACTAGGCACGCTCTTGAAGAAACTGCTCGTATTGAAAGTCAGGAATGGGGCACTGATTGTCTCCTTCCTGATACCTATTGACTTCTCATACTCCTGTAATGTTTACATGGTGCCTTGGCCTTAGGCGGCCCCTATTTCTAAACAGCATTGATGGGAGTGCCTTTTGCTGACTTTCAGTTTTGCTTTCTTTCTTTCCATGCCTGACAACTTACTTGATATGGAACATTGAGTAGAGTTGAGCTTTGCGTAGCTAACCCTTATCATTTCATGACTGTCAGATCTGTCTTGCATGCAAAGCATTATTTTGTTTTAAAGCCATTGTTTCTTGGGCATTATCCTGTATTTACTCCAATGCCTTTTCATGCCAGATAAGTGTTATTGATAAATAAATACCGATGTCCATTTGCAGGTAGTTAGGCGGTAATTATTGCTTGCTGTGACTGGATTTATCTCTCTCTTCTATATTTTGAAACCCTCCTTCTCTGGACTCTGAGGCACTCCCCGGAGGCGCTGGCCGCCCTGCCAGGGGCCTGGTGTCCCCATGCAACAGAGGCCTGGTGTCCCCATGCAACAGGAGCCTGGTGTCCCCATGCAACAGGATCCTGGTCGGATTTGAGTAAGGACAAGAGCAGAGAGGCCCCAGCACCCGTGGGATATGGATGGGTGGCAGCAGCATTGTACGCCTCAGCGCAGAACCAGCTTGTGTGTACAGCTATGAATTCAGGTCATTTGTAGCATGATTCAAGGCTGCTCTGGACAGGTAAGACAGCCCCTCCTCACAGCAAAACACAATGGTGCACCATAGCAGTGCACATGGCAGGCATGCTCTCCAGTCAAACCCTGTGAGCAAGCATCTATTTGCAGGGAGTTTTTTAGTCATAGATTGCAGGCCTGGTAGGCTTTACACATTTTGCACAATATATAAAACTGAGACAATCCTAGTCTCTCAAACGAATTGAGATAATTCTTATTCGAAATAAGGAGGGTATAGCCATGTAACCCTCACTTTAAAAACTAATTGCATGCCTCTGCATTGGCAAACGTGCAAATTGAGTGAATGCCCCCCTCCCCCCCTTCCTCTATCCATTGGCGGACGTCCACATTGGGCTAATGCCATTTAACCTCAAGGGGTAACACCAAATTGATTGCGTATACCACCACTTTCTGATGTTGTAAAGCTTTTAGTACTGTAACACCTGACTGGCTTGCATCGCTGATGTTGTGACTCAGCTACAATGAGAGGATGGCAAGTGCCTCATGAGGCATGTAATTTTGCAGCCACCATAGCTTAAGTCTGGAGGATTTGCTCTGAGTTGGATATCAAGAACAGGAAGCACGCCGTGCTCTGGATTTAGCCTGTCTTTCTGCATTTTCTGCAGATCTATACGGATGCCAGGAAAAAGAAAAGAAAAAGAAAGAAACCACGTACCGGTAAGCAGCAAAACAGCTGCTCACAATCAATTTATCAATTAAGGAAAAGGGGCCACTTGGGAAGTCCCTTTATCCGATAAGAGAAGGGCAGTCAGTGAGGATCAGCAGGGTTGCGTGCAGACAAGCCAGCAAATCTCTCCTGATCAATTTGAAAGTGAGGATAATGCTCCAGCTGGGTTTGGGCTACAAGTACTCTCATGTTTATGAGTTTAAGTGAAAACTTTTAACAAAAATGAAAGCCCACATCCGTCGCGTTTACTTTCTGAAGATGCTCTTTGGTGTTAAAAGAAGCACAGACACACAGTACCCTTTATGGGAGATAGTCCAGATGCCACTTTATTCACACAGATTTCACTGTGTTTTCAGCTGTGTTTTGAATAGCTTGCTGTCGACTAAAAATACCATTTCTAGGTAGTGCCTTATTGGGAAAGATCAATGAAGCTATTTATTGCTGGCGGGAAAAAAGGAAGCCAGACATTTAAACCCATACCTGCTCTATGTGACTTATCTGGAGCTGATTGTCACACCAGATCAGTGCTGCAGCCAGAAGTGTGCTGCACTGCGTGCTCAGTCGGATGGAGTTGGTTGGCGGAGTATTTGACCGGTTGGCAATACAGCTATCCCTGTATTTAGAGCACGTCTAGTTTAGCATCTGAAGGAAGGACGAACTCGCAGTAATACCTTGTTGAGTCTGGAAGCAACCTTGTAATAATGACCCTCATGGAGTAGTCCACCCCAGGTCCTTGGGTTTGCATGCAGCATACTCTCAGCCTGACATGATGTGCATTTCTCTGCCGCAACGAGCCGCTTCAAAATCAACATTGACCTTTGAACTTTGAACCGTTGATGCGCAAGCAAAGCATACGAGAATGGAGAGATCTGGACCAGATTCATCCGTATGATGCACATTTTTTCAGTAGAGTCACAAATCAGGATGCCACATTTGGGGATGAGAACGCGCAACCAAGCCAACCCTTCCATTTTACTAAGAACTTCTTGCGAGGAAGTACCTAAAAAAACATCCTTCGCCCTGAATTTGCGTGCCTGTACTACAAGTGCACATATACATACTTCTAGTAGGCTTGCCTGCCTTAAGAGTCTGGCTTTTTATGAGCTCTCTTAAACTGGCCTACGAGGCCCAAGTTTGGCTTGTCTCTTGAATTTTGCTTTCCACCATAACCCCTTGCTTGCAGACACAACCTTTCAAAGGAAAAAGGATAACTACATAGAAAAACCAACCAAAAAACCACCCCTAAAAAGCAATCCTTAAAAACAGCCCTTGTGTGAGCAGGCTAGCAGCCGCACTTGTTAACTGAATGCATTTTCTTCAACTTAAAAAATCTGAACCCCTTGTAAAACCCTTGTGTTGAGCTGCTCCGGCAACAATACGATAGAGTCTCATACGATCCGTATATCTGCATCAGGTTATCATCCTATCCCGAATGGGACTGACAAGACTTTGTGGTGTATTTGCGTAAGCGCTTGCGTGCAGTATGGAGGGAGTTTGATATTGCAGATCCTAGGACACACGCTCAAAAACTGGCTGCTTATCATGGATGCTTATCATGCATGGATGGCCTTACCTCTCAAACCAAGCAATGTATGGGGCCCCTCCCATTTGTTGCCTAGGTACCTGGAGCAGGAACTAAGTAGGCATGTGCTTCGGAACATTGCTCGTTTTTGTTTGCGTGCCCATTCCCTGAGAGTTGAAACCAGTTGTTGGCAAATCCACAATAGGCTCTGTGACAAATGTGACTTGCATGATGTCCAGGACAAAGAGCATGTCCTTTTTTTAATGCCCCTGCTTAGAATGTGCTATTTGAGAAGGAGATTCGGAGAACAATTTGCTCGTTGTACTGGTAGGACTTACATTGGAGACACAGGCGCTTTTTATTTTGACAACATTGGAGCTAAGGATGTAAAATTGTTTCTCTTGAAGCAGACATACAAATCATTCCTCTTTCTTTCTGAGACTATGGATATTTTTTGTCTGGCTGGCAGTGTCCATCAAGCCCAGCAGTCAACCCATCTGGCTGAAGGTCTTAACCCATTGTAACTTAACTATCCCAAACGGATGATCAAGTGTGCCAGATGATGTCTAATTTCTGCATTTAATGCAACTGGCACTGTGGGCATGATGAAGAGCATGCACTTTTCGACTGCCCGAGCGCAGACTTGGCAAAATTGCACAACAAGCACCATCACCTCTTCAGCACCCTCTTTCCTAGTAATACTACTAGTGGTAGATAGTATCTACTAGGAAAGACAACTACTAGCTTGTTGTGGCTCGAGCTCTAGCTTTCAGATACTATTTTTTCATGTTTGTGCCTCTTTAGCTTAACTCCAGGTTGCAGGCCTTCTAGGTTTCAGCTAAGCTGCCCTTGTTCAGCAGGTACAGCTATGCAACCTAATCTGTTGTTATGATCTGAGGTTGCTATTCTTTGCCTGTCAGAGCTCTTGTCTATGACCAGACACTGTCCTGCTTTGAATGCATTGGTACCCTGATCTGTAGGTACAGCGATACAACCCATCTAGACTTATCTGAGGGGCTTATGTGAGTGCCTGCTGTGTCCACGGCTCTCTCTTCACAGCATGCGGCCTGTTTATTCAATACTTAACAAGTTGTATGGGTCCAGCCTGGATCTAGCCTCGGGATATCTAGAGTCGGATGGTCAGGGACGTGAGCATCACAACGTAACCAACCTCACCAAGCGCATGCGCAGTCGCACTAAGTCCAAGGAACAAGTCTGCTGTTGGGTCTATGCCCAAAAAGCAGGCCAATACATAAAGGAGTCCTGTTGGGTCAAAATGAACTGCAAATCCAGCAAGGAGCCAAGTTCAAACAAGGGCACGCCATGACACCAGTCTGTGTTCCATACCCTGCTCCATTTTGCATGTGCTTTGACATTTTTGAGAGAGGTTTCAAATCTTCAAAACAAGCGCCTGGCACCAGGTGGCACACAGCACTGCTGTGGCTGAGCACTTGGAAGCTGGGCAACTCCGCCCCCCTTATTTCACTCATGTCACTCAGTGCATCCCTTTCCATCCTTGTCCTTGCAACACGCGCGCACGGGCCTCAAGAAAGCACTGAAACTGTAGTGAGGGGAACTAACAGAGGGGACATCGCATGGGGGCGGCACAGCCGCCCGCACCCTTCCATCTATATGGCTCAGCGCCAAGAAAGAACCAAACCAAAACAGACAACCAGCTACCATGGACGGCACCAAGCACATGCACAGGGGCGAGCGCAGCCCCAGCTCGTGTACCTCCATCTATGCTCAGGGAGTCTAGTCCCTTGCCACCCCGCCAGCCTCAGGCAAACGCATCACACACAGGAGACACTGCATAGTGGACTTCTGGTGGCAAGGGATCGTGGCACCAAATGGTGTGAGTGCATGATGGTCATGCACGCTCGGCATGGGTGGGAAGTGCCGCAGTTTGACGTGCCAATTGAGGCGCAGCCACGGCCCTCGGGCCCATAAGCCGCATGCGTGTAGAGGTGCATGCAAGACCTGCACTCAGTTCCGTGCGAGCCCGCCCGTGGCAGCTTTGCCCATGCTCCTGCAGCGCACAGGCCATCCTGCCTTTCTGACACAGTATGCCTGGCCCACGAAACCAAAGGAACACAGATGTGGCTTTGCCTGCAAGACTAGGAACTCACACGACTCTGCCAACGAGATTATTAAATCACAGAGTACCTGGACGGCGAGACTATTTTGACACAGCTGGCTAAGCCTGCAAGGCCACAAAAACAATTCCTGCTTGGCCTGGAGGCCAATTGAAGGTGCATATCTTTACCTCCCTGGGCACATGGTCGCAACCATTGCTCACACATCACAGCTCTGCCAACCCTCACCACCCTGCCCTTTCCCCGCACCCCTCACACCAGCTTGCGCGTGCGCAGCATGGCCCGGCGGCCAGCTTTTGCAGCAGGCGGGGGTGCAAACACGCCTTGTGCAGGGGGCTGGGTGAAGGGCGCCGCTGCTGCGGGGCTGCCGCCTTTGCGGGGGTCACTGACGCCTGTCATGGCGCGCGAGCGGAGGTCGATGGTGATGGCCTGGTTGACGCCCAGATTGAAGTGTGTGCCGTGTGAGGTCTCCTGGACGTGCAGTGTGTTGCCCTGCAGCAGCGCACGTTGTGGTGTGGGTGTACATGGTACAGAGGTAAGGGTGAGCACGTGGTGGTGGGATCAGCATGCAAAACGTGCACCCGCTCTCCGTCTCACATGCAAATGGTCATGCGCCCGTACGCATGTGCCTGTGCATATAAAAGCACTGCGCACAGCGAGCGGGATGACAGGTTTTGAACAGCTTTTGAAGCTGCCGGTGGGTGGAAGCGTGGGATGGAGTGTGGGGGGTGATCCTGGGGGAGGTGGTGGTTCCCATGATCCTTCCCATGATCCTTCCCATGATCCTTCATTTCCTCCGCCTCTCTTTCTCTTATGACTAGCACACATGGGCGCTTGCACCCTGCCCAGTACCGGCACCTTGCAGCTGCACCTCCCGTCCAAACAAATGGCTTTGCTCCTCCCTGCACCAGCCTCTCCGAGCCACAGGAGGGGATTCGGCAGTGCACGCTTGCTCGCTTACCCGCACGCCTCCCCCATCTCTGGCCATGCTCAGTCAGGACAGGTAGCTTGATTGCAGCCACGCTCAGCCACGCCACGCTCAGTCAGGACAGGCAGCTTGATTGCAGCCATGCTCAGCCAGGACAGGCAGCTTCATTGCGTTGCCTCAGGGTCATGTTCAGCCAGGGCAGGCAGCTTGCTTGTGGTACAATTGACAGGAGCAGAGGAACGCGGCTGCGTCCACCATGTGCTGCGTCCTCCACGTGCTGCCAACCCAGACGCGCAGCACACACCCCGCGCACCTTGCCGGCCAGGAACTGCAGCGTGGCGTTGGCCACGGTGAACTGCATCTTGCTGTTCAGCGCAAAGTCCTCGTACTTGAGCTCATTGGGCAGAAGCTGGTGGTGCAGGCGCGGCTGTGACACCGCTGCCAGGGGCGGCTGCTGCTGCAGCAGCACCCTGCACGTTGGGAGGGGTGGGGGTG
>LFCJ01000391.1_pt1 | contig 26826 bp, 29 predicted proteins | sample 643141 | NCBI WGS metagenome assembly LFCJ01 (sample SAMN03766243, study PRJNA286221) | soda lake metagenome | biome: soda lake; feature: Kulunda steppe; material: water; isolation source: sample B1-Br-g2 brine of Lake Bitter-1 | place: Russia: Kulunda steppe | collected 2010-07
GACCGAGATCGATGCAATAAACGGCTATGTGGTCGATCGGGCCACAGAACAGGGGATCGATGTGCCGACCAATCGAATACTGACGGCACTCCTTCGGACGTGGGAACGCGGACGCGGTCTCCGAGATGATAGTGGTGACTCGCGTCGAGAAGCGAATGACGATGACGTCGGACGGTGACGAGTTAGAACGGGGCTTCTGGGCCTTCGTCGGCGGCACCGTCGTCGACGGTTTCACCGGGGAACGATGGGCTCATACCGCCGCCCATGTCGTCGCCGCCTTCTGCGCCGGTGTGGGCGTTGACTTTCTCAATTTCGGGAATCTCTTTGACCATCCGGCTCTTGATCGCCTGGATCGTCATCGGCGAGATGCCACAGCCACTGCAGGCGCCGCCGAGTGCGATCGTTACCTCGCCGGTCTCGCGATCGAGTTCCTGAATCGCTGCGCTGCCGCCGTGCATCTGGATCTGCGGAAAGTTCCGTCGCAGGAAGTTTGCGACGCGGTCTTCGAGGTCGTCCCCGTCCTGGGTCTCGGTGCTCATGGAAACCTCTTGGGCATCGGAGCCCCTAAAGCTTCCGTCCTCGCCGCTGTCGGTCAGCGGTCGGCTGCTAACACTGCCGGTTAGCCTCGGCCTCGCGACCGATCGGCGATGGCTGGTGTAGTACCCGCCGGCCTGTTTTGCACCGATCGCACGGCCTCTCACGAGTCGCTTCGTTTGCGGTTCTCGCAGTCGCTTCGTTTGCGGTTCCTGCCAGTCGCCGCTCGCAATCGAGGCGGGTCCCGTCTCGCACCGTCCCCCGCCGCACTGACGGTCAGTAGCGAGACCGCAGTATCAGGCGAACCCGAAGATGCGCTCGAGTTCGCGCTCGATTTCCTCGATGTGGTGTTCGAGGACCTCCTCGAACCGTTCTTGCTCGACGAGAACGCCCGATAGTCGGTCGTATGGGTCGTCGGGGAGCTCGATGCGGAACGGACCATCTGCACCGTCTTCGTCGCCGACGTAGAAGGGTTCGCTCTCGTTTAACACCTGCTGGTCGATCGCATGAATCAGCTCGGAGTCGTACTGGTCGTTCATCCGGTTGAACGCGTTCTTGTATGCCTGCTGGAGTTCGGGGAAGTAGTTAGCGTACTTGTCCTCGAATGCCTCGGGATCGAAATCGGCCATGCTAGGAAGGAACGGGAGCGACGACAAAAGTGGGACGATCACGCGTTCGTAGACGGTGTTATCGCCTCGGACGGTCGCACTGACTGATACGGTAGGGGTATCCTACATACGGACGATGCGTACGCAAGCGGAATCAACACCCACGCAGGCCGAGGAGGTGCATCAACATGTACCCCGATCAGAACCCCCTCCCACCCGAAGTGCTGCCACCGGGATGGGGGCTCTCGGAGCACTGTGACGACTGCATTACGTATCGTCACAGATCGCTTCCACTCGAACTGATCGCGGACCGCACCGACCCCAACCAATCACATCCAGGGCTCGGTTTGCCCTGTTGCTGGGAACTCCGCCACCGCTACTCGTTCGGTGATCGGTCGGTCGTCGAGACGATCGGCCGTGTCGCGACGCGTCGGGCCGCAATCGACGGCCTGCTCGAGTGTATGAACCGGATCTACGATGCCACCGAGGAACCGGTCGACCCGGTCGAGGTCCAGATCGTTCTCGATCGGGTCGCCCTCGAGGATGTCGTCCCCGACGGACTGCCCAGGTAGCTGTTGGTCTACACTGGTATAAACCGTATATTACGATATAGAAACCTCCGCTTTCCGATAGCCGTTGCACTGGTCCTCGTCCGTGTTCTGTTCGACGGTTATCCGAGCGGGTGTGTATGCCTCAGCTGACATCCACACACCGTGTCGAGAACCCCGTGTTGGTGTGAGTAACAGCCTCTTCGTCGGTTTCTGGTGAAACACCGCCCCGACAGCAAGAGCGATCTCACCCCGTTGTCCGGTCCGGAGTGTTTATGCTCGCGTCGAAACAACCCTCTCCACGACTCGACCGCCGATGACATCCTACCTCTCCTTCGCAATCGACTTTCACGTCCACTCCGAGGCGTCTTATGACGGCCACGAACCGATCGAACTCGTTTTAGAACACGCCGCCGATATCGGGCTCGACGGGGTCGTTATCACTGACCACGACGAGATCGATGCATCGCTTCGTGCCGCCGAAATTGCACCGGAGTACGGGCTCGTCGGCATTCCAGGCGTCGAGGTATCGACCCGTCACGGCCACCTGCTCGCGATCGGTGTCGAAGAGCGGCCCGACCCTGGCAAGCCGTTCATCCAGACCGTCGCGGCCGTCCGCGAACGTGGCGGGATCGCGATCGTTCCCCATCCGTTTCAGCGAAGCCGCCACGGCGTCCGCAAGCGCTATATCCAGGACTGCGATGCGATCGAGACCTACAACTCGATGGTGTTTACCGGCTACCGAAACCGTCGTGCTCGGACGTTCGCCCGGCGACGTGGCTACCCGGAGATCGGTGCGAGCGACGCCCACTATTTGCCGAACGTCGGCAAGGCTTACACCGAGATTCTCGTCGATTCGGACGCGAACAGTACGACGAAGGATGATATCGACGGCGACGATCTCGTCGACGCCATTCTGGATGGGCGAACACTGATTCGTGGCAAACGGACGCCAATTCACAAGAGCACGGTCCAGTACGGGAAAGGGGCCGTCCGCAAGTCGACCTACCTGTTGACGTCTCGTGCGCCGCTGGTGCCGACAGTTCCAGCGTCGATGGATCGATCGTAGCCGCCGGTTCCAGCGTCAATAGATCGATCGTAGCCGCCCACACTGTCTCGATCGATCAGGAGAGCTGTCCGCCGACGATCTCGTCGGCGCGTTCGATAAAGTCCGCTTCTCGTCCTTTCGGAACCGTTGCCCCCGCAGCGACGTCGTGGCCACCGCCATCGCCGCCGATCGCTCTGGCAGCCTCACCCACGACGACCGAGAGATCGAGCCCTTTCCGGACGAGACTGTGGGTCCCCCGTGCGGAGACTTTCACGTCTTCATCAGTCTTCTCGGCGAAGGCGATGATCGGCTTCGAGCGGCTAATCCCGCTGTTGCCCATCGCCATTCCGGCGACGATGCCGACGATCGTCTCGCGGATCTGGTCGCCGGCGTCGAACCACTGGAGATTCTCTTCGTGGGTAACGCCTTCGCGGGTGACGAGATCGATCCCCTCCGAGAGGTTTCGGCGGTGGGTCCGGAGCAGTTTGCGCGCCCGATCGAGGGCCTCGTCCCGGTCGCCGAGACAGACGCCGAGGCCGACGTCGGCGCGTTCGTAGCGGGCGGTGGCGTTCAGCAGCGTCGAGAATTCGCTTGCGTCCCGGAGTTCGGTGCCAACTGGCTCCGCGGCGAGGACGTAGGCGGTGCCGACGAGGCCGTCGATCTTGCTCGCTGGGACGCCACTCGAGACGGCCCGCTTGACGAGTGCGCTGGCGACGGTCCGTTTCTCGTCGCTGGTGAGTTCGGCCCAGCGCCGCCACTCACCGTCCCGTTTTAGTTCCAGATCGAGTCCGTCGAGAAACGCCAGTGCCCCCTGCTGGTCGTTCGAGATGCCGGGAATGTGGACGTCGGTGGCGTACTCGAGAAGCTTCGGGAGCGGACGAGTCTGTTTTCCGTACAGTGCGAGGTCTTTTCCCGTTTCCAGGACGCCAGCATCGACACCCTCATCGACAATCCGCTGGTTCGCACCGTGGAGTTCGCCACCGGAGGCCTGCATATCGCCGACGGCACCGACGACGGCGAGCGCAGCGAGATCGCGGTTGTCGGCACGGGCAGCCGTCGCTGTCGACCCAGCGGTGGTCGATCCACCATCGGTTGCCGTCTCCATCCCCGATACCTCCGCGAGTGCTCGTGCGAGCACGTAGCTCGCTCCAGCTCCGGAGAGTTCAGAGGCGCCGTTGATGCCGAACAGGAGTGGGTTGAGATGGTACTCGGTGTCCCGATCGGCCGGCTGGTGGTGATCCGCGATAACGGGTGTGAACGCGCCTGCGTCTTCGTGCTCACCGATGATGTCGAGCTGGCCGCTCCCGAAGTCGGTAAAGAGGACAGTCTCGTACTCCGTCGCTGCAATTGCGGCGATCGCCTCGTCATCGAGCTGTTTCTCGAACACCGTCTCGAAGGGGAGTCCTGCCCGTTCGAGCGCTTGGGCAGCGATCGCGGCGCTGGTCAGCCCGTCGGCGTCGATGTGGGAGGCGAGCAGGACGCGATCGGCCTCGAGAAGACGGTTGGCACACGCAGTCGCTCGATCGGCAAGGTCGGGAATCGGCCCGGTCATCGGGACATCGATCGATTCTGGGTCGGCATCAAAAATAAACCCACGGTCCCGTCGATCGGCAGTGCGTGTTTTGTTGTCCCGATGACTGTCGTCCGTTCGGTGAGCAATACATGTATTGCTGTATGAGTGCGAAATTTACTATGAACGTCCTGGTTGCCGGCGGCGCGGGATTCGTCGGTCAGTCGCTCTGTCGGGTGCTGGTCGATCGTGGACACGCGGTGACGGCACTATCCCGGACCCCAGACCGAGGTGGGTTGCCAGCCAGCGTCGAGTCGGTCGCGGCCGACGTGACCGAACCGGGGCTCGATGACGTCGTCGACGGTCATGACGCTGTGGTGAATCTTGTCGCACTACCGACGCACGTCCAGTCACGCCGAAGCCACGAGGCGGTCCATTACGACGGCACGCGACACCTCGTGGCGGCGGGCGAGCGGACTGGTGTCGATCGGTTCGTCCAGCTTAGCGCGCTCGGCGTCGACGAGGGCGTCGAGACGGCCTACTTCCGAGCCAAGCGGCGGGCCGAGCGCGTCGTCCGCGAGTCCGATCTGGAGTGGGTGATCTACCGGCCGTCGATCGTCTTCGGTGATGGCTGTGGGTTTCTGTCGTTCATCGAGGAGATGGCACCACCGGTTGTCACACCACTCCCAGGGGGCGGTCGGCTGCGAATGCAACCGATCTGGGTCGAGGATCTGACACCGATGATCGCCGACGGGGTTGGGGACGATCGCCACGTCGGCCACTGTTATGAACTCGGCGGCCCCGAATCCCTCACCCTCGCAACAACGGTCAGACTCGTTCTCGGGGGCAGGCGCATCGTCTCGATACCGATGCCCGTAGCAAAGGCGCTCGCGGCGATCGTCGAGCCCCTCCCCTGGCCACCGTTCGGCCGCGATCAGTACCGGGTGATGGAACTGGACAACACGACGAGTGAGAACGACGTGGCAGCGTTTGGCGTCGAGCCGGCGTCGTTGCGGACGCTATCGGAGTATCTCGGACGCCCCGGAGCCAGCGCATAGCCCTCGGTCTCAGCACTCCCGACGTCCGCCCGAGCATCGCGAATAGCAGGTATCGTCGAGAGACGCTGCCGGCCGATCGATCGACTACGCCATCGCTGCAAGCGTCTCGCGAGCCAGCGTCTCGAACGTCGCCTCGTCGGGGACGACGTCGACGTCGATCCCGAGCGATCGGGCGGTCGTTGCTGTCGGCGCGCCGATCACGCCGACCGTCGCCGACGCCAGTCCGGCGAGTGCGTCCTCGCGGACCCCGCGTGCCTCGGCTGCATCGAGGAAGTGTTCGACGGTCAGCGACGATGTAAAACAGACGCCGTCGAGATCACCAGTGGCGGCTAACTCGGCCGAGTTGCCACTTCCCTCGGGGCGAACCAGCCGGTAGAGAATCGTTTCGTGGACGTACGCGCCCGCAGCCTCCAGCCCATCGAGCAACACCGCGCTGCCGTGGTCGCTTCTGGCGACCTCGACCCGTTTTCCCTCGATCTCGTCGCTCAGCGCCTCGACGAGCCCACTCGAGGTGAACTCCTCGGGGACGCGATCGACCGAGTAGCCCTCGGCTCGAAGGGCATCAGCCGTCGCGGGTCCGATCGCACAGACGGTCTCCTCGCCCGGCTCCCAGCCCGCAGCCGAGACGAGTTCCGCACCGGTCTTGCTCGTGAAGATCACGGAGTCGGCGTCAGTTCGGGGCGTCGCGTCGGTTGGTTCGACGGCGAGCATCGGATCGGGAACCGGCTCGGCTCCCAGCTCGGAGAGCAGGGTCACGGCGTCGTCGATTCGATCGTCGTCGGGCCTGAACACGGCGACGGTAGGGCGAGTCGACATCTGTCAGTCTGTTTCTTCGGCCTCGCCGTAATCGTTCTGGAGGAACTCGACGACGGACTCGCGGGTGCCAGCAACGTCGCCGATCACCGTCACAGCAGGTGGCGAGATGCCCGCCTCGTCACGGGCGTCGACGATCGTCTCGAGCGTTCCCGTCGCGACCTGCTGGCCCGGCCAGGTGCCGCGTTCGACGAGTGCGACCGGCGTCTCCGGGCGCATGCCGCCGTCGAGCAGCGCTTTCGTGTAGTCGGGCAACCGGCCAACGCCCATCAGGACGACGATCGTCCCCCCAGTTGCGGCCAGGGCGTCCCAGTCGACGGCGGACTCCGCTTTGGTCGGGTCCTCGTGGCCCGTGACGAACGAGACGGACGAGGCGTGATCGCGGTGTGTGACCGGGATCCCGGCGACGGCTGGCGCGGCGATCGCGCTCGTCACACCGGGGACGACCTCGAAGGGAACGCCGTTCGCTGTGAGATACTCGGCTTCCTCGCCGCCCCGGCCGAAGACGAACGAGTCGCCACCTTTGAGGCGGACGACGGAGTTACCCTCCTGTGCGAGTTCGACCAGTCGCTCGTTGATCTCCGACTGTGGTGTACGCTCGCCGCCAGCACGCTTACCCACGTCCTCGCGGCGATCCTCGGGGAGCAAGTCGATGATTTTCGGCCCGGGCAGCTTGTCGTGGAGGACGATGTCGGCGTCATCGAGCAGTCGATTCGCTCTGACGGTTAGCAGTTCGGGGTCGCCGGGGCCGCTGCCCACCAGATAGACCGTTCCTGGCTGTGCTCCGCTGTCGTCTGCGTGGTCTCCTGTCATCATTTCCCCTCCGGCTGCTCGTCCTGGCTCGGTTCGTCGTCGTGTTCGGCTTCCTCGCGGGCGGCCTCGATCAGGTCCGCAGCGCCGCGATCGGCGAGATCGCTCGCGAATTCGCGGGCGGCTTCGGCGTGCTTTTCGACGGGCAGGTCACGGCTCGCGGTCACCGTCTCCTCGCCGTCCCGATCGAAGACCTGGACGGATGCCCGGACGTACTCTCCCTGGACGATGGCGTAGATGCCGATCGGGGCGATGCAGCCGCCGCCGAGTTCGGCGAGTAGCGTCCGCTCGACGGTCGTCTCCACCCGACTCCGTGGATGATCGATCGCCGACTGGATCTCTCGGGCCGTCTCGCCGTCCAGTGCAGTCACTGCGAGTGCGCCCTGGCCCGGTGCGGGGACGAACGTACTCGTCGGGAGCTGCTGGTAGTCGACGACGTGGGCGAGACCGCTCCGTTCGAGGCCGGCTTCCGCGAGGACGATCGCGTCGTACTCCGTGTCAACTTCGCGGCCCAGCGCCTGCCGTTCGAGCTCCGAGAGGTCGTCGAACCACTCGTCGACGGTTCGATCGTACGCGGGCTCGAAGCTCTCGTTTCCGGTGTTTCCTTTCCGTTCCTTGTCGGCCTCACTTCGCTTCTGATGTTGTGCTTGCAACGCGGGTGCAAGTAGTTTCTCGACGCGCGTATCGACGTTGCCCCGGAGCGGTTCGATCTCCAGATCGGGCCGTTCGGACAGCAGCTGTGCACGTCGGCGCAGACTCGAAGTGCCGACGACCGCGCCGTCGGGAAGCGCTTCGAGCGTCGCTCCGTCGGGTGTGAGTAGCGCGTCCCCGGGCGCTCCCCGTTGGGGAACTGCGGCCGTGACGAGCGACTCGGGCTGTTCGGTCGGCATGTCTTTCATCGAGTGGATTGCACCGTCGAGCTCGCCGTCGAGGACGCGCTCGTCGAGTTCGCGAACGAACGCTCCCGTCTTCCCGAGCCGGTGGATCAACTCGTCGCGGATCTGATCGCCCGTCGTTTCGACGGTCACGAGTTCGACCTCGTAGCGCTTGTCCTCGAGAGCCTCCTGTACGAGTGTGGCCTGCCGCCGGGCGAGTGCAGATCCCCGTGTCGCCAGTCGCAACGTCCCGCGTGTTCTCATAGACGGTCATGGTCGCCTCGGGTATGAAAAGCGCACGCTTGTGTCCTGTGCGGAGCCAGCCCCGGGACGCAAGGAGCCTGATCGACTGGTATTGCAGATCCCGATCGAACTGATATCGACTGAACTGATACCGATCGAAGAGGCCTCGATCGTACCACCTGGAGTTGTTCACACCCAACCGAACGGCCCACGTGCGATCGGTGTGAACCCGGGCTCAGCTGTCAGCAGAGCGTGCTCCAATCGTTCGCTTTCGGCGGGTGAGGTAGTAGCCGGCGACGATCGGCTGCAACGGCGGCACGAAGAGGCTCAGGAACGCCGCGCCCAGATAGAACCCCGGATTCGGTCGCCACGTGTTGCTGCGGGTGCAAACGTAGGCGGCGTCCTGGTGGATCGCGATCGGGAACGCACCGACGGCGATCGTCCCGGCCAGTGCGACTGCAGTCAGCAGCAGTCCGGGAATGGCAAGAAGCACGGCGATCACCGCTGCGACGGCGCCGATCAGTGTCGCTGCAAGCGAGGTCGCAACGACGGTCCACCACCCCGACCACCCCGGTTTCGTCCCGAAGCGTTTGTGACGCCGGTAGAGGTAGAACACGCCCGCGACGGGTGCCCACAGGACCGCGAACGCTGCGTTGAGCCACGGATTCGGCTTCCAGTGGCTGCTGACGCCCCCGCGACGGCGCACCCGCCGTGCGTCAAGAAAGAGGGCGATCGCGAGTCCGGCCGTGAGAATCGTGTAGCCGAAGCTCCCCACGAGGACGAGCCCGTAGCCGAGCCCGGGAACGCCGGGATCCAGTTCCCGGATGACGCCGATAATGCCGACGCCGATCACCGGCGGAAAGAGAAAGCAGAGGCGCTCGATGAGCCGCGCCCAGTCGATCGTTCCTCTCCGAACTCGATTCATCAACCGACGTGACGTTTCAGGTCTGCTCGTTTCTCTCTGTCGGTCGTCCCTTTCCTTTCGCTCGCTGGCACGTGCCGCTCTCTCAGTTCGATCGTGTCGAAAGCGACAGCTGTCCGATCGGTCACAGCGCAGTTTTGTAGGCTTCGAGGGTCTTCTCGACGTCTTCTTCGGTATGGCCGTAGCTGACGAACTGGCACTCGAACTGGTTCTGAGAGAGGAAGATGTTCTGGTCTCGCATCTTGCCCCAGAAAATACGCCGCCAGCGATCGGTTTCGGCGTTTGTAACGTCGGCGGACGTCTTTGGGCAGTAGTCGTACCGCGGGCAGGTCGGATCCTGTCGACAGCCCGACTCACACTGCTCTTCGAGTGAGCCTGCCCCTGGCCCGTCTCGGGTAAAGATCACTTTGTACATACTCGCGGTACCCGTAACCGTATAGCTGGGTGCCTGATCGGCCACGATATCGCGGAGCCCGCTCCGGAGCTGGTCGCCGAGCCCGTCGACGTGATCGTAGACGTCGTTTTCGGCGGCGAACTGCAGCGTTTCGAGGCCGGCGGCCATCGTCACGGGATGTCCCGAGAACGTCCCAGCCTGGAAGACGTCACCCGAGGGCGCGAAGTGCTCGATGATTTCGGCATGGCCGCCGATCGCGCCGACCGGGAAGCCGCCGCCGATGATCTTGCCGAACGTCGTCAGGTCGGGGGTGACACCGAACTCGCTTTGGGCACAGCCGAGGCCGCCGACGCGAAAGCCGGTGATGACCTCGTCGAAGATCAGCAGCGAGTCGTGTTCGTCGGTGAGCTCGCGGAGGAACTCGTGGTAGCCCGATTCGGGGTAGACGATCCCGTAGTTGGCCAGAATCGGCTCCGTGAGGATGGCCGCGATCTCGTCGCCGTGTTCCTCGAACACCTCGCGCATGGCGTCCTCGTCGTTGAACGGCACGGGAATGGTGTGTTCGGCGAACGACTGCGGGATCCCTGCCGAAGAGGGGGCCGGGTTCTCCGCGTCGCCTTCGACCAGTGTCGACTCCTGGGCCCCGTGGTAGCCGCCCTGCATGACGACGATCTTGTTCCGACCGGTGTACCCTCGTGCCAGTCGGACTGCGGAGACGGTCGCTTCGGTCCCGGAGTTGACAAACCGGATCTTTTCGACGCTCGGGACGTGGCGGACGACGAACTCCGCCAGATCGACCTCGATTTCGGTCGGGGTTCCGTACATCGGCCCCTCGCTTGCCTTTTGTTGGATGCTCGCCTGTACCTGTTCTGGAAGGCTGTGACCCAACAGCAGCGGCCCGAGCCCCATCACCCAGTCGATATACCGGTTCCCATCGGCGTCGATGACGTGGCCCTCGTCACCCTTCTGGACGAAGAACGGATACGGCTCGATCGCTGCCCGAACCGCCGAGTTGACACCGCCCGGTAGCACCGACAGCGCGCGATCGTACAGCTCACGCGAGTTCTCGTCGTTCATGCACGGGCCTTGGCGATGGGACGGCAAAGTAGTACCGAGGTTCGATCGCCGTAGAGAGGGTCCCCCGATCCCGGGCGACGATCAGTGCGGTTAAACGGTTGGTTCCCCGATCGAATGATCACTGTTCATGTCTTTCCGAACGCCGTTCCTGTTTCTGCTCGTAGCCGTAATCTGGGGATCGACGTTTCCGGCCGTCCGCGCGGCCGTCGACGTCGTCCCACCTGTCCTGTTTGCTGCTCTCCGGTTCGACGCCGTGGTGATTCTCATGTTCGGCTATGCCCTTTTCCGTGGCTACCGAATCCGTCCCAGTCGCAGAGAGTGGCCCGGGATCCTCGCGGGTGGGCTGCTCCTGATCGCGGTCCATCATGCGTTGCTGTTCGCTGGCCAGCAGTACGTCACGAGCGCCGTCGCCGCCGTCGTCGTCGCGACGATACCGATCCTCACGGCCGTGTTTTCACGGCTGTTGCTCCCGAGTACAGCGCTCGGCGTCGTCGGCGTCATCGGTCTTGGGTTTGGTTTTCTCGGGACGGTCATCGTCGCCGACCCGGGGCCCGATGCGCTGTCTGCGACGGAATCGATCGGCGTGTTGCTCGTTTTCGTCTCGGCGATCGCGTTCGGACTCGGGACGGTTCTCACACAGCGGACTCGGACCGGGCTCCCGATCGCATCGTTGCAGGCCTGGATGATGCTCGTCGGTGCGCCAGTGCTCCACGTCGCGAGCGTCTCACTCGGCGAACCGCAGTCGATCGACTGGACGCCAGCCGCGGTGATCGCGTTCGCCTATCTCGTCCCCGTTGCCGGGGGGCTGGGATACTTGTTGTATTTCGACCTGCTCGATCGACTCGGCTCGGTCGAGATCAACCTCGTTTCGTATCTGTTGCCAGTCGTCGCCGCGATCGTCGGCTGGCTCACCCTGACCGAGCCGATCGAGTCGACGACTATCGTCGGCTTCATCGTCGTTGCTATCGGCTTCGTACTGGTCAAGCGGCGAGCGCTGGCGCGGCTCGTCGCACGGAGACCACAGGCTATGCCGGCTGAGGAAGAGAAAAAGGGTAGTTAGGACAGCGGTGTCGTCCTGGGGGACCCGACAGTGTCGTCCGCTTAGACTGCGTCCGGCCCGGACTTCTCGGTCCGGATCTGGTGGGCGCTTTCGACCTCGGTGACGAAGATCTTCCCGTCACCGGGTTCGCCCGTGTGTGCGCCGTCGGCGATCGCCTCGACGACCTCCTCGGCGGGGATGTCGGCGACGACACACTCGATTTTGACCTTCTGGTGAAGGTCGACGGTGTACTCCTCGCCGCGCCACTGGCCCTTCTTTGCGGGCTGGGAGCCGCGACCGGAGACGTTCGTCACCGTCAGCGATGGTGCCCCGGCTTCCGCCAGGGATTGCTTGATTGCACCGAGTCGGTCTGGGCGGACGATCGCGGTGACCATCTTGATCTTGCCGTCGTTCGGCTCACCACCGTCGGTACGGATGATCTTGTCCTCCTCGTCGACGCCACCGTCGGTGCGGATGCTCTCGTCGCTGAATCCGCCGTCGGTGGCAACGCTTGGGTCACCGAACTCGGGGTAGGTGTCGACGCCGTGTTCGGAGACGTCCAGGCCGTCACGCTCGTGTTCTGGCGTGACACGGGCCTGGCCCATCGCTTTGAGTGCGCCCCAGACGGCTGCCGTCGCGGCGACGGTCCAGATCGTCAGGACTGCAACGCCGATGATCTGTGGGCCGAAGGCGCTCGCTTCGATCGAGAGGATGCCGCCGCCGATGACGCCACCACCGATGACCGTTGCGCCGCCTGCGTTCGACCAGAGCGGGTAGAGGATCAGACCGAGCATCCCTGCGCTCCCGTGGACCGGGAAGACCGCACAGACGTCGTCGATCTTCAGTTTCTGCTCGACGAACCGGAAGACGATCGGGAGCTGTGCGCCGGCGAGGAAGCCGATCGCGATCGCACCCATGGGAGTCAGGAGGTCCGTCGGACCGGTGACGCCGACGAGGCCGGCGAGCATCCCGTTTGCGACGTACAGCGTGTCGACTTTCCCGGTGGTGTACAGCGCGGCGGCGGAGGCCCCGATCGCGCCCAGCCCCATTCCGAGGGCGGTGACGATCGCGACGCTGCCGACGTAGCTGAAGTCGGCCAGTTCCACGACGCTACCGGCAGCAGCACCGGTGTCGACGCTGATAACGGTTGCAGCCGTCCCGACGTTGAAGCCGAACCAGCCGAAACAGAGGATGAGCGTCCCCAGGACGGCGAAAGTCATCGAGTGGCCGGGGATGATGTTAGTCGAGCCGTCTTCGTTGTACTTGTCCATCCGGGAGCCGAGGATCCACGCTGCGGTGAGGCCGGCGACACCGCCGACGCCGTGGACGACCATCCCGCCCGCGAAGTCAGCGAAGCCGAGACTTGCAAGGATCGGCGTGCCACCTGGTGCGTACCAGACCATGGCAGCGGCGACCGGGTAGATGACTGCAGCCAGCAGGAACGTGTACGCCAGGTACGCACGAAGTTTCGCGCGTCCTGCGACTGCCCCGGAAACGATCGTCGCGGCGGTCATCGCGAACACCGCGCTGAACAGCCACATCACCCAGTCGAACGACTCGCCGCCGAACATCGTCAGCGCCGACGACTCGCCGCCACCGAGTGCCGCGCCGACGTTGTTCGAGATCCCCATCCCGATAATGAAGAAGACGCCGATCCCGATCGCCCAGGTCAGCATGTTCTTCGTGAGCTGGTTCGCGACGTTCTTCGATCGAACCTGACCGGATTCGAGCATCGCGAAGCCGGCGTGCATGAAGAAGATCAGGAACGTGACGGTAAGCGCCCAGACGAGGTTGATCCCCGTCGCGAGCTGTTCGATGTCGGAGGCGGCGACTTCGAGCACCGGTGCGTTTAGCATGCTCGTTCCTCCGTCATCGAGATACTGCTGCGTGATTTTTGTAGACGTATGTCTACCTCAGTACGAATCGAGTTCATGGATGTCTTCTGAATCACGTTTGATGGCGATGAACTCGTCTAATATAAGGGTTAGCGTTGAAACTCGCAACTTTTCGATCGATAATAGGGACGAACGAACGTATCTAGAGGTGATTTAATCTGTATAAGGGTATTGACTATTGCGTATTTTGTGATCTGCGATTAAATAACGTCGATTTGTCAACCAGTATTCGGTCACTAAAACGGGAAGACAGCAGCCTTCAGACGTCAAAATGCGTGTTCCCGGCTCTCGCGCGGCAGATGTTGCCACTGGCGACACCCTGTCGATCGCCCGATGGACGTTCGTCCGAATTCACGGTCCGTTCATGACGGCTGACCGATCACTGTGGACGATCGTCCATTGTGCTTTGGTGACGAAGTGCTGGAATGGCAGCTGCCAGCTCCGGATGAGGGAGCGCCGATCCACGACACAGACGGTGCTGTGGCAGCCACAGAGGGAGAAAAACGGCGTCGGCAGCCCACGTCTCACGGGACCTGTCGTCCTCGATCACGGGCTGCTGTGCCGATGTACGGGTGTCGTCGCAGAACAGTCGTGGTTGCGCCGGCGATGACGGGCAGCGGTCCGTCTCAGACCGCGTCGGTGCCAGTGTTGCCGGTCCGGATCTGGTATGCGCTCTCGACGTCGGTGACGAAGATCTTCCCGTCACCGGGTTCGCCCGTGTGTGCGCCCTCGCTGATCGCCTCGACGACCTCCTCGGCGGGGATGTCGGCGACGACACACTCGATTTTGACCTTCTGGTGGAGGTCGACGGTGTACTCCTCGCCGCGCCACTGGCCTTTCTTCGCTGGCTGGGAGCCGCGACCGGAGACGTTCGTCACCGTCAGTGACGGTGCGCCGGCTTCCGCCAGGGATTGTTTGACTGCACCGAGACGATCGGGACGGACGATCGCGGTGACCATCTTGATCTCGCCGTCGTTCGGTTCGCCACCATCAGCCCGAAGGGCCGTTGACGATCGCGACCCGTCGCGTTGCTCGCCATCGTCGGTATCAGGAGCTGTATGCTGAGTCACGTCTATTGGCGACGAACTTGATTATCATAAGCGTTAGTGTGCCCGTCTGTGGGTATATTAGGGTCGTATAGCGAAACAATCAAACGAACGGCCACATATAGCCGCGCATATTAGGTTTTTTGGATTCCACATTTTTTGATGGTGCTGGGAGGCGAGTTCGCTAGTGGTTGAGGATTCCCATCCGAGAGACAACCTGTGCGAACTGGGGCCGACGAGATGAACTGGAACCAGACCACGTGACACAGCCGCCTGCAAAACGGTCGTGTCTGGCTATCGCCCTGCAGACAGATCGTCGGCGATCTGCTCGGCGAAGTAGGTCAGAATCAGGTCCGCGCCCGCACGCTTGATCGACAGGAGCGATTCGTGTGCCACTGCTTCGAGGTCGAGCCACCCCTTCTCGGCGGCTGCGTGGAGCATCGCGTACTCGCCGGAAACGTTGTACGCAGCGATCGGGTGATCGAACTGCCGGCGGAGGTCGCTGACGATGTCGAGATACGGGAGTGCCGGTTTGACCATCAACACGTCCGCTCCCTGATCGGCGTCGAGCCGGACTTCTCGGAGCGCTTCGCGTGCGTTCGCGGGATCCATCTGGTAGTGTCGACGGTTCCCGAACGACGGGGCGCCGTCTGCAGCGTCTCGGAACGGGCCATAAAACGCACTCTCGTACTTGGCCGCGTAGCTCATGATCGGGACGTGTTCGTACCCCGCGTCGTCCAGGGCCGTCCGAATCGCCTCGACCATCCCGTCCATCATGCCACTCGGTGCGATCATGTCCGCACCGGCCTCGGCCTGAGAGACGGCGATCCGTTCGAGGGCTGCGAGCGTCGCGTCGTTGTCGACCGTCATCGTGGGATCGTGACCACAGCCCTTGCCGTGTTCGTGGCCGTCACCACGGCGAAGTTCTTCCTCCAGTGGCCCACAGTGGCCGTGATCGGTGTACTCACAGAGACAGGCGTCCGCAATGACGTAGGCGTCCGTGGCCTCGGTGATCCGCCGCGTCGCCTCCTGGACGACGCCGTCGCCGGCCCAGGCACGAGTCCCCTCCGCGTCTTTCGACTCCGGGATGCCGAACAGCATCACCGCTTCGACGCCCGTCTCGAGGACTTCTTCGACGCGATCAACGCTCTCCTCGATCGGGACCCGTTCGTGGCCGGGCATCGACTCGATCGGAATCCGATCGTCGGTCGTCGCGTCGATGAACACCGGGGCGATGAAATCCGACGGGTCGAGACTCGTTTCGCTGACGAGCCCGCGAATCCGGTCCTGTCGGAGTCGTCGAGGGCGATGTGTAAGGTCCATACGCGTGCATTCGCCGGTGGCCGCAAAAACGCCTCGCTCGTGGCCGACTGCGATCGCTCTCGGTCGTGGTGTCAGACCATCGCCTCGTCGCCAATCGTCGGGTTCTGGCGGACGAACGCGACCAGTTCGTCGACGTAGGACGCAAACGGTGGACACTCGATCCCGGTCTCTGCGAGCGCTCGTCGCGTGTTCGGACAGGCGTACCGCGTTGGGTGATCGAGATAGTCGATCGACGCCGGTTCGGCTGGTACTCCTCGTGTCGCTGCGACACGAAGCAGGCGCTTTGTGAGCGGTTTCGTCCCAGGCACCGACAGAACGCGATGGCCCGCGGCCTCGGCGATCGCGTCGACGAAATCCGGGATCGACAGCGGCGCTGGATCACAGAGTTGGTAGACCTCGCCGATCGTGTCCGTCCGATCGCTTAGATGGACAACTGCGTCGATCACGAAATCCCGCGGGACGACGTTGAGTTCTGCGTCGGCCGTCCCGGGGAGGCTGATCGTGACCGAGCAGGCCGCCGGCTGTGAGAGGAGCTGTCGGATCAGGTAGTAGGGGCCGTCGTATTTATCCGTCTCACCGGTCTTGCTGTCGCCGACGACGATCGCAGGACGGTAGATCGTCGCTGACAGGCCCGCCTCCATTCGCTCCTGGACGAGAACTTCTGCCTCGTGCTTTGTCCGCTCGTAGTGGTTGTTGAACGACTGTCCCTCCTGAAGGTGATCCTCGGTGAAAATTCCGTCGTAGCGGCCGCTGACGTAACAGGTGCTGACGTAGTGGAACCGATCGATTCCGAGCGTATCGGCCACGTCGAGGACGTGTTCGGTTCCACGCACGTTGACTGCCTCGGCGGGCGCTGGCTCGACCGCCAGATCGTAGATTGCCGCGAGATGGTACAGCTCCGTAACCGACGTGAGGTCGTCGATCGCGTCTCCGAGTCCGAGGTCAGGATCAGTGATGTCGCCGTCGTAGAACTGGATCCGATCGGTTCCCGGGCCGGCAATCTCGACTGCGCGTCGCTCGGCAGTATCGCGGTATTCCAGCTGGACCAGACAGGCGACCGGGCCGTCACCGCGTCCGAGCAGCCGTTCGAGCAGCGCCGAGCCGAGGAAGCCGGGGAAGCCGGTGAGGAGGACAGTCGGCTCCGATCGCTCGCTCTCGCCGCTGCTCATCGGAGCCACCGGCGAAGCGCCGAGACGGTTGGCAGACGTCGGCGGAGCCGCGTCAATCCAATCATCCCGCGCGCGTACCACGCCGTTGGGATGCCCGGCGGTGCGTCAAGCGGCCCGATTCGGGAGGTCGCGATCGTTTTGTGTTCGAGGTAGCGGTCGAGCCCCTCGCGGCCGTGACGTCGACCGAGTCCGGAGTCATCCATCCCACCCATCGGAGCATCGACGGCCGCCCAGCCGGAGACGTAGGCATCGTTGACGCAGACGGTTCCGCAGTCGATCTGGTCGGCGACCGCGACGCCGCGATCGCGATCGCCCGTCCAGACGCTCGCGTTCAGGCCGTAGTCGGAGTCGTTTGCGCGGCCGATCGCCGTTTCGGCGTCGGGTACCGGCTCGACAGCGACCACGGGACCGAACGTCTCCTCGCAGGCGATCGTCGACCCGGGATCGACGTCGGTCAGGATTGTCGGCTCATAACAAAAGGGGCCAATGTCGGGCCGGTGACGACCGCCAGTCAGCACCGACGCGCCGGCCTCGACCGCGCTCTCGACGTGGCTCTCGACCCGATCGAGGTGGTCGCCGTCGATCAGCGACCCGACATCGGCGTCGAAATCGAACCCAGTGCCAAGGGTGAGCCGGCGCGTTGCACCGACGAACGCGTCACAAAACTCCTCGTACAGCGGCGCTTCGACGTAGATCCGCTCCGCCGCGAGACACAGTTGGCCGGCGTTCGTAAAACTGGCCTGGACTGCGCCGCGAGCGGCCGTCTCCACGTCGGCGTCGTCGAGGACGAGGAGTGGATTCTTTCCGCCGAGTTCGAGCGAGCAGTCGATCAGGTTCCGGCCCGCTTGCTCGGCGACGAGCCGGCCGGTTTCGGTGCTCCCGGTGAAAGCGATGTAGTCGACTCGATCGATCAGCGCCGATCCGACGACGTCGCCCTCGCCCGTGACGACTTCCAGGACGCCATCGGGGAGGCCGGCCCGTTCGAGCAACTCGGCCAGTGCGAGCGCGATAGCGGACGTCCTCTCGTCCGGTTTGAGCACGACGGCGTTGCCTGCGATCAGTGCTGGAACGAGATCGGTCATCGAGAGCGTCAACGGGTAGTTCCACGGCGAAATAACGCCGGCGACCCCGACCGGCTCGGCCGTGACGTGTGCGGTCGTCGCCAATGGGAACGCCCCGGGTCGTTTCTCGGTCGCGACCAGTGCTGGGCCACGATCGGCGTAGTACGAGCACGTCAGTGGGACATCGAGAATCTCCTCGATGCCGTCCCGCCGGGACTTCCCAGTCTCGAGTTGCAGGAGGTCCAGTAGCTCTTCGCGGTTGGCAAGCACGCAGTCGCCGAACCGATCGATGATCTCACATCGCTCTTCGACGGGCCGATCAGCCCACGTGGTCTGTGCTGTCCGAGCGCGCTCGACGGCGGCGTCGACATCTTGCTCGGTGCACGCCGGAATCGTTCCAATCTCGGCGTCCGTCGCCGGTGCACGGACGGCGATCGTCTCGCCTCCGTCAGCGGCGACTCGCTCTGAAAGCGTTGTGAGTCGCTCCGCGGAGAGGCTCGTTTCAGCAAGGATATCAGGGGGTGTCTTCGTGTCGAGTGCCATGACCCGTTCTTGTCAGGTATGTATGTACAGACAGTGATATTTGTTGGTCCCTCGGTGAGAACACCCGGGTTCGACACAGCCGATCGTCTCCGGGAGTCAGTTTGGGCGGCTGTCCCGAACTACCACGACCTCTCACAAACCGGCCGATCGTGTGCGTGCGACTCGCTCACGCGGAACCGACGGAATCAGCACCCTCATACCGCCGGGTCGGCGACCAGTAACCGATCACGCCGATCGATAGGTGACGAGTTCGAGATGCACTGGCGATACCGAGAGACCGTCCTGACGCTGTGTACGCTTGCGTTCTTTGCGACGATGGTCGGCCGGCTGGCGATCAGCCCTGTCGTCCCACTGATCACTGACGAGTTTGCCGTGTCGAACTCGGTAATCGGCATCGCGCTCACAGGGATGTGGATGGCCTACTTCGCCTCTCAGTTCCCAAGTGGCGTCCTCGCCGATCGCTTTGGGGAACGCCCCGTGATTCTCATCGCCATCGGCGGCACCGCGGTCGCAAGCCTCTTTCTCTCGCTCGCGCCACTGTTCACGCTGTTCGTCCTCGGGACGATCGCCCTCGGCGGCGTCGCCGGGCTCCACTACAGCGTCGCGACGACGCTGTTGACCCGAACCTACGACGAGATCGGGACTGCGATCGGCGTCCACAACAGCGGCGGCCCCGCGGCCGGCCTGATCGCCCCACCGATCGCGGCCTGGATCGGCGTCCGATACGGCTGGCGGCCGGCGGTCGCGATCGGCACCGCGATGGCCATTCCGGTGTTCGTCCTCTTCGCGTTGCGAGTCCGCCCGACCGAGCCCCGCCGGCCCGACCAGCCGGTAGGCGAACGGCTGTTTGCCTTCCGTCCACTTGTCGACTTGCTCTCACGGCCCCAGATCGCCTTCCCGGTCTGTCTCGCGATCCTCGGCGCGTTCGTCTGGCAGGCGACGTCGTCGTTCCTGCCGACTTTTCTCGCCGCTCACCGGGGCCAGTCGACCGAACTCGCCGGGCTGGTCTTTGCGGGCTACTTCGTCGTGCAGGCGACCACGCAGGTCGGCGTCGGTGCCGTCTCCGATCGGTACGGGCGGGATTTCGCGACAGCCGGCTGTATGGTGCTCGCTGTCGCCGGCTTCGTCCTGCTGATCGGCGTCCCCGGACCGATCGCGCTCGTGGCAGCAGTCTTCTTACTCGGGACGGGACTCGGCTGGGGTGCGGCCCTGCTGCCCCGGTTCATGGATGCCCTCTCGGATGCCGAACGCGGAGCCGGCTTCGGCCTCGTCAGGAGCGTCTACGGCTTCGTCGGCGCGCTTGGCTCGGTCATGACTGGACTCCTGGCAGATGCGTTCGGCTGGGGTGTCGCCTTTGGCGTTCTGGCGGCACTGCTCGGGATCGTGTTCGTCGCACTGCTGGTCAACTGGGCGCTCTCGCTTGGGTACTAGCTGGAACGCTCACTCGAACAGCGATCGACTGCTGGCTCCGTTTTGCCACGAACCGGGCCCGATATCGTGTTTCCGATCGGCTGTGTCACCCCACTCGCTGCTAGCGAATAGTCGTTGGATACTCCGGTTCATGTCCATACTTTTATTTACGCACCGCTCCTTTGTCTGCTACCAATGACCATCGATCCGCAGTTCCACGAGAACCGCGAGGTAGTGGACGAACACGACGGCCACGACGTTTGGGGACCCGTCGACGAACCCGAAGTACTCGGCATCCACGGCACCCACGTTGCGGTCGACTTCGACCTCTGTATCGCAGACGGTGCCTGTCTCGAGGACTGTCCTGTCGATGTCTTCGAGTGGGTCGATACGCCGGACCACCCGGAGAGCGAAAAGAAGGCTGACCCCGCCAACGAGGCCCAGTGTATCGACTGCATGCTCTGTGTGGACGTCTGCCCAGTTGACGCGATCGACGTCGATGCGAGTCGGACAGCCTAACGGCTCCGGGCGATCGATTCGGCGCGCAAAAGCAGCTTATTCGGCTCGATCGACGTCGACTTCTTCTTTGAGCCGCTCGAGACTGTCGGCTTCGGCGAGCTCCTGCAACCGCTCACGGAAGTGGTCCTCGCAGAGGCCCACCTTGAGACCCTCGGATTCGGCGGCGAAGGCGGCCTCCTGGTCACAGTAATGGCAGTTCATGAACGATCGTACGAACCACGACGCATTGAACCCTCCGCTATCGGCTGCTCTTTCTATCACGTTTGCTATAACTCGAGCTGTCGGTACTCCGCAGCCGTGAGTCCCGCGAGTCCGAGTCGATCGTTGTGAGCGTCGCTGCCGCCGGTTGTGAGGAGTCCGTATCGGTTGATCGCCCGTTCGACCGGCTCCAGCGTCACATCACGGCCGTAGGGGTAGTGTAGTTCCACCGCGTCGAGGTCAGCCGCACGGGCGAGTGCCCGCTCGGGGTCGGGGTATCGAAGGGGGTGAGCAAGCGAGACGATCGAACAGGCCTCGCTGAGAACCTGCGTCCCGCGGTCGAACGACGGGATCTCTCGGGGCACATAACAGGGATCTCCGCTCCCGATGAGCTCGTCGAACGCCTCCTGGTAGCTGTACGCAAGATCGGGATGGGCGTCGATCGCGCGCGCGACGTGCGGGCGGCCGAACCCCTCGTCGACTGCTATTTCGAGATCGACGCCGAATCGGTCCTCGACGCAGTCGACGATTGCCTGTCCACGGCTCCGGCGGTTCCGTTGGATGCCGTCGACGAGCGCTTCGAGTTCTGCCGTCGGTTCGACACCGTAGCCGAGCAGGTCGATGCGCTGTGTGTCGGTTTCGCTTCGATCGTCCGCTGTCGCTGTAGCTTCGACCCGAAGTTCGATTCCGTGGACGATCGTCACGCCGTCGCGCTCGATGACGGGGTCGGCAAACGGCTGTAACCGATCGTGGTCGGTGAGTGCAACGACGGCCACATCCGCGCGATGGGCTGCAGCTGGAACCGCCTCTAGTTCGAGCTGTCCGTCAGAGCGCGTCGTGTGGACGTGGAGATCGGCGTACGGCATACTGCACCCGACTCAGGCCGGTCAGAAAGGTGTTCCTCAACTCCGGCAGACGATCGAACTGTTCGACCGACCCCACGACCGAAACGTGCGGCCGACCCCACGACCGAAACGTGCGGCCGACCCCACGACCGAAGCGTCCGGCCGACCTACGATCGGAACTCTTGGCTCCGTGGGTACAGTTGCCGTGTCGGAAGCTCCCATTCTAGCAGTATAATGAATAGGGTGATCTTTGAGGTTGTTTATGGACAATGTTTATAATTATCGTTCACACACGTCCGGGTGTAATGCTGCTCAATGGAACCGGCGAAGTCATCGACGACTACGAGTATCCCGCGACAACCGAAGACCTGATCGCAGACCACGGCGACAGAACCCTCGAACTCCCAAACGGGACCGAGACGGTCTCGGAGGTACTCGCGCGACTCGAGTCCGAAACCTTCACCAACTCCGAAGAGGCCCGCTTCGCCGTCTACTCTGCAGTGAGCGATAAGGCGATCGGCCGCGTCGGCTACAGCGACCGCGACCCGACACCGGTCGGGAGTCCGTACAGCCCCGACGCCGTGTCGTTCTAAGAACGAACTTTTTTACCGGGTCCTCGCTCGCTTCGGCCACTCGAACCCGGCTAAAAACTTCGACAACAACGTCCGAGCGCGCCGACGGCGCGTTCGGGGAAACCTATCGCGGAGCGACCGGTACGCGAGTCTCTAACGAATTACGTAGTCGAGAGAGTGTCTGCCGGCCTGCTCAGTCCAGAAACTCGATCGCATCGCCCAACTCGATCGGCACCGAACCCTTGCGGTAGCCTTCGACGTGGCCGTTCGGGCGGGTGCGGTAGACGACTGCTGGGCGATGGCGCACGTCGGGTTGTTCCCCACGGACGGCGTTCCAGGAGTCGTCACGGAAGCTCGAACAGTCGACGAACAGCACCGCACCGCCGCCATGTTTTTCGAGTTGGCCGTTGGTCTTCGTTTCGGCAGTGTCGCGGACGGCAGCGACGGGCCCTGCCGCGGCGCGGTTCGCCGGCGGCTGTGGCCGTGTCACTTCGACGAGGACGTTCATTTCGTCGTCTTCGGCACGGAAATCCAGCGAGTGGCCCGTCGTCACCTCGATCTCAGGGACGACATCGTACTCGGCTTCGACGAGGATCTTTGCGGCGATGAACTCGGCCATCGCGGCGCTCATCCGGACCCGATCGACGTGGTCGCTCGTGCCGAGTTTCCCCGACATGACGTGGCGATACTCGTCGAGTGCGCCAGTTTTAAAGAACTCCTCGAAAAAGCGCGTCGTCTCGCGGCGGCCGGCGTCCGGAAAGCCGGCGGCGTGTTCCCGGAAGAACGCCCGGGTCGATTCGCGGCCGTCTTTGGACATGAACACAGGGAGGAAATACCACGAGATATGCGGGTAATCCGCGAGCCATGGATCTTCTTCGTGGAGCGTCGAGAGCAGTTCCCGCTGTGTCCAGCGAGCGACGTGGTAGGGAATCTCGCGCCAGCCGAACTTGTCGGTTCGCCACAGCGAGGACGGTGTCTCCGTGTTGCCCATCCAGTAGGCACCGTCGGTCTCGTTGTGGGCAAACAGTGCAACGTCTCCGTTTGCCATCTCGAAGCGGTGTGTCGTCCAGTCGGCACCGATGTCGTACCGCGGGGTGACTGCAGTGGCTCCGATGTTCGATCGAAGCGGCTGGAGAATATCTTGTCGAACGCGTTGCTCGCTCCATGTCTGGGGCGAGTATCGAAAGCGAAGGGGCCGTGCCACACCCTCCCTACGCCTCCAGGGTGCATACGTTTTACGTGCTGGCGAGGTGTGATTGACCGTTACATTCATATGCGACACCGCCTAACATGTGTACACTTACCATGTCAATGGGTGCCTATGATGAAGACGAGCACGAGCGCCGCGAAGCGCAAGCCTCGAGAGTTGACGCCGATTTCGACGACGAGCGGACGATCTATCACGGAAAAGTCGAGTACGACTCCGGCGAGTCGGCCGAGGAACTGCTCGACAAGTTCGAGGAGATGAAATCGAACTCGTGACGATCGGTTCCATCGCGGTTTTCTTGCTACGTTCCTGATCGTCGTTGGCGATACCCCGAGAGCGTCGCGACCGCGACGACTGCGATTACGTGTCCGACGAGCACACCGATCAGGAGCGGATGTCCGAGGACGAACGGCACCAACAGGAGTTGTCCGGCAGCGAACACCACGTTGAGCCGATCGGCCTGTGCATAGCGCCGGCTCGTCTGGGGATCGAACTCGTAGACGAGCGACCGCCAGAGACCGGCGACAGTTGCCCACCAGCATGTCCCAATCCGGTAGACCACATCCCAGAGGATGATTAAGGCCAGTGCGACCGCCGGCGCGGGCGGTTCGGGACCGAGCCAGGCCGTCAGCAGTGTCTCCTCGCTCCCACGCGGATCGGTCACGAACAGGTACGTGACAAGCAAGACGAACGCGACGACGCCGAGGACGACCTCGATATTCGAGCCGAACAGCACCCGTCGGTAGCCATCCGGCGTCGGCAGTCCCCGGATCGTCCGACTGTATCGGAGCATGAGCCAGCTCCCGCCCGTCGCGACAGCCACGGCGATCGTTCCCGGCACCACTGCCGGCCAGAGGCCGTAGGCCGCTGCGACAGCGAGGACCGCGATCTCGAAGAGACAGAACTGCACGGCGATCGCCGCCCGGTCGGAGAGTTCCAGCCCCGGTAGCGCACCGACGATACTCTCGTAGACCCACGTCTCGCCGTACTCCGGCGATCGGCTCATCGGTCGAGGCCCTGTGGTGTTGGCCGACTCATCGGCCGGTCCCCAGTGCTGGCTGGCTCATCGATCGCAGTCGTGGTACTGGCTGTCCCATCAGGGTGCTCCACGAGACACTGGCCGCGTCCGATCGGCGTCGTCTCCGTCCGTGATCGCCCGACGAACGGCAGTCTCGAAGGGCGTACGATCGATGTCGACGAGTTCCTGGAGCCGATCATCGGTGACGACAACGGGATTTCTGACGCCTTCGATCAGCGGATGGGCCAGTTCCGCAGGGACGTCGGTGACGAGGTCGACCCAGTACGCCGACAGTCGCGGGCTCAAGATCGGGACAGGCACGATGATTGGCCGTCGCCCGGTCGCGATCTCGGCGGTGGTCGTCAGGAGATCCCGGTAGGTGAGCACCTCCGGCCCGCCGATCTCGTAGACTTCGTTCGCCGTTTCCGGTAGCTTGAGGATTGCAATCAGGTACGTGATGACGTCCGTGATCGCGATCGGCTGACACGCGATATGGACCCACTGGGGTGTCACCATGATCGGGAGCCGGGTTGCCAGCTGGACGATCATCCGGAAGCTCGCGCTCTCGGCGCCGACGATGATGGCGGCACGGAGGACGGTCATGTCGGCCGTCCCGTCGGCCAGGGTCGATTCGACTGCACGGCGGGAGGCGAGGTGGGGTGACAGATCGTCGCCGTCGTCACCGAGACCGCTGAGATAGATGATTCGATCGACGCCAGCGTCGGTCGCCCCACGTTCGAAATTCTCCGCTGCCCGCTGGTCCCGTTCGGCGAAATCGCCACGCTCGCCCATCGCATGGATCAGGTAGTACGCGACGTCGATGCCGTCGAGACTCGTCTCGAAGCTCCCTGGATCGAGGACGTTCCCCTCAACGACGGCTACGTCGTCGGGTGCATCGTATGCGCTTGCATCCCGTACCAACACGGTAACGTCGTGCTCGGTGGTCTCTCTGAGAGCAGCGACGAGCCGCCGGCCGACGAATCCGCTGGCCCCGGTTACGAGAACGTGCATGGGGTCTAGATGGTGGATGGCGGCTTAATGACTCGTATTCTGACAACACGAAGTCAGACTGCCATCGGTTCTTAGTCGACGACATCCCAGCCCGGGGTTTCCGGTGCTCCGCGTCCCGCTTCGATCGTCTCCGCAACGGCTGACGGAGGGACCGTTCCATCGGCTTGCTGGTGACGATCGATCCACTCGCGGATCGCAGGGCCGACCCAGGCGCCCGCGTCGGTGTCGGTGTCGGCGGCTGCCGTCGCTTGCTCGATCGCCGCCTCGTAGTGGTGGTCCGAGATCGCGATCGTCCCCGGAGCCGAGGCTGCGGCGACGGCGATCGGTTCCGCCCGATCGGCCGCCGTGAGCGTGCCGTCTGCGGCCCGCTCGACGATCCCGTTGAGTCGCTCCGGCTTTGGGTGACAGAACAACTTCGTACCGATCGCCTGTGTCCCGAGGAGCAGCCCCTCGGGTTCGTCGTGGCTCCCTTCGAGAAGGCGATCGCCACCGAACGCCGACTCGACGCGTTCGCACTCGGTCTCCTGGTCGAGTGCGAGCGTCTGCTCGGGATAGCTGCGACACTCCTCGGGAAAGCAGTCGTCGTCGTGGATCCGACACTGCAGCGTTGCGGGATCGAGGAAGACACAGGCTGGCAGCCACACGTTCTCCTCACAGCCGAACGGGGCGACCGGTTTCGGCGGTTTTCGGAGGCCGATAAAGAACACCGGCCGCTCCGTGATGGCTGCGATCGTATAGCCGTCGATCTCGACCCCCTCGCTGTCGTCGGCGGCGTACCAGAACCGCGGTGTCAGGGCCGCAGCGAGCCCCCGATCGAGGAACGTCCGGACCTCGTCGCGAGTCAATGGGACGAAGTTCGTGTCGCTATCCAGTGGGTCCCGATGGCCGCCGTCGGTGGCCTGTCGTCGGGGGCCGCGACGATCGCTTCGTCTGGACGCCGCCGAGTCGAGCAGCGATCGCCAGTCGAGACAACAGCCGGCACAGCCCTCACAGTCCACCTCCATGTGCCGGGGTAGCACGCGATCCCGTATAACGGCTCGGTCGGGGGAACGATTTTCACCGATCGGCGGCTATCTGTCCGCATGGGACAGGATTCCTGTGACGGCTGTGGTCGGCGGGTGACGGTCGCCGGTGGCGTCGCCAACATCTGGACGTTCGGCGACCGTGACGGCAGTGAGGGGACAGCGATGACGCTGGAACTCGAAGACGGATCCGAACATCTGCTTTGTTATCCCTGTATCGAGGCGTTGCCCGATCACCCGACGGCTGCCGACGTCGAGAAGCTAGAGCAGGTCGACAGAGAGACGTCTCGGCTAGCGTAGCTCCAAAAAAAGGGGAATACCATCCGCGTGTGAGCGGGTTCGCAGTCGACTGACGGATCGACCGGAACCGAGAGCGTGTTATTCTGTGCTCGCACTGCAACTGCACCGCAACCGAAGCGGAAGGGGTGGGATTCGAACGCCACGAGGCAGTGATGCCGCCGCGGGCCAGAGGCACCGCGGTGCTCTTCCGCTGAGCGACCCTTCCTCA
>LFCJ01000392.1_pt1 | contig 26821 bp, 27 predicted proteins | sample 643141 | NCBI WGS metagenome assembly LFCJ01 (sample SAMN03766243, study PRJNA286221) | soda lake metagenome | biome: soda lake; feature: Kulunda steppe; material: water; isolation source: sample B1-Br-g2 brine of Lake Bitter-1 | place: Russia: Kulunda steppe | collected 2010-07
ACGACGGCTTTTATTATGATTTCGACGATCTCGAGATCGACGAAGCCGACCTCGCCGAGATCGAAGCCGAAATCGAGGAGATCATCGAGGCCGACTACGAGATCGAACGCGAGGAGGTCTCGATCGAGGAGGCAGAAAACCGGCTCGAAGACCAGCCGTACAAACTCGAGTTACTCGCAGAGTTCGCCGATGAGAACGACACCGTCACCTTCTACAAACAAGGCGAGTGGGAAGACCTCTGTGCAGGCCCACACGTCGACTCGACGGGTGAAATCGGTGCGGTGACGCTGCTCGAGATTGCGGGAGCCTACTGGCGCGGTGACGAGGAAAACCCGATGCAGACCCGAATTTACGGCACCGCCTTCGAGGACGAAGGTGACCTCGAGACTTTCCTCGAGCGCCGTGAGAAGGCCAAAGAACGCGACCACCGCAAGATCGGCCGCGAGATGAACCTCTTTTCGATTCAGGAGGTCACCGGCCCCGGCCTGCCGCTGTATCATCCGCCGGGCAAGACCATCCTGGACGAACTCGCCGACTTCGTCGCCGAACTCAACGAAGAGACCGGCTACGACTACGTCGAGACGCCCCATCTGTTCAAGACGGATCTCTGGCAGAAATCGGGCCACTACGAGAACTACAAAGACGACATGTTCGTCTTCAATCTCGGCGACGACGAGTTTGGTCTCAAACCGATGAACTGTCCCGGTCACGCGACGATCTTCGACGACCACTCCTGGAGCTACCGGGATCTCCCGATTCGCTACGCCGAGGACGGCAAAGTCTATCGCAAAGAACAGCGCGGCGAACTCTCCGGGCTCTCGCGGGTATGGGCGTTTACGATCGACGACGGCCACCTCTTTGTCCGCCCCGACCAGATCGAAAGCGAAGTCGAGGCGATCATGGACTCGATCGACGAGGTGCTACAGACGTTCGATCTCGAGTACGAAGTTGCGCTTGCGACCCGACCCGAGAAATCCGTCGGCAGCGATGAGATCTGGGAGAAAGCCGAAGCCCAACTCGAGGCCGTCCTCGAGAGCCGCGAGATGGAGTATGAGTTAGAAGAAGGCGATGGGGCCTTTTACGGGCCGAAGATCGACTATGCCTTCGAGGATGCGATCGGGCGTCACTGGGATGGTCCGACCGTGCAACTCGATTTCAATATGCCAGAGCGGTTCGACCTCTCGTATGTCGGCGAGGACAACGAAGACCACCAGCCGGTGATGATCCACCGGGCGCTGTATGGCTCGTATGAGCGTTTCTTTATGATGTTAATCGAGCACTTCGAGGGCAACTTCCCGCTGTGGCTTGCGCCCGAGCAACTGCGCGTGTTGCCGATCTCCGACGGTAACCGCGCGTACGCCGAGGAGATTGCCGAGGCGTTCGAGGCGTTCCGCCTCGAGATCGACGACAGCGATCGCACGCTCGGCCGGAAGATCCGTGCAGCCCACGACGATCGGGTCCCCTACCAGATCATCGTCGGCGACGATGAGGAAGCAGACGGCACGATCTCGGTTCGGGATCGCTTCGAAGACCAGGAGTACGACGTCTCGATCGAGAAGTTCAAAGCCCATCTCGAGGTAGAACTCGACGAAAAGCGAACCAAACCTGATTTCCTCCAGTCCTAACGTTCGGGTGGGCTGTCGTTTCTCAAGCCTGAACTGATCGTCGAACCGGATCAAATTTATCCACCGGGTGAGTGTCCCTACCTGAATAGCATCTATGGTGTCATCTGATCCACAGGAAGTGAACTGTTGTCTCGAGTCGCGCTACCCTTATACAAGTACACTTCTTCATCATTAAGATGGGCTGTTTGACAGTTCTATTCGCCTCGGATCCGACGTACGACGAGGATCTCGTCGACGTTCTCGATTCGAAGCCCGAACTCGAGGTCGTCACGGCGCGAACGGGTGAGGAGACACTCGAGGCGATCGATGAGGGGGAGCTCGATGTGCTTCTCTACGGTCGAGATCTCCCCGACCTCTCCGCAGAGCGGTTGTTGAAGGCGACACGAAAACGACAGCCACTGTTGCCGGTAATCTACTGTGGTGAGTACACGGTGACCGACGATGTCGAATACGCGCCGACGGCGACGGTCCACATGCAGCGTCCGGACGCTGCCGTCCAGATCTACGAACGGATTATGGAACTGGTTTCGTTCCTCCAGTACGGTGAGTGCTCATTTAATAGTGGACACGATCAGGAGATGCTCAATCGAATCACGGACGGATTCTATGCGCTCGATGATGCGTGGCAGTTTACCTACGTCAACGAACGCGCAGCGAAGTTTCTGCAACGGCCCACAGGGGATCTCGTTGGGCAGAACATCTGGACGGTGTTTCCCGAAACGAAAGAGACGGTCGTCTACGAGCAGTTTCTGATGGCTCGAGAAACCGGTGAGACAGCGGCGTTCGAACTCTATTATGAACCGCTCGAGACGTGGTTTCAGGTGACTGCCTACCCTTCGGCAGATGGGCTGTCGGTTTACTTTCGTGACGTCACCGAGCAGATGCTCCAGACTCGAGCGATGGACGAAGCGGGGATGGGGATCGTCATCACGGACCCTCACCGTCCGGACAATCCGATAATTTATGCAAACGAGGGGTTCGAAGCGCTAACAGGATATGCAAGCGAGGAGGTCTACGGACGGAATCCTGGCTTTCTTCAGGGGTTGCGAACCGATCAGACGGAGGCAAACCGAATGCGATCTGCGATCCAGATGGAAAAACCGTGTTCGGTCGAACTCATCAATTATCGGAAAAATGGCACGCCGTTTTGGAACCGTGTTCAGATAACACCGCTTTTCGATTCGAACGGGTCGGTCACCCACTATATTGGCTTCCAACAGGACGTTACGGCCCGCGTCGAGGAAGAACGACGCGCAGCGGTTTTTTACCGTGTGTTACGACACAATCTCCGAAACAGTATGAACGTTATTCTCGGCCATCTCGAGATACTCGAGGCCGATGAAGATGACGAACGACTGAAACCGGTCATCGAACACGGCCAGTCGCTACTTCAGGTCGCCCATCAGGCACGACACATCGGCTCGATGCTCGAGCAGGTTCGGATGGAACCGACGGAGTCGGTGTCGCTCGAGGACCTCTGCAAAACGGCGACAGATTCGGTCTCAGGAAGACATGCTGAGGCGACGATTGCGAGTGATGTCGCTGCGGATATCTCAGTGATTGGCTCTGATGCCCTCGGTGTGGCCATCGAGGAACTGCTCGAAAATGCCGCCAAACACACTGACGACCCAGCACCCCAGATCTCGATGACGGCCACACGAACCAGGCGGCGAATTTCAAACGACGAGGTTCGTCCGGTAGTCGACCTCTCTATCGTCGACCCCTCGCCGCCGCTGTCAGAACAGGACCGACAGGTATTGCTGGGCGAAGAAGAAACGCCGTTGCAACACGGCAGTGGACTCGGACTCTGGCTCGTTCAGTGGGTCGTAACGATGGTCGGTGGCTCTATTACCGTCGCCGAACACCCTGGCGGCGGCAATCGGATCACGATTACGCTCCTCGAGACGTCTTAACTGTCAGCCGTCGGTGTCCGCTGATTGCTTTCTCTCGATAGCCAATGCGAGTTGAACTATGTTACTGACAGCCACGATATAGCTATGTCATTAACAACCACTCGATATGATTGAAAGTTTATTAAGGAAAACTAATATATACTATCCAAACGTTTCACCAAACGTGAACGAAGTGCTCGAACGAATAACGAAATGAGTCCACATATTATGTTCGTCCAACCAACGCCGCGTCAGATCGGTCGTCTCGCCTACAGCTACCCCGTCCGTCGGTTCGGAGGTAACCTCTCATGAGTGTCGACGCTTCCTACGGCCAACACGTCGACACCCACCCTCGGCGTTACGAGGAGGTGCTCAGAACGATCGAACGAAAAGAACAGCCACTCACCGCACACGAAATCGCCACCGAGACGAACCGATCGCTCGAGCAGGTTTGTGGCGTCCTGAGTGAACTCCGCGATCAGGGCCGAATCAGGCAGTTTCAGCGGCTAAATCGGCTCAGGTACACGGATAGTGCTGTCGAAGCAGGTCGATAACTCCGTATCAGTCGCCTTCGACGCCTGTCACCTCATAGCCGAGGTCACGAATTCCCTCGAGGATCGCCTCGTGGTCGGCACTTGCCTCGTAGTAGATGACGATGTCGAAGCTTCCCTCTCGAAGGAGTTGCTGGCACTCCCAGACGAACGCTTCGTCCTCGAGGGTGAGTCCCTGGTGTTGGTTCGAGGAAAAGTCGGGGCTGTCGTTGCCCGAGTAGACATAACAGTCGGTCGGGTCGTGCCCCGAGTGTTCGGCGATGAGGTCGCCGATGTCGATCGTCGCCTGCATCATCTGGACGTCCTCATCACCACCGTACTCGGTGTGGACAATTGCGCCGTTGAGTTGGATTTCACCGGGTTCGAGCAACGCTTTGGTCCGTTGATAGAGATCGTGATCGATGACGTCGGCCATTGATCGAGTTCGACGGCCTGGCCCCATAGCCGTCACGATTTCGCTGGCCTCGAGGCCGCTCTCGATTTTGGCGATTGTGGGCGTCGGAGACCAGTTTCAGTGACGGAGAGTCACACGCAAAACACATAGGCGTCGGTATCGTCGACACGATCAGATGAAGCGGTGGCTCCGAACGCGTGTCGATGGAATCTACGAACGGGTACTCGAGCGAGAGGTCTCGGGTGCGCCGACACACGTTGCCGTGATTCAGGATGGCAACCGACGGTACGCCCGTCGCAACGGAGAGTGTGCCCACGACGGCCACCGAGCGGGTGCGAAAACGGCCGAACGCGTCCTCGAGTGGTGTGAAGAGATCGGTGTCGAGGAACTGACGCTGTATGCCTTCTCGACTGAGAACTTCGAACGCCCGCGCGAGGAACGCGAGGCGCTGTTCGATTTACTCTGTGAGAAACTCCGGGAGTTCGCCGACGCCGACCGCGTCCACGACAACGAGGTCCAGATCCGCGCGATCGGCGACATCGATCGGCTCCCAGCCCGGGTTCGCGAGGCCGTTGCCTACGCTGACCGGCAAACTCGAGGATACGACCGGTTTACCCTCAATATCGCCCTGGCCTACGGCGGCCGCTCACAACTGCTCGAGGCCGCCCGTGGGGCCGCCCGCGACGTCGAAGACGGCGACCTCGAGCCAGCAGAAATCGACGTCGAGACGATCGAATCCCGGCTGTACGAACAACCGGTCAGGGATGTCGATCTGATTATTCGTACCGGTGGCGACGAGCGAACCTCGAACTTCTTGCCGTGGCATGCAAACGGCAACGAGGCAGCCGTCTTCTTCTGTACCCCCTACTGGCCGGAGTTCTCGAAGGCTGACTTCCTGCGGGGGATCCGAACCTACGAACATCGCGAGCAGTCCTGGCGTCGTACTCGCGCTCGGCGAGCGATGGCCTTGCTCGGTGCGTTAGGCGAGACGGATTTGCCTGAGGCGCGTTCGATCGTCGATCGGTTCCGCGATTCGCTGCCGACGGGCGAACGACCGCCGGAACCCGACACTCGAGAGGGCGACCTCGAGGGGACCGATCCGGCTGCCGACTGATACCGATGGTCGTCGTCGCCTTCTGGTGATTGCCCCACCGAAGGGCCGCGATCACCGGTGAATAGGAACAATCATCAGTATGGGACTGCCCATCGATTTGTCGCTCCCATCGCGCTTATCACGGCCAGGATATAGCCAATCTCACCGACCAAATCGGCGCGATCGATTGCAGTATTCTCTGACCGCTCGCAGAAAGTCCCGTTTGCGAAAATCCCGCCAGTTGACGTCGGTAAAGTAGAGTTCGGAGTAGACCGACTGCCAGATCATGAAATCTGAGAGCCGTTCGGCTCCGGTTTTGATCACCAGATCCGGCTCGGCTGGAAAGACCAGATGCTCCTCGACGTGTTCGTCGTCGATCTCGGTTGCCTCGAGGTCGCCGTCGTCGACGCGTTCGGCAAGCGTTTGGACGGCGCTTGTAAACTCGTGTTTGCCGCCCAGCCCGATCCCGATCCGGATCGGTGCATCCGCCTGTGTTCGATCCTCGGGGCCGCGAACTGCAATCTCTCGAGGGGCATCGATTGCCTCGAGTTCGCGACGGAGTGGCGGGACCGCGCCGGTATCGAGGACACTCACGTAGACCGTCACCTGGGTTGCGTACTCGAACGCCCACTCGAAGACGTTCGTCAGCGTTTCGTAGGCACCTCGCTCTAACAGATCACGTTCGGTGATGACGAGCGCGACGTGTTCCGGCGGCTCGCCCCCGTGATGGCGGATCCGATAGTCGAGATACCGTTCGTACAGTCCCACGCTAACTGGTTCCAGCGCCGACAGTATACAGGTTACGAGTTTCCACAGCGAGTGATCCGATAGTCGAGAACGCCGGCTGAACCTCCGGGAAACGCCGCCGGCCGCGGTTCGGGAACCTTCAAGTAAGCGCCACAGAAAGAGACCGATATCGTGACACCAGCCGTCCGGCGAGCCGCCGTCTTTGCGGTGCTGTGTACGCTCTCGCTCGCCGTTCCGCTCTTTGGCCTGCCGGTGGGTGCAACACTCGCCGGCCTCGTCTTGCTCGGGGCGTTTGCCGTCACCGACGGCCCGCTGTTTGACCTGCTCGCGTACCCCGGTGACTACGAAGACCGGCGTCTCTACGGTCTGTTGACGTTTACGCTCGCTGCGGTCGCACTGGGGCTTTTGGCAACCACCTCGTCGATGTCGGTCGCCGTCTTCGTCGGCACCGTCTTGCTCGTCGGCTACGGCGAGTTCGCCGAACAGGCCACTCGTTCGCAAACCGACACTGATCTGTTCGCCGTCACCGCCTTCTGTTTGGTTGCAACGGTCGCGGCCGTTGCCGGACAGGTAATCTCACTTTCACTCGAGGGGGCACCACTCGAGTCTGTGCTGCCGAGCGTGCTCTTTTTAGCCGCAAGCGGTGCGTTGCTCGCCGCGTTGCTTCGGGATGTCCTTTTTGTGTACGACGACCCGGTCGTTATGCTCGCCGTTGGCTTACTGCTGTGGCTGTTGGCCGAACTCGAGCCAGCACTCGGGGCGACCGAAATTGTCGCCGCCCTCGCCGTGACCGTCGCGCTTGGGGCCGTCTCGTATGCCCTCGGGACGGCTTCGATTGCCGGCATGCTCACCGGCATACTGCTGGGGCTGGTGACGATTGTCCTCGGCGGCTACGGCTGGTTTGCCGTCCTCATCGCCTTCTTTGCGATCGGTGGCCTCTCGACGAAGTTCCGGTACGAACGTAAGAAAGAACTCGGGGTCGCAGAAGACAACGACGGCGCACGCGGGAGCGGCAACGTCCTGGGCAACGCCGCCGTCGCCCTCGCCGCCGTCCTCGGCTACGCCGCCAGCACTGCGACGTTACTCCCCGGCGACCTCGAGGCCTCGCTGTTTTTGTTCGCCTTCGCCGGCTCGATATCGACCGCGATGAGCGATACCCTCTCGAGTGAGATCGGCAGCATCTTCGACCGACCACGACTCATCACGACCCTCGAGCCGGTCGAACCGGGTACCGACGGCGGCGTTACCTGGCAAGGTGAACTCGCCGGCCTCCTCGGAGCAGCCATCGTCGCGGCGCTTGCGTACGCGGTCTTTCCGGAGGTCGATACTGTTGGCGCGGCGATCGTCGTCGCCGCCGGCTTCATCGGAATGACCGTCGACAGCCTCCTCGGGGCGACACTCGAGGGAACGGTGCTAGGAAATCAGGGAGTCAACTTCCTCGCGACGCTTTCTGGGGCGGTCGTCTGTGCACTGTTTGGCTTTTCGTTTGTTTTGCTCGGGTGAGCGTTCAGAGCTGGTCAGCTACCAACGACTGAAGTCGTTGGCTTGTCAGTGGGACTCCCGAGTTTCGCGCTCCCGGCCCGAAAGCCCCACGCCAGTCTCTTTCTAAGAACAGGCTTTCTCAGGGGCTTTCAGCACGGGAGTCGGAGGGACTCATTCATTGTCCCCTGACTCCGGGGCTGGCTGACGGACAGCCCGTCCCACCGACTACTTCTGGGTCTGTGGGACGTATTTCTCTGTTCACCCCGGGGTCAAGCCCCGGGGCAGTCGCCTTGACCGCCTGTACACCGTCGCGGGTCGGGTAGTTTAGGTCCGAGCCTCGTTTACATCATGCCGCCCATGCCACCGCCCATACCGCCCATGCCGCCGGGGGCACCGCCTGGGCCGCCGGGCATGTCATCGTCATCGTCGTCGTCGGCAACGGCGAGGTCGCCAGCGGCGATGACGTCGTCGATGCGAAGCAGCATGACGGCTGCTTCAGTGGCAGACTCGATCGCCTGGGTTTTGATGCGTAGTGGCTCGTAGACGCCTTCATCGGCCATGTCGATGGTGTCGCCGGTGTAGGCATCGAGGCCGGAAGCGGTGTTACCGCTGTCGTGTTCGGCACGCAGTTCGACCAGCGAGTCGATGGGGTCGAGGCCGGCGTTTTCGGCCAGCGTCCGGGGGATGACCTCGAGAGCGTCTGCGAAGGCTTCGACGGCGAGTTGTTCGCGGCCGCCGACGGAGTCGGCGTAATCACGCAGTGCGAGGCTGAGTTCGACTTCGGGAGCACCGCCGCCGGCGAGGACTTTGCCGTCCTCGATGGTCGTACGGACAACACCAAGCGAGTCCTCGATGGCGCGGTCGACTTCGTCGATGACGTGTTCGGTGCCACCACGGAGGATGAGGGTGACAGCTTTGGCGTCGTCGACGTCCTCGACGAAGATGCGCTGGTCGCCGGCGATCTCTTTCTGGGCGACGCTACCGGCAAAGCCAAGGTGGTCTTCGGTGAGGTCCTCGACCGAAGAGACGGGTTTGGCACCGGTCGAACGGGCCAGTTGGGTCTGGTCGCTGGATTTGACCCGGCGAACGGCGATGATGCCTTCCTGGGCGAGGTAATGCTGGGCCATGTCGTCGATACCGCCATCGACGAAGACGACGTCAGCGCCAGCGTCGGCGATGGTTTCAGCCATCTCGCGCAGTTGGGCTTCCTCCTGATCTAGGAACTGCTGGAGCTGATCTGGATCGGTGACGTTGACCTCGGCATCGATCTCGGTCTCTTTGATCTCTAGGTCGCCGTCGATGATCGCAACCGAGGCGTCCTCGGCGAAGTAGGGCATGTTCTCGGAGACACGCTCTTTGTCGACGATGACTCCTTCGACGAGTTCGGACTCATCAATCGAGCCACCAACAACCTTTTCGACGGAGACGTTGTCCGTGTCGATCTCGTCCTCATCAGCGACCGTCTGGACGGCTTTGACGACGAGATCAGAAAGCAGGTTCTTGGCGTTCTCTGCACCCTTGCCGGTCATCGCCGTCGCAGCGATCTGTTCTAAGATCTCAGTGTCGTCTTCGTCGACATCGATCGCGATATCCTCGAGGACGGCGGTGGCTTCCGCGGCGGCCTGTCGATACCCCTGAGCGAGAGTCGTCGCGTGGATATCCTGCTCGAGAAGATCTTCGGCCTGGCTTAGAAGTTCACCGGAGACGACGACAGCACTGGTGGTTCCGTCGCCGACCTCGTCTTCTTGGGTTTCGGCGACTTCGACGATCATGTCGGCCGCAGGGTGGTCGATTTCCATCTCAGAGAGGAGGGTGACGCCGTCGTTCGTGACGATGACGTTGCCCGTCGAATCGACGAGCATCTTGTCCATCCCCTTCGGACCCAGTGTGGTCCGTACCGACTCGGCGACGGCCTTGCCGGCCTGGATGTTCATCGACTGGGCGTCTTTGCCGGAGGTTCGCTGGCTATCTTCGGAAAGAACGATAAGGGGCTGGTTACCCATCTGTTGTGCCATGGTCATCGGAATGATTGTTTGCTATTCTATATAAAACTTTTGGTCACACGCACACAGAGCCGTCAGTTCCGGCACGATGGTATGTCACAGCGACACAATCAGTTGGTTTATATAACCGCCGACTACCAGAGCGTCATCGGCGATCCAAGATGGCCTCGAGTCAGGACTGGCCACCCGGGAATCGGTGATACTGCAGTCCCTGGTGTTTCATCTCGTTGTGTCGGTCCTCGAGAAACGAGTAGACCGAACCGTGGGGAGCACCATCCAGAAGCATTTCGGCTGCGGTTCGGACGGCGTCGACCTGTTCTGGGCCGCCGATAATACCGAGTGTCGAGCCGTAGATGACGACGTCGGCTCCGGTCAACTCCTCCATCAGTTCGCGGGTCCGGCCACCTTCGCCGATGAGTCGACCCTTCTTGCGTTTCATATCGTTTGTATTGCGTGCGGCCGCGTCGATGTCGACGAGGTCGAACAGCATCATTTCGTCCTCGAGCAGTCGAAGCGCTGCCTCCGGTGGAAAGCCTCGACCGATCGCGCGGACGATATCGGGTCCTTTGAGCCCGCGAACTGGATCGCCGACGGTGTCGATCGCGACCGACCCGTTTTCGGAATCGATATCGAGACGAACCTCTGCGGCCGCCTCGATTTCGCGCATCGTTTCGCCACCTTCGCCGATGAGAACGCCGATGCGGTCCTGCGGAATCTTCACGTGTTGCATGTCCTTCCGTACTCGCTCGGCCAGTTTAAGCGCTTGGTCCTTGTCGACGCCTAGTGCTTTGACAAGCCTGGACTGATGGGTCGAACCAGTCAGCGGGTGTCGGTTCGACCCATCAGTCGACGCTTGGCGGAGTACTAGTGCTTTGGCAAGCCTGAACTGATAGGTCGAACCAGTCGGCGGGTGTCGGTTCGACACATCAGTCGACGCTTGGCGGAGTACTAGAGGTACTATCCGCAAACTACTCTAAAACCGACCGGAACCGCACGGACTCATCGAGCGTGTCGACGATCGCGACCGTCCGCTGGTCATCGGACGTCGCCGAAAAGTGTGCCCCAGGGTTGAGTACCGTTGTTCGGCCAACCTCGGTCAGATCGCGTTCGTGGTGGTGGCCATAACAGACGAAATCGAACGTCTCACCCCCGGCTATCGCCTCCACTTCAGCCTTCGTTTCGCCGTGTAACACTCCAAACGAGAGGCCATCGAACTCGAGGCTGGCGAACCGTCCATGAAGTTCGCTTTCGCCGCCGAGATCGTCGAAGGCACAAGCGAGGTTCAGCGGATCGCCGTCGTTGTTGCCCAGAACGCCGTGGAGTTCGAACCCCTCGAAATAGGGGATCATCAACGGCGCGACGAAGTCACCACAGTGGATGAGGACCTCGACACCCTCCTCACGAAAGCGTTCGATCGCCCGTTTGGTCGCCTCGACGTTGTCGTGGGTATCAGCGATAATTCCGATCTTCATACTAGCTGGCGCGTCTGCGAACACCAAATGCGTTCGGGACGCCGTCGAAAGACCCGCGTTCGAGGGGGCCACGACGAACGCTTTTGGCTGCGATAGCTACAAACCTCGAGAGCGGCATACAAAAGGTATGTACGTACTCGGTGTGCTCGATTGCGGGACGACACGGGAAACGCTCGAGGCGGTCGTCGACCGAACCGTCGACGCCCTCTCTAGGGAGGGGCGAGTCGGTGTCGTTCGGTACGATGCGACGATCGCCGATGGAACGCCCGTCGCAAGCGAGGCAGGGACACTCGGTGGTGACGTTACGTACGATCTCGGTGCCGATGGCGACTGGACGGCCTGCGGGACTGGGATGACCGTCGAGGAGGCCCTCGATCAGTTGACACCGACCTGTGAGTATGCAGTAGTCGTCGGCGTCCCGGAACTTCGTCACCCGACGATTCTGGTCGGGCCCGATGCTGACCGGGAGGCCGAATCGAACGACGTCGTTGCGACCGTCGATACACCAGCCGACCTCGACACCGAGACCATCCGCCAGACGCTCGAGACGACCGAACCCCACCAGACACTCGAGTCACTCATCGAGCGGGTCAAACGATCGCCAAACGCCGACCGGGCGGGTGCAATCGCGACGTTCACCGGACGAGTCCGAACGAAAGACACGGAAGACGACACACCGACGGAGTATCTCGAGTTCGAGAAGTACGAGGGGGTCGCCGACGAGCGGATGGCTGCCCTCGAAACGGATCTCGAGCGCCGTGAGGGGGTACTCGAGGTCGAACTGTACCACCGAACGGGTGTCGTAAAAAGCGGCGAGGACATCGTCTTCGTCGTCGTGTTGGCCGGCCACCGCGAGGAGGCGTTTCGGACCGTCGAAGACGGAATCAACCGTCTCAAAGACGAGGTGCCGCTTTTCAAAAAGGAGGTAACGATTGACGACGAGTTCTGGGTCCACGAGCGATCTGCGTAGTTCTATCCGATTTCCTGTCAAAACAATGGAGACAGAGCCGCTTTTTGTAAGGAGTTTTAATTACTTTCTCAGGTTAGAAATAATATATTAGTACCGTTTCTAAAAGGTCTCGAACGTTTTTGTGGCGTTTTAAAATCCGGATCGAACCCAGGTAAAACATTTACTACCTGCTATCTCTCTGAAGACAAACGAAAATCCGCTAAGCAACCGCTCTTTATAACAGGTTCTCCAAGGAAGGGATAGTTGTCGATGAGCACGACAGCCCAACCCTCCACAGAAAGCAAAGAACACCGCCTGAAACGCTACCTGCGCCAGCGTGCCGAAGACGGAGAGCTGTACTTCAAAGGCAAGTTCATCGCCGACGACGTCGGGATGTCCCCGAAAGAGATTGGCGCGTTGATGGTCAAACTCTCGGAGTCGGTTGAGGATCTAGAAATCGAGAAGTGGTCGTACACGAGCGCGACCACGTGGCGTGTTGCCCCGGCATAATTGTCCCACTACCGACGTCTCCCACTGTCCCCGCTGTATGTTTTGTACCTAATCGGCAGTCTGCTACCAGTGTCGATGGGTATCGAACCTCGAGTCACACACGAACTCGAGAAAGACGGAGGCTCCTGCCGGCGACGGTCGATTTATACAACCGGATGAAATACGACGGATGATGGACGATGGCGCTCCGTTCGGCGACGGTGTTCCCCCAGTCACCGACCCGGACGACGGGCCACGACTCGAGCGGATCGAATCCGTCTTTTCGGTGTACGAGATCCATCGCGAAGACGATACACTCGTCTACTACGGTGATCCGCTGGTCCAGCCCGAAGGAATTATTCGGACGTTGTGGCCACAGTTCCGTGAGGATGGGTTCGAACCGCGGATGGAACTGCGCCACGGCGAGTACGTCCTCATCGCCGAACCGAAATCGGTCGGTATCGACGGTGTGCCGTGGACGAATATCGTCCTGTTTCTTTTGACCGTCGTCTCGACGCTCGTGGCCGGTTCGATGTGGTACTATGTCGATCCGTTCACGAATCCGACAGAGATCTGGCGGGCGTGGCCGTTTACCGTCGCAATACTCGGGGTACTCGGTGTCCACGAGATGGGCCACTACGTGTTGAGTCGGTATCACGACGTCGACGCCTCGCTTCCGTATTTTATCCCGGTGCCGACCCTGATCGGAACGATGGGGGCGGTGATCAAAATGAACGGGCGGATCCCCGACCGGCGTGCGCTATTCGACATCGGTGTCGCCGGACCACTCGCCGGCCTCGCAGCGACGGTCGTCGTCACGATTGTTGGGCTTCACCTCCCACCTGTCACAGCACCCGAATCACTCGTCCAGAATCCGGATGCAGTCCAGATCAAGCTCGGCTATCCGCCGTTGCTCGAGGGGCTTGCAGCGGCGTTCGACCAGCCACTGTATCGTGAGGAGCCGGGCACGTCGATCAACCCAGTCGTCATCGGCGGCTGGGTTGGCCTCTTCGTGACCTTCCTCAACCTGATCCCGGTCGGCCAGCTCGATGGCGGACACATCCTTCGGGCGATGGTTGGGGAGTATCAGCCGACGATTGCCGCACTCGTTCCGGGTGCGCTGTTCGGTCTCGCGGCATACCTCTACTACGTGACCGACTATGGACTGAACTCGATTGCGATCTGGGGGCTCTGGGGGGTGATCGCTGGCGTGCTTGCGCTTGCGGGTCCGGCCCGGCCAATCGACGACGACTCGCTCGATTCAGGTCGGTTCGTCCTTGGCATCGTTACTTTCGTTCTCGGTGCGCTCTGTTTTACGCCCATACCCGTCGATGTCGTCACATAATCCTACGGCCATCTTTTTTCGTTCTTACCCGTGCGTGTAGCCCCGATTGGCGAGTGTCTTCCCGTTGAGAGTAATTCCATTCTCTGGGTCGACTACGGTCCCGATCTGTGTGAGCGCGACAGTACTCGATTCCCGTGTGGCCTCGAGATCGGGTTCGGGAATCGTCACGACGAGTTCGAAGTCCTCGCCGAAGGTTGTCGCAAGCGACAGCGTCCGGGCGTCGTCCGTGAGTTCGTCCAACGCGTCGTCGACTGGAATTCGGTCGGCGTCGATCGCAAAGCCACAGCCGCTTGCCTCCCCGAGTTGGTGAAGCGACCGCGCAAGCCCATCACTCGAGTCCATCATCGCCGTCGCGACGGGCGCGAGTGTCCGGCCGGCTCCGATCCGGGGTTCGAACCGAAACAGGGCGTTCGCCCGCTCTAGGAGATCCTCGGAGTCGTTCTCGCTTGCGCGTTCGAACAACTCGAGGGCGGCGGCGCTTCGGCCGAGCGTGCCGGTCACACAGACGGCGTCGCCGGGTTTGGCACCGTCACGGTAGATGGGGTTGTCGGTTCGACCGATGGCAGTAGTCGTGACGGTAAACTCCCGGTGTTCGTCGAGGTCGCCGCCGACGTACTCGGCGTCGACGAGCGAGCAAACCGCACGCGCGCCACGGACGAACGCGGCCAGTTCCTCACGATCGAACGCAGGGGCAGCGTAGGCTGCAACGGCGGCTCTCGCCTGTGCTCCCATCGCGGCGACATCAGAGAGTGAGGCTCCAACGGCTCGCCAGCCAGCCGTATACCGACTCGTCCCAGCCGGAAAATCCGTCCGCTCGTGTAGCATGTCCGTGGTCACCACGAGGTCATCGACGACTGCGGCGTCGTCGCCTGCAGCCTCGAGGTCTTCTGCCAGCATCGCCAACGCCGCCCGTTCGTCCATACCCGTCGTTTCGACTCGAGGGCGAAAAGGGACCCGGACGACCCGCGCGCCAGCGCCGATACGATGGCCTTAAATGCCGCGGCAGGGAACCTGACGCCAATGGCTACGATGTACGACGTTCCGGCGGAAGCCCTTATCGAAGCGGTCGCCGAGGAACTCGAACTCGAGGAACCCGAGTGGAGCCAGTTTGCGAAAGCTGGTGTCGACCGAGAACTGCCCCCCGAACAGGACGACTTCTGGTCGGTTCGTGCGGCAAGCTTGCTGCGCAAGGTCGCAGACACCGGCCCTGTCGGCGTCAAGCGACTGGCTACCGAGTACGGCGGCTCGAAATCGGGTTCGAACCGCTACCGCGTCGCGCCTGACCGCCGGGCCGACGGCTCGCGTAACGTGATCCGAACCATCCTCCAGCAACTCGAAGAGGAAGGGCTGGTCGAAACTGCCGAAGGGCAGGGTCGGCGCATCACTGCAGAGGGCCGTAGCTTACTCGATGAGACCGCTGGCGACGTTCTCGCCGACCTCGACCGTCCGGAACTCGAACGCTACGCATAAGTCCGATCTGTTTTCGGCCAGATTCACCATAGAGAGCCCGCTGTAATCGAAGCCGTCCGTAATCATTTTCCCCGGCGCGACGGAACTGGGGTGTATGAGCGGGACGCCAGACGAGGAGAAACTCGAGGAGCTGCGACGAAAAAAGATGGAACAGCTTCAAGAACAGGCCGAAAGCCAGCAGGGAGGCGGTGATCAGGAGGCTGCCCAGCAACAGGCCGAAGCACAGAAACAGGCGCTGTTGCGCCAGCATCTAACCGACGACGCTCGGAAACGACTCAACACGGTCAAGATGAGCAAACCACAGTTTGGCGAGCAAGTCGAACAGCAGGTACTTGCCTTAGCCCGGAGCGGCCGCATCCAGGGAAAAATCGACGATGGGAAGATGAAACAGTTGCTTCAGGAACTCAAACCGGATTCGAAGAGTTTCGATATCCGCCGACGGTGAGCGATATCCTCTCCCGTCTGCGGTCACCGAAATCGTGCGTGTTGCGGTGGACTTTCGACGACGGTAAATTCAGTGATTGAGTAGAAAAACTCCGATGGAACTGGGATTGCTCTACAGCGGTGGGAAGGATTCGACGCTGGCTGCGCTTTTGCTGGACGAGTTTTATGACGTTCAGCTGGTGACCGCACACTTCGGGGTGACCGACGACTGGAAACACGCTCGGGAGACGGCCAACCGAATCGGCTTTGCGTTCAACCGTCTCGACCTCGAGCGTGCGGTCGCCGAGGAGGCCATCGCTCGTATCCGCGAAGACGGGTTCCCACGAAACGGGATTCAGTACGTCCACCAACACGCCCTCGAAGCACTCGCGGCAGAAGGGTTCGACGCCATCGCCGACGGCACCCGCCGTGACGACCGCGTGCCGACGGTCTCGCGGGCACAGGCACAGAGTCTCGAGGATCGGTACGATGTCGATTACGTCGCGCCGCTTTCGGGCTTTGGTCGCACGGCGGTCGACCGCCTCGTCGAGGCGACCCTCGAGGTGACCGTCGGGCCGAGCGAGGAAATAAAACGTGCCGATTACGAGGCCGAACTGCGGACACTGATCGCCGCCGAGGATGGTCCCGAGGCTGTCGAGGCGTGGTTTCCGGCTCACGAACAGACGTACGTCACTGACGTGCAACAGCTCACCGCCAAACGAACAGAGTGAAGTCCGCCGTTGCCGAATCGACGGGCATGTACGACCGGATCAAGGGTTTTCGTGACTTCTATCCCGGCGAGATGGCCGCCCGGCGGGAGACGACCGATTCGATCGAAGACACCGCCCGTCGGTATGGCTTTCGCGAGATTGGAACGCCCGCCTTAGAGCGGGCTGAGCTGTGGACGGACAAAAGCGGTGACGACATCGTCGACGAACTGTACGCCTTCGAAGACCAGGGTGGCCGCCACGTCACCCTGACTCCGGAGTTGACGCCGACTGTCGCACGGATGGTCGTTGCCAAACAACAGGAACTTTCGAAGCCGATCAAGTGGTTCTCGACGCGACCCTTTTGGCGCTACGAACAGGTCCAGCAGGGCCGCCAGCGGGAGTTCTACCAGACGAACGTCGATATCTTCGGCTCGAGCGAACCCGAAGCCGACGCCGAAATATTGGCGTGGGCGGCAGACGCGCTGACCGACCTCGGCCTTACCGGCGAACACTTCGAGTTCCGCATCTCACATCGTGATATTCTGGGTGGACTCTTCGAGAGCTACGATGCCGACGTCGATGTCGAAGCAGGGATTCGCGCAGTCGATAAATCGGGGAAACTCTCGACTCCTGAGTACCACGACCTGCTGGCCGACGCCGGCCTCACCTACGATCAGGCTGTCGAGTTCGACGAACTCGTCTCCGCGGGCGATCTCGAGGACGTCGTTTCCTTCGCCGAGACCGACCGCGTGGCCGATGCTGTTGCCAACTTGCAGGCCGTCCTCGAGGCCGCCGAAGACTTCGGTGCACGCGAGTACTGTACGATCTCACTCGAGACAGCCCGTGGGCTCGATTACTACACCGGTGTCGTCTTCGAGTGTTTCGACTCCGCTGGGGAGGTCTCCCGGTCGATCTTCGGTGGCGGCCGGTACGATGACCTAATCGAGCAGTTTGGCGGCCAGCCGACACCTGCGGTCGGCGTTGCACCGGGCCACGCAACGCTCTCGCTTCTGTGCCAGCGCGCAGGCGTCTGGCCCGAGGAGACAGTGACGACCGACTACTACGTGCTTCAGGTCGGCGACACGCGACCGGAGGCAGCCCAACTCACCCGTACGCTCCGCAAACGCGGCCACGTCGTCGAGACGGACATTGCTGGGCGTTCGTTTGGCTCACAACTCACCTACGCAGACTCGATCAACGCCGAGACGGTCGTCATCGCCGGCGAACAGGACCTAGCGAACGACGAGGTGACTATCAAGGATATGGAAAGCGGCGAGCAGACCCAGGTGCCACTCGAGACGTTCCCCGGGGAGTACGAGCGGCCGACGTTCGACGATTTCGTCTGATCGGGCTACTCGACGGTCAAGGGGTGTCGTTGTCGACGTTTTTTAATCAGCGCTTGTGAACTCGTGTGCGTTCACCCGTCGCTGTTGCTGTTCGCTAACCCGATAGGGTCGGACGAACCGACCTCGGGACCCAAAACTAACTACCCCGTCGGTGTACGTCGCCGGATGACCGACCGTCGACCGAACGTCTTGCTCGCCATCACCGACCAGGAGCGATACGACTACACCAGACCCGACGGGCCACCTGTCGAGACCGACGCGATGGATCGTCTCTCGAGTGAGGGAATGCAGTTCACCCAGGCGTTTACGCCGATCAGTATCTGCTCTGCTGCCCGGGCGTCGTTATTGACGGGGCAGTTCCCCCACGGACATGGCATGTTGAACAACTGCCACGAGGCCGATGCGATCCAGGCGAACCTGCCGTCGGGGATTCCGACGTTTTCGGACGTACTCGATGCAAACGGCTATACCTGTACGTACACCGGCAAGTGGCACGTCGGGCGTGACCAGACGCCCGAGGACTTCGGCTTTGCTTACCTCGGCGGCAGCGACAGACACCACGACGACATCGACGAGGCGTTTCGTGAGTACCGACGGAACCGAGGCGTTCCCGTCGGTGAGGTCGACCTCGAGGATGAACTGTATACGGGCGCGGATCCCCGGGATGGCAACCAGGGGACGTTCGTCGCCGCAACGACGCCGGTCGACGTCGAAGAGACGCGGGCGGCCTTTCTCGCCGACCGAACCATCGAGGCCCTCGAGGCCCACGTCCACGGGAACTCGAGCGAGACAGGCCCGTTTTTTCACCGGGCGGACTTTTATGGCCCACACCATCCCTACGTCGTTCCCGAACCCTACGCCTCGATGTATGATCCTGCGAATATCGACCTCCCTGCAAGCTACGCCGAAACCTACGACGGCAAGCCACGCGTCCAGGAAAACTACCTCGCTTACCGTGGCGTCACCGATTTCGACTGGGAACTGTGGGCCGAGGCCATCGCCAAGTATCGGGGCTTTATCTCCCTAATCGACGACCAACTCGAGCGTGTCCTCGAGGCCCTCGAGGCGTTCGGTATCGACGAGGAGACGGTCGTCGTCCACACCTCTGACCACGGCGATTTCGTCGGCAGTCACCGCCAGTTCAACAAGGGTCCGTTGATGTACGACGATACCTATCGTATCCCCTTGCAGGTGCGCTGGCCCGGCGTCACCGAACCCGGAACGACCTGCGAGCGCCCCGTCCATCTCCACGATTTGGCCCCGACGGTTCTCGAGATTGCCGACCTCGAGGTGCCGGATACGTTCGACGCCCGGAGTCTCCTCTCCCTGCTCGAGGGGACTGACGTCGACGGGTGGCCCGACTCGGTTTTTGCGCAGTATCACGGCGACGAGTTTGGCCTCTACAGCCAGCGGATGGTCCGCACGCGCCAGCACAAGTACGTTTACAACGGCCCCGACATCGACGAACTGTACGACCTCGAGGCAGACCCCGCCGAACTTCAGAACCTGATCGACCACCCTGACTACGCCGACGTCCGCCGCGAGATGCGCAAGCGACTCACAGCGTGGATGGACGAAACTGACGATCCAAACCGAGGCTGGGTTCCCGAGGTGCTCGAGCGAGCCAACTGACTCAGCTAAAGCCACTATTCGAGCGAGCGGGCGAGTGCGTCGACGTCGTCTTCGAGAACGTCTGCGTACTCGAGTCGAAGTTCGCGGGCGTCGACCTTCGGGACGTACTGACGGCCACCGATCTGCATCGACAGCGGGTGGTAGTCGGCGACCGAAAACCCCATCCGGTCGAGATAGTGGGCGACTGCACCCGACTCGAGGCCGTCGTCTATCGCGGCCTCGGCGAGGTCACAGGCGGTCTCGAACTCCGGAAGAACCAGTTCGGTCTCGGAGACGGCTCCTGTGTGGTCGATGGCGCTTTCGGCCTCGATCCGGACGTTCCGGTGGTGAACTGAATCGAGAATCGACGTAAGTTCCCCAGCCAGTTGGAGCAGTTGACTCGGCAACGCGGTATCCGGTGAGCGCCATTCGACGGTTGGCATCTGGTCTCTGAGCCGTACCGGCGTCCAGACGACGTCATCGGGCGAGAAGTTCGCCTCGACCGTCGACTCGTCGATTCCGTCCTCGAGGGCAGCGGAGACGAACTCCTCATACCGGCGCTCGAGGCGGCGGTGCCATTCGCCGACACTTTCGACGTAGTGCCAGAGCTGGCCGTGTTTTGGATATGACCGGTAGGCCCGCTTTCGGTAACAGTAGGCTCGAGCGCTGTTTGCGACCCGCTCGCCGCCGAGATACGGTGAGGAGTTGACGAGCGCCAGGGCGGCATCGAGGCCGATCAGCGCGTTCAACTGGTCGGTGACATTTCGTTTCTCGAAGTGGATGTGCGTGCCGGCACAGTGTTTCGTATACTCGAAATCCGCGCCGATGACGGCCTCCTGAACGCGGGCGCGCTCGTCTGGCCAGCGCTCGATCGAGTCTGTGTTCACTGGCGTCCCAAGCGGCACCAGCCCCTTTCCGAGGTCGTCGGCTTTCGAGAGGACGGCCTCGAGACGGCCGACGAAGACGCGTCTGAGTTCGTCGATCGATGCACACGGCGGGGTCTTCAACTCGAACAGCGGCTCGACGAACTCCCGTTCGGTGTACATCTCGTCGGCGAGCGAACCCGGCGAGGTGAGACGACCGTCGGAATCGATCACCCAGTACTCAACTTCGAGACTCGTATGCATGTGTGGGCTGTCGCCGGCTGTGCAGTTTCCGACGAGGTTCCCCTTCGAGGTCGCCTGCAGAAGTCATAGTGCCTGCACTCGCCGACGGCCGAGTGTCATCTGTTTCACTCGAGGCAGTCGTCACCCACACGGGATTAGCTCCGCCCTACTCCAGTTGTATCTGACCGATTCCATCGAGTGGGACCAGCGAGTACTCGACGGTCTCGACGCCGTCGGCCGCACGGGCAGTGGTGACGAACGCCGAGATTTCCTCGAGCGTGCCCTCGAGGACGAACAGATCGAGACAGTACGAACCGACGTGGCTGTGATCGCTCGAGACGATGAGCCCTTCGTGGTCGTGACGCAGCGGCGTGACGTGGCTTGCATTGGTGTCTCCGTACTCGGAGAAGACGCTGATGATGCCGGCGAGTTCGCGACCGTCGAGTCGCTCGTCGTCGAACTCGCCGAGGAGGGCTCGAGCACCTTCTCGGACGACTTCGCTGCGACCAGTGTACTCGTACTCGTCGGCTACGGTGTCGAGTCGGTCGAGCAATTCAGCGGGCATCGAGACGCTGACGACTGGCATACTATGAATATAGCTGAATAAAATAATAGCACTTGTTATTCAACTCCCTCTGTGAACGTAATAACTAACATTGACAAGGATCAAGATCCTAGTTTAGGATACGATGGTAGACGACCGAATTCCCGTAACCGTGCTCAGTGGCCCGCTCGGGGCGGGCAAAACGACCGTCCTCAACCACGTGCTGACCGCAGACCACGGCCTCGATGTCGCCGTCGTCGTCAACGACATGGGTGAGGTAAACGTCGACGCCGAACACGTCGCCCAGCAGTCGGATCTGGGGGGCGATCAAGAGATCATCGAGATGTCAAACGGCTGTATCTGTTGTCGACTACGTGGTGACATGTTAGATGAGGTCGGTGCGCTGGCCGACCGCCGCGACTTCGATTACTTGCTGGTCGAATCCTCGGGTATCTCCGAACCGATTCCCGTCGCCCAGACGTTCGCGATGGGCTTTGAAGATGCCGAGTTCGACCCGACGGATACCTACGAACTCGATACGATGGTGACTGTGGTCAACGCCCACGCCGTCTGGGAGTCGTTTGACTCCGGGGCCGCACTGACCGACCAGCAACTCACGGGCGAAGCCGGCCGCGTTCCCGAGGAAGTCTTACTCGATCAGATCGAGTTCTGTGATGTCCTCTTACTCAACAAGTGTGACCTCGTCCCTGATGATGCCCTAGACGAGATCGAAACCGTCCTCGAGGCGCTACAACCCCGTGCAAAACTCGTTCGGACGGAGTTCGGTGAGATTGCTCCCGACGAGATTCTGGGCACCGGCCGTTTCGACTTCCAGGAAGCGAGCGATTCGGCAGGGTGGAAACACGAACTCAAACACGACCACCACCACGACCCACAGGAAGAACACGGTGTCACCTCCTTTGTCTACCAGCGCGACCGACCGTTCCACCCCAAACGGATCGCCGCCCTCCTCGCGGATCTGCCAGATGAAATCGTCCGCGCGAAAGGCTTCTTCTGGAGTGCCGGCCGCGAGGATGTCGCGATGGGCGTCGACAAAGCCGGTACCTCAGTTCGGGCTGGCCCCTCGGGGCAGTGGCTCGCAACGCTTCCGGAAGCCGAACGCGAACGCTACTTCGCCGCCCGTCCCGGCCTGAAAGACGACTGGGACGAACAGTGGGGCGACCGGATGACCCGACTCGTCTTCATCGCTCGTGAGTTCGACGACGAGGGCCTGATCGAACGCCTAGATGAGTGTGTCCTCACCGACGTCGAGATGGGCGATGACTGGGAGACGTATGCCGATCCGTTCGAACCGGAAGAACGACGTGAACTCGCACTCGCCGATCAGTAAATGCAGACTCCGGTCACTGTCCTCTGTGGTGAACTCGGCGCGGGGAAGACGACACTCTTGTCGACCCTCCTCGAGTCGACCGACCGCGAGATTGCCGTGTTGGTCAACGACGTCGGCTCAGTCAACGTCGACGCCGACCTCGTCGAAGCCCGAACCGACTTAGAGACCGGCGAAGAAGTCCTCGCCCTAGAAAACGGCTGTATCTGCTGTAGTCTCGGCGGCGAACTTACCCGGGCTGTCGTCCAACTCCAGCGCGAACACGATTTCGACCAGCTTGTCATCGAAGCCTCCGGCGTCGGCGAACCCGAACCGATCGCCCGCCAGTTCGTCCGCGGACCCGCAGCGGCCCCCTACGATCTCGAGGCGGTCGTCACCGTCGTCGACGCCCGTCGGTTCTACGATCGCTTCGCCGACGCCGACCCCGAAACGGGCCCGACCCAGCAAGGCCCCGACGAGAGTGGGAGTCGACCCATCGCTGATCTCGTCCTAGAGCAAGTGGAGTTCTGTGACCTGCTCGTCGTAAACAAATGCGATCTCGTCTCCAACGACGAACGCGAGACGGCCCTCGCGATACTCGAGACGCTCCAGCCCCACGCCGAGGTCATCACCACCGAGTACGGGGCCGTCGATCCCGACGGTCTCTTTGGACACCAGCGGTTCGACCTCGAGGCAGCCACCGACGCCGCCGGCTGGAAACGCACACTCGAGGACGAGGAGGAGCACGATCATGACGGCCACAGTCACGACGACCACGACCACAGCGATCACGGCGATCACAGCCACGACCACAGCGAACACGACCACGACGACCACGTTCATCCACCCGAACGGTATGGCATCGTCGTCGACAGCTACCACCGCCGCCGGCCGTTTCATCCGGAACGCTTCGTTGCCTTTCTCGAGGACCCACCTGAGGGACTGATCCGCGCGAAGGGACTGTGCTGGGTCGCCGGTCGAAATCGGCAGGCGATTACCGCGAGTTTCGCCGGTGGTCAGACCACCCTCGAGGTGACCGGCCGCTGGATTGCCAGTTTCGACGCCGACCGCCAGGAACTCTATCGAAAAGGCCAGCCCGATATAGAGTGGGACGAGACGTGGGGCGACCGAGAGATTCGGCTCGCGCTGATCGGCCGACAGCTCGATATCGAGGCCCTCGAGAAGCGACTCGATGACTGTCTGCTCACTGACACGGAGATGGACGCCGACTGGGAGAGCTTCGAGAACCCCACGCCGACAGGCATGGGTGAGACGACGACAGTCTCTGGAAACGACTGAGAGCCCGGGTCGAACGCTGTTACTCGCCTTCTTTCTCGTCGTGAGTCGTAATATCCGCAGAGAGGCCCTGGGCCAGTTCGATTCCATCCGCGTTGTTCATCATCCAGGCAGTACGCTCGGTGACGGCTTCGATCGCCTTGCGCGCGGAGGGATAGCCGTTGCCCGACTTCTTGACGCCGCCGAAGGGCAACTGCACCTCAGCGCCGATACACGGCAGATTCGCATACGCCAACCCGAGATCCGCACGGTCTCGGAACCGGTTGAGTTGGCGGTAGTCCTCCGAGATGATCGCGCCTGCGAGTCCGTAGGGCGTGTCGTTGTGGATCTCGAGTGCCGCGTCGATGTCCTCGGCTGTCCCACGATGGACCGTCGCCAGCGTCTCACCAGTTGTCGGGTTCTCGCTTTTGAACGTCACAGAACCCGAGTCAGGACTGCGTCGACCATCAGATGTATACGCTTTGTCCGACAGTATTACCGCCGCTGGCCGAGATCAGCCGCCTTCTCGAGTTCGCTTCGCAACGTCGTCGAGTCGAACTCGTGGTCAGGCCGGAGTCGGACGAAATCCAGAAACCCCCGCGCCGAGAGCAATTCGTCGGGGGTATACACCGACGCAGCCGCCCCAACGGCCGCCTGCGCGCCGATTCGGGGCTCTAACACCGCAAGCGCACAGGCCAGATCATAGGCTGTCGTCTCCGGCACTCGATCCTCGTGGACACTCGTCGCATCGATGAAATACAACTCATCTTCACACAGCAGGATGTTTTCGGCGCGCAAATCGCCGTGGGCCAACCCGTGCCCGTGTAAGGTTTCGAGCATCTCGAACAACTCTAAGGCCAGCCCGGAGACAGTCGCATCCGACACAGACTCTAACGTCTCAAACGCCGGCAGATACTCGAGGACCAACACACCCAGTCCGTTGACCTCGAACGCTTCGATCGGTTTGGGGGCGTTCAGCCCAATCTCGCGCATTCGAACCGTCGCCTCGTACTCGTGTTCGACCATCTCGAGTGGCGTATCGAACCGATCGAAAAAGCCCCCGCTCCCCGAGGATACCGCCCCAACGTTCCGACCCGCCGTCAACAGCGCATGAACCAAGGCGTTCTGTCTCGAGACGATCTTTACGAAAAATTCCTCGTCGATCACACACGGCGTCGACAGCCAGTTATCCGCCTCGAGAAACTCCACACGGACGACTTCGCGGTCGTATCGCTCGGCCAGCGTCCGGACCACACGCTCGATGCGGTCCCACTCGATGCTCCCGCGAGCGAGCTGGCGGATGTCCATACATCGATAAGATGTGACACTGCGTTAAATGCATCCCGAACTGTCGTGAGTTACAGCCCAACCCACACCCGGAAGCTACCGCTTTACATACAGCGAAACAAGATAGTGCGTCTTTCACATAGGTATATCTCCCCATACCTCTACACGTACATACGGCTCAGCGTCGGGAACTGCCAGACGAGTCGCCTACGACGATACCACCCATGAGAGACCAACCAACACGCAGACACGTCCTGACGGCAACCGGCGCGGCCACGATAGCCGCCCTCGCTGGCTGTTCTAGCAGCGACGCCGAACCAGCCCCCGAAACAGACGACACGAACGATTCAAGCGAGCAAACTGCCGACTCCGAAACGCCTACAAACGAGTTGCTCGTCGGCTCGAAGCGATTTATCGAAAACGTCTTGCTTGCCGAGATGTCCGTCTCCGTCCTCGAAGACCGAACGGACCTCGAGTCGATCGGAACGGACGATATCGGCGAGCGAACCACCGTCGAGAGCTTTCTGTACACGAAATACGGCGGCCTGGACCACTACTGGGAGTACACCGGGACGCTCGAGCGATCGCACTATGCAAACGACTCACTCGACTCCCTCGAGGCTATCCGCGAGCGGGCCGCACGCGACGGGATCGCCGTCCTCGAACCCGGTGGCTTCGATAACACCTACGAACTGGTGACAACCGACGAGTTCGCCGCCAACAACGGCCTCGAGAGGGTATCCGATCTTGCAGGCCTCCTCGAAGAGACCGACGTCAAACTTAGCCTCGGCGATGAGTTTGCCTACCGCGACGACGGCTGGGTTGGCTTTATGGAAGCCTACGGCGTCGCCGACGATCGGGCAACCGAAATCAGAGAAGCCGCCCGCGTCGTCGAAGCCGGCGACACCTACACGCTGCTCGAAGACGGTGACGCCGAGGTCGTAATGGGGTTTTCGACCGACCCCGAACTCGCCGACGACCACCTCCTCACGCTTGAAGACGACGAGGCGTTTTTCCCCGAGTACCTCCCCGTCGCGGTAGTCGCCGAGTCGGCCCTCGAGCGAACACCCGAGATCGAATCGTCGCTCAACGACGTTGCCAGCCGACTCGAGTCAGTCGACACCATGCGCGACCTCATCGGCCGCGTCCACGACGGCGAGACCGCCGCAACCGTCGCTCGAGACTTTCTCGAGTGAACTGCGGCCGTCCACACGACACGATCCAGGCTTCCATCCGTCATAAAATATTTCCAGTATCCCGTCTCGAGGAACTGTCGGCTCGACCGTCGCCGTCAGCGGACGGTATCGATCGTTTCGTACAACGGCGGCAGATCCACCGGATCGCAGCCCTCACGGGCCGCGATACGTACGAGTGCCGTGGACATAGCTGGGTGCATCGTCCTCACTCGAGAGGGGAAGTAGTTTCACAGCAAACGCCGACTCACAGTCCGGACAGGTGATAGTACGGTCGGTCGCCGTTGCCTGTATATCGGTCCCACAGTCACAGTGGATCGTGATTCGTTGTGTCATGGGTGTGTCGTACGATTGCCCACCGCCACGGAGCAACCCAGCGACACTCCCAGTGGCTACACGAGCCCCTAGAGCGCGTCGGCACATCTTTATTTCACCGACGTATAGCATGAGTCGCCGCCGCGTTGCGGTGGCTGTCGCAAGCCGGAGT
>LFCJ01000393.1_pt1 | contig 26711 bp, 19 predicted proteins | sample 643141 | NCBI WGS metagenome assembly LFCJ01 (sample SAMN03766243, study PRJNA286221) | soda lake metagenome | biome: soda lake; feature: Kulunda steppe; material: water; isolation source: sample B1-Br-g2 brine of Lake Bitter-1 | place: Russia: Kulunda steppe | collected 2010-07
CTCAGTAACTAGAACTCGTTCACCCGCAACAAAATCGACCTCCGTAGCGGTAGGAAACCAAGTTGCCAACGCATCACAGTGATACTCACAGGTTGGATCGACCTCATTTCGAACCACATACAGTTCCAAGGAATCCATAGTAGTGGCGGTCATGTGTGTCGATCTTCTTACCAAATAAGCCTTATAGTTCGGGTATACTCAATAATTACCGTTGTTAGTTATGGCGTTAATATGGATCAAATACTCTTGTAAATAACCTAAACTGGGATCAAAAGGAAACCATTCGAACTGTTCTCTAACTCACCAGTCCTATATGTCACAAAATATTTATGCTAAGGATTTATTACAATATACTGTACATTTCCCAGTTACTTTAATCTGAAGGGTTATTCCACAACCAGTGTGTGATAATTACGAAATTAAAGATATTAATACTAATTGAATACAAGTAGTGGATGAAAAGGTGGCACTCAAAGACTGTTTTGGGACGGGAACAATAGAAAATCCATACGTAATCGAAAATGTGGCAACACTGGACAAGATTCGCGCTGACCTATCCGCTCATTACGAACTCGAAACAGATATTGACGCCAACAAAAGCCGAACATGGAATGTCGGTGATGGATTTACACCGATTGGAGACGAAGAAGCGCCATTTACCGGAAGCACCGACGGCCGTGGCCACAAGATCACTGGCTTGTATATTGGCCGCTCGAACGAGGACTTAGTCGGTCTCTTTGGCGTCAATGCAGGTTCGATTGAACGAATTGATCTGTATGATATCGAAATTACCGGTAACACGACCGTCGGCGGGATTGCCAGTGAACATATCAGAATCGTTCGTGGTTGTTCGATTGACGGAACAGTGACATCCTCCCCGGCGTAAACGCCGGGGCTTCCCGTACCGCAGGGTGGGATATTTGCCGGTCTACGATACAATCTGTTCTCTCTTGGTGAACATCCCGCTCTCGCGGTCGAACAGGTGTACCGATGGCTGTGCCACACAGCCGTTACTCCTATCCTCGCCGTGAGGACTCGGAGTTATCTTCTGACGCATATTCTCCGCCCCATTACAATCCGCGTTCCCGACCAACTCGCACGACGAGCAAACGTACAGGCCGCGTTCGACACGATTCGACTTCGTGCCGTCACCACACCGTGAACAGGTCTTTGAGGTGTTCCATTCGTTCTCCTTCAGCACCTCAACGCCACGTATCTCGCCCTTGTATTCGAGGTACTGGTAGATGCGGTCGAACGCCCACGTGTGCAGTTTCTTGTTGCCGGTCTTGCCCCAATCGGACTCGCGCACGTCTTCAGGCCAACTCACCGCAAGCGTTCCAACACCACGTTCGACACACTCCGTGATGATGGCGTCTGAGAGGACGTGGTAGAAGTGCGTCTCACGCTCTGCGAGCTTTTGACGCGACCTCATCGACTTTTCCGATGGGCCGTTCTCACCCTCGGTGTCGTACTCTGCTCGGGTGAAGTAGTGCTTGTCTTCTTTGAGCGAGTTACCGGGATACAGGACGTATTCGTCAGGGAAGGCAACAGTGGCGATGTTCTTGATACCGAGGTCGATACCTGCCACTTGGACGCCTTCCGAGTCGAATGTTTCGAGTTCGACTTTGCAGACAAAGTGGAGTTCCCATTCGTCGCCATTCCAGACAGCGCGAACGTTTTGTACCTTGTTGACTTCTGTGAGGTCAACGTCGGGGCGTGTCTGGTATTCGCAGAGCAGGAAGTCCGACCAATACCCCTTGAGGTTTGAACCTTTGCTGAGTCGGACACGATTGTTTTCGGGGTCGTGTTTGAACCCGTCTGCTTTGAATGTGATTGTACTCTTGGGCCGTTTGTCGCCGTGTTTGCGGTAGCCGGGCGGATTCGCCTCATCAAACTTGTGTCGCAGGTCGAACCACGACTGGAAAGCGTCGGAAAGTTCTTCGATGACTTTCTGACTGGATTGTGCGTTCAGGTCTTTCCAGCATGACTGGTTCTTCATGTACGCTTTGAGCGTCCCTTCATTGGGAATTTCGCCAGTTTCATCCCAGATTCGGTCGGCTGTCCATCGTGCGACGTTCCAGATTTTCGAGGCGGAATCTCCGAGCGAGTCGAGGCCATCGCAGACCTGCCGGTGGTTCTGGATGGAACCAACGTAGGTGCGAGTGACCTGAATCGCTATACATAGCTTATGTAGAGATACTCACTTAATGATTCGGATTAGTGTTAAATATCCGGTCTGCTATCGAGCGTTGGGTTACGTAGTCGAGTGACGCGATTCACGCCCGTTGAGCAAACCGAAGGTTTGCGATGCCCATCAGAACGCTTGCGTTCTGAGGACGTCCCCAGAACGTGAAACGTTCTGGTGTGCGAACGAGAGCTCCGCTCTCGGTAACGCCGTGAACGGCGGGATTCTCTCGCTGTAAGAAGATAGAAGGAAAGAACGCAGTCGGTGGCGTTGCAGATGAGAACCTAGATCAAATTGAGTCAGTCTCTGCAGCTGTAACAATAACCGGTGATGAGTAGGTCGGTTGAGTCACAAGTAAAAACAGGTGTAAGATTCTCGATAATTGGCTTGCCGGTGACCAGCGTGGGGAAAGTACGAACTCGACCGTTGATGGAACAATCTTCGGAACGGCGACAGTTGGGGGAATCGCTGGTTCTAACAGGGAATATATCTGTGAGTCTTCAGCGGCCGGATAGATCTCTGGTGAGATGGACATCGGTGGCATCGCCGGCGAAAACTCCGGTGAAATCGACACTGTGCAGAGTGATGCAACAGTTACGGGCGAGAAGTCAATCGGTGGTCTGGTCGGAAAGAATGGCTTGGGTGAGGTAATTAACTCACACGTTAGTGGTGAAGTGGTTGGCAAAAGGTCTGTCGGTGGGATAGCTGGAGAAAACGACAATAGCTCATCAATACAGCGTAGTACTCACGATGGATCCGTCACTGGAACACATTTTGTCGGCGGCGTAGTCGGTTGGAGCAGAGGAACGGTTCGGCAATGTCAATCGACAGGTTCAATCGAGGTAAAGAACGGAAGTATCGGAGGAATCATCGGTATGGCAAAGTCGGGTACGATCGCTGAATCTGCAGCTAGCTTCGACATTGACTGCTCGATCATCGCCGGTGACCTCGTTGGAGAACTCGAATCCAGATCAGAGTTACATGATTCGTTTGCGGAAGGAACTATTTCAGCACAGAGTATCACTGGCGGATGTGTTGGTGAGGCGGAGACGAACACCGAGATACAACGTGTCATTACCGGTCACGTTCACACAGCACGGGACGAAAGTTTCGGAAAACGACGTTTGATGCATTTCATGTCTAAGTTTGGATATGCCGGAGTCCGTGGGATGGCAGGCATTGTATAGTCCGCTAGTGGGTATCGATTTTACGAAAGACTACCAACGAGTGCCTCGAGTTCTCCCTTGAATAACGGCTCGATCTCGACTCGAGTGTCTGTTGCCGTATAGAAGGTCGATGCAGTCACGATATGATCGCTAAACCACTCCTCGAAAACGTGGTAGTAGACACTGAGTTGGATTTGGTACTCGGACTCTGCGTGACGGCTGCGATCCGTTTTGAAATCGACGATTTCGACAGCGTCGTCGGTCACGTGAACGAGGTCGATTATCCCAGATAGCGTGACTGGTTCACCATCGACCTCGAGTGGAAGATATGCTCGCTCCTCGACTATCAAGTCACCCGAGAACCCATCGAGCAACGCTTTCACGTTCCGTTCATCGTCATTGGTTGGTGTGACGTCCTTTCCGAGCGCATAGTCTTCGGCGAACTCGTGAACTCGGGAACCGAATTCCATTCCTCTGCCATCGGAGACGTCCTCGTAAACGGTGTCATCCATGAGCGTATGCGGCGAGTAGCCGTCGGGTCCCGTCGCGTCAGGAATATCGATGGTGAACGGTGTCTTCGTCTCCTCCTTGAGCACTGCTGGTGAAATGTTTGGGTCCAGTGTCTCGATTTCGACGGGTAACTCCTCGAGGAAGGTGTTTGGATCCTCACCACTGGTGAACAACAGGTGACCTTTGGCACGTGTCATCGCCACGTAAAGGAGTCGCCGTTCTTCGTCGTATTCTGTCGGTTGACACTGTCGGAGGACGTCAGCTCGCCAGTTGTCGTAGATGTGTGGGTCGCCATGGGCATCGTCGTAACACTTCCGTTGACGCAGCCCAGTTGCTTCAGAGTAGGTGATCATGCCGCTTGAGCCTCCCGATGGGGGGAATGCCCTGTTGTTCATGTTCCCGAGGATGACAATCGGATACTCGAGTCCTTTCACCGAATGGATCGTCTGCACGGTGACCGAATCGGTGCCAGCAGCGGCCTGGACCTCTTGGGTGTACCCGTTTTCGACACCGTCTTTGAGGAGTCGAATTATATCGCCCCGGGTCATCGTCGTCGAGCTGTGGAGTGACTGGATCGTCGTGAGCATCGCGTCGGCCGTTGGCCCATCATATCCGTAGCGATCGAATACGATTCGAGTGACGGCAGTGTGAGTTTCAAAAGCCTCGAGTTCGGCACGGAATCTACTCATCTGGTCGGGATAGCGCTCATGTTCGAGGAGATGGTCGATTTCATCGAGTGTGTAGCCGGCACGTTCTAAGATGACTGCCCACCCGCGCTCAGCTGCCGGTCCGCCCTCAAGAATTCGCAGCCAAGCGAGCAAGAGTTTCGCCTGGTCCGTTCGGAAGAGTTCGATCCCGCCTTCGTAGGCCATCGGGAACTCGTAGTCCTCAGCCGTTGAGAGCAACTCACGACCGAAATCACGGGTTCGGGTGAGGACGGCGATATCACCGTAGGTCGGTGGCCGTAATTCGCCATCGTCCTCGATTGCATACTCGTCGTTGCCGACGATTGTCTGGATCTTCGTAAGAATCGCTTCGTATTCCGCAGCGTGCTGGAACGCTTCGATACGCGACTGATCCTGGTCGGTGTTCGAGAACAGGGAGACGACCTGCTCGAGGATTGACTCTCGATCGATTACCTCTTGGCTGCGACCCGGTGTAACGAGTGCGTGCTCCGAAAAGTCGAGAATCGACTGTGTCGAGCGATAATTTTGCTTGAGTTCGATCCTCGTCACTGGTTCGAGTGGGAAGGAAACGCGGTCGGCGTCGTTGTTCAGTTCGCTCGCAAATCGCTCGAGTCTGGACTCGAATTCGGTGATGTTCTCGACGGCGGCATACTGGAACGAATAAATACTCTGTTTCCAGTCACCAACGACACAGAAATTGCTCGTCTTCGAGAGCAGCAAGTCGAGTTTGAACTGGATCTCACTCGAGTCTTGGAACTCGTCGATCATCACGTGTTCAAATTCCAGAGACGCACGGAGGTCGGTGTCCTCACAGCAGAGGACGAACGCGAACAGCTGGAGAAACGAGAAGTTCAGGTAGTTCCGCCCGAGTGCGAACTCGAGGTACTCGATGTACACATCGTGGACGAATTCGATGAGGTGGTCGCGGTTTTCTGTGAATACCCGTTGGGCAATCTCTTCAGGGACGGATTTCGAGCCGGACTCACCGCGCAGTTCGGTGCGACCGGGGGCCCCGGACAGGTGGCATTTGTTCTGCCCGTACCGGCCAAGACTCGACCGGAGTTTTGACTGTTTGCTGCCGCCGTTTCGTGGTTGGTTCACCATATCGAAGTTCGCTTTGAACGCATCGAACTCGCCTTCGAGGGCGTCTCTCGAGTCGCGATACCAACCGTCTGTCGTCGGAAAGATGCCTTTCGCAGCGAGCTTATTGATGAGCCCAAGCAGTTCGGTCGGATCCGAGAGCGCTCGGAGGAGGTCATGGTATTCGTCATGGTCGTCGCTGAAGCGAGCGATACATTCGCTGAAATACTCACGCTCGATCGCCTCGTTTTCGAGCACTTGTGTCGATCCGGTGATCGCATCGTCGATTCCGAGATATCTGGGAGCGTGAAACCCGTGCTGGTCGAGGATATCGTTACACAGACTGTGAAAGGTCTGGATAGGGGCGTCGTTCAGGGCCCGCATGTCGTAGTCACAGTTAGCGACAATTCGGTCTTTCATTTCCGTAGCCGCGTTACGGGTGAACGTAATCAGCAAGATATCATCGGGTTCGACATCGTCTTGAGCGACGATGTTCGCGTATCGGCGAGTGATAGTGAACGTCTTGCCGGTCCCGGCCCCAGCGTCGACGAGATACAGTCCGTCAGTACCCTCGATAAGCGCCCGCTGATTCTGGTTGGGTGTGGGTGTTGTATTGGACCACTCGTCGGCCGGCGACGTCATTGGCCTCCCTCCGTGTCCGCTCGGTCAGCTGCAGAATTCTCGGTAAGAACACGCTGGCGCTCAGCTTTGTCACAGTGTTCGTCTCGGGCCAGCAGGTCATCTCGAGCAGATTGTGAATCAGTAAGGAGCATCTCTCGGTTGTTGACATAGCGGTAGTTCGGTTCGCCGGCGCGGCCCTCAATTGGGAACCGGTCGTCGCCGCGTCGGTAGCGATTTAACTGCTCAAGTTGCTCGTCGACAAAGCGCTCGAATTTATCGAGATCTTCGACAAAGTAACCCGATTTGCGGTAGCCACAGAGGTGTCTGCACGCCTGCATGCAGCCCTTTCTGACGTATTTGTAGTCGCCAACGTCGTCGATAAGCGTCTCGAGTAGCGCCTCACCAAACGGAGAGTCAGCTATTTCGTCTGCGTCCTGCGTTCGAGGGATGGTGTGGGTGTCGAACACCGCCACATACGTCACGTAGTCGGTTTTTGAGAACGTCTTGTTGCAGTCGTTAGCGGCCTCTTCACAAAGTTCGTCGAAGAACGCCTGGGATTGGACGAACTCGCCGAACGCGGTCGGACGATACGTCACCGTCGTCAGGCAATCCTCGAGAGTCACGTCGCCAGCAACGACGTCGTCGAGCGTTTCAAGAAAGTGGAAGAACGTAAACTCGAGGGGTTGATCAGGGTGGTGCTGACGCCAGTAGGTGAGGTAACACCGGGCTTGGAAGTTTGGTTTGTCACTCGGCTCGTCGATCGAGGCGTGCTTCATTACTTGCGAGGCGGTGTTCCTGCTTCCGCTTTTGAAATCGACGAGCTGTGTCGGTGACTGGACGAGGTCAATCTTCCCTTTGAGGCGAGTTTTTTCGTCGTTAAACCACCGTTCTGTCGCCGGTGAGTCGACATCGCGATTGAAATATTCTGCAAAAAAATTCGTTCCCCACCCGCTCGAGGGAGTCAGAAACGCCGTCTCAACTGGAGTGTGTTCCTCGAGGTACTCACAGAGTGTTTCGAGGCCGATCCGATAGCGTGTTCGCTGCGTTTCGAGATTGATTTCGCGGTGAAATGGGTGAATTTCCTCGATCATGACGTCGACGACTTCCTCTAGACGCACATCGTCGACGAATCCGGGATAGTTGACGACGAACTCGGCGAAGTCGTGAAAGAGATTTCCTTCAACGAAGTAGTGCTTCTCGGGCGTCTCGACGAGCCGTCCGAAAAAATAATCCCGTGGCGAATTCGCGTACGTGTTCAGACTCGACTGACTGACCGTCTCGATGCGCTTGGGTTCAATGTCAGCGTTTATCGGCTCCCGGCTAAATCCGTCGCCGGCTGTTTGGTCTGTTCGGGTGTGATATTTCGATGCAAGATCACTGAAGCGTTCGAATTCTTCCGTGAGCAACTCGCTAAAGTACAGACACGGCGTGACAGGCGAGCCACCGGTGGTATCCTGGACGAGATAGTGTTGGGCAACACCGCTCTGGAGCAGCGACTGAAAGCTATCGATGTTGCGTTCGTACTCCTCATCGCGGTCAACCCACGGCCGGTTTGGTGAATCGTATGTCCACCCCTCATCGAGTCCCACATAGAACAGCACTGGCCGGTCGACAAACGAAGCCGATTTCGCGTCTGCCAGCAGGACTCCCTCGTTTTCACGATCGATCGGCACCTCATAGGTCTCGAGATAGAAGGCAAGTTGCTCTATTCTGTCGGTCGTGATCGGTTCCTCGAGCAGGCCGAGGATTCTGAGTTCCTCACGGAACACCTCGAGTGTTTGTCCCGCTCGATTTTCGTATGCCTCCAGTGTCTCTGTGAAGGTGAGCGTATTTACTCCCTGGTTACTGGAATCACAACCCTGGCTACTGAAATCACGAAGCCAATTGATCTCCGGGTCGTCGACGGTAGTAAGACGCTTTTTGTCGTGTTTGACTGATACCGTCGCACCGAGGCTGGAGAGCAGCGATTTTACGGATTGCACACGGGTATCGGAGCCGGCTGTCGTACACCGTAGCAGTTGGAGGAACGCGCGGTGATCACGGTTATCCATGAATCCGGGACCACCGTAATGTGGGATACCTGCCGTTTCAAGTGCGGACTCTATGAGGGTCGAATAGTCGCTATTCGCATCGAGGACAATCCCAACATCCGCTGCATTGTCCCGGGTGACGGTGTTAAGGATCGCATTCACGATCGCCGCTGGCGACTCGAAGATCCGAAACGGTGGGAGGTCGAACGACTCCTCGGTGAACCGGTCAATCGGTTTGTAGTCGGTGGGAAGGATCGATCGCTCGAGGTTCGTCAACTGCCGTTCACCGACAACTGCGACCGAACCGTCTGTATCAATGTCGATCTCATAGTCTTCTAAGAGCCGCGAGGACGTCTGCAATGAGCTGATACCGTCAACAACGGTTCGGGTCGCTTGCGTATCAAAGCCATTGTACTCAAGGATTGCGTCGGCGGTTCCGTGATACTCCCAGCATTGGAGAACGTTGCCGACGGTATGGGCGACTTCCTTCCAGCTGAGATCAGTTTCGCCAATTACGTTGATGAACGCGGTCCGGTCCTCTGCCGTCTCTCGGCGGCGCGTCGCGAGTCGTCGAGGTGTGATTGCGAACGGCCCGAAGTGTGGGCGCTTCAGTCGTCGGTTGAGGGCGTCAGCGAGCGGTGAGTCGGGGACGATCACGAGATCGTAGTCGGCGACTTCGTGATACAGTCGATCGATTGATTTCGACTGGTTGAGAGACACTATTCAAAACAAATTATATCAAAACAACATAAGTTTGTATGTTAACCGTATTATCATCCCCCCAATAGACCCCCCAAGTGGTATTCAGGTTGCGTGTTTCCTCGTGTCTCAAGCACGCCTTCACGTGGCCCTCAACCGTATCTCACTAGTGATCTATGGCGTGCTATAGGGTGCGTATCGCTCGGTTAGAGAGAGTGGGGCCTACAGACTGCGAAAATCAAAGAATGCTAGCTGTTCAACCAGCGAGGTAGCGGTAGTAGCCGCCGGTGAGACTGCGGGCCTCGATTCCTTCCTGCTGGAGGATACGACTCGCCATGTAAGAGCTTTTGCCGATCTTACAATAGGCCAACACCTCGCCGTCGACCTCGGTGTCCTCGAGCCACGATCGGAGCTCACCGAGTGGAACGTGTTCGTCGCCGGGAATCGACCCCTGGGACTCACGCATCTCGAGCGGTCGAGTGTCGATCACGGTTGCTTCCTCGCGCTTCTCGAGAAACGCTTCAAGATGGATGATATCGGCGACGCCCTCGATGACGTTCGCGCCGATCATCCCGAGCACATTGACCGGGTCTTTCGCCGCCGAGTATGGCGGCGCGTAGGCCAGATCCAGATCCCGGATGTCAAAGACCGTATCACCGTGAGCCATAGCAGTCGCTAGCACATCGATCCGTTTGTCGACGCCCGCCTCGCCAATCGCTTGGGCCCCAAGAATCGTCCCGTCATCGGGGTCAAACAGGAGTTTGAAGTGGATATCGCTTGCGCCAGGGTAGTACTTCGCGTGGTTCGGCTCACTGGTGTAGATCGCCTCATAGGCCCGCCCCTCGTCGTCGAGTGCTGCGGCGGTCCGGCCGACCGTCCCGATGTCGAGATCAAACACCTTGGCGATCGCTGTATCGAGTACTGGATCCAACTCATCGTCGTGGCCCGCGATATCGTTGGCCGCGACCCGTCCCTGCCGATTAGCCGGGCCGCCGAGGGGGATCCACGTGTGACCGTCACCGAACGTACTCGGTGTTGCCACCGCGTCACCGACGGCGTGTATCGACGGCACATCCGTTCGCATCCGGCTATCGACCGGGATTGCACCGTTGTCGAGTCGGTCTATGCCGGCAGCTACGGCCAGTTCGGTGCGGGGAGTGACACCAGTTGCTACAACGACCAGATCGAAGGTCCTGTCCTCGCCGAAGCTCATCGCCGCGGTGATCGTCCCGTCCTGGGCCGCAGTTAGGTCCTCGACGCCCGCGCCCAACTGGAGGTCGACGCCCCGTTCCTCGAGGTGAGCCTCGACGAGACTCGCCATCTCTTCGCCGAGGGTGTTGGGCATCACCTGCTCGAACAGTTCGGCGACGACAACCGTGTGGCCCGCCTCAGAGAGGTTCTCGGCGACCTCGAGGCCGATATAGCCGCCACCAATCACCAGCGCGCGCTCGGCGCCGTCGACTTGTCCACGAATGTCAACGGCGTCTTCGACTGTCCGGAGCGTGTGACAGCCATCGATGGCCTCGACGTCGAACATTGGTGGGATCAACGGCTCGGCCCCGGTCGCTAACACGAGTTCGTCGTATGAGAGTTCGTAGGCCTCACCTCCGTTCGTCTCAACGGTAGCGTCTTGTGTGTTTGGGGCAATATCGGTCACCATCTGCCCAGTCCGAATATCCAGATTGAACGCCGCGCTCAATTGGTCGACACCCATCACTGCAAGCTCGGATTCGCCGACCGTATCGCTCAGGTGGTATGGGAGCCCACAACTCGCATACGAAACGTTATCAGTCGACTCAATGACGACAATCTCGGCTGCCTCGTCCAGCCGCCGAAGTCGTGTGGCGGCGCTCATTCCGGCCGCGTTTCCGCCGACGATCAGGTACTGCTGGCCCATAGTAATACTGAGGGGCTGGTCAGTTAAGTATTGTATGGTTTTCCCAATTCTAAGAGTTACTTTCGGGGCTGATCAACGAACCGGTCGTCGGCTGCGGTTGTCTCCACGTCGGCCCGTACGTTGCTGATCCAGCCGTCGGTCGACTACCCGCTGGGACGCGCGATCGTCAACGAACTCTCGATAGAACTGCACGGCTCCAATGGCTACCTGATCCATGAGTTCATATCGACAGGAAATAAAGCCCGAGCAGATTCGAAACCGAAGCGGATACCTCGCCGCTTCGTATATTCCTCAAATAGTATACTTTGTGCTGATCTGGGTATTGAAAGTTGCTGCGTCCGTAAACGACGGGATTTCCTCCTAAAAGAAAGATAGAACTATACTTTGTGCGATTGTTGGTTATTTGTATGACAACCACAGTTGTGGTGAACGGAACTGTCGTCACTCAAAATTCAGAACGGGAAATTATTAATGATGGCGCAGTCGCAATCGTAAATGAGACGATCAGTGACGTCGGTTCCACGTCTGAGATTACAGCTGCTTACGATCCTGACAACAGTATTGATGCAAATAACGGTGTAATCATCCCTGGTCTGATCAACGCACATACTCACGTATCAGATATCCTCCTCAGAGGGGCTTTCAGTAAGGACCGTGGACTGTACGACTGGCTGTTTAATGTTAAACGCCCAGGTTCACTCGCAATGACACCTGATGAACATGCCGCTGCAGCCTCACTATACTGCGCCGAGGCTATTCAATCGGGAGTGACCACGTTTGTTGAAAACGATACTGAAGTGCTCTGGGACTCTTGGGATTCAATCGAGTCGAAGCTCGATGTTTACGAACAGTCAGGCATTCGAAATATCTATGCTGCAGGATTCGCTGACAAGGAACCAAGCGATTCGTTCGAGACAGTTATTCAAGATATCCAACGTCGAAACCCAAATACGGACTCAGTGGCACCCGATCAGCTAATCGTAGATACTGATACTGCGCTTGCGGAAGTCGAGTCACTAATTGAGACGTATCACGAAAGTGCAGATGGTCGCCAATCAATCTGGCCGTCGCCATGTATTCAAGTCTCCTCATCAACTCGAGGCTTACAGGAATCCTATCGTCTCGCAGAGAAGTACGGGGTAATGACGACAACTCATGTTGCCGAGTCAGAACTAGATGCTCGAGACGATGGGCTTTCCAGTATCGAATATCTCCGTAACATTGGTTATCTCGGTGACCGGTCCCTGCTTGGCCACTGCGTTCAAATTGACGACGCCGACGTTCGATTGCTCGCACGGACCGGAACAGCAGTTGCACACAACTATATGGCAAACATGCGTCTTGCGACTGGATATGCACCAGTCGTGTCGATGCTAGAAAACGGTGTGACTATTAGTCTGGGAACCGATAACGCCGATTTGAGCGATACGATTAATCCGCTCTCAGACGCTCGAGCAGTTGCAGCAGGACACAAAGGGTATCATAAAGAACCAGATGTACTGTCTGCTCAGACTGTTTTTGATATGGTAACAATTGATGCAGCCCGTGCTATTTCTCGTGATGATGAGCTAGGTTCAATAGAACCCGGGAAGCAAGCAGATATTGCGGTTGTTGATTTTGATCATCCTCACCTGACCCCCTGTCCAGACCCGGTATCTGGGCTTGTTTATCAACTTCAAGGATTTGAAATCGAGACCGTATTATGTCAGGGATCCACTGTTATGGAGAATAGAGAACTATCTTCGTTCACCAGTTCAGTTGATGAGATTATGACTAACGCCTCTGAAGCAGCCAGTGACCTCGTTGAGCGAGTAGGAATCGAATGACATCCTCCTCGACCTGAACGCCGAAGTTTTCTCTCACTGCCTATCGTGGGTCTACAGACACGGAAACATGATTCCCTGCATTGGGTACTCCGTTTTTTGTGCTGTCCGTCAGTTTCATGAAAATGCAAGGCCGATACCCCGAGGCAGTTGTCGGGGGAATTGTTGGCGTAAATCCAACTTACGCGACCCACGTCCAGCCTAAAGATTAGGGCCCTCTCACTCTTGAAAGCTAGTCGTTTTTTGAACCGCCTCGAGTCACTCGCCTCCATAGTCCATTAAATAATATACTTTCGATAGAGAAATGTATAAACGATTACTAATTTGCCAGCACTCGCTTCATTTCTGTGGCTTTTTAATTGTAAGGCTTTATGATATGTATGCCCAGGTGTCACACTACCCATTATATTAAATACATGGAACTCGACGCGGTAGCATGAAAGAACACGATATCACGTTCACAGTCAATGGACGCGAACACGAACTAACGGTAGAGTCACGGACACTTCTGATTCACGCTCTACGGGAAAACCTCGGCTATACAGGCCCAAATATCGGTTGTGAGAGTGATAGGTGTGGTGCCTGTACCATCACCGTCAATAATCGTGCAGTAAAGTCTTGTACAATGTTTGCCGTCCAAGCTGACGGCGCGAGTATCACCACTATTGAGGGTGTTGGCGAAGACGGTGAATACCACCCACTCCAGGAAACGTTGCACGAGGAGCATGGCTTACAGTGTGGTTACTGCACACCAGGGATGATAATGACAGCAGTTGATTTTCTTGAACACAATCCAGACCCCAACCGAGAGGAGATACGTGAAGCACTGAAAGGGAACCTCTGTCGGTGCACCGGCTATCAAAATATCGTGACCGCTATCGACTCGGCAGCGGACAAAATGCATGGAGTTGGCCAAATGGAGGGTGACGACTAATGAGTAGCAAAAAGGCTGCCACCAAAATCTTCGGAACAGAGGTTGAGCGGAAGGAAGACCCAAAACTACTCACAGGAGATACTGAGTACGTTGACGATATCCAGGAGGCAGAGATGGTTCATATAGCCATCTTGCGAAGTGAACACGGGCATGCGAGAATCAATAGCATCGACACGAGTGCTGCCGAGGACCGTCCGGGAGTTGTCGACGTGCTGACACTTGATGATTTCGAAGAGGCAGAACTTCCAACACCCGGGAGAATACCAGTCATTTGGCATTTCCCAGACTATGATATCCCAGAGGAGTTCTGGAAGCGAGTTTTAGTAAAAGATAAAGTCCGATATCAGGGTGAGTCGCTTGCAGTTGTCGTTGCTGAGGATCGATATAGCGCCTATAGCGCGAGAGAGTATATCGAAGTGGATTATGACCCGATAGAAAGTGTAACTGGTCCAAAAAAAGCCACACAAGCGGATGCACCAGTAGTGCATGAGAACGCCCCAAATAATATTGTTTTTGACTGGGAAGAAGGGGATGCGGAGGCCACCGACGAGGTCTTTGCTGATGCTGACCACAATTTTAGTTTGGAGATGCCAAGCCAACGAATCCTTCCAAGTCCAATAGAAACCAGAGGGGCTGTAGCAACGTATTCGCCATCAACTGATAAACTGACTCTTCGGATGACGAGTCAGAATCCACACTTGCATCGCAACCTTCTTTCTCGAGTCATAGACCATCCAGAAAACAAAATTCAGGTGGTCGCTCCTGATGTTGGCGGAGGCTTCGGAAGCAAAATATACCATTATGCTGATGAAGCTATTACTGCCTGGCTATCGATGTACCTCGAGCGCCCGGTAAAATGGATTGCGCCGCGTTCTGAGACGAGTTTGACGGATGCACACGGGCGGGGACTCGCACAGGACGGGGAGATTGCGGTTGACGACGACGGCACCGTTCGTGGGCTTCGAGTCGACGGACATGTAGACGTCGGTGCATATGTTTCGTGTCTCCTTCCGGCTCTACCGACCGATGAGTACTGGGGCGTCTTTTCAGGCCCTTATGATATAGAGAGTGCACACTGTCGGATCCGGGGAGTTCTGACAAACGCAACTCCAGTAGATGCCTATCGCGGGGCCAACCTCTCTGATGCGGCATACCTAGTTGAACGCTTGATTGACACCGCTGCTCGAGAGCTAGACATTGACCCTGTAGAACTGCGCCGCCAGAACTACGTTTCGAGTGATGAATTTCCCTTCGAAACGGTCACTGGGATGCTTTACGATAGCGGCGATTACGAAGGGGCATTAGACAGAGCCGTTGAGATGGCCGAGTATGAAGAGATGCGTGAAAGACAGGAAGCCTTGCGCGAGGAGGGTCGGTATTTGGGAATTGGGGTCTCTACATTCGTTGAAATGTCTGGCCTCGGTCCCTCTGAAATCTGTGGAATGCTCGGTGCAAAGAGCGGATACTGGGAAAACAGCACAGTCAGAGTCCACCCAGAAGGGACCGTGACTGTCTTCTGTGGGACCTCTGGACATGGGCAAGGTCACGAAACATCCTTTGCTCAGATTGTCGCTGACAAGCTTGGCGTTCCTTATGATGATATAGAAGTCATTGAGGGCGACACAGATCAGATTGCCCATGGACAGGGAACATATGCTTGTAGAAGTGGCCCTGTTGGTGGCGGTGCCGTTGCTCGTGGTGCAGACAAGGTCGTTGATAAGGCTGAAAAGATTGCAGCACACCAGTTTGAGGCGGATGTAGAAGACATCGAGTTTGAGAATGGCGAATTCTTCGTCTCAGGTGTTCCGTCTCGTTCGATAAGTTTCCAAGACGTCGCCGAAGTTGCCTATTTAGGACACAACCTTCCAGACGGAATGGAACCGGGCCTCGAAGAAACCTCATTTTACGATCCGGATAATCTAACATTCCCATTCGGCACTCATATTGCCATAGTAGAAGTTGATCCTGACTCGGGAGAAATTACATTTGACAAATATATTGGGGTTGACGATTGTGGTGAGCAGATCAACCCCAAGATTGTTGAGGGCCAGATTCAGGGTGGAACGATCCAAGGAATAAGCCAAGCCCTGTATGAAAGTGCGACGTATGATGAAAACGCCCGACTCGAGAATGGGAGGTTTGAAAATTACGGAATTCCAAGAGCAGCGCAAGTCCCTGATATGGAACTTGACAGTACTATCACTCCTTCGCCTCATAATCCGCTCGGTGTCAAAGGCGTTGGTGAAGCCGGCACTCTTGCGGGCCCACCTACCGTTGTCAACGCTGTCGTAGACGCCCTAGAGCCGTTCGGTATCAGTCACATCGACATGCCGCTTAGCGAAGAGCGGATTTGGCGAACGGTCCACAAGAACGGGGGTGACAACTGATGTACCCTGAACAGTTCGATTATGTACGTGCTGAGAGCGTCGATCAAGCACTCGATCTGATAGACGAATATGACGATGCGAAGCTGTTAGCAGGCGGACAAAGTTTGATTCCAGCAATGAAAACAGGCCCCGCCAGACCCGGGACTGTCATCGACATAAGCCGTATCGACACGCTGTCCGGTATTAATTACGACGACGACACAATCCACATCGGCGCCAATACGACATACGCCGACATAATCAGGAACGAAAGGCTACGAGACTCCTCTGAGGTGCTCGTAGAAACAGTAAGCCATATCGGTGATATCCAGGTGCGAAACAAAGGCACAATCGGTGGGAATCTGGCATACGCAGATCCTAACTCTGACCTTCCTGCTGCTAGTTTAGTCGCCGATAGTACGGTTGTTTCCAAGAGTCAGGACGGTGAGCGTCGCATCAACGTTGGTGACTTGTTCAAAGGGAGTCATAAAACCGATCTTGATACCAATGAACTTCTGCTGCGGGTAGAAATTCCTCGCCACGGTCCTGATACAGCTTCTGGGTATGTAAAAAAGGCAAATCCAGCCTCAGGGTATGCGCTTATTGGTGTAGCCGCGCAGTTGCACACAGATGGCGATATCATTGAGTCAGCCCGTGTGGCGGCCAATGGGGCGATGGACCACGGCGTTCGATTACCAGCTGTTGAGGAAACCCTTTCCGGAGCGGCGCTCAACGAGGACGTGTTGGCCGACGCCGCTAAACATGCTGGCGACAAATTGGATGCGTCGATGATGATGGATACTAAACAAGCCTCAAGCGAGTTCCGTATCCAGCTACTGAAAGTATACACCGAACGCGTGCTCAAAAAGGTGGGCAAACGTTCTGGACTACCAGTAAAGAACTGAGTTTGAGTATGGACGACATTCAGGCGATAGTAGAGTTACGAGAAAGCCTGCTGGAAGGGTGCCTGAGAGAGATCCGTGAACGGAACGCCCCCGGACATATCGGTGACTGGATGATCAGTATACCGGCGGGAAAGCATCAGACTCGATTCATAGCGCGGAGGGAAAATCATGACTGATGGGTCCGGGTTTAGCAATATATCCGAAGCGGAGTTGCGGAAGGCTTTTGAGACGACTGACTACGTTGCAGACGATGATATCGTTACGACGGTCCTACTGTCGTTGAAACTTGGACGTCCTCTGCTCGTGGAAGGTAATCCTGGCGCAGGTAAAACCGAACTCGGGAAAGCGCTTGCCGAAGGCTTCGACACCGAACTCGTCCGCTTGCAGTGTTATGAGGGTTTGGCTGCTGAGAGTACCCTGTATGAATGGAACTACACAAGACAACTGCTAGCGGTGCAGTCCGAGGAGGGGTCGGTTGCCGGCGAGGAGTCAGTATTCCGCGAGGAGTTCCTTCTAGAGCGGCCGCTGCTGCGGGCGCTCACGGCCGACGGGAAGCGCCCACCAGTTTTGCTCGTCGACGAGGTCGACCGGGCGGACACAGAATTCGAGGCGTTCTTGCTCGAGATTCTCTCTGATTTTCAGGTATCGATCCCCGAACTCGGGACGGTAACGGCTCGTCATCGGCCAGTGGTAATCCTCACCTCGAACCGGACGCGTGGATTGAGCGATGCGTTAAAACGCCGCTGTTTGTATCTTCATATCGAACCGCCAGCATTCGATACCGAGTACGAAATCGTCCGTCGAAAGGTTCCAGAGCTCGATGCGCCGGTCGCTGCGGAAGTCTGTGCTGTTGTCCAGCGGCTTCGCGACGAACCGTTCCTCAAACAACCGGGCATCGCCGAGACGCTCGATTGGGGTCGCGCAGTCGCGGCGTTACGAGCCGATGGAAGTGTCGAGGAAATCACTCCCGACGTGATTGAGTCGACTATCGGCTGCCTGCTCAAGGAAGCCGAAGACGTCGATCGGATCGATTCCGAGTTACTCGAGCGTCTCTACGAGGCCGCATCGGACGCTAACCACCACAACGTCGCTGTGAGCAACCAATGAAGGATGGGGTTAGATACCGATGAACGGGGATGGAGACCATCCAGATGCTGGCAAACGATCGGGAAATGATGATTTCGGTATACGGGCGGATGTGGAAAGTGGTTCCCCTCCTGACTTTCAGGCTGTCCGTCGACATGTCATTTCCGAGGTGATAGAATTCGAGACGCACCTTCGGAATGCAGGTGCGACGGTCTCGGCGACCAGTGGCCTCGATGCCACACGAGCCCTCAGTCTGGTTGGCTTATCCGATCGAGGTCGGGTCGCCAACGCTCTCCGTGCGACGTTGCTGACCGATCATCGAGACGCTGAACTATTCGACACCCACTTTCCCTCGTTTTGGCGTCGTCTCCGTGATGGAATCGAAGAAATCACAACCGTGTCTACTGAGATCACAACAGCAAGTACCGACGGGGAAACGCCGATGGATCACACCCCCTCGTTCGAAAACGGCCGAGACGAGACGGGTGAGTACTGGCGAGGAGAACCCGACGGGGAAGACCACGACCGCCGCGTTCACCTCCGACCCAGTTGGCAACAACTCGATGAAAAACATGAACCTGATTTCGAAGACGTGACGGCCCACCAGTACAGTCCAATCGGTGTAAGCGAGCACATAAAAGATACGCCGGTCACACTGGTAGGCGACGACTTGGCTGCAATCGACCGTTTTCTCACCTCTCTGGCGAGGGGTTCCGGCCGTCGCCGGCAACCGGGTAGCGGACAACTCATTGACACCCGCCGAGCGCTTCGAGCGAGTTTAGCTACTGGCGGAACGCCTCTGAAACTCCCGACACAAACGCCAGTCAAAGATCAGTTTCGCTGTTCTCTGCTGCTTGACGTTAGCAGGTCTGTTCTAGATACAGCCGATCATGGGTTATTACTCGGGTTCGCAGAGCGACTCCAAACGGCCGCATTGGCTAGTCACGTCTTTGCCTTTGACGACGGATTCATGGACGTGACAACACAGTTCGAACGTGCTGACGGCGATCCCGCGACAGCCCTTCGAGAGGCACAAATAACGTGGGGTGGCGGAACGAAGATTGGTAGGGCGCTTGAAATCCTCCGAGATCACCACCGCAATTGCGTCGACCACAGAACCACGGTCCTAATAATCAGCGACGGTTTAGACGTCGGGGACCCCAAGGCGCTCAATCGGGGGATAACCTGGCTCGCCAACCGGGCCGGGGGAATCGTCTGGCTCAATCCGCTCGCGAGTTTACCGGGGTACGAGCCACAGTCGCGAGGGATGAAAACATGTCTCCCATACGTCGACGCGCTGTTCGGATTTGCCACCCCGGACGATCTCGTCGAAGCAGCGCGACAACTCGAACACCGGGGACTCTCGGGCCCGGTTGGTTACGAGTACGCCCCTCGCTGGCGCTCGGAACGACCGACTGCGGAGGTGGACAGTCGATGAGTCGGCATCTCCTCGAAGCGGTTATCACCGACCTCCGAAACCGAGTCGAAAGTATCGCCGCGAAGATCGACCGCATCACGGTCGGTCAGGTGGCCGTAATAGGCGAATTCGCGAGCAAAAGTAATACGACAAACGAGCACAAATGACAGTCAATATGTGGAGCGTACCCGAGACCAAAGTCGTACAGGAAATCGAACGACGCCTCGATGACGGCGAAAATGCGGACGTACTCGCTACGGTCGTTGACGTCGAAGGTAACGCATACCGTCGCCCCGGAGCAAAAAGCCTTTCACGGAGCGATGGGAGCGGTATCGGGACTATCACCCCCGGCTGCCTCGAAGACGAGATCCATGACGCTTCGGCATCAGTCAGGGAGTCCGGCCGTCCCGAACTGGTCAAATACGACCTGATGGAGGACGAAGAGGACGGCTGGGGTCTCGGAGTTGGATGTAATGGAATTATCGACGTCCTTCTCGAACCGCTCTCTGTTACCTATCAGCCGGTCGTCGAAGCGTTCACCGGGGGTCGCAGTATTGCGGTCTGTACCGTCCTCGATAGCGACAATGACCACACGCTTTCCCCGGGTGATCGAGCGTACTACCATCCAGACGACGATCGACTTTCGACACCGTCAGGCGACACTGCATCTGCCTGGCCGGTCGACCAACTCGCTGGCCCGGCAAATGAGTTCGCCTCTCGAGGGAACGCAAGCACCCTCGAGGTCGAACACGACGGATTGACGCTCTCAATTTTCGTCGATGGGGTGGCACCGCCGGAGGAACTCGTTATCTTCGGGACGGGTCATGACGTCACACCGGTCACAGAGTTCGGAGCAAAAACCGGCTTCCGTGTGACCGTCGTCGGCTTCCGAGGGGCCGTCGACCTGGAGGACCGATTCCCCGACGCCGACCGAACGGTGACGACTTCGGCGGGCCGGCTAGCTGACGACATCAATCTTGGCCCGGGGACGCACGCGGTCGTGATGACACACAACTTTCTCGACGATCGACTAACCGTCGATGCATTGCTCGATGCGGGTGTTCCTTATATTGGACTGATGGGGCCCCACGACCGGTTCGAACGGATGCTCGAAGCTTTCGAATCTGAGGGACGGTCCATTGATCGCGAAGCCCTCGAGACGGTGTACACGCCCGTCGGCCTCGATCTCGGCGACGGCTCCCCGTACGGAATCGCACACAGCATCGTCGCCGAAGTCATCGCGGTCGCCAACGACCGGAAGCCACGTCACCTTCGGGAGCGCGATGGCCACATCCACGAACGAGTAGACCTCGATCCGGTCGGCTAGCACTTTACGCCCGTCTGCACCGTGATCCGAACTGATGAATACACCTTATAACTCATGAACGAAAGCGAACGACCGAACACCGACCCTCTCGACTGGGAAGCGGCAGTCGACTGCGTCCACAAACTCCGTGCTGACCAGCTACGGTGCCAAGGGACCGAGCAGGTCTCAATCGACCAGCTTGGCGGTCGGACACTCGCCAAACCCCTCAACGCGCCGAAGTCGATACCGCCACATAGCTACGCGACGATGGACGGGTTTGCCTTCACCGCAGCCGACGAGTACCCACTCCGGATTATCAACGATGTCTTTCCCGAAGACACACCGGGTCAACTGGGCGACGGTGAGGCCGTTCGTATCGCAACGGGCGCTCCACTACCCGAATCGGCGACCGCAGTACTGAAACGTGAAGACGCGACCGTAGAGGACGATTACTTGCGAGGACCAGATATCGCTTCCGGAACATACGTCTACGAACGTGGTAGCAACGTCGCTGAGGGGGACCTTTTGCTCTCGGCCGGTGACCGTTTGAGCCCGAAAGACGCCCTATTACTGGGTGACCTCGGGATCGAGGACGTGACCGTCTATCGTCCGTTCAACGTCGCGACCCTCGCGACCGGGACGGAACTCCACGAAGGCCGCCAACGCGATCTCGATTCACCCATGCTTGCCGGACTCGTCCGCAACTGGGGCCACGATGTGACCTACGAGGGGACGGTCCCCGATCAGTTCGGCCGCGTTAGAGACAAAATAGCTGACATCGCGAGCGAGTACGACGCCGTGATAACCACCGGAGGAACGAGCGTCGGGAAAAAAGACCACGTTGTTCGCGCACTTGAGGAACTTGGGGAGGTGGTCTTTCACCGCGTCGCGCTCCGGCCGGGAAAGCCGATCGCCGTCGCCCGTCTTGAAGACCACGACGCCATCGTCTTTGCCATTCCGGGAAAGCCCGTCGGTGCTCACACCGTCACAACCCTTGTCGCCCGGCCGTTTTTCACCGGGAACTCCTCACTCCCGACAAACACAGCGACCTTCGACGTCGATCTTGAACTCGGCACCACCGGATTTACGTATGCGATTCCGGTGACGCTCTCAGAGGAGCGAGCAATGCCTCTTGGCCACGTGAACTCCCCGCTGTCAGTGTACGACGGGACGTTTGATCCGAGTGTTCTCTCTTCGAGTACTCGTGCGACCCGCGCATCGGGGTTCGTCCTCACAGAACAAGGGCTATCCGCGGGCGATACTGTCTCGGTGATTCCGTACCGGGCTGTCGAACGATGACGATCGATGACGACGGTACCGGCCGGATGCACAGGAAGGATGGCCACCACGATAGGCGCGACTCGGCCGGTCTGCCCCTCGTCAGCCCGCCGGACGAACAGAATCGACAAGAACCAAAACGGGTGACCGGTGTGCTACTCGCTGCGGGCACGAGCAGCCGCTTTGGTTCCGAGAACAAACTCCTCACGGACCTCGAAGGAGAACCGATCGTCCGTCACGCAGTCCGTACATTGATCGAGGCTCGAGTCGACCCCGTTATCGTCGTCCTCGGCCACGAAGCCGACCGTCTTGAGATGACACTTGATGGACTCCCAGTCGAGTTTGTTCGTAACGACGCCTACAACGACGGCCAGGCCACGTCGGTTCGGACTGGCATCCAAGCGGTGCGTACGCAGGCGCCGGAAAACGACGGTGCACTCGTCGCCTTGGGGGATATGCCCTTCGTCACTCCAGAAACAATCGAATCGCTCGTCACCTCCTACGAAGCCGGCCTCGGCAATGCGCTTGCACCCGCCTTCGACGGAAAGCGCGGGAACCCTGTTCTCTTCGACCGGCGGTTTTTCGACCAGTTAACGGCTGTCGACGGGGATGTCGGCGGCAGGAAGATCCTTCTCGAGGGCGACCGCGGTGTTCTCGTTTCCGTGGATGACCAGGGTGTACACAGGGATATCGACACTACTGCTGACCTCTGGCAGTAGCTTGGAATCTGTGAACGTAATTTTCACCCTTTAGAATTGTACACCAATAACTCTGAAACTATAAGAGCCAAATTCAGAACCTTCCTAAGGCGAAAATTCACAGCGTTGGAGGCCGGTAGTGCAAACAGAGATTTTCTCTTGTTCGAAGAATCACATATCTGTTGTGCGGCTCCGTTGATTCCACGGTTGGTTGGAAAAATCTTCTATAATAAGATTGTAAACTGCAATCTTGTAGTCTTTTACAGATTTATTGGCAACACTTGTTTAGATCAGAGCTTTTTTATTTTTTTATCACAGACACCGTATTAGCGATGGAGAGTTATTATAGGGCAAACTCAGTGGGAGATGCATCTGATGTATTACAAAATAACAACAATGCAATGGTGATCGCTGGTGGACAGCAACTCATGCTGGATATCCGACACGGCAAGATAGAACCGGATATTTTGATTGATATTAGTGAAATAGAAGAGTTGACAACCATCAGGCAGACCAGTGATGAGATACAAATAGGGGCCTGTGTTACGTACAGTGATCTCAAAGAAAACTCACTCATTAGATCTGAGTTGCCGTATTTTGTCGATGCCGTCGAAGATATTGCCGGCCCGCAGGTCAGACACAATGGATCCGTTGGAGGTGCCCTCTGTGACGCCGACCCAGTGTACGATTCACCAGTGGTATTATTAACACTAGATGCGACATTGAATGCTGTTGCCAGCGGGCGATCGCGAACCATACCACTCTCAGAATTCTTTGCAGGATACTGTCGGACTGATCTCGAACCAGATGAGATACTGACGACTATCACTGTCCCAAAGGTAGGTGATCGAACGGCCGGTACGTACCGTTCAATGACTCCGCGTGAAGGAGACGCGACTATTATTGGAGTCGCAGTTAGGCTAACGTTTGATACAGAAGGCATCTGTACGGAAGTTCGGATTGCGCTTACGAACGCAGATGTTGTCCCAAAACGGGCGGTCAATACGGAATCAGTAATTGAGGGAACGTCAGTCACAGACGCTGTTATTGGTGAAGCTGTTGAGACACTCAAAACAGAACTTAATCTGGGTACAAGCCACCAGACCTCAAAGGCGTATCGAGAAACCGTGTTGGCCCGAATGACAGATCGGGCAGTTCGCGACGTCCGTCGCAAAATACTGGAGGAAAACAAATGACTGAAATACAGCTAAGCATAAACAGCGAGACTCAAACCGTTGATGTCGATCCGCATCGTTCGTTGCGAGATGTCCTCCGCCAAGAACTTGGATTGACAGGCACAAAGGAAAGTTGTGAGTCTGGCTACTGTGGCGCCTGTACTGTTCTTATTAATGGAGACGTGACGAAATCGTGTCTCTTCCCTGTCGGCAAAGCACAAGAAAAAGAAATCACGACTATCGAAGGCGTGGGAGCAGATGGTGCACTTTCCGCTGTGCAACAGTCATTCGTCGATTGTTTTGCCTCACAGTGTGGGTACTGTATTCCCGGGTTCGTGATGGCAACTGAGGCTTTTCTCGAGGATAATCCATCACCAACACCTGAAGAGGTTCGTGAAGGAATCAACGGGAATATCTGTCGGTGTACCGGCTACGTGAAAATCGTCGAGGCAGTCTGTGAAGCTGCTGAACGGCGGGAGGAAGAAGCATGAGTCAACAGAAACGGACAGACATAGCGAGTAAAGAGTATGTACAAGTCGGTGGACAGTCTGAATGGATCGGACGGTCAATCAAAAGGGTTGACGCTGTCGAGAAAGTCACAGGAGAAGCCGAATACACGATGGACATGTATCCTGAGGATATTCTTCACGCGAAACTCCTCACTAGTGACCATGCACACGCACGCATCATAGAGATTGATACATCAGAAGCAGAGCAATCAAACGGTGTCGTCGCCGTGATGACTGCAGAAGATGTCCCGGATACGCGTCTCGGTGAATCTATTCTCGACGAACCGATTCTCGCTAACAAAAAGGTACGGTATGCCGGTGAACCGATTGCGATTGTCGCAGCAGAAACCGAAAAAGAAGCCCAAAAAGCGCTCCAGCGTATCGAGGTGACATACGAGCAACTAGAGACTGCGGGTGACCTCAAAGCAGCATACGATTTTGACCCCCCAGGTGTCGTCCACGAGAACGTCAGGGAGTACGAGACGGGCGAAGATTGTTTTCATATCGACGGTCCCGCTAGCAAACGTCCAAACTTGCTGACGACAGTCGAAAGAGGAAGAGGTGATGTCAACGCACAGTTTGAGCGTGCAGATTTTGTTTTCGAAGACGAATACCATATTGAGCCACTCCAACATTGCACATTGGAGCCACACGTTGCTGTTGCGAAAACGGACGGGAGAGCAGCCACTATATGGACATCCCATCAGATTCCGCATGTGGTAAAACACGAACTGGGTCGTCTGTTTCCCAGCTTACAAGAAGATAGTATCGACATTAAAACTCCTTACTGCGGCGGTGCGTTCGGAAGTAGAGAAACCCCAGTCGTCGAACCACGGGCACTGTCGGTTGCACAACAAACCGACCGACCAGTTCGGTTGGCGCTTTCCCGACACCAACAGTTTACGACCTCACCGAGTCGCCCTGAATTTTACATTCATCTCAAAGATGGTGTCACGGAAGACGGTGATTTACTTGCCCGAGAGGCAACTATTAATCTCAACGTTGGTGCCTACGACGTTGAGGGATTCAATATTACTCACGTATTAGCATCGTCAACTATCGGGTCGTACGATGTCCCTGCTGTACACCGTCGCTGTAATGCAATCTATACGAACAAACCTCCGTTCGGAGCCTACCGTGGTTTCGGGCTTGCGGAAGTAAACTTTGCGACCGAGCGCCATATGACCCGTGTCGCCAACGAATTAGGAATCGACCCTGTCGAATACCGAGCGAAGAATCTCCTTGAAACTGGGGACGAAAACAATCTTGGATATATGCTCAACCCCGCCGAACATCAGAAGGTGCTGCAGGCACCACTTGATCGGTTGGAATCTGTCGACATTGCGGAACAGTACCCCAGTTACGATAGAGACGAGTGGGAGATTGGAATCGGCCACGCATACGGAAGCAAATCTGTCCCGGGTGGAGAAACCGAGGTACAGGTAGACCTGAAACCGTCGGGGGACATTACAGCACGTGTAGGGGCACCAGATGTTGGACAGGGTTCTAACACAGTCGTCACGCAAATGGTAGCCGAAGAATTCGGCACCGCAATTGGAAATGTGACGGTAATTGCGGGTGACACTGATGAAACAAGACGAGACATGCAAGGTCCATCAGGGAGTCGTTTTACGGCGTTTACCGGTAACGCATTGCGAATTGCAGCTGAGGAAATTAAGAACGACATTCGGTCACTCGCAGCGGATTACTGGGATACTGAGCATAGCCGCGACTCACTGGAATTAGCAGATGGAGTGATTACAGACAAAACGACAGGGAAATCGATATCTCTCAAAAAAATAGCTGCCAACGGGGCTGCTGGAAGTGAGTGTTTCGAGGAGGGGATATTTTCGGCTACTGCATCATATGATTACCACAGTGGACCCCTCTATTGGGTCCCAATCGCACAGGCAGTTATCCTTGCATGTAATACACTCACAGGGAAAGTTGATGTCCTTCGAATCGTCTCTGCAAGCGATGTTGGCATCGCAATAAACCCAAAAAATATTGAGCAACAGATTGAAGGCGGCGCAGGGCAGGGAATAGCTGGAGCGCTGTATGAAGAAATTGTGTACGACGATGGGAAAGTCGTAAACGGAAATTTCAAAAAGTACCGCGTGCCCAAACCCACAGAACTACCACACGAGTCCGAGACGATTATCTTCGAATCCTTCGATCCCGAAGGCCCGTATGGCGCAAAAAGCGTTGGCGAAATGGGCATCCTACCAACAGGCGCAGCGATTGCTGATGCCATTGCCGACGCAGTTGGTCTGGATTTTACTGTGCAACCAATAACTCCCGAAAGAGTTATACAAAAGATGGTGGCAGAATAAGATCCAG
>LFCJ01000395.1_pt1 | contig 26662 bp, 36 predicted proteins | sample 643141 | NCBI WGS metagenome assembly LFCJ01 (sample SAMN03766243, study PRJNA286221) | soda lake metagenome | biome: soda lake; feature: Kulunda steppe; material: water; isolation source: sample B1-Br-g2 brine of Lake Bitter-1 | place: Russia: Kulunda steppe | collected 2010-07
ATTACGACTTCCTAATTATAATTAGCACATCGTAATCAAGTCCATAATTATGTAGTGTGACCGCCTAACTAATTATCTTTTTCCTAATTATAATTACGAAAAGATAATTAAAAGTCTAATTAATTACAAGTGTGACCGCGGCCTTAGTTAGGGTTACTTGTCAGCGCCTATGAGGTTGCTCTTCTCATCTTTCTGAATCAGTGAGATGAATCATCTCAGATGACAAAAGATGTATCCAAGTACAAGATTGACACCAAAAAAATACTTTGTCAATTTTGGAACTAAATGATTTTCAATTTTTTGTTGAAAAGAAACAAAACGTATACTCTTTATATGAATTTAAAAATTTAATTGTCTCTTATTATACAACGATTTGTTTTAGGATTACGAATTTTTCCATCTTTACAATCATGATCAAGCCAGATTGGTGCAGCGTCAAGTTTGTGCTGTAATGAGACCAATTGGTTGGTTGAGTTGGTTAGCCAAGCAATTCAACTTTAGCGGCATTTTGACAACAGCTGTATTTGAGACCTTTGCCTGCGTAGCTTTTCTTTTTTTTCTTGAGGGACTGTGACATTCACGACGGACTTATGATACCTTGAGGTTCAGAGCAGTCTTATCAGATTTGCATCATGGAGTAGGCGCTCCTTGCCCTTGATGGGCAATAGGCACAGCAGTTCCATCCATCCACCCTGTCCAGAGCAAATCCTGTGAAGAGCATTATGATGCCTCAGCGCTGCTGCTTATCATTCTTGCTTTGCCTGTCTCCTCCTTGATCATCAAGCAGATTCACACATTCGTTTGCGGAATGGGGGTGCCCCCCTGATACCACCTCGCTATCTGCACCTTGACCTCCCTAAGCACGTCATGAGGAAGGTGAGCAGGTTTCGTTTGCGTGCACATACTCTCGCTGTGGAATCCTCCATCTGGCGCGGTGGAAATGGCCACTGTGACAATTGTTCCTGTGCTGCCATCAAAAATGAGGTGCATGTTGTTTATCACTGTCAAAACTGGTCTGTGCGCTCTCTCAGAAAGAAGTACCCGTTCCTATTTTCCCTTTCTGTCGTCTTTTCTGTGGAGGCCCTTTAAATTGCGAATGCCTTGCCTAGTCAGACTGTCTTTGGTTTCCTTTCTCAACAGCACAACAAACTCTGCCATTACATCTCGGACATTATGGACTTTTTTTGTCTTGCGAAGACCAGCAACAAACCAGTCAGCCTAACGACCAGGCTGGTGGTTAACCCTAACTTGTGACTTGTAACTCAGTGCAGCTGAGCAAGCCTGTCCGTCAGGTTGAAGCAGAAGGAAGGTAAGGGTACCAGTGACTTCTTAGTCTCATCGCGGGCAACCACTGGCAGTTGTCTGCTTGGTGTAAGCTGTCGCTTTCCACAGCCAGTCCACACACCACATCACGTCATGGTCTTGCTCCGTGTCTATTTGGTCTCAGACCTGCCAGGGCTGGCCGCGGCAGTCGCTAAGCGCTACATGTCCTTCCTTGACAACAAATCCATTCATGGTTTTTATGACGAGCTGGACACCAAAGGAGTAGTTTTGATGCATACCTCATGCAGCATGAGTGTTCATCTTGCTGTGTATCAGGCTTCAGAACATGACCTTGCTTCTTTAGCTCTTGCACTCAGCACATGGGCAGTCATCTCTGTATGTTGGCTTGGCGCAGGCCTACTAGGCTTTGTCAGGGCTGCCCTGGTCCAGCAGTTACAGCTGTGTCACTCTTACCGAAGATTGAATTCTGAGCACAGCGATCCAGTGGAGCTACAGCAACTGGCACACCTACAGCAACTTGCTGAAGTTTATCTGACATTACAGTGAAAATGTTGAAACAGTGAGTGAAATAACAGGATGGGTGGTATCAAAAGAGAAAAAGAAAAAGAATGAAAGGCTACACCAACGGGGGATAGGCTTGTATCCAATGCAAGCACCAGGCAGGTGGTGAAGGCCAGCATGGCTTAAGAGGGTTATTGGACAGATCTGCATGTGCCCTGTAATTATGATTATGCCCTGAAGTGGTGGACAGCTAGATTTGCCAAACATTGGATGCCTTGGCAATTCACAAGAACCTGGGGGCTCATGCTGACCTGTTCCTTCCTCAACAGAGGTTGTCATAAGGAAAGTAGCAGAAGCACTCAAGGACAGCATTCATAGACAAAAAGCAGTTACATACGCGGGAGACAAGAAAGAGCGATGCAAACCAATCACAAGGTACCTGGAAGGAAAGCCATATAGAACAAGAGTACACAAGCCTGCAACGCGAGGCTGCGCTCCACTTTTTACAATGCAAATGTCCGATCTTATTTACAGGTTTGAGCCTGGCCTCACTGGCACCTGGTGGGATACCACCTGTGCATATAGACAAAGCTGGCTGTCCACTGTACGAGTGCCAGGTGTATCAGCATACTTTCTTGCACCATGCTACACCCAGCAGGAGATGCGTGCTGGGTACTCAAAGACACAGCTGGCTGCCTAGATGGCCAAGCCGTGTTGCCGCAGTTTCTCAATGCTCTCACGCACAGAAACGCCTGGACCACTTGGCTTGTCCATGCTTTGACGCACTGAGGCACTGTGGCTGCTGGGGTGTGTGCTTGCTGCAGGGATGTCCATGGGCGGCTCTAGCCACATACTGGGATTGTCCTCGGGTGACACCTGCCATTGCACAGGTGCGGGCAAAACACCTGCTTGCATACGCAGGCAGGTGCAAGCAGGAGCGTCCTCGGGTGATATCTGCCATTGCACAGGCGCGGCAGCAACCCCTGCCGAAGGCAGATGGGAAGGTGAGTGCTGTCAACCTGTAGCTGATTGCAGATCTTCCGCATTGAGCTTCTCTCGCGCTCTGAGATGAGGGCACATGGACAAAAGAAAACACACACACACACGCACCCACATGTGCACACAAACATGCTCGCACACATACATACACACACTGCAACAAGCACATCCCCCAGGCCACTTGCCAACCCTGTTTGTGTCCCAATCTCTTAGTCTCACCCTCATCTCCAATTGATGGCCATTGGCTCTTTGTACCTGGCGGGGCCTGTACGCAGCAGCCATGCTCTGCATGACAGCGACATGGCGAGGGGCCAAGCTACAGCAATCCCCTAGCAGATTTGCGCAGCCCTGCACGCAGTAGGTCCGCATATCTTCAGCCACTCTGGATCCCAGCTCCTCCTCCTCCTCCTCCTCCTCCTCCATTTCTTCCTCCTACGACAGCAGCGAAGCAAAAAAGTAGTAGGCAGGCACCATCAGCGTCTTCGAAGGGCCTGCCTGCTTTCATGTGTGGGCTTGGCTGCCAAGGTATGCTCAAACTGAATTTGGACTCGTGTGAGAGGGCCCTGAACTAGCTAGTATGTGTGTTGGCCGCAAGAGCAAACAGCACCACAAAGCAAGCTGCTCCATGCAACATGTCCACGAACCGAGTGGTCAGGAGCGCCAGATCCCTGAGGAGGGCGCTTCCTAAGCAAGTGGTGTAGACAAGCAAGTGACGCAGGGCCTTCCGTGATAACGTGGTCTCAGTCAAGTGCGCTGAGCACACAGGGATTGCTGCTTAAGGCTGGCCAATCCCGCATGGCCCACAGTGCTTCCACACACATGCTCACCTCAGTGCCAGGCATGGCCGGGGTGGACGCGGAGGGGAAGCAGCACAAATAGCAGTCAGGGCAGGCGGTGGCCAGGTCCTTGACCAGAGGTAGCAGATCTGCGGAGGATGCTGTGGCACTGCGCAGCCCCACCGCAAAGGGGCTGATACGTCGGACGCTACTCAGGAAAGCATCCGGCAAGGGCGCCTGCAGGAGCACACGGAAGGCAGAGTTGCGTCACACGTTCCTGCACGCCATGTGTACATACGTTGTACATACCAGCGCCGAAGGAGCCCAAGCCCATCTGGTTGTGAAGCTGCACGGCCCATGGTACCCTAGCCGTGACCCCTTCAGTGCCCATGCTCCTGTGTATGCCGTCTGCGCAGCAAGGACCTACCAAGGAGCCTCCGGCAGCCGCCACAGTGCCACAGATGATGACCGGCAGCGGCGCTTCCATCTTGCTCACAAACTGCTCCAGGGCGCTCAGCGCAGCCTTGGCCTCTGTCGAGTCACATGCAAGCTCCAGCAGGAACAGGTCCACGCCACCGGAGTACAGTGCAGAGACCTGCAAAGCCAAGGGGGGCCGCGCGTGCCTGGGTCAAGGCAGCCGTCATGTTGTGCATAAGCTCTACCAGGAATTTGTCCACGCTGCCTGGAGGCAGAGCAGAGTCCTGCAAGTTCAAGGGCACGAGCCCTCTGGCGCCCTGGCAGCTGCTTTGCCATGAGCAGATTCCACCAAAAACAGGAGCAATTCCAAGAACGGTCAAGGTGCTTGTGCAGCAGGGTGGATCTCTGGGACCTACAGAGGCACAGAAGAGCTGGCATGCTGCTTGTGTGCATGCTTGATGCCGCACTTTGTCAAAGGCCCACATACATCAGACAGTTGGGAGCGTCCATGAAAGATAGGGCCAACACTATGGGCACAAGTACCCATAGGGCTGGATTTAGCCCTGCTTCAGCTTTGAGATTAAGCATGACAAGACAAAAGCGCCAGTGCCCCTGAGCTGCTCGCATGAAGTGAGCATGCTGCACAATTTGTGCAGCACATGGTATGCCCTGCACAGGCGCTGCCAGGGTCAGCCCCTTGCTCAGACCACCACGTCATTGGACAGCATGCAGACATACACACCTGCTTGAAGTATGCATCCACAAGCTCACTGTAAGTGAAGCTGCCCTCAGCAGCCCCAAGTGTTGGCATGGCAGAAGCCCTCTTTGGAGGACCTGGGTGCATCCACAGGGGAACGGGGAAGGTGAGGCACGCACTGCATAAAGCAGATTACTTGCTCATTGGCAAGCCTTACAGCAAAGCGGCTGCGTGCAAGGCAAGCAGCTGTAGGGTGAGCGTGCCTGGGTGACCCTTAAATCTAATTCAAAACCTGTCCTGGGACATTGAAGTTCAAGGCTGTAGACAGCTTGCGCGTCTGCTTGGTGCCGCTGAAAGCCAAATAGCAGGTGCCAGTGCATCACACAGATATCGGGGGCACTTGGGTTCATGGAAATGGCCCAGGAAGATGTACACTTGCAGGGAGCTATGCCTTTGCAGATGCGTTATGCACAGCATAGCTCACAACGAAGTCCGGCAAGGGTGACAGCAGCAACATAAGTGGAGGCACTTGGTGCCTTGTTGTTGAGCTTGCCCATCTTGGTAGCTGTCGGCCTCTACACTCTGCCGCTGGCAGCTGGTGGAAATATGCCACCACAGCACTCCCAGCAAGCCAATGCCACGTCTGTCACTTCAATTTGCTGCGTAATCTTGTGCATGAATGTCTCCGTGGCCATACACAAGACACAGGAGCTGCCACGCTAGCCCTGCACCAATTCGCCTGAATGCGGGGATGACTGCGGCTGCCACACAGTCGTGTCAGCTCTGAATGTCCTCGGTGTGGACATATGAATGTCCTCGGTGTGGACATATGAATGTCCTCGGTGTGGACATATGAATGTCCTCTGAATGTCCTCGGTGTGGACATATGTGCACTTTCATCCCCTCACCGATGGCGCCGGCGACCAGCTTGAAGCTGTCTGGGTTCTGCTCCATGTACGCATTCGCGCAGCGTTTGGCGAGGCGCGCCGCCTCAACATTAAGCAGTGCTATCTCCGCGTCGTCCTGTGGAGGTCGGTGCATTGTGAGGGGAGCTGACACGTGAGCGCGCAGATTTGTGTGAGAGCCTTTTACAAGCTGGACTACCTACCACCCATGGCCCAGCGTGCCTTCCATGGAGCAAGCATATATGCAACAAGCAGAGCTGTGGGCGGCGCAGCTCATGCTTCAGAGGCATTGCCCACGCCCATGAGGCCACACCAGACCTCTGCCGCACCTGCAGGCCAAACTCAATTTGGTTGACCCAGGTGCTGTTGTAAGTGTTGGTCGCCAGGATGTCCACACCGGCATCCAAGAAGGCACAGTATATTTGCTGCACAACAGATGGACAAGGGAGGGGAGTGCGAAATCAGGGGACCCTCCTCAAGCACCATCCCTCATCATATCCCAGTGATCCATTGGCCTCCTGTATGCTTGCCTGGCAATCCCGGTGCCTGCAACCTAGCTGCACCCATTGTCGAGCTAGGACTACAGCACACACAGTCATTAAGCAGCCAACACAAATGCAAGGGCCCGAGAGTCAACTCGGCACTGCGTGCTGCACGGCGTGCTCCTGACATGCCAGGGTCATAGCAACAACATTGCACAGTGTGCTCCTGACGTACCAGGGTCAAAGCGACAACATTGCACAGTGTGCTCCTGACGTGCCAGGGTCAAAGCAACAACATTGCATGGGGTGCATGCGCGCAGTGCCGAGTTGACTCTCAAGCCCTTTGCAGTCTTAATGGCTGCCCAACTTGCTGCTCAACTGCTGCGCCTGCTGTACGAGCAGGGTTGCAGTGGTTCATACAATCCCCAAACCGGAACTGCCTGTTCCGTGTGCTAGCACCGACCCCCAGGGGCCCATACTCCAAAACCCAAAGCTTCAGACTGATTGGTAAGCAGAGGGAGCGTGACCTGGATGGCTGTCTTCTTAACTCGACTCATCCACATCGCAGGGATTCTCTGATGCAGGCACACGTGTTCAGCCATTTCAACACTCGAGTCAACCAATTTGGAATCATGGTCGCCTGATTGTGACTCACTTCAACCACATCAGGGAAGGTGACAACAAGCACGTCATCATTGCCCATCAGCTCGTACGGGTGGTCGGGGTAGCGGTCTCCTCTATAGTCAGCCTCCTGGAGATGTTTGCATGCAAGTGTGCGCAACATGCAAATTACACCCAAGCGCACACAGCGTCCAGGTGCCATGGGCAGGCACATTAAAGTCTTGGGCTGTCAGCTGCCCTGTTGCGCAGCCCAGGGACTACAGCGGTTCATTCAAGAACCCATGGCATGGCGAGGACGGACGCAAAGGCAAACCAGGCAAGCCCAGGGTTGTGCGCACAAATACACACACAACACACACATACGCACAGACACATACGCGTGCACATACGCAAATACACACTCACACAACATGCGCGCACACATATGCACACACACACACACAAACACACACACACACGCCCGCAGCAGGGCAAGCTCCCTGTCCAGCAGGAGTAAGCTCATCAAGCCGCCTTCCAGAAAGACTACCCTTTAAACACTGCGACGAGTGATGCTTAGTGTTTGCGACGAGTGATGCTAAGTGTTAGGCGTGGACCGCCTTGACATGCTCAACCGCAGTGTTCTGACCCACTGCCAATGCCTACTCTTCACTGCCAACCCAAGCTACAGCTGAGTCTAGCCCCGCTGCCGGCGCGCACCTCCAGCTGGCACCTCCTGATCTCGCCAGAGATGCTGCCGCCCATCAGGGCGATCTGCTTCATGCACATGCGCTCCAAGATGTCCTGCAGGTGCAAGCAGGTGCAACGTCCACACACGCTCCAATCACTGTGCATACATGTGCTCCACTCGCCATGCACATGCTCCCCTTACCATGCATTAATTGTTATGCGTGCATGCTTCAAGGTGTTATGTGCAGGCGTGAGCGGCGCGGTAGCACGACTTTGGAGCCTTTGTGCGCTCAGCCCCAAGCTACAACTTTGGAGCCTTTGTGCACTCAGCCCCAAGCTGCAAATTTGGGGCCTTGGTGCACTTAGCCCCAAGCTGCAACTTAGGAGCCTTTGTGCGCTCAGCCCCAAGCTGCAACTTTGGAGCTTGGGCGCAACTTTGGAGCCTGTGGGCCCGAGGTACAAGCTTTAACCCTAGGCGCAACCTCAGAGCCTGTGGGCATTCAGACCCCAGTAGCAGCCAGGCACCGCCAGAAGCAGCAGCAGTAGCAGCACATGCAAGACGCCAGCAGCATCCGCCCATACTGAGCGCATCCTAGGGGAGGCTGGTCCGGCTGCAACCAGCGCTAATGGGCTCCGCATGGCTCTGCATGGCAGCAGCCCATGAAGGCTGAGCTTGATCTAAGGGATGGAGGGACTCAATCTAAGGGATAGAGTTCATTCAAAGAGGTTGTTTGAGTCGTCCCAGTTGGCTGCGGTTGGCTGGCGTGGCTGTGCCTGGTCCTCCTTGGGGTAACATGGGCAGAGGCAATGCCATATGCTACAAACAGGGCCTCCTTTTCTGCAGGAGCACGCACAAAGGTGCGCATGCACCCATTTTTGCCCCGCCCACGCCCGCGTTCACACCTGGACTTCCGACCGCTTGGCATGGCTGGCACGCAGGGCCGTCCGAAGTTGGATGCTGTTTGGCGGCTTGGTCAGGCTGGACCTCACTAAGGACTTGGACGACCGCACAGAGGACCGGGGCTTGAGGACAGGGCTCTCCGTTAAGCGTGGGGAGGGGGCAGCGGCTGTCTCAGGCGTGGCATCGGAAGGCTTGAGCATAATGTGGGCAGCGGCGGTAGGGGCGGGCAAGGCTGCGTGGGCATGCGCAGTCAGGGGCTTGCTTGCTTGCTCGTTTGTATGTGTGGGCATGCTCAAGTGCATGTTTTGTGTGTGCGAGTTTTGTGTATGTGCACTTGTGCGCGTGTGTTTTGTGCGTGCGCACGAGTGTGTATGTGTGCGCCTGTGCGCATGTGTGTGTATGCACCTGTGCGCAAATGTATTGCGTTTGTGTATGTTTGAATGTGTGTGCGGTTGTACGTATGTGCGTTGTGAGTTTGTGCGTGTGTGTGTTTATGCGTGTATGTGCGTTCATGTGTGTGTTCGTTGCGTGTGTTTGTGTTTGTGCGTGTGTGTATGCTTTTGTGCTTGTGTGTGGGTGTGGGTGGGTGGGTGCTGAAGCGCACATGCAAGCACACTGCGTGATAGGTAGACAGAAACAAGGACCTTTTCTTCGTAGTGCCAAGGCCCATGCTGTGACTTGCCAATACTGGTAAGCAACTGTTCCAAATCTGCCCTCTAAACATTCGCTTTTGCCCTATGTTTTTTGACCAAAATACGATACTTGTGATGTTTGTCGGCTTTCTGGCACACATGTATGGGCTGAAGTTTACTTCGATAAGTGACAGGCTCCAGCACACTCCCAAGGCGCACCTTCTCCGCCAGTAGCCCCCCATCTTCTCGTTTGAGGGCCACTGCCGATCAATTTTGCAGCAACCTGTGTGTTAGCATGAGGTTGGGTGGCGAGGAGCATCAGGGAATAGAGCACCAAAAGGCAGGATAGTGGCAGGGAATTGCAACATGAAACTATCAACGATGGCGTGTGCAATGTGGGAGAAGGTCTCGCTCTTTGCATGCTGCCCTTGCATAGTGCTCAAATCCTCGCAGTTCTGTGCTGCGTTAGGCACATTGCAAAAGGTAAGCAGGCGTTTTTATGGCTTCAAGATCAGAGCATGCTAACTCACTAGTGTCAGTGACACAATTGTTGTCAAGTGTGGAACGACCACTGAAAACAGCAACATGAGGATAGGGGGTGCCAGCACTCGGAACAGCAGACCTGTGTGTGGCATGCAAAAGGACCTTGATGTGAATTGCATCAGGTGAACTCATACACACCATTACCAAAGACAGCTGGGGTGTCTTACATCTTGTTTATATCTTACAAGTAGGCACACTGAAGGACAAGGAACAATGAATTAGCGCTTATCCTTTCTCAATCTGGCAGTATGGTATCTTACATGGGCTGAGGGAAATGTGGACATGTGCATCCATATGCAAGTGCATCACACAGTGCGTGAATGATTGGCGCAAATCAGCATGTTTGAACACGGGTGCCTGTTTAACCTTAACATTCTGAGTTTGGAGTTCTCAAAGGCCATCGCATTGCCCCTCCTCTGAGTGCACACTCAGATGTGCCCAAGTGCACAAGTTGAATGCATGCACACTTCAGAATTTGATGGGCAAGTGCGTGATACCCTATGGATGCATGGTAAGCATCAAACTCAAGGTCTGACTAATTGTCTGACCGACCTGCAAGCAGCCATTTCGCTGCTTCCGATGCCCTCATTGTAAGATAATCCGTATCATATGCTATCTGTACGTAATAAATGTTGACTCTGTCGACAAAAGACTCAAGACTTATGTGACGAAATGGAGAGAAAGTTCGCCGCTGACAAAGCCGGTGTCTAACAATTTAGCGGAGTCATATTATGCAGATAGCGTCTGCCAATTCGCGTGGGCAACCTGTCACAGAGGCGCCCTCGACCTCTGCTCCCTCAGGTACCGCTGCATCAATGAGGTGCTGTGCAGGTTATGTTTGTACACTCTGCAGCAGGGTCTCTCCTGATTTACACCTCCAGCAAACCGGGGTGTACATGGTGCCTCACACGCAGGGCCATGGACCATCAGCAGCCACCTGCTGAAGGGAGGGCACAGGGCCCTCAATGAAAATGCATTGACTCTATCTCAGAGGTAGCAACCTGGTTCAATTATGGAAAATCACCCCAAGAGCTCCCTTGCATTGCAACAACCTCCTGCGACACGCTCTGATGGCTCGATAATGGCTATCTAAATTAACTCTGCACTTATCAAGCCTTCAACTTGTGCTATCATCTGCTGTTGCAATCCCATAGCAATGTCTGGTTAAAGAAAGCATCATCAACTGTGCCACCTGCGCCATGTTGGGCAAGTAAAGTGGTTTCTGTGTTTGTTTTCGGAGTAGACCTCAAAACAGTCCGCGACTGCCCATTATTGAAGCTCATGTGTGATAACATATGGCAAAAAGAAGGGCTGGTTGTGCTACCAACCACAGGTGGCAGGCAGCGAGCAAGATAGTGCAAGCCTCCAGCAAGCTTCCCTTTCTCGTCTTCCCGCAACTTCTGATGACTGCTCCTGCGCGGGCAGCCTGGTTTGGAGGGCCAGGAGGAAGTGAAGGTGAGATGAAGTGTGCCTTGGCGTTCCCTGGTGCTACGCCTGTGCCATTCTTAGAATCAAACTCTACTTGAGCACTCAAATAGACCAGGTACAGGTGCAATGACGTGAAGTGCACGGTGTTTTGTGCTTCAAGCGCAACATTAACGAGTGTGCATTCTCCTCACACGGGGGCAAGTGGTGCCTCCACCAGGGAAGTGCAGCCATGCACGAGAGCTGAGTCCTGAAGCTACAGAGCCACGGTCTTGGAAAGGCAAAGGCACCTCATGTCCTGTGGCATTGGGAGCTCGCTGAGCAAGAGCCCGGGACCAAGCTTCCTGGCATTGGGAGCTCGCTGAGCAAGAGCCCGGGACCAAGCTTCCTGGCATTGGGAGCTCGCTGAGCAAGAGCCCGGGACCAAGCTTGTCTGCCACCTGGCATGCGCAGGCGGTGGCGGTGGAGGAGGGGGCGGCAGGCCAAATGGAGCAGGCTCTGCCGCAGGGCACAAAGAACCAATCGTCCTCACCTTGGCCTCGTTTGCAGTGACCAAGCTGGTGCGAGAGCATGCAGCACGTGTGCAACCAGGTGTTTGCCACCAAGCTCTTGTTGCTGCACATGCAATGCATGCATGCTGCAAATGCATGTGTGCTGTGTCTACGCAGTGAGACACAACTTGGCTGGTCCAAGTTCATGCGTGCATGCGTTGAGGTCGGAGTGGGGGCAGGGGAGCCCACGCGCCCCCTCACAGGCCTGCGGATAATGTATGCATTTGTGGGCTAAGCGCTTAAGTGCCACATATGCCATGGGCACCATGCTGACCACCAGTACCTGCTCGATTAGTGTTCCTTATAGCAAAGCATCACTTCATGGTTCACTTTCAGAATGTCTTTGTTAACCCTCATCAATGAAGGTGATTGCCCCAATGTATGGGCACGCGCCCGACACCTGTGCCTGCAGGCAATGTATGCAAATGTGTGCTGAGCGCATTGTGCTGCATGCCGCGGAGGCCGTGCCCACCAGTATGCGTATGGGCGCGCTCCAGACGCCTGTGACTGCGAGAAAGGCTGCTTCAGAAATCCGTGTTGCCCCTGCTTGCTGTGTTTCCTCTGCACAGGCCTATGTGCGGCTGACAAAGCAATTCCGTGAGCTGTACCTGCAGCGCACGGGCTTGGATGTCCGCTTCCGGCTCACGTTTGCAGGCAGCGGCGTGCAAGTGGGTGACAAGGCTAGAAGAGGGGGGGCCTTGCTTTAGCTTTGCAGGCGCAACTGCATACGTTTTGCATGCGTGACCACAAGTTCAGGCAGGCAGCTTTTGTTTGTGCGTAGCCAGCGGCCCACAATCGAGTGAGAGCTTGGGAAAGCATGCGCAGTGTGCCTAAGGGTGGCAGCAAGTGCAAGCAGCAACACTTGGTTGCCTGCCTCCTGCACCCCTGTGTGGCCCCGCACCCTTTCTCTGTCCATCCATGCCACTCATGAAGGTGCGTCATCATCAACACCTTGCTCTTAATCAGCAGTAGCAAAGTAGCAACACATGCACTCCCAACTGGCCTGTTGACCTTCGCAGGCGCGTGCCGTCATTGACGGCTTGCCTGCAGACATGGTGGCCTTGGCCCTTCCCCTAGACATCAACCGCATTGCGGATTCAGGCCTGATCCCACACAGCTGGCCCTCCAGATATCCCTGCAAAAGGTCAGTCCTTGCCATCTCCCCCACCCCCCGCACCTCGGTCGTGGCGCCGCTTGCAACAGGGGCGCTTAAGAGCATACAGCCCTCGCCATGAGTGCACAGCGCTTGCCGTGCTGCAGGCCTCTTGCAATGCAGGTGCAATCAGAGCACAAGGTGGTGCAGCCAGCTCTGCAAGGCAGCGCCACTGTCTCACGCCATAGACGGTGCAGCCTAGCAGGTTGTGTGTTTTGCTCATGCATGTCCCTGCCTGTGCTCTCTGCAGCCCCGCGCTGTGGCCTGATTTAGGGTTTCTACCCATTGGATGCGTGCAATGCAGTTGTGCCGTTTGCCACGGGCCGTTGCCTGACCAACAGTCCTCGCTCCATTGTGTGGCCAAGTCCAATCGCAGTTTCTCCTGCAATTCAAATGCATCCGATGCATCCACTTGACTCCCCTGACTGGTCATCAGCCCGCGTGTGGTTGTGCTCTTAAGCGCCTGCGCTCCCAATATGGGAATACTTCAATGTACAGCACATAGAGCCACACACCCATGCCATTTTGCTGCTTTCTCACCCACTGAGCACCCGCATGCACATACTCTCAAGAGACAGCTTCCTTGCATGCTGCTTCTAAAAGCAAGTCCTTGATCAAGCAATGGCCAGGAGCCTGCATTTTTTTGCCCTTCTTGAACTGTGCATCACTCCACACTGCCTGCAGCACTGTGTGTGAAACAACCGTCGCGCTAGTGGTGAGAGCAGGGAACCCAAAGCAGATCTTTGACTGGGAGGACCTCATCAAACCTGGGGTGGAGGTGAGCTACAAATCCTGCAGTACGCTGTGCATGTGCATGGACTTGCGCGAGGCACGCGTGCACACGCTGCAGGCCTGGTGCTTTGCTTGCACCTCTGTTGCAAAGAGCATGCAATAGCAGTGCAGGGCTCCGTCTGCGCCCAAAGGACCTCACTGCCCCTCGCCAGCACACCTGGGCTTGCCAGCCCAGAACTCGATCAAGCGCTATGCATAGGGATGGGTAAATAGGGTCTGATCAAAATGCCAAAGAGGCTCTACAGAGACTTGGATAGGCTCTTAAGAGGCTCTACAGAGCCTCAACAAGGGTTTGCCAAACCCTATATAGCCTAAGCAGACCCAAAAGGCGGCCCACGCTTCCATGTGCTCCCATGCTGCTGATCCCCACCTCAAACATCCTCCCAGGCATGCAGCCTGTCACAGCTTGCTTCTGAGCTGATCTGCGACGGCCCCTCAGACACCAGGTACAGGTTTGCAGAGGACCTCATGCTCCGCCGTCCATACTTTGCAGGTGGTGGTGGCCAACCCAAAGACCGCAGGAGTGGCGCGCTGGATATTCCTGGCGCTGTGGGGCAGCCAGGCGCAGAGAAAGAAGAAAGGTGGGCACTTGCCTGTGTGGGGTTTGGCTTTTTCTGACCCCGTTCCCGCGCTGCATTGCAGGGTGCTCAGAGCATGCTTACCACCGTATGCTCTCCTCTGGGCTCTGGGCACGCGGCTGACCCACAGCCTAGGAGCACTCTAGTCCTGAGGCTGAGAAGCCCTTCAGTCAGCGCAAAAGGATGTGTGCACGGAGCCCATGTGCTGGCCCTCGCAGCCAGACATGTACCTGTGCCGTTTCCGTTCATCATGGAGCATGTCCCACGCAGGCTGGCGCTCCTGTTCATGCCCAGGCCTTGGGGGTTAGCTTCCACTCTCTTGGCGACATTCATGATTGGTCCTGCAGGGCTGCTCTGGCATGCACTCCCTGGACCTGCTGTGTTGCCATGCACTTGGGTGTCATTAGCAATGTGCTGCCCATGCACTTGTTATCAGCAATGTGTTCCCCATGCACTTGTCATGAGCATGTTGTTATTAGCAATGTGTGTCCCTTGCACTTGGGTATTATTGGCAATAATAACGCATTGCGCCCACGGCCGCTCGCCACAATGCTCTGGCGTCCTGATGGCTGCCGTGCTGCTGCTGCGAGCAACCCCATGGGCAAGCGCTGCAGCTGAGGTTTGGTAGAGGTGCATGGCATGCAGGGTTGCGGCACGCCTTGAGGACATATCCCAGCCCCTTGTGCGCTTCACACAATTAAGCATCAAGCAAGTCACGCGCTGCTTCGGGGGTCCTCAGCTGCCCACGACCCCAGCTACCCACAACCGCCGCTGCCAAATGCTGCTTCCGACAACTGCGGTCGCCCATATCTATTGCTGCTCCCACGGCTGCTGTTGCCTGTGGCTGCAACTTCCCACAACGGCAGCAGCCCACAGCTGTGCCATAGCTCAGGGATACTGTGCTTTGCCCCGCTGCTGGGGGGCGTTGGTCGTCGGCCAGCTGTCAATGATGTTACGATCCGTGCTTGGCGTGGTGCAGGAGGGGATGCCGCGGCCCTGGAGTACGTGAAGGCCGTGTTTGACAATGTTGTGGTGCAGCCTAGGGACGCGCGCGAAGCGTCAGACGTTTTCTACAAGCAGAAGGTGAGGTGGGGCACTGCTGCTGGTCCGGGGAGCAGCGTGCAGCTGCACCGCTGCAGGGGCCGCATTGTGAATCGCCACACATGCTGCTTGCGGTGGTGTGTGCGCGCCTGGGCAAAACATGCAGACAGGCGATGCAGTCTGTCAGCATCCGCGACGGCCGCTTGCCAGTGCAGAGGTGCATCAGGAGGTGGCTCTGGGAGCATGCGTCACTGTCTTGACACACGGCGGACTGGTGCTCAGATGTTTGGGGCTGTGCAGCAGCTACCTGGCACAGCCCCTCACAAAGGGGATTATCTGGGAGTCCAAGCCTGACGACCTCCCCCTTGACATGAGACATGCAATGGACGCAAACAAGGAGGTGTCGGTGCCGCCTGCATCTCACTTGCACTTGCTTTGTGCACCATGGCGGGGCATGCAGGTCGGGGATGTACTGCTGACCTACGAGAACGAGGTCATCCTCACCAATATGCACTATGGCGATAAGGCCCTGCCGTACGTGGTGCCTCCCTGCAACGTGCGCATCGAGTGCCCCGTCTCTCAAGTCGACAAGGTTGGTGCTCTTTTGTGCATCGGGCCCTATTTTCTCTCGTGCAGACAGCAGCCATCTTGTCTCATGTGTCCGCGTCCCTTGATAAGAGCCCTAAATGAGAGCACGGATTGGGACTAGGTCAAGGTATGGGTGACATGCATGGTAAAAAAAATCTCTGGCAAGCAGCTCTGGGTGTCTCTTTGTAAAGGGGGCTCATGGCCCACGATCATGTACCACCACATTCACACATGCTCTGTCTAAGGGGCGCTCCTGCTTGAACCACGTGTGTCTGCAAGACGCCCGCATTGAAGGGTGAGCGAGCCTCTCAAGCCTGCCAGCATCGTCTCGGAGATAGCGCACACCTATGAAACGCACTTGCACTCACACCTACACCCACACCCACACGCATACACACACAACAACATCCGCGCAGGTGCTGGATACGCGGCCACCCCATGTTCAGAAGGCCGCCATCGACTTCATAGACTTCCTGTTCACGCCGGGTGCGCAGAGCGAATTTGGCAAGTTGGGCTTCCGCGTGAACCCCAAGATCTCCAAGCAGGCTGCAGAGCAGCAGGTGCGCCTTGCATGCAGGCAGGCTGTGTTGGCTGCCATTCAGCGTGCCATACCGTTCAGAAGTTGGCGCTTGCAAGTTTGCGCCCATGTGCTAAAAGCGGGCTTTGACACGTCAAGATGCCGCGGCTCTTCAAGCGCAGTCCAAGATGTGTTCTTCCTTCTTGCAATGACAATAAAACTGCAATGAGCAGGTCAAACCTTCTGAGAGCATGTGACAGCTAGTTTGGCTTGCCCTTGCATAGCTTTGATGGGTGTGCTCTTGAGCCGCTGGACGCATCAGCTGCTACTTGTATCGGCAGGGTCTGGAATCATCATTGCGGTCTCCTTGGTCAACTTCCACTTAGTCTTTTGATGATACTTGTTTTGATGACACCACCTGGCCCCTCAGCCACTTGCCCCTACTCCTCTTTCTAGGCCAAGTACCAGGTTTCCGCCTCACAGGCTTGAGCATAGCTGCCTTCATTCAGAAGGTGCATAATCAAATCCTGCTCTTACCTGCCCTTGCAGGTTGACTTGCCTCCAGCAAAGCTGTGGGATGTGGATACCGTGTTTGGAGGTTGGACACGTGCTCAGGCACGCTTCTTTGATTCCAAGATGATCTTGGACGGCATCCAGGTGAGGCAAATGCCAAGCACAGAAGCAGGTATCGCAATTCGTCGGCAGCGCGTGTGGCCAGCATGGGAAAAGATGGGCCTTGACCATGTGTATCAAGGGTGCTGTATGAACACCAGGGCAATGGGCATACAGATTGTGAGCGACCCCCTCGAACAGCGTTTGAGGTGGCATAAGTGTCTTTCCTGCTGCTGATTAACCTTGTGAAAGGGGTCTGCAGCCTCGTGCAGAGCTGCCCTTGCTTTGCAAGTGATACTCGTAGCGCAGCTGTAGAAACTTTGCTTTCTATACCTTGCAGGAGGAGGTGGGACGTAAGAGGGTGGAGCAACGGAAGGTTGCCAAAGCCCAGAAGGCTTGAAGGACGTCCGAGGACTTCTTGATTGAAAAGAACTAGAAAGTGGATTTTCCAGAAGTGAAGTTCATCCTTGTGAGCAACACTCTGCTAGGTTGATTGACTCAAAAACAGCGCGATCAAGTATGACATCATTATGCATTACTTTGTGTGGCACTCTCAAGTGAACACCGGTGACTAAAATTATAGATCTGTATCACTCAGTGATCTGTAGGCTACAGTCACCCACAGAGGCACCTGCTAACAGTGTATTTTTATTTTGTGATCTCATTTCCGTTTACGCTACTGGAGTGCGTGCAATCTCCATGTAGCCGGAGATATACAAAATTGTACCGGTACAAGACGAAAAGCAAGGGAATGGAGCAAGCAGAGAGGACTTTACCACTGCTTCTCTTGGTGCTCTTGGTGAATCAGCATGTATCCTGTTCAAGACTCTCCTAGGATAGGTCAGATTGCAAAGCCGTACTTGCCAAACAAGGGCAGCTTAGCTGGAGGTAATCAAGCCTGCAACCCAAATGAACTCAATAAGGCATGGACATAAAATGCAACTTTGCGAACTTCTGACTTAAAGGAGGTGATCAGAAACCTCAGGTACTTCAGAAACCTCATGCACAAATAAGGCTAGCCCTTTGGTTTCTGGTAGGCTAATGGACTCTTTCGATATCACACTGAACTAATTATTGTAGAGCCGCTAGAGGATGTAGAAATGTGTCAGTACTTGGTTTGCAATTCTGCCAAATGCTACGCCAGATAAGGTTGTTGTAATGTCTAGAGGCTGCTCTGCATGCAGCATCAGTGACACAAATCTTAAAAGTGGTCCAGGCTGGACTCGGGCAGTCTAGGAGCCTTCTGAGATGTGCACTTTAACTTTGTGTTTAGTCAGCTGGCCTGCCTCCCACAGGAGACACTAATATGTGTGTGGCACCAGACGTTCTTATCACTCTACTGGAGTGACGCATGATCTCCTCATATTGATAGCTCTCCTGACACCAATCCGGGCGTTATGTGTTATGTTGGGTGTTGAATAGAATAGCCGGGAGACTAACGTATATGTCGTAACCGTCCACCATGCTCGATCGGTACTCATCGTGGATGAATATGGAGGGGACGAAGCGTGAGTAGTAGGGGTGACACCGGTTCGGTGGGGCAAATGACGGCTCCCATCGGCACGTTGCGGTGATAGTACAAGATGTCCTGCGCCACCGCGCTCTTCCCTGTGCCTCTTTTGCTCATGTCTCTTTTATCAGTGAGATGAAAAGCAACAACCCGGCGTGGATCTGTGTGATGAAACCTGCTCCTCCAGAAGCTGTGGGCAGACAAATTCTTGACTGCTCAGATGTCTTGAAAGAATTCGAGGATGTAGAGGCTAAGCCCTCCTTTCCTGACAATGTAATGTGGAGCATTCCACAGAGCTGCTGCCAGGTAGCGTGCCTCAGATGGGACAAATTTTCATGCTCGCCCCTAACGAACTGGAAGAGCTGCGTAAGCAACCTGAAGAACTGACTGAAAAACGCTTCATTGAGCCTAGCTCATCCCCCTTTGGTGCACCTGTACTCTTTGTGAAGAAGAAAGACGGCACCTTACGAATGTGCATGGACTACAGAAAGCTGAACAACATAACAATCAAGAGTGCATACCCCCTCCCCAGAATAGATGATCTGCTTGATCAGCTGCATAGAGCAAAGATCTTCACCTCCCTAGACCTCCGCTCAGGTTACCATCAGGTCCGCATTGCAGAGGGTAATGAATACAAAACAGCTTTCAGAACGCAATTCGGTCAATTCCAGTTTCGTGTCCTTCCCTTTGGGCTGTGCAATGCCCCTGCAACTTTCTAGCGGCTCATGAACGATGTGTTCAGGCCATACCTCAACAAGTTTGTCTTGGTCTATTTGGATGATGTCCTGATTTTCCCAAGGTCCGTTGATGAACACAAAGAGCACCTACGCATTGCTCTGGAGCTACTGCGCTAACAAGCTTTTCATAAAACGCTCCAAATGTGAGTTTGGCGTGAATGCACTCAAATTCTTGGGCCATGTCATCCCTGACAAGGATATCACCATGGATCCTGACAAGCTCAAGGCCATCCTAGAGTGGCCGGAGCCAGCAGGCACCCCAGCTCAGTGTAAAACACAGCTTAAAGGTTTTCTAGGCCTGGCATTTCAGCCGCTGCATGGTGGATCACTTTGCTGAATCTGCTGCATCCCTCAATGCACTGACAGCTGAAAAGGCAGATTGGACCTGGGAGCAACCTCAAAAGGAAGCTTTTCAGGCCATCAAGCAGGAAATGTCTGAGCGCCCGCACTTTGTGCATGCACCGCATCCTACTGCAAGATTTATTGTGGAAACTGATGCCTCTCAAGTGGCTACCGGTGCTGTACTTTACCAACGTGTCTCAGATAAGGTACAAGTAATTGACTATTCCAGCCGTAAGCTGCAACCCCATGAAGTCATCTTCCCGGCACATGAAAGAGAAATGCTGGCTGTCCTCAATGCCCTCATTGAATGGAGGCACTGCCTCTTAGGGCGCCTCTTCGATCTGTACACAGACTATGAAACTATCACAAAGTTCCTGAAACAGCCCTCTCTGACACCGCGCCAAGCGCGTTGGGTACAAAATTTGTCTGAGTATAATTTCAAACTCTATCATCTGCCTGGTAAACACAACGTGGCAGCAGATGCGCTCAGCCGCCGTCCTGACCACAACTCATCATTCCCAGCTCAGACTCCTGAGCAAATCAAAAGCCAATGGGCCTTCTGCAGCCCTCACCCTTGCCTTCCCAATGTTGGGAGGAAGTTTTGCATGATCTTATCACAGGTTAACCCCTTACACCTAGAGGCTGTAACGCTATAGTCACCTTTGTTGATAGATTGAGCAAAAGGGCTATCTTTGTGCCTGCTACTGCGAGCATTGATGCCAAAGGCTACGCAGACCTTTTCTTCAAAGAAAGTTTCAGACATTTTGGCCTGCCCAAAGCGCTTGTTTCAGACAGAGACACAAGGTTCACTTCCCATTTTTGGAAATCATTGAATCAAAAGCTGGGAACCAGCTTGAAATTGTCAACTGCACATCATCCTCAGCCAGATGGCCAAACTGAACGGGCTAAACGCACCATTGAGGACATGCTTCGTGCATATGTCTCTCCTTTTCAAAACGACTGGGACAAATACCTGATCCTCGCTGAATTTGCATACAACAACAGTGTGCAAGCAAGCACTGGCTTTACCCCTTTTTATCTGAATCATGGTCGCCACCCACACACACTGCTGTCCTCGTTAATGGGAAGTAACATTCTATCTGATAAGGATAACAACCCAGCTGCAAACGACTTGTGGGTTTTAGCTTTAGTGAAAATCTAGCTCGCGCCAAAGATGCTTTGCACAGAGCTCAGCAAAGGCAACAGGAATATGCAAATCAGCACCGCCGTGATGCCGAGTTCTCAGTAGGAGATGAGGTCCTTCTCTCTTCCAAATATCTGAACCTCCACCTCCCTGAGGGCGCAACCCTCAAGCTATACCCCAAATACACTGGGCCTCTCAAAGTTCTTGAAGTCATATCTCCTGTGGCTTACAAGCTGAAACTACTGCCCACAATGAAGTGCCATAATGTATTTCACATTAGCCTGCTCAAACCAGCAGACTTCTTTTCTCAGATGAATTCCCTGAACGCATTCAGCATGCCCCCCCACCAGTGCGTGTTGAAAACAATCAAGCCTACTTCTCTGTGGATATCATCATGGGTCACAAGCCTCGCACTGCCAAGTGCCATACTGAAACAAAACACTACCTAATTAAATGGGCTGGATACCCAGTTTGGGAAAACACTGAAGAGCCTGCACAAAACATTGCAGAAGATGTGCCAGAAGAAGTGGCATTGTATTGGGACAGGCTTAATCCCAACCCAAAACCTCACGCTCCCACCCATAACTCCGCCCGACAGCAAACTTCAGTCCAGTCCCCAGTTTTGGTTTTACCTCCAGTCCAAGCACCTCAAGCCCCAGTGCAACGCCAGACTCATGCACCGCCAACAACCCCAGCAACGCTTTCATCTCCTTCGCCTGGTCTCAGAAAGTCCGCAAGACAGACTAAGAAGCCTGCTAGATTAAGTTAAGCGTAAACTTCACTTGCCTGACATTTCTTGTACCTGCCTAAGTTTCTGTTCACATGCGCTGACAGTGGTGCATGATGATAAGTGCTCTTTTCTTAGCACCTTTTGTTTACTTACGCCAAGTCTGATCATCTTTATCTTTAAGCTTCAAGTCAAGAAGTTCTGACTGCATCTGCATGGTGTTAAACAATCTGATATTTGTGTTTTCTGCACTGGCAAACTGCCATTGCTTCCAGAATCTTCCTACAGCATTTTTTTCTTTTCTACGGAAAGTGCAATAATATTGATATTCTGGAAATGCTAACAGCATTTGGTGCTAATGTTCAGTTGGTAGTTACCATTTGAGTCTTCCTTGGAGTCGTGATGTTGTCCGGGCTTTTCCCAATAAATGATATTATTAGCTTCGGCTTGTAAGTCTGTACGCGACGCTAGAGGTTGGGCGCTGGGACCTTGCTGGGTACACGGCAGCACTCTAACGTTACAAGTTACAACTCCGCGCAGAAACTTTCTTTGTCCAATTTTCCAAATTTTCATGCATTGCATGACATGCAGGACTTGTGGATAGAGCTGGTCTCCATTCCTTGTGACTTGTTCACAAGAGGTACTGTGACAGATTGTTCAGGATGAAAGCTTTTGAAACATGTCCTTTTTTATGCCCTTGCTTGGAAATGTGCTGTTTGTCAAAGAAATTCGCAGAACAGTTTGCTGATTTCAAAGTTTGCTGGGGCTGATAGAATTTACATTGGAGACACGGGAGCTTTTTACTTCGACAACATCATGATCAGTGCTGAGAATGTGAAATTGTTTCTCTTAAAGCAGACGTACAAATCACTTCTTTGTCTTCCTGAGACTACTGCAATCAGGAATCTGTTCAATCTCCCAGCTGATGTGATGGGTTGTTAAGAAAAGAAGGAGGGTTACGCCCTAAGTCCAAATTCTTCATTCAATTTTTAATTTGTCCAAACCTTTTCGTGAAGTAAAAGCATGCCAGAGTTGACCAGTACAATGATTACAGGAACAATTGTAGGAGGAGGTCGCTGTTGGCCAGGTCAGAAGAGAATCATTGACTCTTTGGTCTCGTTTCATTGCGCTTTCAGTATGTCAGTGCAATGAGATGCTGCACCTTGTGTGGATGCTGCACTTAGTGTGGATGCCAGGTGTCAAGCACTCGCAAATCAAAATTCAACGGCGCTTGGGTACTCTCCCTCCAGATAATGCCACGTGATGCTTCGTACGATTGCAGACCCATCAATGAGCGATGCAAAAAAACATGGCAGCCCTCAATACAATGCCGTTGCAGCGCCAGACGGGTAAACAACAGCAGCGTCATCTCGGTGCATGCGGCTGCGGCACCATGCTTCGGGAGCGTGGGGCTGGCGAGGATGTCAGCGAAGGTGCAATGCCAGGCTGTACCATCTCAGGTCCGCCGCCTTTAGCAGCCGGCGGCATTTTAGGCCACCATGCAGCTTGGCCTGCGTCGCAAGCCATGCACAGATCCGCACAGGGATTGGATATCGGATGCCTTGCGGTGCCTGGGGCAGGGCTTGCAGGTGCCTGGTGCAGATGGCAGTGTGCATTGCCTGCAGGCTTTGGGCCGGGGGAGGCTTGCCCTGATCCACCAGGAGCTCAATGAAGAAAGGCAGCCGCTGAGGCGGCCTCTGGTGTTGTTGGCCTGCCAAAGGAATGTCGGTGGATTAGCTGCTCGTCAATGGATCGCGTCCTCAGCGTCTGAGCCACCAGTGCAGACGACTCCCCACACGCCAGCCACATGGACCAAACACACTTCCGTGGAGTCCCGCCCATACAACAGGCAGGGCCTAAGCAGGGCATGGTGAGCCTGTGATGTGTGCAGCGGCACTCCCCTGGTGAACACACCTGAGCAAGAGGCAGGCGGCAGGGTGTAGATGGGGTGCGTGCTGTCAAAGGGTGGCGGCCTGAGGCCCGAGGGGGGGACAGCCAGGCCCTCGCGCTCACACGCCCCTGCAGGCAGTCCGCCTGCGTCGTTCCACAGGTGGGGGCAAGCCAGTGAAGCAGAGGTTTTGAAGGATTGATTCAAACAAGGGCCCCTGCGTCAATCCTCTTGCGCCTGTCACCAAGGCCAACGCCCTGGCAGCATGACTGCCATACACAAGAGTATACATAAGCGGCGGCGCGCCCAGCACTTCCCCAGGCCATACGCCAGAAGCGCCATCGTCAACCCCAGCTACCCCAGCGCTTGAGGCTTCCAGGACACATCATTGAGCTCGATGGGCCTGCATGATGGTGGAGGCCCCTTGACCTCAGTGACGCTCATTGACATCAGCAACCTCAGTGACCTCGGTGCTCCCGAACGGTGGTGGCCGGCTGGCAGTGCACCCCCCCGCCTGCTTGGGCTGTGCAGAGCCCCAGTCATCAACATGAGCAGCGCGCATTGACTTGCCCACGTGACCACTTACAGACAAAGATGCCCACAGGCAGCCATTGCATTTGCACGAGGATCCCTGGCAGGGCTGCACTGCGTTTGCGTGTTTGGCAACCTTGATGGCCCCGTCTTCCCCGCTAACATCCGACAAATGTCATCGATGGCACAGGGTGCCAAGGTGCACCACTCATCAGCGGCACCCAAGCATTGGATAGAGGCACAAAGCTGCCTCCTTGCCAACCCCAGTAAACTCCAGCATACACTCGCCTGGTACATTCAAAGGCACCTCCTGCAGCACTCCCTGCACGAAGCCCTGCTGCCTGCTGCGAGGGGAGGGGCTCCTGGGCACCTGCCAAGGTGGGCGCTGCTCCCCTGCTCCAGCCGCAGGCTCCTGCAGCTGGCCCAGAGAAGAGCCATGGTGCAACGGCCGCAGGCCCTGCAGTGCAAGTGTGGCCTGCTGCTGCTGTTGATGCTGCTGCACTGTGGCCTGCTGCTGCTGCTGCTGCTGCTGCTGCTGCTGCTGTCCTGTTTGTAAGAGAAGGCTGTATGAGTCAGCTTGGGTTCGGCTTTGCGGCTGCCCTTCCCTGGAGTCCTGCTGCTGCTGAGGTGGCTGCGCCTGCTGCCTCTGCACGGGTGGGGAAGGGCTGCGCGATACAGCCTGCTTGTGGCTGTGAAGCCGCTGCTGCTGCGGCGGCGGCTGCGGTGGCTTCTGTTGATGGCGGTGCTGGTGCTGGTGCTGATGGTGTGGGTTGGGGGGGTCCTGCAGGGCAAGGTGAGCCAGGTGTGCCTGCTGCCTGCCCAAGGGAGGGGAGGGACTGCGAGAGGCTCCACGTGGCCTGCCACCAGGCTGTTGCCTATACTGCTGCTGCTGCTGCTGCTGCTGCTGCAGCTGCGGCGAAGGGCTGCGGGATTCGCCCGGCCTGCCCCTCTGCTGCTGCTGCTCCCTCTGCCGCTGGCGCTCCCGTGGGGACGGGCTGCGGGGCGGCAGCTGTGAATGCGCATCGGCCTTGGATGGCAGCTTGCGCTGCATGCGGTGCAGCAGCTGCTGTTGGACCTGAGGGGAGGGGCGGAGCAGGGGGGCGGCGGCAGCAGAAGTAGAAGCAGCAGCATCCGCCCTGCTCTCTCGTGTCCCACTCTGCTGCTGCTGCACATGCATCTGCTGCTGCATCTGCTGCCATGCCACCTCTGCCTGCCGTAGGAGCTCCTCCTGCTGCTGCTGCTGCCAGCTCAGCTGCTGCCGCTGCTGCTGCTCCTTCCATGCTTGCTCAGCCTCCCGCTGCACTGCCTCATCCTGTGCAGAAGAAGCCCGTGCAAGTGCACACATGCCTGGGTGTTGTGTATGATATATTGAGTGATTTAGGGTGCCCAAGCACGTATTGCACGACAATGAGGCGGCAAGATCCAGCACTAAGCTTGCCAACACTGCCAGGAGTGAGGGGTGGGGGGGAAGGCATGAGTAAGGTTCCAGGAAAACATTGCATCATACAATCTGTATGGCCACAGAGTCCTGAAAACAGTACACATATGCTGAAGGGTCCTGAAGACAGTACGCACACGCAGCATACTTGCCAACCTTGTGAGCTAGCTTGCTGCAAGATACGTGGTATGCATTTACAGTTTCCAACAACCCTGGATGTGTGGGCTGTATAGGCTTTGCGGACAGGGAAAATGAGAAAGAGCATGGGTCCCTGAGTGCACATGTATTTCCTTGGCTCCACCATGCTCGAGAATTGTACAACTCGTTGCCATCAAATCGCATGGAGCAGCAGGCATATGCAGAACCACAATGTGCACTTGCACACACACACACACACACGCACTTGTTCATGTACACTACCAAGCATTCCCACTCGCGTGCGTGCTCACGATATCCATGTCCTGTGAATCACACTAACACACAAGCGCGCGCACACACACACACCTGGGCCTGCCGCTGCTGCTGTTGCAACCGAGACATTGCAGACAGAAGTTGCCCTGGATAGTGGTGCTCGCTGCGAGTGTAGCACCCTCGCCTCCCTCCAGCTGCAGAAAAAAGGAGGGAGGCTTGGAATTGGCAGGCATGCCACAGACGCACATCTGCAACTTATTTGAAAATGACAGATGCACTAGAAGCATACAGACACTCCTCAATACCTGAGAATGATAGACGAACATGGAAAGTCAAGATAACATAATACAGCAGGTCGTTTGGTGGAGCAATAGCAATATCATCTTCTTCTAATGGCTATTGTTACAGTTTGCCGGTGTATTCCCTGTTACGGGCATCTATGCTTGCACACACGCAAGTGCATGCACATGCGTGCACTGGATCCTGGCTGTCTTTTTAGACCCCATCCCTCCCATTTGCACAGCGCCTGTCCATATTGTTCAAACAGGCACTCCAACACCAGCAACATGTACACGTGCACATGCACGCCCACACCTTTGAGTCTTACTGCATCATTGCAGGCCGTCCAGTCTTCCATGGTGTGCCCCGCTGCCTTACAGGCGTACCACCTGCAAAGCGAGCAGACAGCAACAAAAATGCTGAAATCTTCATGTTCATAGCAGCCCTTTTCATGCATCGACCAAGGCAGCCCTTCATTCTTCCCCAGTGCACTTGCACCTGCGTAGGCTGCCCTGCGCCTGCAGGGGGTCTGCCCAGGCGCCAGCGCAGGGGCAGCCTCTGCTCCACGGGCCCAGCACCCAGCACGCCAAGTTGCCTGCAGAATAGATGGGCTGCTTGCGGCCATCAGCTCCGCCACACCCAGCATGCACTATAGGATGCAGCGCCCACGCCTCCGATCAGAGCGCCCACCACCACCACTCCCACTGCCCCCCATGCAACCACGGCCTCATCCACTCTCGCGCGCACACACACACTCGCTCACACACAAGCTCACGCACACGCTCAAACACACACACACATGCACATATACACACAAACACGCACACATGTGCGCGCGCACATGCATGCATGCGAACATCTATGCGCACGCACGCACGCACACAGATAGGCATGCGGCACAGCAATACCCTCTGTGCACCTCTCTCACTGTACCCAACAGCAGACAACACACCATAGGCCCCCCTAGCCCCCCC
>LFCJ01000396.1_pt1 | contig 26651 bp, 38 predicted proteins | sample 643141 | NCBI WGS metagenome assembly LFCJ01 (sample SAMN03766243, study PRJNA286221) | soda lake metagenome | biome: soda lake; feature: Kulunda steppe; material: water; isolation source: sample B1-Br-g2 brine of Lake Bitter-1 | place: Russia: Kulunda steppe | collected 2010-07
AAGTCTGGGGGAGACATTGCGAATATCTAGGCTTTTTTGAATCCTGTGAGCTAAGTCAGGCCAAGGGTCATGCCCATCCAGGGGCAAGCCGCTGCGCAAGGTAACATCCCCTCACCTCCTTGTCTTCCTCTTCCTTCTCCTCTCCCTTCTGCGCCGTCTCCTCACGCGTCTCCTTGGCAGCTAGCTCCTGCAGGGCACACACACATATGGGGGGCTGCGTTGCTTGCTCGAGCCTCCATGCACCCTTTTGCCTGCTCATACGTACAGACAGCACCAGAGTGAACAGCTAGAGTCCAGCTGCACAGGTCGACAGAGGCCTCCAGGTAATTAAGGACTGTGTATCCATCAGCAGAGTGCAATTCATGGGCAGCTTCAAGACAGGAAGAGCGCAGCCCTCGCAAGCGTTTATGCGGCATATTGCACAGCAATTCGACCCAACAACAGCAGGTACCAGAGCACTAGAGCAGTGAGGTGCCAGGGTTCCCTTACCTTTTTGGCCTTCTTGGCAACCTCCTCCTCCTCCTCCTCTTGCTCCTCCTCCTCCTTGCTTGAAACCTTGCTGCTCCCTTTACATTCGTCACTTTCCCCATCACTTTCCTCACTCCCCCCTCCACTCTCTTCGCTTTCCTCCTCACTCCCTTCACCCTCGCTCTCACTCCCTTCACTCTCCTGTCCACTCACATCGCTGCCACGGTCGCTTATATCACTCCCATCCGCATCATGTCCCTTCCCAGCAGCACCTGCAGCCCCACCCCTCTGCCTGCCCCTGTCCACGCCATCGCCTTTGCTTTTCGTCCCCTCAGCCCCCTCCTCTTGGCCCATCTGGCCCTCCTCTTGCTGGGGCTTTTGCCGCCGGCGCTCTTCCTTGCCCGGCTTGCCCCCGCTCCCAGCCCTCATCGCAGCCTACGGGCGGGGTCACGGAGCGGCAGCAGCAGCAGAAGCAGCAGCCTTTGGCCACGACCTGAATGGGAATGCCAGCTGCAGAGCGCACGCAGCAACAGCGGCAGCGGCGGCGTACTCGCAATGTGCTTGCAAGTGAATACACTGCGCTGCAGCTGCCCCTCCCCTTGACCACGCCCCCTCTGCCTGCGCCGCTGCTTGGCCCCCTCCCCCGCACGCCATTGTTGATATTGTTGGCTGTCGCACGCAATGCGGGGGGGAGGGGGGGGGGCGGTGCACCGTGTGGAAAGAATGGGGGCCCGCGGGCGGACTGAATGCCATCGATGATACGATGCAAGCACGGTTGTCGTCGACGGAGCACCATGTCTTTCCCAACGCCCCTGCAGCGGCGCCAGCCGCTGTAGCTGGAACGCCAGCACACTGGAGGTACACACCAGGCACCAAATCGCGCAGGAACACGCTCATCGCGGCACCTGCAGGCCCGGAGCACCTTGCCTCGGAGTGCACCTTTCGCGCAGCCGCGACCACCGGCGGAGTCCCCGCGAACCGCGCTGTTCTGCCAACATTGCCTTATGCCGCAGCGCCCAGCCTTCACGTAAAATCGTCCCGCCCAGAAACAGGCCAATTACCCGTAGAATTTGGTGCAGATAGGTGGCTTGAACAGGCATCTTAGCACAAAACAGCAACTGCAGCACATGCCCTACAGGCGCACACAAGCAGAGCAGCGATGTTGGAATCCCAGGGTGCCCTTTCTGGCCCACCCTCCTCGACAAATTCTGTCTGACATTGGCAGATAGTGACAGATGGTGACAGATGGTGGCAAGCAGGCAGGCAGGCAGGCAGCCCTCTGGCTGCTCCCGACCCTGTGTGCATCATCATCTGGGTCTTATGCCTTGAGTGCTTTGGTCTGGCTATCAGGCCAGTCGTCCAGCTCGGAGGTCATGCGGGCGTGGGCAGGCAGTGTGGCACACCAACAGGCAGGCAGGCACACATCCGTCTCACCCCACCTGCTCCAGCTTGACCCGGATCTCCTTCATCAGCTGCAGGTCCACGTTCACTGTCTCTTTGGCCGCAACCGTGCCAGGCTCGTTGGCCAGCGCCACCACAGCCGTGCCGCTCTGGGCCTCCTTGGGCCCCACCTCCACACGCACCAGCACACCCGCGGTCTCCCTGTGTGTGCACAAAAGTGCACCAGCACACCCGCGGTCTCCCTGTGTGTGCACAAAAGGTGCACCAGCACACCCGTGGTCTCCCTGTGTGTGCACAAAAGTGCACCAGCACACCCGCGGTCTCCCTGTGTGTGCACAAAAGAACAGAAGGTGGCGCGGTGGCTAGGGCTGCGCTTATCCACAGCCATGCCGCCTCGGACATCCTTGGGCCCCACCCTGCCCCCAACCACACCAGCGTGCCTGCGGTCGCCATTGTGCACGTATGAGATTAACGCGGCTGCTGCTCCAAAAAGGACACCCCGCCTCAATTCACACCAGCAGCCCCTCATCCCCCTTTTCTGGACCATGCCATCCCCAAGGGGAGGTGGCCAAGCAATTACTAACTCCCTGATGGCTCTGAAGCTGTGCATGCATGGTGGCAAAAGCAGCAGCACCACGCAACCTGCAAGTACAGCGACCCATCTGGCATGTTGTGAGCGGCAGAGAGCGCGCGCCAAGAGTGCAAGGATGCGCACCAAGAGTGCAATGATGCAAACAGATGCATGGAGCGTGCTGTCTGACCCATGCACCCAGCGCGCAGTGAGGACTGGCTGTAACAGCCTGCAATGCCATCCCACAGCTGCGGCAGCCACAGCAGCTGTAGCAGCAGCCACGGCAGCATCAGCAGGAGAGGGTGGAGCGCGTGCCCTTTGAGCTCCACAGGCTGTGCATTGTGCGGGCGGGGCGCGTGCCTTTTGAGCTCAGCAGGCTGAGCATTGCGCGGCCTCGGCGCCAAACCCTCACACGGGCATCACGCACTCAGAGCGCAGCGCTTTCGGTGTTGGTGTGAAGCTCAGCTTTCCTAAGGACCTGTGCACATGCTCTCATGCAGAAACCTGCATTCCAAGGACGGTGTCACAATTTGCTTTGTCCCCTCTATCACCATTGTGCAGGCTTTGGGGGGAGTGGCAATCCTCCTGCCGCAAGTAATCCGCAAGGTGCAGTGGGGATGCTTGCACCAAGTGCTTGCACCAAGGTGCAGTGGGGATGCTTGCGCCAAGAGCCGCAAGTTATTCGCAAGGTGCAGTGGGGATGCTTGCCGCAAGTTATTCGCAAGGTGCAGTGGGGATATGCTTGCACCCTGCTCCTGGGAGCAATATGTCAGACGCGTGTGCTCACAGAGTCCTTGCCTTCAGGTGCACACCTGGAATCCTAGTGCCCAGCTGTTAGGACGCTGCCCTTTGTTAATGATGCCTCCCTCAAAACCTCACACTCTCAGCAATGTTGTGGCAGAAGCGGGCCTCGACATGTTGATATCAACTGCTTGTGAAACCACCGGACGTCATGCAAATGATTGAAAGCATGACAGGCTCACCCACCAATACTTCATCTTCTGGCCAGGTGTGTACGCGTTGGCATCATCTACATGCGTCTTCAACTCATTATCCGTCAAGATCTTGGCCACCTGCGCACGAGCAAGTGACCGCGTCTAAATGACGTGGCCCCTATGGTCGTAGTTCCTCACTTGTAGCATAGCAGACTTTTTCTCTAATACAATAAGAGAAGATGCACCGTTTTAAGTCAACAGCAATAACAAAAGAGGGGGTCAGTTGTCTGTTTTCTGCAACATTTGTACAGAGAGCACCCTGTGGATACAGGTGAGCAATTACCATTTGACACGCACTGGAACAATGCAGACTTGGTCAAGTGTATGCCTACATTGGTAGGCAGGATGTAGAAACATGCCTCTGCGCAGGCTTCAAAATCATGAGTATTGAGACTTTAAAAACGAGCTCGTTCGTAATACTCAACTGCCTTGCCGCCCTACTTTTTCCTCCATCCAAAAAACAGTCATTATCTTCTTTCGACATCTTGGACCTATTTCAGGCTGATAGTGATCAGCAAGTCCAGCAGTCAACTCATCGGGCTGGAAGACATCCTGATGTACGCTTATTGATGGCCTATTGCCTTGAAGCAGCCTGCTGCAGCACACCTTGTTTGCTGCCCTCATCACTATTTCTTTCTCCGCAAGGCGGGACTTAATGTTCCAATAAATAGGGATGACAACCACCTGCAAGTGTGAAAGCAAACGGTGAAATACAACGCGGAAATCTGCTTGTGTGAAAGAGGGTTCAGGGTATATGCACCTTTGGGCACTTGTGTCAAGTGCATCTGTGTCACACAAAGTAAAACGGCATGCAATCCGTGCATGGCGTGCACATTGACAAAGCAAAACACTGAATCAGCTGGTGTAACACGTCAAGACCAGAGACCCTGACATAACACTTTACTTAGGACGTTCAATTGGAGCTCCAGTTGAGCGAATCTTAATCCACTGGCATGACTTACATAAATGCAAGCACCGGCACACACGCTCGTGTGCATACACAAACCCCCACCCCCACACACCCACACACCCACACGCATGAGAACACACACATCCTTACAATACCCGTGCACTCACATCTACTTTGTCGTATGGTCTCCAGGATGGCGTGTCTCGCTGCTTCTTTCGGTCCTTATCTTTTTTGGCCCTGTTTGCCCCAACCCCTTCCCCTACATGCTCCTTGTACACCTTGCGTTTGTACTTTTGAGGCTTGTAGACGCCTCCTTGAGCCTTGACCTTTAGTGCCAACTCCTGGGTATCATACAAGAGCATTAACAGATGGCAGTTGGTAGGGAGATGTGCCACACATGAAGCATGCATAGAATGCTGCCTCCCGCTTGCCAACTACCTCCTTTCCCGTCATTTGTGCCCCAACCCATGGTCCAGTGATCCACGGCTCTGCGAAAGAAGACAGTCACCTAATACATTTATTGCCTGCTGGTTATTCGACAGCTGCAAGAGGTGCAAGTTCAGTTTGCTCACCCGCAGCTCCTTCTGGATCTTTCTCCGCTCTATTTCTGCCGGTGTCAGCTGACTGGGGTCCATTTTCTTGCGCCTCTTGCTCTTCTGGGCCTCTCCCTTACGCGACGCTGCAGCCTTGCCTTGCGGTTGATCACCAGCCGCCTCCCTGTGCAGTTGAAACAGGCAAAGCAATGCAACATCCCTGTCAACAAGAAGCACAACCATGTGAGCAAAGAAAAGCATGCCTTGACATGTGCCGACGTACTCACTCAGCTGCCTGCAGTTTCTTTTCCTGCTGAAACTTGCGCTTTTTACCACTTTCTCTTCCCATCTTTTCTAACTTCTCAAAATAAAACAGGAAATACGTGCTGTCAATGCGCCGTCAACTCCTGCAGTGTGCAAATTCAACTGCCATGGAACTAGAGAGGCTCGTAGCCAATTACCATTTATCAGCCGTAATTTTACATAAAGCGATTTTTCACCATAGTTAACTTGGGCCTCCTGGAACCCCATGTCTCAAGTTTTCTACATGACTACGATCATCTAAGCAAGGTGGCTTGAAGCCAAGACTTGAAAGCTCCTCAACCACATGCTTGGCTACGTCCTCCATGTTTGGCAGCTTGGCAGGTGCAAGCGCAGAACCTGCACCCAAGCGCAAATGTCTGTGTTTGCAAGAGCACCCGGGATGTGAAAGCGGTTCAGTATCTCTAGCCTATCTCTGAATGAAGTTCCTCTCTCGCCAAGAGGACCTGTAACATGCAAACTGACTGGCTTCCTCCAGTTGTTGCTGGCACACCAACTAACTTAACTTCTAAATGCTGTCAGGACAGCAAGGTTCCGGAAAGCAGATGCACTAAAAACTTATGTGCCTCTGCGTTGAAAAAGCAACATTGATGCGTTTCACGCCCACCGGTCTTCATCAGTGCACCTGCATTTTTACCTTCAGAGGAAGAAGCTGCACTGGCTTGTTGCTCTTGCTGCTTGACACACAGCCTTGAAAAAGCTTGTTCAAGCTCAACGTTACTTCCCGCAGCATCCTGGCCCTGCTGGAGGGAAAGTGGGCTGGTGAGGCGCTGGTGCAGCGCGCCTAGCATAGCTTCTCGTGCTGGCACTGCATGCACTCTGGAGCACAGCTTGCTGACCTGTTGCCGGGCGTGCAGTAACAAAATTGGGCTCATGAGGTGATGATGTTTATACACATGATTATACACATGAACTTTTGCTCAGCCGCAAAGCAAGAGCGAGCAAAGACATGGCTAAACTTGCTCTTTTGAAGCGTGCCATAAGCGTACAAGTAAGGATTGGCTGCGGCTACTTTTGGACTACTCGCACATACACTAAGTAAGGCGCAAATAATCCTCCCGGTGACATGTGCAGAGGGCTTGCCCACATTGCCAACCAATCAGGCTAGTAATTTGAATGCAGCCCGCCAACCAGAACCATTTGGAGTGCCACCATCTCCAATCAGAACCCAGCCTCGTGCTTCAGGACAAACTCACCTGCTCCTGTATGTTTGAAGTGCCTGGCACCTGGCCGCACAAAATCTCCAAGGTTTTTGCAGTTGCACGGATGCTCCCCCACTCAAACCCAGCCGCCGCCCCCTCTTTATAGCCTGGGGAGATGCAGGCGTGGCAGCTTATAGTGCATATACAGGTCTAGAGTAGCGGTGTCTGTCACAGGTCTTGCCACTGCCCAGACCAACCTATGTTGAACCCAGGCTGGAGCGCGCGCTCTTTGCCCACCTCCAGGCCCTCCCTGTAGCCTGTCTGCACAACCAAAATTAACGGCCCTTAATTGGGTGATCTTAAAGATGTCTAAGAGATGCTCCTCTGGTTTGTGACGCAGGAGCGAGAGGCTGGGCAGACCTACATTGTAGTGATGCTTGTTCCTTGCTTGCTGCTCCCTGGCCAGCTCCGCTGCACCCACATCGGCATTGTCACTTTCCTCACCCCACACGTCTGCACTGCCAGAGTCAGATGAGCGGGTCATCAGCCAGGGTTCAGTTGTGCGGAGTAAATTTCCTGGATACCTCGGTTGATAAATATTGCCAGCAGACAGCCTATCAGTTCAAAATATTTTGTCATTTCGTCTGAGGAGTCATTCTGCCCCCCGCGCCCCAGAAGACAGACGGACAGAGCATTCCTCAGGCCAGGTACGCGGACCCCGTAGCTAAGAATCTAGGTTTCAGAAAGACTCTACTCGAGCACTCGGCGCTTGCGCATTGGTCTGGGCACTGGCCCGGTGGTCTGCGAGCCGCTGATCTGCTAGCTCAGCGTGCTCAGCCAGGAAAAAGCTTGAAGGCCTCGGGCCCATCCGGCCACTGACCAACATGTTGCATACTGACTTGCCAATGCAGCTGCTCAAGGATGTACCTGGACATGGCCACTCTCGAGCTCGAGGCACACTACACGTGCCCTGGGGACATGCCGCACAATGGCATCTGGCTTTTCTTTGGGCAGGACTGTCGACTCCTTCCACACCAGCCCCTTTTCTCTTTGCTCAGTGTACCTGGGGGCAACAACAGCGCCGGTGAGCACCGTGCATTTGCCTGCCCTTCGTTGTTGTATGTTGCTGTATGTTCGTTGTTGTATGTAGCTGTGTGTACAAGGTTGCGCGCGCACTTGCATGTAGATGTGTGCCTGTGCACTCTTGAAGGAAACAAGGATTAGGAAACAAGGCAAGCTCAACCAGAAATTGGTGTCTTTGCCTGCAGGTGACCTCTTCCAGCGCCTTTTCCCCCCAACCACTTTGCATCGGATGCACACAATGCTGCGAGGCACGAACCAGCTCCTCAAGGCATGCCACAGGATCCTAGATCAGATGCACCAGGTGCAAGGTGTGGCAGATGCCTATTTTGAGGCGCAGCCCGCAGATTGGGATGGCATCATCCCCTCCGAAAACACTCAGCCACCTGAGCCGATCCGGGACGCGCAAGCGTTCGCCCATAAGTTGTTTGAGGAGCTGCTGGCCTCCTCTGACCTCCCTGAGACCCCCCTTGCGAACCTTGACAGCTCCAGTGGTGGCAGCGCCACATCCCTGCAGCAGACTCCGGTGGGTGGGTCAGCAAGGGAATGGATCCTGACATTGTACTGATGCCTTGTTGGGGGTACTGATGCCTTTGCTGGGGTGTCCTGATGTATTTTGGGACAGTGATAATGCGGTTGGAGCCTGCTAGTGCCGGATGGTTGGCAATCGGTTGGCCGGCCAAGCGTGCATCAGTGCTTGGCCAGCCAACCAACTCGCCAGCTAACAAATGCACCCATACTGTTCAACAAGGCATCAGTTCAATGTCTGGAACGAATCTGGAGAGTAAATGCAGCACTGCTGTGCACACTTACCTCGTCTCACCACGTTTCCCTTGCTTTTTTGCTTTGCCAACCTGACGGCATCTGTGGGCTGATATTTGGTTACGCATGTGGACTTCTGTGAGGGGCACCTTATTTTAGGGCACCTTATTTTAGGGGTACGGCATGCTGTGTGTGACCATTGGCGGTCTTTAAAACGTTGTGCTATGCAGCCGAAGGCAAACTCCCTTAAAATTGATGTCTCAAAGAAAGTGTATTGTCCGCCACATCGCCGACGGCAGGTGAGCAGTCTGCTACAAGTGTGCCCCTTGTCACGGACTCAGGCTTCTACAAGCATTAGGCTTCTCTGGCCAGTATGTCATGCACCAACTCTGCTCTTGTTAAAAGCATGGCAAACAAAGTCCCCTGACCTTGAGCTGCGCTCGACCAGTGAGGCTTGCATTTTACAGTAGACTCCTCTATCCCTCGCTGTTTAGAATGGCTTGGTAGGGTGCTGTACCAGTGTTTATACAGAGATCACAATCACAATGCACCAAAGACGCGCCCACCGGTCGACGCATGCCCTGTGCACGCTGTTTGTGCTCTAAGTTGTGCAGTGCTTTAGGCGACACACTGTTCAACCTGATCCTGCACCGTGCGCCTGCAGACTGGGGCTCAGTACGATGACACAGGGAAGCTAAGAGTTCAGAAGATGCCTGACACGCCAGCCTCAGATGGCCCAGGCTTCTGGTCAACAGCGAAGGTAAATGTGCCTGCCACGCTAAATCCAGCTCTACAGAGAACGCCCCTTTTACAAAAGCTGCTAAAAGATTATGTGATGAGGAAGCTAAAGCCCCTGGATGTAGCAAAACACAACATCACGATTGTACACACAGAGCATTCATCCATAACCGCTGCAAGACATGCACGTTGTAGCTGAAAATATGCAAGGATAAGCAGTTGTATGTATGCGTCTGCTTGAGAATTGCTCTGCAGAGTTGCTCACGTCACCTTGTAACTCCCGCTTATCGAGTGGCAACATGGCGCAAGGGCCAAGACAACCTGTCTTCTTTAATCGATCCCTTCATGGTAAGCAGACAAACCTGGAAACCTGGACATGAGCATCTCAGCCTGCATTGGTGGATGTACTTGAATATGCAGGAGCTAGCACATTGCAAAGAGACATGCGTGGTTGCACATAATTCAGTGCATTGCTAATAATAAGCGCTCTGTCATTCTTTCCCTTTTCATGACTGCCCTGTCTGTGTTTCTTGCATCTGCCTGCAGGGTGGAGGCATTTGTACGAAGAGTGCAGGACCTCCACATGGCGCTGACGATTCTGGCGACGATTCAATGTCAGAGATCATGTCACTGCTTATGCACGGATATGTCCAGGCGGCCTAGCCAGATGAGATTAAGCTCGTTCAAGGGATTGACAATCTTTGGTTTGGGGCTTACATCAACTGTGAAGTAGTAAACTGTGTGTGAAGCGCGCTTCGCTGATGCAAGTTCAGCCTCAAACCCAGAGTGGCTCAACTTCCATGAATGCCAGTGTAAAGTTGCTCTCTCTGCACACGATCTCCGATTGCTTACACACTTCTTTATTATTCTGGGAGCTGTCTATTATGTACTTAAGTTGGAAGAAGACAAAGAAGGCAGCAGGTAAGACCAAACATGGCATAAGGGATAAACACCTGAAAAAGAAAAAACACTCCCAACATTGAGAAAAAGGGGCAGAATAGGTTGGAGAAATCGCTAACCTACTCCAAGACCGCTAAATCTCCAGCTTTCATTGATGCCTTAGCAAATGACAATGATGGCAACACACAACACATACTGATAAGAGGTCCACTTAAGCTGCTTCAAGACAAACCAATCCCCTGTAGCAGAACACACAAGCCAGGCTGAACCTAAACAACCGCAACCCCGAGTGGCTCAATCACCTGGCACAGAGCATCCCTGAGGCTAAATGGAACACAACCAGAGTGATCAATGACGCTCATATCCGCATGCCCCCATTTGGCGCACCACCTCCAGGCTTGAACGAACTCAAGAGATTAAAGCCGGACCACCTCCTAGTTGCTAAGCGCCACAACCACGACACATCACTGCATTCTGGACAAACGACAACTACACAGATACAAGACAAATCAAGCCCTCATCTGGCCTTAAAAGTAGCGGACTGGAAAAAGATTGCCTACACAGATGGGAGCTGCATCCGTCATGATCACCAGCAGATCATTGGAGCAGGCGTCTACATACCTGACACCAACAGAATTCATCATGTGAATCCCAATGGCTCCAGTATTATTATTACTGTCCATAGGGCTAAGCTTGCAGGCATTGCTGCAGCCGTTACTCATGACTACGTTCTGAAAGCTACCGACAGTGAAAAATCAATGAGACAAATTAGAAAACAGATCAGGCACCCAGAATTACACATCTACCACATCCACCACAACCTTTGAGAGACAATCATCAAAGCAATCCGCAACACTGTGACACTCTCCATCAAATTCCTGAAAATAAAAGCCCACACCGGCATTATTGGTAAAAAGCCAGAGGGGGCTATCTGAGGCCCAAAATGGGTATGGTTTTGGCATGATCCCAGGGTATGGGCGCCATGACGTTAACCTTTCCAGGTTAGCGTTAGATGGTAGCCTTACATGCAAGATTTTAATAGCACCTGAGCTTGAAAGGTTAACGTCACGGCGCCCATGCCTAACGGGCCGCGGCGTGAACCCTACTTTTCACAGCCAGATGTCCACAGCAGATCAGCCACTGCACCATATTACATGATTTCCGGTGTTTTGGTGCTCTTGTAATAAACAAACATCATTGCAAAAGAATTGGAGTGAAAAGACCCAGTGGTTGGTGAGATGTCGATTTTGGGTCATTTCCCTTAAAAAGAAGCAGCAAAAGGGGTGCCAAAATGGGTCAAAATCCGACCCCCTCCAAACCTCAGTTTCAACATCCAATATCAATTTGCAACATATAAGAAGTATGTTGATGGTGTTTTGGGGGTAGAAAGATATGTGGTTGGGTTGTGTTGAGGGCATACGTGGGCTGTTTATGCTATATTAGGCCAAAAACAGAGGCTGAGCACCCACCCAGGCCACAAGGGTCGTCCATTTCACCCCAAATTTTACCAGTAGCCTAGTTATATGATGTTTTTACAGCATTATTGGTAAAAAGCGCATCAGATAGCAAAGCATGTGGCCAAACATCCTGAACTTGCTGACACTGGTATAGAAATGGCAGGGCATGAAGGTAACCCTTTTCACAACATCATTTGGCTTGCAACCTCCATGGTTGATCCAAACACACATCCTATCATTGACAACGGTAATCAATCCCAGCCTTACCAACCCCATATGCGCTACCACCCCAACAAACGCGACGCGCTACAAGCACACAAGCATGAGGTCCACAAACTAGGCAACGCACAAACTGATACCAGCTACTTCACCAACTACCAGAATTTAATCAAGAATAAGAGTGCCCATAGCAAAATCAGTAATGCTTTCTGGTCTATACCTGGCATCTCTCACAAGGAAAAAGAGACAGAGATTTAATACCAGTCTGGCACGATCTACAGCCAAAAACACGCTGTCCGTTTCAAGCTGTCCAACAGCCTTAGTTGCCCCATCTGCTCCTGCCAAGACAGTGCACTTCACATCCTCTCAGGGTGCCAGTATCCCATCATTAGAAATATGGTTACCGAACGCCACAATATTGCAGGCAGACTTATGACAAAAGCCATAAGTAAAGGTTCCCTAGGATCCTTTCTTGTATCCACAGATGTGGGCAGTGCTGACAAGCATCGTATGCAAAATCTTCAAATACCTGTGACAGCAGAATCCAGATTCCATCCGGCTTGGATTTTTGCTATAAACCACAATCGAAGAGACAGACTCACTTCTCACCCAGACGCCATTTTTGTGACTCCAAAGAAAACATGCAATATCAGTTCCCAAAATCAACAGAACCATCCCAATTTAAGGAGTGGAAGGAGGGTGGTTTTGGGTAGGGGGCAGGGTTCTTTAGCGGCGGCCACCGCAGCTGGAGGCAGAACCCCATCACCAGCCACAGCTTACCGGCCTAGACAGACTCGCCATGAGAACCTCCCTTGGCAGCGTCGTAACACCCGTCTCATTGAGATCAAGTACTGTGAAGACACTTGCCCTGAGCAGCAGCTCCAAGCTGCCCATGCTCTTAGGTGTAGGGGGTGTTATTCACATTCCTCACACTTTGGTTCCTCTGAAGAGTCTCGGCCTTGATTCACAAAGAGTCAAGAAAATTGCTCTCAAACTCCATGCTCATTCTGTGCACTGTGCTCATAAGCTTGTTCAGACCAGACGTTCTCTTGAGCATTCTCCCCACCTTCAAACCAATCAGGAGAGGCCTGCTGGCTTGTCTGGCCGCAACCCTCCTGACCCTCACTGACCCCCCTTTTCTTTTCTGGTGAAGGGGCTTTTCTTCCCAAGTGGCCCCTTTTCCTTAATTGATGCGAGGAGCTTTTTGCTGCTTATGTAGTTTTCCTTAAGCAATGAAAATCATGATCACATAAACTAATATGGGCAAAAATCTTGCAAAGAATGGCAAAATAAGCTTGTTAAGGGTGAAAGATTGCCAAACAAAGGCATTGTATGCGGAAAGGTTTAAGAGGCACCCAGCATGTAAGAGAGAAACAAACATGAATGGGCTTTGTCACGCTGAGATACTGCTGCATGCAAACCAGATTTGCGGCATGTCCTTAGCTGACTCGACCAACCTTCAAATCACAGTGCACCATAAAATCTGGCACTGCACTTATTTGGCGTGAGAGCTTAGTCAAAATCTGTTCAATCTCAGGGCCAGCCTTACCAATGAGAAATAGCTAGAATGCAAGATAATAATAGTCTGGATGACTGCTGTGATAAGGTCCCTTTGGGAAACTTGACGTTAGGAAAGTGGAATGTTAGAAAAGTGTAGCATATTTGAATGGAGACAATTTTGTAAGGAGAGCTTACATACCCTTGTCTTATTGCATAGCTCAATAAAGGAGCCGTGTGCACTGCTGCAGTATTGTATGGCTGTCTGGTGCTTGCTCCTTTTTCATTGAGCGAGTGGGATGTCCTGGCAGCCATAAGTGTAGTACTGGGGCAAACTTTATTCCTTTGACAAGATGGAGGTCTGTGCGAGCAAAGCCACTCTGCTAACAGCACCCACAAGCATTCTGTTCAGCAAGAAGTATGCAGTCAAGGTCAGAGTATTACACCAGTGTGTTGTCTAGGCTGGGAATCCTTCCCTTATGGCTCCAGTCTTCATCAAACCTGTGCATTACTTCCCGATAAATTAAAATAACTTTGTTGAAGGGTCCTCAGGCATGCCATGCCACGTGATGCAATCCATCTGGGTGTGTCTTAAGCCCACTACAACTTTTCTATTAATGCTGAAGCATTGGAGTCACTTCTCTGCCATGCATATAGCCACGAGCCTCGGCCAGTTGCTGTTCATATCTGGGAGCTTAGGCTCTGTGCATCCGATTGATGACCCTGCTACCAAATGTCCTTGCATTGCACCGATTTCAGCACACAAATGCTACAGTGTGTTATCCCCAATAACAACACGAAAGTCATCCAAGCTGTTCTCCATACTCAAGTGCCCATTAGAGATCATCCACTGCCTTTCTCTAAAATCCTCCACCTGCACATTAGAAAATGAGATTTTCATAAAGTTTGATACCTGATGCAGCATTTGAAGCCTGATAGCAGTCAAATTCCTTGCTGCTACATTCTTTTAATTGGAATCCCCTCACACTCTGAAAGTGTGTGTGAGTGAGAGACATGCATGCGCGCAATTGTTTATGGAAGAAAGAAGGTCAAAAAGAGGTCCTGATTGTGTTTTTGCTTGTAAGCTGCACATTAGCTCGTTCCTCACCAGGCTTTTTGCCTCGTCATCCAAATCATCAAACTGCACCACCGGTTCATCTGCCTGAACTGCTTCGCGTAATATCTGCGTACAGCATGAGGACACATGCTGGTACTCACTTCCAACCCGAGCTCCTACTTGATATCTTTTGGCGCGTATGCAACAGCAACAACTCCTGTCCCATAACTGATGAGTGGGTGAGGTTAGCCAAGTGCCAGAACGCAGCGCAGTGCTTGGAGAAGAGAACTTCTTAAGCATTAAAGAAAATGAAAGGGCTTGGCATCTACCTCTGCCCAGTATTTCCCTTTCCCTATTTTATTCTCTGTCGGCTTTAGCAAGCAAGCACCAGAAAAAGTCCTCGTGGCTTTGGCAATCAGCGTGAGCGTGCATGCATGTGGCAGTGGCTGCATCCGATTTCAGACCTGAAAGCGAGCGACTGCTCCCAAGGCTGTCTACCCTTACTGACCTCAACATGGCTCTTCTCAAGCCCGCCTTCAAACACTGACCGCCAGTAGTGCCTGTCGCGCTTTGGCAGCATGACATGCAGCTGTGTGCCTGTGTCTGCTGCTGCTGCAGCAAGAGAGGCTACAGGCTGCCTGCTGGCTTGGCTCGTCTCAATGACCCACAGCGCCTCGGACGCCTTGACCTGGCGTGACAGAGGACCATCTAGCACGCGCCCTGCCCACCTTAAGCACACTGCGCGGGTCAGGAGCACAGCTGTTTGGCCTTGCAGTTGGATGATCCAGCATGTGGACTGCCCCGCCCACTCAAGGCTCACTGCACAGGTGTGCCAGCTGCACTGGTACCCGGCAGTCTGTGTCGGTTCATGGCAGCGCGTGGATGATGGCAGCCTGTGCCTTGCCTGGAGCCTATCCATCTTGGCGTTTGTTGCATACAGGACCACCCGCAGGCAGAGCCACAAGGCAAGGCTCAGGCTCTGCATCATCAGCATTCTGACAGCACCAGGTGGATGAAGGAGTTGATCAGGTCAGGTGACACCGCATCACCATCCATGCCCCGTACGTAAGGGACTTGCAGATGCTGGAGTCAAATACTGAACTCAAATGCTTGCGGAAGCCATAGTACAAAATAAATGCACATGCCAATGGGAATTGCTCTGATGATAGGAACAAATGCTGAAACATCATCATGTAGGCCCCATAGGTAAGGGAGCTGCAAGTCCGATGCCCTTGTTCAGGTCTACCCACGGCAGTAGTCAGGGCGGCCACCCTCCTTACTCTGGGCCCTTGTTCAGGTCTACACACGGTAGTGGTCTGGGTGGCCACCCTCCCTACTCTGGCTCATGGTCCCGCCTGCAGTGCCTCAAGAGGTCCATGGCTCCACCTGTTGTACCTCAGAGGTGCTGTCGCATGCATATGTATGCCCAGCCACGCACAGCACAGCCCGGCCCTGCGCCCCGCCCACCTGTCAAGCGCTGTGCAGTGACCTTGACAGACACGTCGTGCTTTGTCGTGCCTGGCGGGAGTTGCAGCCACAGCATGATGCTATCGGAGGACTGGTCCCAGCGCAAGCGCTCTGCCAGCGGTGCTGCCAGCCACTGCAGGCGCACAGCGTGCACTTGGGGGGTAGGGCCTGCAGGCAACCATGGGCAGCAGGCAAGCGGACTTGAACCACTCACAGTAATCGGCAGTCCTTCTCTGCAGTGGTGGACCAGGGCTACCAAGGTTTTCTGGAAGACCACGCAAGGTGCACGTAAGAGGGGGCTTACAGGGCGTACTCGCCATGCGCGGTGTCTGTATCTTGCGCACACTCATCAACACAACAGACACACACATCTTGGCTGCACACTCATCAATACACACAGACACACACACACATCTTGGCTGCACACCACCACTGCACAACATGGTGCTTGCCTGCCTTCGAGGTGACCCCGTCTTCTTGCTGGAGCAAGCACATCTCTGCCTGCCAGCAAATATTGACTAGATGCAATGTGGTGTATAACGGAGGACTTTGCTGGCAGTGACTGGGGTGGCTGGTTGTTGAAGTATGCTGCTTATGGAATGTGATCAAAAGAGCACTGTGGTGATCAATCCATCATACTCCATCCTGCCGGCAGGTGTAGGGAGCCCGAGGAAGGGGTCAACCATCACCTTAAGTCCACATCATCCATACTTGAAGAGTCTTCATCATCCACACGTGTAAATCCTCACCATCCACACCATCCTTACCTGAAGCCCACACCATCCTCACACCATCCGAATCGTATCCATCTCCAAGCCTGCCGTCCTCGGCCCTGTTTCCCTGCGCGGCGCAGCACTTCTGGACTGCCCCTGGCTTGCTGCGGCTGCCCGACTGCTTTGCTCCACCCTTGCCCTTGACAGTTCCCACACCAAATGCAGGAGTCCCATCCTCACCCCCATATTGCTTGCGAGCCACATCCCCAGCCCCACCTGTGCCAGCCCCATCCCCACCAACATCCTTGCCGTGCTTGAGTGGCGCAGGGCCATATGAATCCCTTGGTATTCCTGCTGCACTGGCACCCGCAAGTGGAAGGGGGTTGGGGGCTGGCTGTCGCTGTCTGACACAGGCCTCAAGCTGTAGCAGCGCTCGTGGGCGGATCTGGCCAAAGATGCCAATGCGGGGGGCCTGCTAAAAGGCAGCACAAGCACTTGAGATGTGGTTCATTGCTCAAGTCATGTGGTGCTGGAGCTGCTCCCTCTTGCCTTTGTGTGTGTGTGTGCGCGTGTACATGCATGCGCCTTCCCGCCTAGTGAGAAATCAAGCAAGCAAACCCTCGTCGAAACAAGGTGCATTTTAAGCAAACAGTGGGGCTGGAAGTGCACCAGAAACATCACCTGCTGGGGCTCCAGCCCCAGTGCTCTGCGCGCACGCTCCAAGCAGCCCAAGAAGAGGCTTTGAGCTGCATCATATACCTCCGCATTGCGCACGCCTGAGCAAGAAAAAGGTACAAGGGTTCTCTTATGGTCATTGTCTGGCTTCACCATCAATAGTCAAGAACCTCGCGCCTGTGGATGCTTACCTTGAATACAGCCCCGGCCAGCTTCTTCAAAATCCAGCACATCAAGCACCTATGATTGATGCACGCACCAATAAAATGAAGTGCCTTGAGATCAGCACCAAGCAGAATGATGAATTGCTACTACAGAAGGCAGCAGAATATGCACAGCCGGACAAGAAGCACATTGGGAGGCACTGCTGGACATGAGGCAGCACAATGGACACGAAACAGACAGCACAGCTGTACAGGAGGCTGCCCAAGACATGAAGCAGGCAGTACAGCTGGACAGGAGGCTGCGCAGTGGGCATGAAGCAGCACAGCGGAAGGCTGCCAATGATGTTGCTGCCAAGCACATAGCATATGCTGCCCTACGCGTCGTATATGCTGCCTGTACGTCTGTAATGGGCACATGCTCACCAGGATCCAGCGTGCCCTGTCGGGTCTTGACTCACCACAGCCATCACTCCTTGTTTACGGGTAATCTGCATGAAGTCATCACCGCTGCATGTGTCCACAAGCTGGGCGAGCTTGCCAAGTGCACGCAGCCTTGATGCTGCGGACAGCTGGGTCATCCTGCTGCTTTTGCTGAGGCTGGCTTGATGGCAGCCATCGTGAGTGCCGCCACTGATGCCTGGGCTGAAGCCACCACACACAATGCCGATGAGAGCATGCAGACTGCTGTCCATGACAGCCTCGTCGACTACCGCCTGTGATGCATGGTGCGCACATGGAACAACCCAGATCATATGGAGCACACTCCACTGCATCCAATGTTGAGGCCAGTGTAAACAAGATCACATGAATCCTACTCCGCTGCATCTCATGTTGAGGCCAGTGTAGACCAATTCATCTGCTCCGCACCAATGGTTCCCAACATGCCAAGCTTTCATTGTCCTCATCAAAGAAACAGCACTTGAAGGAAATGCCTGCCAGGGGTCTGCACAAACCGCACTGTCAGGGGTCTGCAAACACGCATCAGCCCCAAGCAGCAAGCAGGGCACTGAGCTGTCTGGCAGGCACTGTTGCATTGCCCAGTGTGCGCGCCCGGTGTGTGTGTGTTTGTGTATGTGTGTGTATTTGTGTGCATGTGAGTATGTTGTGTGTGTATGTGTGTGTGTGTGTGCAGACTCTTTGCTGTGCTTGGGCGTGCACACCTGATTGTCCCACAACACAGGCCCTGCGCACCTGGCAGTTGCTGGCGAGCGCGCCATACACGCGCTCCACGGCCTGCACCACCGGCGGGTGGCCGCCAAAGGCCTGCCCCACATGCGTCAGCAGTGCTACAATCTCCAGGCTGTACAGCCCCAGCGCCAGAGCCCGCCCTGCCCGTGCCACCCCAGCCAGCGCGTCCAGCCAGCGCTCCAGGAGGCTGGGCCCGGGTGCCTGGGCGAGGAAGCCCTGCACCTGTGGCCTGCCAGCCCTTGTCCCTGCCCCGGGGGCGGCACCAGTGGCGGCTGCTGCTACCTTCCCCGTTGCCAGGGGGTGGTAGGCCCCAGGGGGGCTGGGCACAGCTACAGATTGAGGCCGTAGCGTGCGCGTCTGGGGCGCGGGTGGCTGCGGAAGGGGGGAGACGCACAAGTCCACCGGCGCCCGGCCCTTGCCGTACCCTGCCACAGGTGTGCGGGCAGCCATTGCACAAGCTGAGTCATGTGCTCTATTTGGCTGAGTCATATGCTCTGTTTGGCTGAGTCATATGCTCTGTTTGGCTGAGTCATATGCTCTGTTGGACTGAGTCATGCCCTGCCCTTGCTGCTGCTGTTAACCGCAGGTGAGGGCGGCCATCCTGCTTGCTGTGTCATACGCACGCATTGCTTTCATCATGAGCTGTGCATGCGGCAAATCAGAGATGGATGAGGAGGCTGCAAAAGGGGAGCAGTGTAGGCGCTGCTGTCGCTATGCACTGCACTGTAATGACCTCAGGGTACACACAAGGAGGGAACAGGCTGTCAGTGCGCAGCAGGCGCCAGCGCTGCAGGTCGTGGGGGCGTCCGACCACCCTGGCCTGAGGTGTTGCCTGGGCCTTAAAGACCTTAGTTCTAGCCAACACTTTCTGATCAGTTGCAGATTATGCAGAATTATTGGCTTTAAGCACCTTGCCCACCTGATACTCTACAGTATGACAAATCACCCATGCACTGTACCCACCTTTGACCCCCAGATCGCTGCCAAGCTCAGGCTGCAGCGCTGCAGGACATCGGTGCACGATCCGTCTTGCCTCCATGAGTAGCAGCTGCATCCCCTCCCCGGGAGCAGCTTGCGCACCCTTCAAGGGCTGTGTATGTGCAACCGGTGCGGTCGGCACTTCTTGGGTATGCCTGGGGGTGCTGTCGGCCTCAGCACCAGACCTGGGGCACACAACCAAAGGACGTGTCTGGGATAAGCTGGCAGTGAGCATGCTGGGCCTGCGTGCTTGCGTTGCGTGAGCTGGGCTCAGTGTTTGCATGATTGTGCTGCAAACCATGTGCCACACAAGCTGTGGCTGGTCACCAAAGATGCAAACCATGTGCCACACAAGCTGTGGATGGTCACCAAAGATGCAGACCATGCCACACAAGCTGTGGATGGTCACCAAAAAAGCAAGCGACACCAACTCTGATGGACCACAAGCTTCCGAGCATGCTGTAAGATGCATGCACACATGCGCACACACACACACATACATGCACATACACACACATGCAGGCCCCCTTTGCCTGCACCAACCTGACTCTCAAGAGCTCGGATCTCAGGTTCAGCACCAAGTGTTCAGAAGTGCACAGCGCGCAGATGCATGCTGCAGCTGCATGTGCCGTGGCGCAGCAAAGAGGCCTGTCGCTGGCAGCTGCAGCAGCCGGCAGCAGGAGCAGGCTGCACAGCTCACTTATGACTGTGCTGGTCAGAGCGGGGCAGGGGAGGCGGGGGCGGTGCGCAAAAGCGCTTGAGCTGCTGGCAGGAGGTTGCAACGGGCCGCTTGTGTTGGTCTGTACATGAGGGATGGCAGCGTGCAGGCGCAAGAGGAGCAGCAGCGGGTGCTGGTCGGCCGCCCAGATGATATGCAGGTCCTCCGGGTGAGCACTGCTAATGAAGCAGGACAGCATGCTCACAGTATCCCACATGGCCTCCAGGCTGAGCTGTCGCAGTGGCAGTGGCGGCTGCCCCAGATCTTGCGCGCCGGCGTGGGCATCAGGACAAGAGCTGCCTCCATCAGTGTAAGTGAGGCTTGATAAAGCACGCAAGATGGTTCCCATGTTGGTACCGCGGCCAGAGGGTGCGTCAGCAGCAAACGCGCTCCGGCGCTGCAGCGGGTCCTGCGCCGCCCAGGCCAGCAGCTGCACAGCACCTGAGGCATGCAAGCCACAAGTAGAGACTGGTGTCAAGCCTTGCTGGGTTATCAGCATCCTGTGCCAGGCAGGGCGTGCTCCAGGGGAATGAAGTGCCGCAGCGATGGAGCTGCTGTGGCAGCACATGTGAAGGAGGTCTTGAATGAGGCCCAGCACGGCAAGCATTTAGGCAGGCACCACAAGGTGGGGATGGTGCCCTGGGTCCCTTGCAAGACTTCCATTATCTGTGCCCTGGCAAGAGCAAGGTGCAGCCATGACCTACGTCTGGCTGCGATGGGCTCCCTCTTGAAGTCCATGGCCATGGCCAGTCGTTGCACGACTAGCGGGGGCCAAGACACTGTAGGCGCTGCAGCTTCAGGCATATGCACCCTGCTGTCTTTGGCATCAGGTGCTGAACCAGCTGCCACCAGCACGGCTGCAACGTGGTCAGGGTGGGAGTGGAGGAGTGCAAGCACGATCGCATATTCCTGCACCGACTTGAACCCAAGCCGATGCGCCGCAAGCGCCTGCTTGTGGGAGAGACAGATCATCAAGACTCAGAAGTCTCTTTCTTTGCCTTAAGTGTGGGGACTCCCTTCAAGGGGGTGTGTGCAGCGAAGTTGCGAGCATACAGATCACGATCTGGGCTCGCTGACGAATTCGGACAGGAAGAGCGTGCCAGGCTGCAGCACCTGTGCTAGATCTTCAAGACCACTGGCAAGGGCATCCGGATCCACATCCTCATCTGCCAAAAGCTGCAAGATGTCGTCTATTTCATGCTTTTGAGTGCACATAGAATCGAAAACTATCAAAAAAATTCTCAAGAATTTGCTAAAGTATTCACGTGATTTAAAATGAACGAGACTCACAGTCCAAGAGAAGTATCAGATTCTTAAACATTCACCTCCTTAGGAACCACTCATTTTGGAAACGTGATTCGTAGGGGCGTTGGTACTCATCTCTTCAAAATAGAGCATTTGACAACCTTGTTGCTTCTGGCTTCATGAAGCTAGTACTGGTTGGTAATCATCAGTAGTAGGGGGGAGCACCACCTCCTTCGCCTTGAAGTGCAACAGCCATCACTTGATCTTGCAAGAGGAAGCAGCATAACCTTCGGGTGGTGAACCACATTGTCCTTGGACACCTGGTGCAAGGGCCTTTGAATGAAGCCGGCCTGCAGGCTATACTTATAAGCAGAGCAGAATCCCTGCTAAAAAGGTGGCCTTAAGCGTTCTAAGCCGGCTAAATCGCGTACTAAGCGCGCTTAACTTGGCGCTTAAGAAAGGCTCCTTAAGCGCCTTCTAAGCGCCTCTCAAGCGCCTGCTAAACGCGCTTAAGAGCATGCTAAGCGCGTCTAGGGGTCCTCCTTAGCGCGCTTATTCAAGAACGTAAGCGCGCTTATGGGATTTTTAAGCGCGCCTAGTGCAAGCGCGCTTAAGGAGAATTAGCGTCCTCAGAGCAACAGAATCCCAGCCAAAATACGAATCCTAAGCGCGCTTAATCGGGTACTTTTTCAATTAAGCATACTTAAGAACATGATTTAGAAGCCTTTCTTAGGCGCCTCTTAAGCGCTTCCTAAGCGCCAGCTAAGTGCCTCCTAAGCAGAGGTTCATAGGGACAGCTTACTTGCTTTGCCCCTTCAGCTTGCCTGAGAGAGGTGCTAGCTACCTGCGTGGCTGGTTTAGCTTTGTTTGTGTGGTTAGTTTATTCGAGCATTGGTCAAAGTGCAGGTGAGATCTCAGAAAACTTCTCCTCCATCTGTTCCACAGCTACTGCCTACCGTGGCGATTCTGGCTAATCACAGCAGCTAACATGAATCTGGACCCAAGTGGAGCAGCACCATAAGCGGCCACCAAAGAGCTCAAGTCACACCCGATCAGTGACGTGGTCCCCCTGCCAAAACTTGCAAGTGGACAGGATCCAGCCCTTCACCTGGGATTGCTTATAAGCTGGGCTGAGATGGGGCTGATGGATCTGATAGCCCTTGGCATTCTACAGAACATGCTTGTGCAAGGTTGCGCAGCAGACCAAAAGAGTCTGGGGTTTGCGCTGCACTTTAAGCAGGGGCGGTCTTCTGCCTCTCTGACAGATACCCAAGCTGCCTGGGTGCAGGACAAAAAAAAGAAAACTTTCCCCCTTTTCCCGTTCAGAGTGTTTGTCACCGTCAAGCTGTGCTCTGACTCCCTGCAGGGGGTCAGAGCGCTGGAGTGCATGGGCCACCGCCAAGGTGCAGAGGTGAAGGGTCTCATCAAGGATCATTTTTTCCCGGCAGCTCATGCAAGGCTTCATGCAAGTACAAAGCACGCTGGCCACGTGGGGCCACGTGTGTGCGCATCATGAAGCTCTGCCATTTGTAGTCCTGCCCTTCACTGCCTCTCACTCACACCCCTGGGACCTTTGATAGACATGAAATCATGAATGAAGTGATCACTCAGTGGCTCATGCCACTTGTGAAGCGGGAAGCTGGATGCCTGGTTGCCCCAGGCTTGGCCCAACTCCATGAAGAGGTGTAAAGAGTAATCCACTGCATGGATTTCTGCATCGAACCAGAATTCTGACAAGGTGTGGGCCTTGTATCATTTGTTTCTTTCTTTGATCTACCTAGGTTTAAGAACAGAAGGATGAATTTTATGCGTTTATGTTTAGGCCTAGGGCTAAACATTTTCATCTCCCTTCAGGCATACATACATCAACAATATAACCAATAACATTACCAGTGACCAGCGCAACTGCAAGGTTAAGTCTTCCTACTCGTATATAGCGGAGCAGGAAGAGTTGCACCTCATCCCTTCGGCCATCAGGTGCACGTGCACCCCATCACAACACGCAGCAACTGGAAGCTTGATCGCTGATTATCTATAACCTTAATAGCATCAGAAACTACAAGGTTACAAGGTTTTATATCAAACCTTGCGCTGATGCGTGATTACAGACCCTTGGAACTCGCGAGTCTGGAGAGCGCACTGCCTTAAGCTTACCAAACCTCTCTATGGCTCTTCACCCCCTTCCAATTGGAAATTGGTCTCATGCACAGGCGACCACTCAACCTTCACCAAGCACGTCTTATGTTTGGCACTGATCACGAGATATGCGAGCTCTATAAGACTTCTAACATGAATGTTTCATTCAATTGGTTTCATTAGGTGGAACGATGCAATCCATCGGGCTAACGAGGCTAACGCCAAAAAGCGACTGTTTAACAAAATAAATATATCAATCAAAAATCATTTGACTGATTTTTGTCAGAGTAGATTCAATTTCAGTTTCTTCCTGATTTTTGGTTTCCCACCCATGCTGATGCCTAGTTAGCCAGACTGCAGGATAGAAACCCATGCAGAGGCGTTTTTGCAGTGGAAGTGGCGTCATCAGCGGGCAAAATGCGGGGGCATCCAGTCCGCGCATGCTGCGCCCTCGGCTCGTACTCATGGTCCTCACTCTCTTCTTTTGTGGCTACTTCGTGGGACTGAGCTCCAGAAATTGGGTGAGTGCTACTGCATGCAAAATATAAGTGGTCCAGCCTTGCTCTGCCTGCGCTTGCATCAACCTTGGCACCTGAACGCGCAAACATGCCTTTTCCAATGAGTTCTCAGTTTGGAGCACAACCGGAACTGGAAGAGGAAGTTGTTCATGGAGTGGCTGTGGGCAGCGGCAAGGCAGTCATAATAGAGGATGAATTCAAAGCACCTGATCCAAAGGACCCGTTTCGGAAATTTAGGGGTAGGTGCGCATGAGGATCCATTGATCTCACACAGTGCGCCCGTTTATGGTCAAGTTCCAACTTGGTACTGGCACTGTAGCAATAACTGCGCATGCTTGGTGTAGCACTTTTCGCTGCAGGTTGATAAATCAACATCGGCTGAATCAATATTGGCTGGATGTTGGCTTGTATGACAAAGGCTGGCATCCCATTCAGCTCTTGACTATGCAAAGCGTCCGCAAACTCCGACAAGAATGGGTGCCATTTGTTGTATACCAGCAGGTAGCAAGGCTGAAGCCCAATATTTTGTTGCGTTTTATATCGCTTGATCTGCGCAGGGGATACCATTCATGCGGTGCACACCAGCAGCGGGGGTGATTACCAGAACTACCAAACACGCATCATGTGAGCAGAAGTGGCTCCCACTCCTCCTGGCACGAGAAAGACTTAGTCACTATAGCAGGCTTCATTTTAAAGTGCCATTTATAGGCTTTCCTTTCATGAGTTCCCACCCTTCTCATGCGCGTGGGCATCTGCGGAGGTTGCGCGCTAGCAGGTGCTGGACCCTGGCCCTAGCGCTGTGTCCTTTGTCCACCCATGATTCCTTGAGCGCAGAGCGCACTCATGCCGCTGATGTGTTTGTGAGCCTGGGCCCCACCCATTGTGACAATACGTCTCACTATACAACATGGCCTCCAAACATCCAGCGATGTTTTTCCAGCAGCACCTTTTGGGTGTTTTTGCAAGCACGTCCTCTGAACTGTCAACCCTTCTGCCTTCAACCATGCTCCTGAGTCGGCGGGCGCATGTCCACACACCCCCTCAGTTTCTGTTAGCCCTCTTGCCCCCCAAACCCTTCAGGTATGCGTCATTCAAGCTTGTGCAACAGCAGCCAGGGGGGGAGAAGCTCACGGGGTACACACGCATCCTGCATCGTACAGTGCCAGACTATTTAATGGATGAGGTGAGATGGGCAGTGACAAGATGGATAAGGTGAGATGGGCAGTGACAAGATGGATGAGGTGAGATGGGCAGTGACAAGATGGATGAGGTGAGATGGGCAGTGACAAGATGGATAAGGTGAGATGGGCAGTGACAAGATGGATGAGGTGAGCCCGGCAGTCAGTCACTTTTGAGGGATGAGGTTGGCAGCACAGGCATAGGCCCGCCAGGGCTGTGCCCCCAAGCAGCCACCCAACCCAGCTTCTTCGTGCACATGCAGCCAGCCAGGCATGGCACGCCCTCCAAGCATATGGCATGGCACCGAAGCACATGGCTTGCCAAGCACGCGGGTCTTGTCAAGTAAGCACTTAAAAGCCAAGCATGTCATGCCTCCAAGCACGTCGCGCTAAGCAAACATACCGAGCAAGCATGTTGTGCCAAGCAGACACACCAAGCAAGCATGCCGTGCCGTGCCGAGCAAACATGCCAAGCAAGCATGCTTTGACAAGCAAGCATACCAAGCAACTTGCCTACATGAAGCAAGCACACCGTACCAAACACACACGTGGAGTGGCCTTCAGGTGCAAAGATACTGACACTGCAGATTTACAGAGCGCATGTCAAGGCTTGTCTAGACCCTGGGCCATTGCCAGGCCTAGCAGGGGTTAAGACACGCACCAACTACACAACGCTTACACTTGGCCGCCAGCACGCGACTGCACAAGTGCCAGCGCGTGCTGCTGGCAGGCTTCTCATGAGTAGAGTGTGCCACTGGTTTTGTATGGCGCGCAAGGACCCCCAGGGGTGCTGCCGAGATGGGCAGGGCAATCCTGATGGGCAGGACTACCCCAGTGCCTCTTTTGCTCATGTGTGGGGCAAACGCGTCGGAAGAGGGGCATGTGCGTGGGGCAAGCAGGTTGGCAGAGGGGCACGTGTCTGGGGTAAACAGTTTGTCAGAGGTCCGTCTAGCAGGGAAGCAGGACTGCTGTGTAGGCGCTTTCCATGCAGGGTAGGCACTGGGGCAAGGGGTGTGTGAGGCAAGCATGGCCAGAGAGAGCGCAGGAAGCCTATGACCCTCGTGGCCCCAGGAGGGCCCTCAGGTTGCCCATGCTGCGCACCCAGCTTGCACACATCATTTGACGAGTGCATTCCAACTTGATGTGTGTGATGCACGGCACTGTGCAGGTGCCCACGTTCCTTGTGAAGCCCATCAAGCCACAATGTGATGGGTGGTGCGACTACCCAGTCGCAAATCGTGAGTTGACCTGGGCTGTTGAGTGGCATGGTTGACCTGTGCTGTAGAGTGGCAGGGCAACGCGCTTTACTAGCGAGCCTTTGTGCCTGCCGTAGCCTCTGTGCCTGCTGTAGCAGCTGTTCGGGGGACGCAGGGAGACGGCGCAAGTGCTGGAAGGCAGGGACACAGTGTGCCTCTGTGCCTGGCAGCTCGTACATCCAGCGCCGCTGCCCTTGAGATGTACGACCCGACTCCACTCAGTAGGCCCTGAACGGGGTAGGCACGGAGGCATTGCACAAAACATGGAGGATGCACGCGAGCATCCGTCCTTTGATAGGCATTGCACAAAACATGGAGGATGCACGCGAGCATCCGTCCTTTGATAGGCATTGCACAAAACATG
>LFCJ01000397.1_pt1 | contig 26647 bp, 25 predicted proteins | sample 643141 | NCBI WGS metagenome assembly LFCJ01 (sample SAMN03766243, study PRJNA286221) | soda lake metagenome | biome: soda lake; feature: Kulunda steppe; material: water; isolation source: sample B1-Br-g2 brine of Lake Bitter-1 | place: Russia: Kulunda steppe | collected 2010-07
GACGCCTGGCGCGCTGCCTGGAAGAGGCGCGAGAGGCCGGGGAGCTTTCCCGAGACGCCGATTGCGGCCGGCTTGCCGAAGCCTTCTGGATCGGCTGGGAAGGTGCCGTCATGCGTGCCAGGCTGGAGCGCAGCGTGCGCCCCATGGAGGTCTTCGTGCGGTGCTACCTGAATGGGCTACCGAGGTAGCCGCTTCACTCGTATGATTCACGCTATTGAATAGACGATCGGTCTATAAGGCGATCGATCTTCACCAAGGAGAAGCGCGATGTTCAAGGCCATCTTGATCGACAAGCAGGAGGATGAGCAGCGGGTCGGCATCGAGACGTTGGACGAGGCACAGCTGCCGGAAGGCGACGTCACCGTGCGGGTCGAGTGCAGCACCCTCAACTACAAGGATGCCCTGGCCATCACCGGCAAGGGGCCGGTGGTCAGACGGTTTCCCATGGTGCCGGGGATCGACCTGGCGGGGACCGTGGAGGCCTCGGCCTGCGATGAGTTCCAGCCGGGCGACCGCGTCCTGCTCAACGGCTGGGGCGTGGGTGAAGGGCACTGGGGTGGCCTGGCCGAGAAGGCCAGGCTGGACAGCCGCTGGCTGATCCCGCTCCCCGCCGCCTTCAGCGCCCGCCAGGCCATGGCCATCGGCACCGCGGGTTACACGGCGATGCTGGCGGTCATGGCCCTGGAGCGTAACGGGGTGCTGCCGGACGGGGGCGAGGTGCTGGTGACCGGCGCCAACGGCGGCGTGGGCAGCTACTCGATCGCCCTGCTCGCGAAGCTGGGCTATCGGGTCGTTGCCGCCACGGGTCGCCCCGAGGAAGCGGACTATCTGAAAGCCCTGGGGGCCCGAGAGATCATCGACCGCGGCGAGCTCTCCGCGCCGGGCAAGCCTCTGGCCAAGGAGCGCTGGGCCGGCGCCATCGACTCGGTGGGCAGCCATACCCTGGCCAACGTGCTGGCGGCCACGCGCTACGGCGGCAGCGTGGCGGCCTGCGGACTGGCGCAGGGCATGGATCTGCCGGCGACGGTAGCCCCCTTTATCCTGCGCGGCGTGACGCTGGCGGGTATCGACAGCGTCATGAAGCCCCGGGCGGAGCGGCTGGAGGCGTGGCGTCGGCTGGGAGAGCTGCTCGATACCGAGCAGCTGGATGCGATCACCCGGACCATCGGGCTCGATGAGGCCGTCGAGACGGCCGAGGCGCTGCTCGCCGGCCGCGTGCGCGGACGGGTCGTGGTCAGCCTGGCCTGAGCCTGCAGCAGGCCGAACCAGACAAAAGAGGGGATTGCCGCCCAACCAAGCGTTCGCTAGGGTGGGCAGTCACTCAGTGAACAACAATCGAGGGAGTCTCCCATGAGCGAGAACCTGATCGACGTCGTCGACAACGCCGGCGTGGTACGCCTGACCATCAGCCGCCCCAAGGCGCTCAACGCCCTGAACAGCGGCGTGCTGAGCGAGCTCGAGCGCGTGCTGGCCGAGCTGGAGGGCCGCGACGACCTGCGCGCGGTACTGATCACCGGGGCCGGCGAGAAGTCCTTCGTGGCCGGCGCCGACATCGCCGAGATGCGCGAGAAGACCCCGGAGGAGGCCCGCGCCTTCGCCCGCCAGGCGCTGGCGACCTTCAAGCGCCTGGAGACCCTGCCGGTGCCCACCGTGGCCCTGGTCAACGGCTTCTGTCTGGGCGGCGGCTGCGAGCTGGCCCTGGCGTGCGACTGGGCGGTGGCCAGCGACAACGCCATCTTCGGTCAGCCCGAGGTGCTGCTGGGCGTGATCCCCGGCTTCGGCGGTACCCAGCGCCTGCCGCGCCGGGTCGGCCCGGCCATGGCCCTCGACCTCTGCACCACCGGCCGCAAGATCGATGCCCAGGAGGCGCTGCGCATCGGCCTGGTCAACCGCGTGATGCCCCAGGCGGAACTCGAGGCCTACGCCGAGGAACTCGTCAAGCAGCTGGGCGGTAATGGCCCGCAGTCGGTGCGCGCCACCAAGCAGGCGATCCATGACGGCATGGAGCAGGACCTCGACAGCGCCCTGGCCCTGGAGACCGCCCTGTTCGCCTTCTGCTTCGCCGGCGGCGAGCAGACCGAGGGCATGAGCGCCTTCGTCGAGAAGCGCAAGCCGAACTTCTGATTCCGCCTGCGTTACCTACAGACCCCGCGGCCGTGGCACTGATGCCACGGCCGCTCTGTGTTAGGCCGCCGTCACTTGGCGAACAGCTGGCTCATGTCCTTGAAGGCCTTGAACTCCAGGGCGTTGCCGCAGGGGTCGAGGAGGAACATGGTGGCCTGCTCGCCCACCTGGCCCTGGAAGCGCACATAGGGCTCGATCACGAACTCGGTGCCGCGCTCGCGCAGCCGCTCGGCCAGGGCCTCCCACTCCTCCCAGCCCAGCACCACTCCGAAGTGGGGCACCGGCACATCGTGGCCGTCCACCGGATTGGTATTGGCCTGCGCCTGGTAGGGCATCCTGGGATGCTCGTGGATCACCAGCTGGTGGCCAAAGAAGTCGAAGTCCACCCACTGCTCGCTGGAGCGGCCCTCCTCGAGGCCGAACACCTCGCCGTAGAAGGTGCGGGCGGCGGGCAGGTCGTGGACGGGAATCGCCAGATGAAAGGGGGAAAGGCTCATGGGGGGCTCCTGTGGTCATCGGCTGCCGCCTCGGATGTGGCGGCGATCGGGGGTGGTGGTGCCGCGATCGGGGTCGCGGCGGGCCGGCCCAGCCGCAGCAGGCCGGTGGCGATAGCGGTGCCGGTCAGGGTGATCGCCATGCCGGCCAGGATCTGCAGGCTCAAGGTCTCGCCGAGCAGCAGGTAGCCCCACAGCAGGGCGCTGACCGGGACCAGGAAAGTGACCGTGGAGGTGGCAGTGGCGCCGGCGCTGGCCAGCAGGGCGAAGTAGATCAGGAAGGCGGCGGTGGTACTGAGCGCCGCCAGCGCCAGGGCATTGGCCCAGGCCTGGCCGCTGATCGGCTCGCTGGGCCACAGCAGCAGCCCGGGTACCAGCAGCACCAGCGCCGACATGGCCGAGCTGCCCGCCGCCAGCACCCTTGCCGGCAGGTGGGCGAGATGGTTGCGCGAGTAGTTGCCGGCGATCCCGTAGCAGAAGGTGGCACCCAGCACGGCGAGGAGGAACCAGCCATCACCGCCCAGGGCGAAGTCCAGCCGGTCCGCCGAGAGCACATAGACCCCGAACAGGGCCAGGGCCAGGCCGAGATACTGCCGGCGCTGTATCGGGATGGCAAAGAAGAGCGCACCCAGCAGGGCGGTGAAGATCGGCGTGGTGGCATTGATCAGCGAAGTGAATCCCGCCTCCAGGCGAGTGGTGGCCAGGGCCAGCAGCGAGAAGGGCAGCACGTGGTTGATCACCCCCAGCAGCAGCAGGCGGCCCTTGTACTCCCAGACCAGCCGCAGGTAGTAGAGGCTGAGCAGCAGCGGCACCAGCAGCAGGGCGCCGATGCCCATGCGCACCAGGATCAGCGAGACGGGCCCGAATTCGGGCACGGCGACGCGCATGAAGATGAAGGAGAGGCCCCACAGCGAGGAGAGCAGCATCAGGCGCAGGGTATCGGCGGGTGACATTCCGGTTCCTTGGGTGGCTCGAACAGGCGCGGGAAAGACCTTCACACTACGGCGCCCGAGGAACGATGGGAAGTGGCGCCGAGGCCGGGCCCCCTCTCGCGGTGTCGCCGCATGCCCTTGGTCTGCCGGAAGGGCAGGAGTGGGCAACGCCTGCTATAGCTTTAGGGCAGCCTTGCCACATGCATCAGGAGTCCGCCATGCCCGCCATGATGAAAGCCGCCGTCTTCGTCGAACCCGGTCGCATCGAGATCGACGATCGCCCGATTCCCGACATCGGCCCCAACGACGCCCTGATACGGGTGACCACCACCACCATCTGCGGCACCGACGTGCATATCCTCAAGGGAGAGTACCCGGTGGAGAAGGGCCTGATCGTGGGCCACGAGCCCGTGGGGGTGATCGAGAAGCTCGGCGCCAACGTCAAGGGCTATCAGGAGGGGCAGCGGGTGATCGCCGGGGCGATCTGCCCGAGCTTCACCTCCTACGCCTGCCAGGACGGCTGCAGCGCCCAGGACGGCGGCCACCATGCCCACGGCTACAAGCCCATGGGCGGCTGGCGCTTCGGCAATACCATCGACGGCGCTCAGGCCGAGTACCTCTGCGTGCCCGACGCCCAGGCCAATCTCTCGCCGGTGCCCGACGGCCTCACCGACGACCAGGTGCTGATGTGTCCGGATATCATGTCCACCGGGTTTGCCGGCGCCGAGTCGGCCAATATCAAGATCGGCGACAGCGTGGCGGTGTTCGCCCAGGGGCCCATCGGCCTGTGCGCCACCGCCGGCGCCAGGCTGCGCGGCGCGGGGCTGATCATCGCCGTGGATGGCGTCGACGAGCGCCTCGAGATGGCGAAAAAGATGGGCGCCGACGTGATCCTCAACTTCCGCGAGGTGGACGTGGTGTCGGAGATTCTCAAGCTCACCGGCGGACGCGGCGTGGACGCCTCCATCGAGGCGCTGGGGCTGCAGCAGACCTTCGAGCAGTCGCTGCGTGTCCTCAAGCCCGGCGGCACCCTCTCGAGCCTGGGAGTCTATTCCGAGAACCTCTCCATTCCCCTCGACGCCTTCTGCGCGGGGCTGGGGGATCACCGCATCGTCACGTCGCTCTGCCCCGGCGGCAAGGAGCGCATGCGCCGTCTGATGCAGATCATCGACAGCGGCCGGCTGGACCTCGGTCCCATGGTCACCCACCGCTATCCGCTCGAGAAGATCGTCGATGCCTACGACCTCTTCTCCCACCAGCGCGACGGCGTGCTCAAGATCGCCCTCGAGGTGTCGTGATTCCCCGTTGCGCCAGTCTGGCCGGGGGGCGGCCCCCCGGCGGATGCGGGGGGGGCCATGCCGCCGTGCCGGGGTCGCATCTCCCGGGGGGCTGCGGTAGTGTGTGCGCCTCGATTGGTGCTATGCTCCTTGCGGCCAGGCATGTCAGTGACGCCCTTGCTCTATATCCCCTCTTCAGGGGCTCCAGCCGGAAAGAAAACCCGAGCAGACATCTCGCGTCTCGACAAGGCGTCTGATGTGCAGGCATATCCCATGACGGGCAACATTGCAGGAATCTCCCGAATGCCTGCGATAATAGGCAGAGTTTTAAGAAAGGAAGATAAAGTAAGTCAAGAAAGTTAAGTTCAAACATTACCCCGCTGTTGATGACTATGCTGTTTCGGACAAGCCGCTAGTGTGGAATGGTATGAGCATTTCTTGAATGGTCACTTCTGGCCGAAGCCTGCCCTCGGCCAGCGGTGAGCGATGACACGCCACTCGCGCCACGCCGGTTGGGGCCGCCGGGGATGGAAACAGCGCGAGTTCTGGTATAGTTGCCCCATGATTGAGGTAGACGGAGATACGATGGAAACGGAACTGAACGAGTTTGAGCGACAGATGCGTCGCGAGATCAACGCCTTCATGGATAACGCCCAGGAAACCCGGCGCAAGGCAGCCACGACTCCCCCTGAATGGCCCGCCGACGAGGCAGCGACTGCCAAGCAGTCTCAGCGCAGCAAGCCGGCCGGTTCGCCAAGAACCGGGCATCGAGTCAAACTCGCGGTGCGCACCAAGCAGCTCGAGATGGATACCGTCTTCGAACATGTCTCCTCCAGCATCTCCAAGATCGAGGCGCAGCTGGAGGCCGAGAAGGCCGCGCGCAAGGCCGGCTACCCCATCATCGGCTATGTGATCGAGACCCAGCGCCTGTAACAGGCTCCCGCCCGGCTCGAGTCTGGCGTATCCGCCATCCCAGGAACCGTTCGTGAAGATTACCCAGCTTGTCATCTATCCGGTCAAGTCGCTGGGCGGCATCGCCCTCGATGACGCCTGCCTGACGGCCGAGGGGCTGGCCCGGGATCGCCGCTGGATGGTGGTCGACGACGTCGGCCGTTTCGTGACTCAGCGCCAGATGCCGGCCATGGCAACCATCCGCGTCTCCGTGGAGAGCGAAGCCCTGGTGCTGTCCCATCCCGGGGTCGAGCCGCTATGCGTGCCGCTTGCCGCCCGGGGCCTGACCAGGCGCTCGGTCACCGTCTGGGAGGATCGCTGCGACGCCCTGGATGAGGGCCCCGAGGCGCGCGCCTGGCTTCGCGCGGTACTGGGCGATCTGCGCGGTAGCGGTCTGAGTCTGGTGCGCTTTGCCACGGACCATCGACGCCGTGTCGAACCACACAGCCTTGCCTCTGGCGAGGAGGCCCATACCGGCTTTGCCGATGGCTTCCCCTTTCTGGTGAGCTCAACGGCAACCCTCGCCGAGCTGAATCGGCGCCTGCTGGCCAAGGGGCTTGAGCCGGTCCCCATGAGCCGCTTTCGCCCCAATATCGTGGTGGAGACCGCGGCGCCGCTTGCCGAGGATGACTGGTGCGAGCTTGCCGCTGCCGACGGGCGCTGGCGGCTGGGGCTGCGCAAGCCCTGCCAGCGCTGCAAGATCATCACCGTGGATCAGCGCAGCGGCGTGATCGCCTTGGCCGGCGAGCCGCTGCGCACCCTGGTGGAGATGAACGCCCGCCTGGCGCCCGGTGGCTACTTCGGTCAGAACGCCATCCTGCTGGCAGGAGACGGGGCCCGCCTGAGCGTGGGCGATACCGTGACGTCGAGCCTTGCCTGACGGCTTTCGTTTTTCTGGAAGAATTTTCCACGTAAGCTCTCCTGGGCTATGATGGCGGGCCCTTTCGATATCCCCATCAGGAGCCTGCCATGAGCTTTTACGTCTATCTTTCCGGCGAAATCCATACTGACTGGCGCGACGAGATCCAGCGCGGCGCCGAGGCCGCGGGTCTGGATGTGGTCTTCACGGCGCCGGTAACCGATCACGCGGCCAGCGACGCTGCCGGCGATCATCTGGGCGAGACGTCCAGCCAGTTCTGGCGCGATCACCAGTCCTCCAAGATCAATGCCATCCGCACCCGCACCCTGATCGAGCAGAGTGATCTGGTGGTGGTGCGCTTCGGCGACAAGTACAAGCAGTGGAACGCCGCCTTCGACGCCGGCTACTGCGCCGCCCTGGGCAAGCCCTACGTGACTCTGCATGATGCCGAGATCGTCCATCCGCTCAAGGAGGTCGACGCCGAGGCCCAGGCCTGGTGCACCACCACCGATCAGGTCGTCGAGATCCTGCGCTATGTGATCAAGGCCTGATAACCGCTGCGCCAACCACAGCAGCGATTTCAGACAGCGCCGCCCCGGACCATGGCTCGGGGCGGCGCTTTAATTTAGCCGGATTATCGCGATGCGTACTGTTGTGTTACGGTGGATTTGAGAAATATTACAAATCTTAACTACGCATCAGATGAGCCGTTATATGGCGAGGGAACCGCAGGTAAAACGCAACGCGCATAGCAAGTGGCGTCGAAGGTGGCTGGCGCTGCCGCTTTGGCTCCTGTTGAGCGCCTTGCTGGAGTCGGCCTGGGCCGGGTGCCCCGCTCCCGATCCCGGGGTCGATGTCGCGGTCGGCATCCGCCAGGCGCCGCCATTCGTGGTTGACGACCCTATCCGCGGTCAGCGGGGTTTTTCCATCGAACTGTGGCGGAGCATCGAGGCGGAGCTGAGCGAGAAAGGTCTCATCGGCGAGACCCAGCTGATCGAGTGCTCACTGGCCGACCAGCTGGTGGCGCTGGAGGAAGGGCGCCTGGATCTGGTGATTTCACCGCTGACTATCACCGCCGAGCGCATGGCGAGGTTCGACTTTACCCAGCAGTACCTGGGGTCCGGGATTACCGTTGCCCATCGTCGAGTGCGGATCATCGACTTCGGCCATGCCACCCAGGTGCTGCGTGAGACCCTCGCTCAGCCCGGGGTACTGCGAGTCATTGTCCTGTTTCTGCTGCTCAACTTGCTGATAGCCGCCTTGGTATCCCGGTCTTTGAAGTACCATGTGGATTTCGAGATCATCGGGCGTGAAACCCGTCCCGTGCGCTGGACTCGAGCCGGGCTCGAGACACTCTCCCGAACCACCGGCCTGCTTGGCATGAGCAACGAGTTTCGCACCACGCTCACCAAGATGCTGGACGCGTTCATGGCCATCATCGGCACCCTGCTCTCTGCCACCATCTTTGGCGTCTTGACGGCGGCGCTGATCGGCTCCATCGGCAACCGGGACGATATTTCCCTGGGGGAGGTGTCGAACCTGCGCGTCGCCACCCTGGAGTCCTCGACCTCGCAGGTGTTCCTCGAGTCTCTGCATGAATTCAGCGATAACCCCGGGACCGTGCAGGCGCCGGAGGGAGCATCCCATGGGCCCATGGCAGGGCGGCGCCTGCGGGCCGGCCCGCTGCCGGCACAGGGTGGCGATCCGCTGAATACCGATGGCCTGGTGATGGAATCGCCGACCTGTCTCCCTCTCGAGGCCGCCTCTCCCGAGGCGCTCTGCGTGACCGCGTCCAGCTGGGGCGAGGCCATGACGTATCTCGCTCGGGGAGACGTGGAAGCCGTGGTGGGCGACTGGGCGCAGCTCTCCTTTCTCGCTCGTCGCGGCGGATTCGGGGATGACGTCCAGGTGCAATCCTCGGCCTTCCGCAATGAGCCCTACGGCTGGGGCATCAATCCACAGCGCCCTGAGCTTAGGGAGGCGGTGGATCGGGCACTGATGGAGCGGCTGAGGCATCCCCAGTGGCGCTATCTGGTTCAGGAGTATCTTGGCAGCGGCAGCATCGGCACCAATTGACAGGGAGATCTCATGCAGAGCCAGGGACGCAATATCGAGCAGTACCAGACCTATTTTTCCAGCGGGCACTACGATCGACGCTATCCTCGGCCCAATCGGCATGTGATGGCCCATGCCAGGAAGCTGCTGCCGCCTCAGGGCAAGCTGCTCGATTATGGTTGCGGCACCGGGCGCTACCTGATTCCGCTGCGCCATCATGCCGCGGCCTGCCTCGGTTTCGATGTGTCGACGGCGGCGCTGACCACCCTGGATCAACATCTTGCCGGACGCGAGCGCCGGGAGCGGGTGAGGCTGTTCGGTCCCGAGCCCGACGAAATGTGCCGGCATTGCCGGGCGCTGGGCGGCGTTGATCTGGTGCTTTGCCTGTTCGGGGTCATCGCCCATGTGGAAACGCCGGCAAGACGCCGGGAGACGCTGACCCTGCTGGGTGAGGCCCTGGCGCCGGGCGGGCGCCTGCTGATTTCGGTGCCCAACCGGCGGCGCCGCTTCCGGCGCGAGCAGCGCCGTTTCCGGGGCGAAGACCAGATTCGCTATCTCCGCGACTGTGATGGAGAGCCCCTGGAACTCAGCTACCGGCTCTATGACGAAGGCAGCCTTGTCGACGAGCTGGTGGAAGCCGGCTACCGGGTCGAGGGAGTGCATGCCGAGAGTCTCTTCCCGGAGTCCTGGATCAGTCATCGACGCTGGCTGGCCGGCCTTGACCGTTGGCTATGTCGCCGGCTGCCGGCGAGGCTGGGCTATGGCCTGCTGGCCGTGGCGACCCCGGCAGAACCACGCCAGGGCGGATGAGGGTGACGCCATGATGGCGAGGGGATGGCTGATCTGGCTGTGGTGTTGTCTGCTGATCGCCGTATCTTGCGACGTGCTGGGAGGCGAGCCGCGCTGGGCTGACGACCGGCAGGCGAAGGCCGATGGGCGTCTGGCTCATGCCATGCAGCGCGAGCGGCTGATCGTCGGTGTCAAGACCGACTATCCCCCATGGGGAATGCGTGACCGTAGCGGCCGCATCATCGGGCTGGAGGCGGATCTGGCGAGAGACCTGGGGCGTCGGCTGGAGATGCCGGTGGAGCTGGTGTCCGTCACCACCTCCAATCGCCTCAATCGACTGAGTCAGGGGCAGGTGGACGTGGTGATTGCCACGCTGGGGGATACCGCCATCCGCCGCCGTGCGGCGGATCTGATTCGCCCCCACTACTACGCCAGCGGTGTGCGCCTGCTGACGCCCGCCGCGTCGGCGCTGACTCGCTGGGAGGCGCTGGAGGGCCACCCCGTCTGCCTGACCGAGGGCGCTTATTTCAATCGTGAACTGGTCGAGCGCTACGGGATCCATCCGCAGACCTTCCCCGGTACCCGTGACAGCCGGCTGGCACTGCGTGACGGCCGCTGTGTCGGCTGGGCCTATGATGACAGCGTGCTCTCGCAGGTGCTGGATGACCCCGAATGGGCGGATTTTCGCCTGGCCCTGCCTAGTCGGCTGGACACTCCCTGGGCCGTTGCGGTGGCCAGCGGCGAGGGTGAGCGCAGCCTGGGGCGCTTTATCGCCCGTACGGTGGCGGATTGGCACCGCAGCGGCTGGCTGGTGGAGCGCCAGCGGGCCTGGGGGATTCCCGACACCGATTTCCTGGAGGTCCAGCGGCGCCGCTTTCAGGAAACTGACGCGAGCGGTGAGCTTCTCTGCCGTCCCGACGCCGGGGGCGCCTTTCCCGAATCCTGCCTGGAGCCGGCGCCCGAGCCGCTGCCCGCTCCCTCCGTGCCGGCCTGGGCCGAGCGAGTGGAGCGCCATACCGGCCTGGATCTGGCGCCGCTCTTTGACGCGCTGAATCGTCAGCGACTGATGACGGGGATCGCCACGACCCTGGCGCTCAGCATCGTGGCGATCCTGGGATCGCTGGTCGTGGGCGTGCTGCTGGCGCTGGCGGAGCGTCGCGGCAGCGGGTGGCCTTGGCATTGGCTGGTGCGCTGGCCATCCCGGCTGCTGGTCAGCGTAGCGCGCATGACCCCGCCGATCCTGCAGCTCTATATCGTGTTCTTCGGCCTGGGGGGGCTGCTGGCCGCCAGGTTCGGCTTCACGCTGAGTGGCTTCCTGGTCGCGAGCCTGGTCTTCTCGGTCTACGCCGGCTCCAGCAATGCGGCGGTTCTGTCGCCGATGCTGGCGCGCCAGATGCGCCAGGATCCCGAGGCGCCTCTGCTGCGTCAGGTAGCCCGCAGTATCGAGCAGGGCTTCGAGGGACTGGTCTCGATCATGGTCAACATCGTCAAGGCGGCCGGCATGGCCAGCACCATCGCCGTTCCCGAGGTGATCTCGGCCACTCACCGTCTGATCGGCGAAGGAGGAGACGCCGCCTCTCTCATGACACTGCTGCTGGTGTTCTATTTCTGTTTCGTGCTGGTGGTCATGGCCCTGCTGAACCTGCTCAAGCGCTGGGTGATCTCATGACGCTGGCCGAGATGCTCATGTTGCTGTGGCAGCGCACCCCGGACCTGATCGGCGGTTTCGGCTACAACCTGCTTATCGCGGTCCTGGCCATGGTGCTGGGCACTCTGATCGGCGTGGGGCTGGGCGCCGCCCGCTATCACCGCTCGCGCCGGGTGCGTCTGCCGGCTGGCTGGCTGACCAGCCTCTGCCGCAACGTGCCGAGCTTCGTGCTGATGTTCTACATCGCCTTCGTGCTGCCCGTGGAAGTCGAGTGGGGCGGCGGGGTGGTGACCATTCCGCTGTGGTACAAGGCGACCCTGGCGCTGGTCATTCCGGTGGTGGGCTTCGCTTCGGATCAGGGACTGGCCCTGCTGCGACAGCGTGCCCAGGGGCGTGAAGGGGCCGGGGCGACGTTTCTGGTGGCCTGGGTGCAGTACTACCTGATCGTGCTGATGGCCTCGGCCACCGCCTCGGTGATCGGTGCCGATGAAGTGGTCGGGCGGGTCAACGAGGTCATCGCGTTCGACAGCACTCCCACCTTCCTGCTGCTGGGCTACGGCTACGTCTGCCTCTTCTTCCTGGCGTCGGGCCTGCTGATCAGTGCCACGGCCCGGTACATGGAAGCCTGGTTCGAGCGCCGCTGAGAAGTGTGTCATCATCATGCCACCGGCGGAAGTGAACAGCGATTCTCTTCCGGCAGCCGTTGACTGTGCCGAGGCCCCGGGGCCAGGACACCAGGTAATAGAGACGACGTTATGACAACTGCGACGAGTATGGCCGGTCGGTGGCCGCCGGTTTGGCGGTCGATCCGGCGAGCAGCGGGGGGAGGGCTGGCCGTCATCGGCCTCTTCGTCTCGGCGGTGGTGCTTGCCGAGGAAGAGCCCGAGTGGCCCCGCGGCCACTATCCTCTGCCGGAGGAAGGCAACGTGATCGGCGAGACCTACACCGTGACGGTGGAGGATCATGACGACACCCTGATGGATATCGCCCGGGAGCACGCCATCGGCTACGAGGAGATCATCAGCGCCAACCCCGATGTGAGCATCTGGATTCCGGGGGAGGGTACCGAGGTGACGATTCCGGCGCAGCGAATCCTGCCCGATGCCGAGCGCACCGGGGTCGTGATCAATATCGCCGAGCTGCGCCTCTACTACTATCCGGAGGTGAGCGAGGGCGAGACGCCGCGGGTCGAGACCTACCCGATCGGCATCGGTCGCGAGGGCTTCGACACCCCGCTGGGGGTCACCAAGACCACCATGCGGCTGGAGGATCCGGCCTGGTATCCGCCGCGCTCCGTCCGCGAGGAGGCCGCCGAGCGTGGCGACCCGCCGCCGACCGTGGTGCCGCCTGGCCCGGACAACCCGCTGGGGCGCCATGCCGTCCTGCTGGATATCCCGGGCTACCTGATCCACGGCACCAACGAGCCCGATGGTATCGGTATGCGCGCCAGTCGCGGCTGCATCCGCATGTTCCCCGAGGACGTCGAGTCGGTGTTCGACAACGTGCCGGTGGGCACCCGGGTCAATATCATCGATCAGCCCATCAAGGTCGGCTGGCATGAGGGGCAGCCGCTGGTACAGGTCTTCGAGTCCCTCGAGGATCAGGAGCACGGCATGTCGGCATTGATCGACACCATCTCGCGCCTCAACGAGGGCAATCGGAACGGCCAGGCCTTCGACTACGAGCAGCTGCGCGGCCTGCTCGACGCGCCCAGCGGCCGGGTGGTGGCTCTCCAGCCCCCGGCGAAGAAGGAGGAGCCCGACGCAGCGCCGGCGCTCACCGGCCTCTTCGAGGAGCTGACACCCCTCGACGAGTGAGGCACCACGCTGATCACGAAACGGGCGCCCCAGGGCGCCCGTTGTCGTCAGCGGGCGCGATCGGCGTCTCAGTCGCGCTGGGCGGGGGCAGGTTCGGGCAGGGCATCCACCAGCTCCAGGGCCACGCAGAGCCGCACCAGCTCGGCCAGGCTGCCCGCTCCCAGTGCCTTCATGGCGCGCAGCCGGTAGACCTCGACGGTCTTGGCGCTGATGCCCAGGTGCTCGGCGACCTCGCGGCTGGTCATCCCCTCGGCGACATGCACCAGGATCCGCTGCTCCTTGGGGCGCAGCGCCCGATAGCGCGCCTGCAGGGCGGCATGGCGCTGGCGCTCCTGCCGCTGCCGCTGGTGGGTCAGCAGCGCCTGCTGCAGGGTGTCGATCAGCTGCTGGTGGTTGAAGGGCTTCTCGACAAAGTCCAGGGCACCGGCCTTGAGGGCCGCCACCGCCATGGGCACGTCGCCGTGGCCGGTCATGAAGATCACCGGCAGATCATCCCCCCGCTCCTGCATGCGCTGCTGGACCTGCAGGCCGGAGAGACCCGGCATGCGGACATCGAGCAGCACCGCATCGAAGGCCTCGGGGGACTCGGCCAGGAAGGCTTCGCCGTCGGTGAAGGCGCGGCTGGCCAGATCCACGGAGTCGAGCAGCCAGGCCAGGGAGTCGCGCAGGGCCTCGTCGTCGTCGACGATGGCGATGCAGGTGTTCGGCGTCTCGGTCACGGTTGCCTCGCGGGAGCCAGGGGGGCGGGTTCGGCCAGCAGTGTAGCGGCAAAGGTGGCGCCCCCGGAACCGTCGGCGGGCAGCAGGCGCAGATCGCCGCCCATGGCTTCCATCAGCGAGTGGCTGATGGCCAGCCCCATGCCCAGCCCCTCGGCTCGCCCGGAGTGGAAGGGGGCGAAGATGCGCTCGGCCTCGGCGGGGGGCACGCCGGGCCCCAGGTCGCTGACCGTCAGGATCACCTCGCGGCGGCCGCTCTGGCGGGCGCGCAGGCTGACCCGTTCGGCGCCCGGGTGGTCGCGGCTCGCCTCCAGGGCGTTGAGCAGCAGGTTGACCAGCACCTGCTCCAGCGCCACCGGATCGGCGACGACCCTGGGCAGCGCCTCGGGCAGCCGGTGCTCCAGGCGGATGCCGGCCTGCTGGAACTGCCACTCGCAGAGTCGGCAGGCGGCCTCCACCACCTCCGGCAGGGCGATCGGTCGCGGGTGGATCTGGCCCTTGCGAACGAAGGCGCGGATATGACGCAGGCGCTCGGCGAGACGCTCCACCTGGTCGCGAATTCGCTCCAGAGGCAGGCGCAGTGCCGCGGCGGGCTGGTCGGGGTTGGCGCCGAGCTTGAGCAGGGCGCCGCTGGCGTAGTTGGCGATGGCCCCCAGGGGCTGGTTGAGCTCGTGGGCGATATTGGAGGCGAACTCGCCGGCGGTGGCCAGGCGGTTGGCGTGGGCGATCTGCTCCTGATGGCGCCGGGCCTGAGTTTCGGCGGCCTTGCGCAGGCCGATATCACGGTTGAGCAGCGAGACATGCCCCGGCTCGCTGCCGGGCCCCCGATGCGCCATCACCACGCTGAGCACCGGTATCGGCCCGCGGGGGCCGCGCATCGCCAGCTCGCCGCTCCAGGAGCCGTAGCGGGCCACCGCGGGCAGCACGATATCGCGAAGTTCTGCCAGCGAGTCCTCGGTATAGGCGTCGGCCAGGCGTGCCGTGACGTCCTTGCGCGGCTGGCGCAGCAGGCGCCGCGCGGCCTCGTTGGCGTAGAAGAGCCGCTCCTGCTCGTCCATGAACAGCACGTGGTCGGTGGTGGACTCCACCACCCTCGCCAGGCGCTCGCGGTTGGCCTCGGCGCGCAGCCGCCGGCCCACGTCCCGGGAGACGCAGAGGATGTCGAGCAGCTCGCCAGTGTCGGGGTCGCGTCGGGTGCGGCTGGTGGTCTCGAACCACACGTAGTGGCCGTCCCGGGCACGGAAGCGGTAGGTCTGCTGGTAGAAGCCGGCGTGGTAGTAGACCCGCGGCGACTTGTTGAGCAGGTCGGCCAGGTCCGCCGGGTGGAAGAGGTCGTAGGCGGAGACCCCGATCAGCTCCTCGGGCGCATAGCCGAGCAGGTCTCGGGCGGCGCGGGAGGCGTAGAGAAAGGTGCCGTCCCGGGCGTGGCGGCTGATCAGGTCGGTGGTACTCCCGGCCAGCCATTGATAGTGGTCGCGCTCGCCTTCCAGGCGCTCGGCGCGCTCCGCGAGTCGGCGGTTCTCCGCCTCCAGCTCGGCGCAGCGCGCCGCCAGCCCCCGGGGCTCCCGCTCATGTCCCGCCATCAGTGCGCCGGATCCACCAGACCGCCGAGGGAGGCGTTGCGCCGGAACCAGCCGGCGATGCTGGCCCGCGGCAGGCGGGTCGGCAGCACCTCGTGGGGTACCCGCTCGGCGAGAAAGCAGGCGAAGGTGCCGACCGCAGGACGCACGCGGGCCACCTCGCGCCCGGGGTCGTCGGGGGCGTAGAGCACCATCTCGCCGCCGCCGTCGGCAGGCCAGTCGGGGTTGAGGTAGCCCACGGTGGAGATGACCCGGTTGGCGCGGCCGCGGAAGCTGTCCAGGTGCCGACGGTAGAAGGCGCCGGGCGGGTAGTGGGCGAAGTGCGCCTCATACTCGAACAGGCCGAGAAACAGCGCCTGGTTCAGCGCCTGCTGGACCTCTCCCATGGCGTTCAGGTAGCGGCGCTGGGCGTGGCTCTCGCGGTCGAGCCAGTGGATGGCGTCGCCGCGAATATCGCGGCGCAGCTGCAGCGACTTGCCGCGGCCGATCCCGGCGGCCTCCAGGGCATCGTGTTCGGCCAGCGCGGCGAGTTCGGCATGCAGCTCGGCGCAGAGTTCGGCATCGAGCACGCCGTCGCCGAGATACCAGCCCTGCTCCACCAGGGCATCGATCAGACGGGGCAGGGCCTCGGGGGCCAGGGCGGGGGGCAGGGGGATGTTCAGCGTTGTCAACTCCTCGGCAGGGGACGTCATGGGGCGGGACGGGAAGTGGCCCGCTGCTGGATGCGCAGCAGGCGCTCGGGAAAGTAGCAGAGCCGACCGGGCGGCTCCCGGTCCAGACTGACCGGGCTGCCGAACCCCTCGGCCAGCAGTTCCACCAGCATCATCGCCGAGAGGCCCCAGATCACCTGGCCGTCCACATGGTAGTTGGGCACATAGAGGCGCCGGCCGTCCATGGGGATGACGTCGGTATGGTGGCGACGGTCCTCCAGGAAGTGGCGCAGCGGCACCTCGAAGATGGCGTCCAGCTCGGCGGGGTCTGCGACGAGGGGCAGATCCGGCGGGATCAGGCCCACATAGGGGGTGACGCGCAGGCCATGCAGCGAGACCACCTCGGAGAGCCGGCCGAGCAGCTCCACCCGGTAGGGCGGCAGGGCGATCTCCTCCTCGGACTCGCGCAGGGCGGTGGTCAGCAGGTCCGGGTCATTCGCCTCGCGCTTGCCGCCCGGGAAGGCCACCTGGCCGCCGTGGGTATTGAGGTGGGCGGCGCGCCGGGTCAGCAGCAGCGTCGGCTCCGGGCGGTCGACGATGGGCATCAGCACCGCCGCCTCCGGTAGCTGCAGAGCGCACCGGAGGGGGCGGTGCGCTTGCAGGCGTTCACGAAGTTTCTCTAACATGGGGTTTCCATCGGGTTTGATTCCTTCTACCCGTCCCTCGAGAGCGGCGTCAAGCCCGCCAGCCTGCCCGGGAGCCCCATGAACTTCTGCAGCCACTGCGGCCACACCGTGCACTTCGCCATCCCCGAGGGGGATGACCGCCCCCGCTACCTGTGTGACGAGTGCGGCACCATCCACTACCAGAATCCGCGCATCGTCGCCGGCACCCTGCCGGTCAGCGGCACTCGGGTGCTGCTCTGCCGCCGGGCCATCGCGCCGCGCAAGGGCTTCTGGACCCTGCCGGCAGGTTACATGGAGAACGCCGAGACCACCGTCGAGGCCGCCGCCCGTGAGACCCGCGAGGAGGCCTGTGCCGAAGTCGATATCCACGGGCTCTACACCCTGATCAATCTCCCGCATATCAACCAGGTTTACATGATCTTCCGGGCCGATCTCACCGGCGGCTTCGAGCCCGGGCCGGAGAGCCTGGAGGTGGCGCTGTTCGAGGAGCACGAAATTCCCTGGGACGAGATCGCCTTTCCCACCATCGAGCGCACCCTGCGCCACTTCTACGGCGATCGTCACGGCGGTCACTTTCCGCTGCACGTCAGCGACATCACCGCCGAGGATCGCGAGCGCTACTTCGGTTCGGCCTGACGGGGCCGATCTCAGCCTCTCACCAGGGTTTCCAGCTTCCACACGTCGAAGGCCGGCTCCTCGTAGGGGTGGGCGGCCTTGAGCGCCGCCACCGCCTTGCGAATCCGGTGGTCCTCGCAGACCAGCTCCACCTTGAGCTCCTCGACCCGCTCCAGCTCGCCCACGCGGCCGATATGCGGGTTGGCTCCGGCCAGCGGCCGAAACTGTCCGCTGCCCCGGGTCTGAAAGCAGCACGCCTCGTAGTCGCCGATGCGACCCGCCCCGGTGGCGAAGACCGCCTCCTTGACCGATTCGGCGTCCGTCAGGGGCACGAAGAAAGCCAGCTTGTACATCTTGGTTCTCCTTCCAATGAGTGGTGAGTGGTGAGTGGTGAGTGGTGAGTGGTGAGTGGTGAGTGGTGAGTGGTGAGTGGCCGGGGCCGCGGGGCCCCCTGAGTCACCTTGTGCCATGGGGCCGCCGAGGACGCCAGCAAAAAACCGGCGGGAGGGTGAACTTATTGTCCAGGAAGTGTACATATCATTTGCCGCGTACAAGAAAGCCATCCGGCTGTCCAGCGCGGCAGGGCCCCTGACAGGCTGCCCGCTCAACAATCACTTCAGGAGTGACACCATGACACGCTTCAAGTCAGCAAGTCGTTGGATGGGGGCCGGCATGGCCGGACTGATGATGGCGGGTGCGGTCCAGGCCGGCAGTCACGAACACGACGAGGCCACCGCCGATATCGTCGATACCGCGGCGGCCGCAGGCCAGTTCGAGACCCTGGTGGCCGCCGTCGAGGCCGCCGGCCTGGTCGATACCCTGAAGGGTGAAGGCCCCTTCACGGTGTTCGCTCCCACCGACGAGGCCTTCGCCGCCCTGCCCGAGGGCACCCTGGATGAGCTGCTGATGCCGGAGAACCAGGAGACCCTGCAGGCAATCCTCACCTACCACGTGGTGGCCGGCCAGGTGATGGCCGAGGATGCCATGGGGCTCGAGAGCGCCGACACCGTACAGGGGCAGTCGCTCACCATCACCACCATGGACGGCAGCGTGATGATCAACGACGCCACCGTGATCCAGGCCGATATCGAGGCCAGCAACGGCGTCATCCACGTCATCGACGGGGTGCTGCTCCCCGAGTGATACCCCCCGGCGTTTCCCTGGGTCCTTTGCTCTTGCCGCCCCTCGGGGCGGCTTTTTTATTTCTTCCCGCGGGGCATGAGCTCGTCTCTCGGGCAATGCCATGCCGTCGGGCACAGCGTCTTGTCGGCCCCGCCGCGGATCATTGACAGGGCCGCGCAGGGCCATGAGGCTGTCGCCGTTGCGGACACGACCGGAGACGGGCATGGATGATGTGCTGGTGCGACTGCTGGGAGAGGCCGGCCTGGCTCCGCGGGGGCGGCTGGCGCCGATGGGAGGCGGCGATATCGCCGCCGTCTACCGCCTGGCCACCGATCGGGGCGACGTCGTGGTGAAAGCCGACGATGCGGCTCGCCTGGCCGGTGAGGCGGAGGGGCTGCGCGCGCTGGCGGCGGCGGAAAGCGGCCTGGTGGTGCCCGAGGTTCTCGCCGCGGGTGGAGGCTTTCTGGTGCTGGAGGCGCTGCCGGACGGGCGGAAGCGTCGCGCGGGGGAGGCGGCCCTGGGGGAAGGGCTGCGCCGGCTGCATGCGGTGACCGGCGAGGCCCACGGCTGGCCCCGGGACAACGCCTGCGGGCGCACCCCCCAGCCCAATGCGCCGCTCTGCGATGGCCGCGCCTTCCAGCGTGAGCGGCGCCTGCTGCCGCTGGCCGATGCCTGTCATGCCCGGGGGCTTCTCGATGCCCGTCTGCGGGCTCGCCTGGAGGTCATCGCCCACGGGCTCGAGGCCTGGCTGCCGGATGCTCCGGCCTGCCTGGTGCATGGCGACCTGTGGTCCGGGAACGTGCTTTTCACCCCGCGGGGGCCGGCGATCATCGACCCGGCCGTTTACCGCCACTACCCCGAGGTGGATCTCGCCATGCTGACGCTGTTCGGCGCGCCGGGGGAGGCCTTCTTCGAGGCCTACTGGAACGGCTCCGCCCCGGACGACTGGCCGAGGCGCGAGAGGCTCTTCCAGCTCTATCCGCTGCTCAACCACCTGCTGCTGTTCGGCGGTGGTTACCGGGGAGCGGTCGAGCGCGCGGTATCGGTCCTCGAGGCCTGCCAGGAGTAGCACAGTGGCCTCGTCCGGCCGCTACCCCTTGAGTCGACCGAGCAGGCGCTGCCACCAGCCTTGGGAGGGGCTCCCCGGCGTTTCTGGCGTCGGGGTCTCGCGGGGCCGTGCGAGGAAGTCGGCGATGGGGTCGACCTGGGCGGGGCGGTCGAGCATGGGGGCATGGCCGCAGCCGGGCACCTCCAGCGTGACCAGGCCCGGCTGGGCCCTGGCCATCTTCGCCACGCTGTCGCGGCGCAGCAGCGGCGAGTCGGCGCCGCGTAGCACCATCAGCGGGCAGCCAATGGCGCGCCAGTCGGCCCAGGTGTCGCGGGGGGTGTCGTGGATGAATTGCTCGCCGATGCGCGGGTCGTAGTGGTAGGTCCAGCTGCCGTCGGGCAGCCGGCGCGCGCTGCCCAGGGCCAGGCGTCGCCAGGCCGCGTCGCTGTCGATGCCGAAGCCGCGATAGTGGCGGCGCAGCTCGGCCTCGAGGTCGCCGAAGCGTGCAAATCGATGGGGCACGGCGAAGTAGTGCCCCAGTTCGGCGAGGCCCTGGGGGTCCAGCTCCGGACCGACATCGTTCAGCACCAGGCGCTCGATGCGCGAGGCGGTCTCGGGAGCAGCCGCGAGAAGCAGGCCGATCAGCCCCCCCATGGAGGTGCCCACCCAGGGCACGCTATCGAGTTCGAAGTGGTCGAGCAGGGCGACAGCCAGTGCCGTGTAGCGGGCGTAGAGGTAGTCGCGGGCCGGGAAGAGCGGCCAGTCCGAGAGGCCCCGCCCCGGGGTGTCGGGAGCGAGTACTCGCCAGCTGGGCCCCAGCGTCCTGGCGAAATCCTCGAAATCGCCACCGTGGCGGGCCAGGCCGTGCCAGGCCACCACGGTGCGTGTCGCTTCGGGGTGCCAGATGCGCACCGCGACGTCCCGCTGTTCGACCCTCACCAGTTCCAGCGCATCCATACCCATGACTCCCCCTTCGCGGTGATCGTCGTGCCTGGTCGTCGCGGCAGCTTAGCCCCGCGACGATCTCGGGTCGAGTCAATAAATCTTGTACATGACTTGATTTTATCCTTCTCACTGTCTAAGATTTTTTCTCGAGGGTTCCTCACCCTTACTTGAAATGTCCTGTCGTTCGTTTCAAGTCCTGTCTGTACCAACCCTTGCTTTCACCGCCCGGCCCCGGGCGGTTTTTTTATGCCGTGATCCGGCCGGGAGGGGAATGGTGGCTAGTATACATACATGAATGTAGCTATAATCCCCGCCTGTTCCCGACCCGCAGGCCGGCGCCTTTTCGCTGCTGCCGGACACCCGACGAGATCATCCAGAGTGGAGACTTCCATGCGATTGGCACCCCAGAGGGGGCTCAGGCCCCTGAAAATCCTGGTCCTGGCCGGCCTGATGGCCATCGGGCTCGCCGCCTGCGGTCAGGACAACGATCAGGCGTCGGGCCCCATGGGCGGGGATGGCGATCAGCCGCCTCCGCCCGTGGTCGTGCTGGGCGTCGAGCCGCGCAGCGTGGAGGTGACCGAGGAGTATGCGGCCCGTGCACGGGGTTCCCGCGAGGTGGAGGTGCGCGCACGGGTCGACGGCATCCTCGAGGAGCGCCTCTACACCGAAGGCCAGGTGGTGAGCGAGGGCGATGCTCTGTTTCGCATCGACCGTGAGCCCTACGAGATCGAGCTCAAGCGCGCCGAGGCGGAGCGCGCCAACGCCCAGGCCGAGCTGAACCAGGCCAATCGGGAGTGGCGGCGGATCTCCACCCTGTTCGACCAGAACGCCGTCAGCGAGCGCGAGCGCGATAGCGCCCTCTCCGCTCGGGAGCTGGCCGAGGCCCGCCTGGCCCTCACCGAGGCCGGGGTGGCCAACGCCGAGCTCAACCTCAGCTACACCCAGGTGCAGGCGCCTCTGGACGGCCTGACCGGCCTGGAAAGCTTCCCCGAAGGCAGCCTGATCGAGCGCGGCACCCTGCTGACGAGCCTGACCCAGCAAGACCCGATTCATGTGCGCTTCTCGCTGCCCGAGCGCGATGCCGCCTTGCAGCGAGCGGCCCGCCGCGCCATGAGCGATGCCCAGTCGGAAGCGCCTCGGGAGGCGTGGCTGACCCTGCCCGACGGCAGCGAGTACGCAGAGACCGGGCAGATCGATTTCACCGACAGCACCATCGACCCGCGCACCGGCAGCGTCTCGGCCCGTGCCGTCTTCCCCAACCCGGAGGGGCTGGTGGTGCCCGGCCAGTTCGTGCGGGTGCGCATGCTGGTGCAGGAGCTCGACGACGTCTTCCTGGTGCCTCAGGAAGCCGTCGGTCAGGGCGCCAGCGGCCCGCGCCTCTTCGTGGTCGAGGAGGATCAGGCCCATGCTCGAGACGTGGAGCTCGGCCCCGTCGTCGATAATCGCCAGGTGGTACTGGATGGCCTCGAGCCCGGCGACCGTATCGTGGTCAGCGGCCTGGTGGGCCTGCAGGACGGCATGCCGGTGCAGCCCACCGAGGTGGACTCCGCCGACGAGGCCGACATCGACGAGACGGCCGGCGAGGTCTCTTTCGATGACGAGATCGACGCCGACGAGGAGGCATGATGCTCAGGTTCTTCATCGATCGGCCGATCTTCGCCTCGGTCATCTCCATCGTCATCGTGCTGGTCGGGCTGGCGGCGCTGCGCGCCCTGCCGGTGGAGCAGTATCCCGACGTGGTTCCCCCCCAGGTGGTGGTCGAGGCCAGCTACCCCGGCGCCAGCTCCTCGGTGATCGCCGAGGCGGTGGCCGCGCCGCTGGAGCAGGAGATCAACGGCGTCGACGACATGCTCTACATGGAGTCGACCTCCACCGACGCCGGCAGCCTGCAGATCACCGTCTCCTTCGAGATGGGCACCGACCCGGACCAGGCCGCCATCAACGTCAACAACCGCGTCCAGGCCGCCACGGCGCGGCTGCCTCAGCAGGTGCGCGACCAGGGCGTGCGGGTCGAGGCGCGCTCCAACAACATCCTGATGGTGCCGGTGCTTTTCTCGCCGGACGACAGCCGCGACGTGCTCTTCATGTCGAACTACGGGCTGCTCAACGTCCTCGACGAGCTGGTGCGGATTCCCGGCGTGGGCGACGCCTCGCTGTTCGGGGCCCAGGACTACTCCATGCGGGTCTGGCTGAGCCCCGACAAGCTGGCCCAGTATGACCTGACGCCCAGCGACGTGGCGTCAGCGATCCGCGAGCAGAACGCCCAGTTTGCCGCGGGCAGCCTGGGAGCGGAGCCGGCGCCGGAGGGCCAGGCCTTTACCTTCTCGGTCACCACCCAGGGCCAGCTCTCCGACCCCGAGGAGTTCGAACAGATCATCCTGCGGGCCGGGGAGGATGGCAGCACCCTGCGCCTGGGGGATGTGGCCCGCGCCGAGCTGGGCTCGCAGAACTACGCTTTCTCGGCCACCTACAACGGCCAGAGCGCCGTGCCCATGGGGGTCTATCTGCAGCCCGGCGCCAACGCACTGGATACCGCCCAGGCGGTCCACGAGGCGCTGGAGGAGATGGCCGACCGCTTCCCGGAGGGGCTCTCCTACACGGTGCCCTATGACACCACCGAGTTCGTCGAGATCTCCATCCGCGAGGTGTTCATCACCCTGCTGGTGGCCGTGGCGCTGGTGGTGCTGGTGACCTTTGCCTTCCTGCAGCACTGGCGCGCCACCCTGATTCCGGTGGCGGCGATTCCGGTCTCTCTGATCGGCACCTTTGCCGGCATGCTGGCCTTCGGCTTCTCGGTCAACCTGCTGACCCTGTTCGGACTGGTGCTGGCCATCGGCATCGTGGTGGACAACGCCATCATTGTGCTGGAGAACGTCGAGCGCCTGATTCAGGAGCAGGGCATGAAGGCCCGCGAGGCCGCCGTGGAGACCATGAAGCAGGTGGCCGGTGCGGTGGTTTCCTCGACCCTGGTGCTGGTGGCGGTATTCGCGCCGGTCACCTTCCTGGGCGGGCTGACCGGCGAACTCTATCGCCAGTTCGCGGTGACCATCGCGGTCTCGGTGGTGGTCTCCGGGGTGGTAGCCCTGACCCTGACGCCGGCCATGTGCGCCCTGCTGCTCGACAAGCAGTCCCGCAAGGTGGCCAAGCCCTTCCAGTGGTTCAACGCCGGCTTTACCAAGCTGACCCGCGGTTTCAGCTGGCTGGTGGGCAAGCTGCTGCGACATGCGGTGATCGGCGTGGTGCTGTTCGCGGGCATCATCGCCCTGACGCTGTTCTCCCTGTCGCGTCTGCCGCCGGGGCTGGTGCCCCAGGAAGATCAGGGCGTGGCGCTGGTGGTCTATCAGCTGCCGGCGGTGTCGTCACTGCAGCGCACCACGGCGGTTCGCGACCAGGTCTCCGAGATGCTGGTGGGGATGGATGAGGTCGACGAGTTCACCACCTTTGCCGGCTTTGACATCATCGCCGGCTCGCTGCGCACCAATGCCGGGGTGGGCTTTGCCAATCTGGCCGACTGGAGCGAGCGGACCGGGCCCGGCCAGGATGCCCAGTCGCTCACCGGCCAGATCATGGGCATGGGGGGCGGTATTCCCGAAGCCCAGGTGATCTCCTTCACCCCGCCGCCGATCATGGGGCTGTCGCTGACCGGCGGCGTGGAGGGCTATCTGCAGGTGCGCGGTGACGCCACCACCCAGGAGATCGCCGAGCTGGCCGGCCAGCTGGCCGCCGCCGCCAATGAGCGGCCGGAACTGACCAACGCTCGCACCACCCTGGATACCTCCATTCCGCGCTATCGCGCCGAGCTCGACCGCGAGAAGGCCCGCGCCATGGGCGTGCCCGTCAACGAGGTCTTCGCCAGCATGCAGAGCACCTTCGGCGCCATGTACGTGAACGACTTCACCCTGGCGGGGCGCAACTGGCAGGTGAACCTGCAGTCCGAGGGCGAGTTCCGCAGCCAGCCGGAGGATCTCAACAAGGTCTTCGTGCGCTCCGAGAGCGGCGAGATGATCCCGCTGAGCTCCCTGGTGACCCTGGAGCGGGAGGCCGGCGCGGATATCCTCAACCGCTACAACGTCTACTCGGCCGCCAAGTTCCTGGCCGATGCCGCCCCGGGCTACACCACCGGCCAGGCCAAGGACGCCATGGAGCAGGTGGCCGCCGAGGTGCTGGAGGGCGGCGACGCCCAGCTGGGCTGGACCGGCGAAGCCTTTCAGCTCGATGCGGCGGCGGGCGCCGGCGGCCTGGCCTTCGGCCTGGGCCTGCTGATGGTGTTCCTGATCCTGGCCGCCCAGTACGAGCGCTGGTCGCTGCCGCTGGCGGTGGCCACGGCGGTGCCCTTCGGGGTGCTGGGGGCGGCGCTTGCGGCCATGCTGCGCGGCTTCCCCAACGATATCTACTTCCAGGTGGGCCTGCTGGTGCTGATCGGCCTGGCGGCCAAGAACGCCATCCTGATCGTGGAGTTCGCCGCCCAGAACCGCCGTGCCGGCATGAGCTCCACCGAGGCGGCCCTGGCGGCGGCGAGGCAGCGCTTCCGTGCCATCCTGATGACGGCCCTGACCTTCATCATCGGCACGCTGCCGCTGGTCTTTGCCACTGGCGCCGGCGCCAACAGCCGCCAGGAGATCGGTACCGTGGTGGTGGGCGGCATGCTGATGGCCAGCTCCCTGGCGCTGATCTTCGTGCCGCTCTCCTACAAGCTGCTGGACGACCTGACCACCTGGCGCCGCGAGCGCAAGGCCAGTCGCCTGGACAAGGAGTCGACCCATGCGTAAGGCACTGCCTGTTCTGCTGCTCTCCACCGCGCTGCTGGCCGGCTGTGCCGTGGGGCCCGACTACCGGGCCCCCGCGCTGGACCTGCCCGAGGAGTGGCCCGAGCATGTGCTGCTGTCCGATGAGGCCCGCGCCGACTGGCAGCAGTGGTGGCGTCAGTTCGAGGATCCGCACCTGGACGCTCTGGTGGCGCGGGCGGTGGACGACAATCTGGAGCTGCACCTGCAGCTGGCGCGGATCCAGGAGGCCCGGGCGCGGCTGGGCCTGGCCCGGGCCGAGCAGCTGCCGTCGGTGAGCGCCCAGGCCGAAGCGGCCCGGGAGCGCACCCCGGCGGCGGCCTCTCCTCTGGGAGAGAGCACCGACAATCTCTTCTCCCTGGCCGGCGTGCTGGACTACGAGATCGACCTCTGGGGGCGCCTGGGTCGCGAGCAGGAGGCCTCCGAGGCGCTGCTCGACGAGAGCCTGTTCGCTCACGATGCGGTGCGTCTCAATGTGATCGCCGACGTGGTGGCCACCTACTTCGACCTGCGCAGCGCCGAGCGCCAGCTGCGCATCACCGAGGCCACCGCGGAGTCCCGGGAGGAGACCTTCCGCCTCGAGCAGCTGCGCTTCGATGTGGGCGAGAGCGACGAGCTGGCGTTACGCCAGGCGCAGTCGGAGCTGGAGTCGACCCTGGCCCAGCTGCCGGCCCAGCGGGAGCGGGTGCGGGTGCTGGAGGGATCCCTGGCCCTGCTGGTGGGCATGAGCCCCGCCGAGCTGATGGCCGAGCTGGACTACGGGGATACCGACCTGGAGTCGATCGCCCTGCCGGACGGCGTGCCGGCGGTGCTGCCTTCGGAGCTGCTCGCGCGGCGCCCCGATATCCGTTCCGCCGAGGCGGGCCTGATCGCCGCCAACGCCGGCATCGGCGTGGCCGAGGCGAGCCGTCTGCCGCGCTTCAACCTGGGTGGCCTGCTGGGTAGCGCCGCCGGAGATGCCGGCGATCTCTTCACCTCGGCGGCAGGCACCTGGGGGCTCTCCGCCACCGTGATGGGGCCGCTGTTCGATTTCGGACGCAGCGCCTCGCGCATCGACACCGCCGAGGCCCTGGCCGAGCAGGCCGAGGTGCAGTATCGCGCCACGGTGGCCCAGGCCTTCAACGAAGTGCGCAATGCCCTGGTCACCTATGAGGCCAGCGGCGAGCGCGTCGAGGCGATCCGCCGCCAGTTGACGGCCTTCGAGCGTACCCTGGAGCTGGCGGAGGTGCGCTACCGGGAGGGGTTTGTCGGCTTCATCGATCTGCTCGATGCCCAGCGTGCCATGCTTGATGCTGAACTGGCGCTCTCGGAAGCGAAGCGCGATCGTCTGACGGCGACCGCCACCCTGTTCAAGGCGCTGGGCGGCGGCTGGCAGGTCGACGCCTAGGCATCTTGCAGACGGCCACACGGACACGGCCGGGCGCGTGGCCCCGGCAGATACAAGGGAGACAACGATATGGCGACCCGAATCACCGCTTCCCGTCGGGACGACGGGATCATGGTGCTGAAGATCAGCTGCCCGGAGCGGCGCAATATCCTCGACGAGGCGAGCTAC
>LFCJ01000398.1_pt1 | contig 26626 bp, 35 predicted proteins | sample 643141 | NCBI WGS metagenome assembly LFCJ01 (sample SAMN03766243, study PRJNA286221) | soda lake metagenome | biome: soda lake; feature: Kulunda steppe; material: water; isolation source: sample B1-Br-g2 brine of Lake Bitter-1 | place: Russia: Kulunda steppe | collected 2010-07
CACTTTCCAGAAAAACGGGGCATGGGGCCTCTGGGGAGCTTGTATGGGGAAACCACAACCCAGGATCAATCACTTTTGGGATTCAAAAGAAACGCGATAGCAATGCCTTTACTCAAGCCGACTTTTGAGAATTAAATCGAGTTTGCCTATTTCTCGAGTAAAGCCATAACCATCTCTCGACCGGCTTCCAGATCGAGTTTGTGTACCCGATAGTGCTTGTACGGGTGCCTGATCCAACTGTACTCATAGTGACCAGCAATAATCACACCGTCGTCCTCGTCGAACAGATGGACGTGGAGTTGGTAAGGATCGAGAAGGCCGTTCCGAATAACAAAGGAACCATCCTCAATTCTCCCAGTAGGTTCCCATATTTTGAGTGACGCAATCGGCTCATACGAGAAACCGACATCTGCAAGTAGCTCGTAGGCCTCCTCGAGCGTTTCTTCCAGGGTACAGATGTATTGGTCATCGTACATGGTCAGCTTGGCATAAAGCTCTCTGTTTATCCGATTTCCAATATACTGCTTTTTCCGATGAATGCCAGGATAGAGTAGTCTACGTATTTTGTGAATGTTCATTTAGAAATATAATCAAACAGTTATTGCCTCAACCATTGCGTAGTAGCGGCGTCGTGCATCGCTGGATTGGTTCCAGCTGGCGTTCATAATAACGCTGTGTGTACCTGCTTCAACTGGATATAGCGCTGTTTCTGAATACGGATGACTCACTCCATTAATCTCGAGATCGACAGAACCACTCAGAGTTGTTGCGACGACAGAGAGGTAACCAGCAGAATCCGTTGTTACGGATAATTCTGCTGTATATGAACCTCTTGAATTGTGTACACTCGAATCTCTATCAGCCATTTCGGGTTCTTTCATAACCGGTTTCCATCCCATAATTATCAGTCCTCGTAAATGTACAGCCCTTCTCCTTCAACATATGCAAGCATCCCAGGCTCACCGCTCGGAAGGCTGCTTTCCGAAGAGTACGTTGGAAGTTTGAACCGCCCCTCAACATTCACATCGGTGTTGCTACCACCGAGATACAAATCGGCAGTTGCCCCATCTATACCTCTAATATGCAAGTCACGACTGTTGCCGTCAGGACCCATAACGTAGTCGCCACTCTCTTCATCACTGTAGTTGATGCGGAGGGCATGGGTTGCCGAGAATCCGTGTAATTTGGCAATATCCCCACCACCATATCCGTAGGTTGTAAGCGGAAGCTCACCACCAGAAGAGGATGTACCAAGTTCTGCACTTCTAACACCCCGGAGATTATTGTCACTAAAGTTAACAGTTCCAGTAACGCTTGTATTTGAGTTCAGCACGCTGGGACCCTCTGGTCCCTCTGGACCCTCTGGCCCTTGTGGACCCTCTGGCCCTTCTGGCCCTGTGAATCCTCGTGGACCCCGATCTCCGTCATCTCCCTTTAGACCCCTTGGACCCTCTGGCCCTTCTGGACCTTGTGGACCCTCTGGTCCCTGTTCTCCTTCAAACGAGTACACCGTACCAGATCCGTCCTTGTACCGTGGCGTGTTGTCTGAATCGCTGAAGTACAAATTCTCGTTGTCGGCACTTGAGTCGTTGCTGAATACGGGAATAGACAAACGACTCGAAACGTCGATTGAATCGGGAGACAGCGAATCGCCACTGTGAGCGTGGCTTTCCTCAGCAGCACCGATCTGCTCAGTCGTAACGTTGTGTGGATTCGACGTAGATTCAATGTGATCGTCGTACTCTGTAATATTCAGATCACCCAAATCAGACAGGAAGGCAAGTTCCTGCCAGTCTGATCCGTCGTGGATCGCAAGCCGGTCGTTGTCCGTTCTCCATACCAGCTCACCTGTCTCTGGAGACGAGGGATAGCTGGATCGAGAACTGGACTCGAGACGACCGTTAGTAAGTGAAATGAGGTGCTGTATATCCTTCTCTGCGTTGTGATTGAAGAAATTGTCCCATGCGTCAACGGGCTGTTCACCGTCAGCGTAGTTGTACCCGGTCGGATACTCAGACCCGGTACTGCCCCATGTTTTTAGATTAGAATTGTAGCTTGCCATATAATTTCAAAGAATGCCAGAGTAAGTGCCACCGTTACCTTTCGGTTCACCGGCCCCGTCTAAACCATCATAACCGAGATCGGAGTCGTGCGAGAAGGCTGCGTCCTCATACTCATCTGAAGTGATGTATGTGAACGTACCGCGAGTGTTGATTTGTACTCTATACCCAGCGAAAACCGTCTCGTTGATGATTTGATTTATTTCCTGAGTACTGAGATCAATGCCATCCAGTGCAGTCTGGGGAATATTGACGACTGCGACCCCGTTCTCGAAGTCTTCAGTGTATTTGAGTGATTCAATAGACGTATTCAGAATGAGCGAAATGGACCCCAAGAGGTCTTGAATCGTTCCCTCACCCGTCATTAGAGAGTACCGAGTCAGAACTCGAGGACGGTACTGATCTGTGCTATCGTTCGATTTTGGATTTACGTCGACGAGTTTTGCTAACTCGAACAACTGGTCAACTGTCTTGGCGGTGTGTGGACTCGTAGCGCCGTCAACCAACTCTATATCCTCTTCCAGAGAGTCGATCGCGTGACCGATCGCTTCTAACAGATGGTAGTTGTTGCTTGATCGATCATTTGGCATGAACGAGGGCAGATCCCTCGAAAGCCTGTCACCACTTTTACTTACGTTGTCGTGTGCCATCAGACATCACTCCGAGTGATTGCTATGGAACCATCCAGTGCGTCACTGGTTGCTCGCTCGTTGAAACCGATTGAGATGTTACTGGTACCAACCGGTGGATCGACTACATCAATCTTCAAGTCAACAACATCGTGAACGCCGCGAACATTGTGGATAGCAGTCTGAACCTTTCCGATCAAAACGTCGTAACCGACACCCAACTCACCGTCTGTGGGGTTCCCGGACGTAGGCATGCCGCCAATATATGCAACGATCAAATCTCGAACCACATCATCACCCTCGTATTCATCAGTGACTTCCAGATCCATGTCAACGAAAATCTGAATCACGTTCGGTCTCGAGAACATGACTTCGTGTGTTTGTCCGTTAGGAAGTTCACCTTCCACCTGGACGAGAGTCCCGTTGACACCGCCGTATGTCGTATCACCAGCTCCCTTCTTATCGAGGATCATTTGACCGATAATCTCCTCATTTCCACCCTCAACGATCAACTCAAACGAGTGTCCTGGGAGTCCACCGCTTTCCGTCTCGTCAGTATCGGTATCGTTAATGAATATACTGACACTCCGTACATCGGGAACTGCGCCGACATGCGTCAAGAGTGCTGGCGCAGTAGCAGCAGATCCCTCAGCAAGATCCTTCTTTGCGCGCTCTCGAAGTTCCTCATCGTTCTCTTCTTCGCGCCCAATATCCGTTGTTTCGGTATTCGTCACCGATTCAATGCCAGTTGGGGGTGACGGCATCACTGTCAGCGTGTTAGCGCCAACGTTTCCGTGAGAGCCACCTGTCTGTGCCCGAATCTGTACCGTGACATCAAGCTCGCCTGCCTCGAGCACAACCGTCTCCCTTGTCTCGAATCGAACCGGGTCGTTCTCGTCGGTTTGAATTACTGTACCAGAAGGAACTGTATAATCAACGCTGGCCACGTTCTTGCGCGAGAAGGTTGCTTCCCCCATCGCTCTTCGAGCCGGTCGCCGTCGAACGCCAATGAGTGATGTGAGAAGATCCAACGCCTTCCCTTCTGCATACTCGAGCTGTGCCGAACTGAGGACCAATCCGATATCATCCTGGGCCTCTGCCAGCCTGTTTGCGACCGGTCGGTAAAAGAGTCGAATAACGGCCAGCTGCTCGTCGTTCAAATCGTCTCCAAAGTACTCCTTCGCGTCTTCCAACAGTGCATCGAGAATATCGTTGGCACTGTCGGACTGAAATCGTCCATCTATAATTGTCATTCTATGATAAAGTTAGGTCGAAAGTTTCGCCGGTCAGATATACGATAGAGACATCAATTGAATTGGGAATATCAATACTCGGTTCAACGATCACTGACGATATTTCTTCGAGGCGCTCGTTCTGTATCGCCACCCGATCAACCTGTAGTTCCACGCGACGGAGCGCCTCGGGGCTGTTGAAGCTCCCAATCTCTTCGTAGAAGAACTCGGTCAGCCACAGCATTAGTGACTGCTCGAATTGATCGCGCCCATCTACAATCTCGAGGTCGTTTCGCGCTCCGATAATTACGTCAAAGTTTCTATCAAGTGCTATATCCTTCATTCTGCGTTTGTTTTAGACGTATATTCTGGAGTCACGTTCGTCACATATCCACTGCTCTTGCTCACCGAGATCCCCGTCATCAAGGGGTCGCCGCCGTTCCCGAGCGAAATAGAGTCACCATCAAGGGTCACGTCTCCAGATGCTGTAATGTGAATATCGTAGCTTTCGCCTGATCGATGCACACGAATCTCTGTGTCATCGTCAAACTTGAAGCAGAAATCACCCTCGTCGAGTGATGGCATGTCGAAGGTCGGGGGACTGTGCGGGAAGCGGGCGACAAACTCTCGGTCTGTCTCTGTCACCTCAACAATATCTCCCTCTTGAGGAACAATCCACATGCCAGAGGCAGGTGTGAGAAAACGCATCCGACGCCCCTCGCTACGTGGAGTTACGGCCACGTTCACGTACACGTCTTTGCTATCTTCCTCAACAGTAACAGATGTTATTCTACCTAATGTCGTCATTTATCCCTCCACAAAGTCCTCGATCGAGTCGTAGATCACGTCTCTCGACCGGTCTACCATCACGGCCTTCGATTGAATTTCTGTATCGGGAAGGCTGCCAACCGTAGCCGTGGTCCGCCAACCGACCCTCGTATTGATATCGTGCTGTATCTCGTTGACGACGAAGTGACCACCGTCCACATTGTCGTCACAGTGCCGTTCTATTTGGGGAGAAACGAAGATCGAGTCTCCAATACCCAACTCTACGAGATTGCCGTTGTCCGTTGACGCAAGACCGTTGAATACGATGTTGCCGTTCTTGTACTGGGCATACTCGTTAATCAGTACACCCCGAACGTAGCGCTCGAGAGCGGTTGCGGATCGTACACGGATCGGTTCATCAATCCAAAGCTCCTTGTCACCGTCACCGACCCAGGCCTCGGCCTCTGGGTAGAGTCTCGCCGTAGATCCATCGTCGGATTGGTATCCCCAGGCAGAACCCTTCGCTACAACCTTCTGGACGTGGCTATGTCCTCGAGTTACGTTGTACTGTTCGATAACGTACTTGTCGATGGCAGGGTTCCCGTAGATCGGTATGATCCGTTCATCTGCAAGTTCGGGAAGGCCGATCCATAACGTACCGTCCGGCTTTACCCAAGGGACCAGTGCGAACTCGTTGCATACCTGAAAGAGCGCATCCAAAAGTGGTGTGTCTTCGAACTCAAATCCACCCTGGAAGTCTGGCGCATCTGCGTACGGAAACAAGTCCATTGCAGTCTCTATCTTGAAAACAGTTACATTTTCAACTGCTCGCCAAAACCTGTCTCGTAACCGACTGCTGCCTTGGGTTCTCTCTGCCTCTGTCTCCTCATTCCAACCGAGATTAATAAGGTCAGAAATTACTGCTCGGTTGTTAAACGAGTCTGCACCCTCGACGCCTTTGTTTATGTATTTAATGTCAGTGATCGCTCCGTGGGGATCGTCGATCAGCTCAACGATCGAGTGAATGGCGTCGTCGATGGTAACTCGATCCCAGACCCTCGTAATGGTCGTTCTGTTAAGGCGCGTGAGCGGATCACTGAGCGTCACCCAGGCCTGCTCGTCACCCTGAACCGTTCTGACCTCTTCTGGATCGTAGACGTAGCGACCCTGTACAAATCCACCAATAGAAAGAAGAACAGGCTCGTATTCGATATCCTCTTCCTCATGTCTGTCTACCAGAAGAGCCGCAGCATCTCTCGATATTTTCACTCGAGCGTTCGAGAACCGGTCCCGACTAATTCGGATATTTGCTTCATAAGCGCGGAGTTTGACGCCAGTCTTCAAGAAATGTAGCTCGAGACCGCCCTGGAAGTCACAACTCTGCGTCATGCTCCAGAAAACAGCCTTCGTTGCTCTGGAGTGATCTGCTGTTGCTGATCCAAGCTATCGCGACCATCTTCCACGATACCCTTGTTGTAGAATCGCAGGTGACCAGCTTCGTTGAAGCCAGTGCTCACCAGATCGACGTTGTAGCTCCAAAGATACTCATTCTTGGTAGCGTCCCAACCTATCGGTCCCTCGTATTCCCCCTGTACAACCCGAACTTCACCGCTCCACGCAGCCGTGATAAGTTGTGCCGTTCGGTTGTGATCGAGAACGTCTTCAAATGACCCCAGATCGCTCTGAAGTAGATTACCAGAGATATGGATCTCACGGTTCTTCCCGTGAATCTCGAAGACATCCTCAAGACCACAGAAGTTAGCGTGTCGGACCAAGTTACGCTCTTTACTCACTTGAACACGATCTGGGACGTACCAGGGCCGGAACTCGAGACCTTCACCGTGAATGCTGAACGGAACGCCCCGCCTTCTCGAACCATCAGGTCCACCAAAAGCTAATTCTGTCATAAGTTTCGTTTAGAAGGTCGGTCGCTTCGTACCGACATCGTAGTCAGCTTCCTGCCGGTAGAGTCCGGGGAAGTCGTCTCTCATCTTGTTGTACTCGTCCTTTCCAACGTCGCCCTGAATGTTGATGACTGTCGTCCCACCAGCAGCACCCGCAGGTGCCCCACCGAAACCACCGCCACCGCCACTAAATCCGGCACCGCCACCGTGTCCGCCAGTGTCAATACCAGAGGTATATCCTTCAACAGCAGACATAGCCGCTGCTGCACCCGCGATTGCGAGAACAGCGCCAACCCCAGTCAGGCCCATGAGAAGTGCTTTCGCCTTCGCAGCACCCACCAGGGCAGCAGCGTAAGCGTACATCGCACCGGTCGCCTGTAAGATCGGAGCAATCATCGCAACGAACGCAGCACCGAGGCCCATCGTTTTCATGATCGCCATGAGAGCCAGAGCCTTCGTCATCGCCGCAATGAATACGGTGAACACGATCAGGAACGCGACAATTCCAGCCACCCACTTGTTCGTCAGCAGGTCAGCGATACGTCGCAGAATGTCTGCCACCGGTTGCAGCACCGAGAACAGGAAGCCCCATAACAGGAATATCCTGTAGATCAAGATCAGCAGGGATTTGCCGACGCTCAGAACGTTGATGATCGCCGTCTGGTTCTCGTACAACTCGTCGACGAGCCAACCGAAGAAGTCGAGTAGCTTCTGTCCCGTCAGTTCACCAAATCGAGATGTGAGCTGCGAGATTTGCGGCTGAAGCTGAACTGTCTTTAGGATCAGCGCGTCGATCCAACTAATGATACCTTGTCCATGACGCCGAAGCGCGGGAACGAATACCATCAACTGCTGGAAGCTACCGGTCAGTCGTCCAAGTGCATGAGGCGCTTGTCGGAAGAACGCATCCATGACCGGTGCGAACGTCTTCGTAACCGGCTTGAATACTTTGAACAGTTCACGACCGAATAGGCGTAATCGAACTTGTGCCAAGTGTAGGCTGTCCGCCGCATTTTCACCGAAGCCAATTATTCCGAGAAGGCCCACGGACAGCCCCGCTGCTGCCGTTGCACCCATCGTCGCAATCATGCCCATCATGGCCGTGTAGAACGTCGCCATGAACGGCATCATGAATGCGAACAAGTCTTGGGAAAGCTGCCCTTTTGGAATCAACCACTTATGCGCCCCCTTCCCGATCCGGCGGAAGATCGATCTATCGTCATCGTCTCCTCCACGTCCACCACCGGGTCGTGGAATACCGGGACCACCGCCACCACCGCCTCGAGATCCACGTCGAGACATGATGTTCTCGAACAGATCGTTGGGGATGATGCTTGCAGCGAGGTTGCGATTACGTACTTCCTGTCTACGTCTTTCTCTGGTAGCAGCTGCAAGCACGGACGTATCTCCCAAATCAAACGTTCGAGTGGGCTTCGCTGCACTACCTTCTACACGACGAGCGCGGGTAGTTGCCCGTGATATATTCCCTAAGAAGTCGTCCTGAACAGCCTGCCGGTTCTGGATCTGGCGCTTGCTCCTCAACGCCTTCATCTTGGCAATTGTCTGAGTCAGCTCGTGGTCATGTGTTCGAACGTAAACGTTCTCAACGCCACTGAGACTCTCTATCTTTGCCTTCGTCTCCGTAATCTTCCGATCGCCGAAAATCTGAAGCATCGTCTCGATTACGTCATCGATCGTCTCCATTCGGAGCTTCAGATTCTCAATATCCTTCGTTCCCTTAATGTGGAACTCTGGAGTGATCGTCTTCTTGCTGATTTTATCGAGTCGACGTTCGAGGCGCTCGAGAGTGCCTGAGAAGTTGTCGATAAGATTGACGGTGACTCGTACGTTATTCTTGCTCATCTGATCCTACGTTAACATATGTAGTTGTCTCTGTCCGGCCACCGCCGCCCGGTCGTGCCATACTGTTCAATTGCCCACCACCGCCAGAGCCTCCCATCGCGGACTCCTGCTCTTCTTGCTCTTTGACCATCGAAAGTTCCAGAACCATACGCTGTAGCGGCGTCAATTCGGCCTGCGTTCGTGCGAGTGGAACACCAGCCTTTGTTGAAATGAGATAGACGTTAGCGGCTGGCCCCTCTTCCACGAAAGCGCTCGGCGTCTCGAATATCACCCGATAGATCGAGAACCTCGCCGCCCAACTCGAGGGAGTATCCGCCGACCATGTTCTCAACCATCCAGTCGACTTCCTCCTGCGTGTGGCCCATCGAATCTCCGTCAATTCCAAGCTTTGCGGCCTTCTGCATGAGGGTCACAAAGTCTTCGTCAAACTTCGAGATATCAATGGGTGCGCCTTCGCCGTGCTCTTCCTCTGCTTCTTCTTTTGCCTCACGGATCTGCTCAACAGCCTCTTCCTCGTCAATGTCGAGAAGCTCCTGCATCAGCGCCGTGATCGGTAAGAACTCTGCGTCAACGAGAGGCCGGAGAACAACCTCAACCTCTTCGCCGAACATATCAAAATCAAGTGTCTCACGGAAGTTTTTCCCGCGAACAACCATATCGTAGAGCTTCGATCGACTCTTTTCTGACTCGTTAGTGTCACTCATAGTGAATTAAATTGTTTGTATAGAAACCGCTCAAATGGGGAAACGCGGGATCACCGCCTTCTCGGACGAAGACGTGCTTACTGTGGATTCGTGTCTTCGTCTTTCGACATTGCCACGAACTCGAAGGCCGTCTCAGTGGTTTCACCGGACGTGACCTCGTAGCCCTGATTCGTTACCAGAACCGTGTCGTACGACGTGGGGCTACCATCAAGGTGCGTAATGACAATTGCAGGGAGAACTTTGGGAACACCGTTAGAGTCAAAGAAGTGACGCTCGAGATCCTTTTTGTTACCCTTGATCGTCATGTTGCCGCCGTACTCGATCCGGTTAATCGCAAACCCGGACGGAATGATGTTGCCAGCACCATAGATCGTCTCAATTTCAATGTCCTTGCTAACACTGAGCTGTTCAACCGCAATTTCCTCCTCACCGACGTTTACACGAATGTCTGCCGCTGATTCTTTTCTGTCAACCATAAAATGATAAAGTAGTAACTGTAGATCGCTCGAAATTCAGAACTGAGATACTGCCTCAGTTGATCTGCCCAGCGGTAACCGTCGCTCGGATGTTTCGCAGGGGCTTGGTCGTCTCAATGCCCACGTCGACGCGGGCTTCCATCGCGTTGATTTTCTCAACGTTAACGGTGTACCCGGTGACAGCGTTCAGATCGAGAAGGTTCTTCAGCTCAGATTTGATAATTTCCTGTAGTGAGTTGCGAGCGGACAGCGTGTGAAGCTCACCAATGAACGCATCCGAATTTGCGTTAACAAGGAGTGTCACATAGTCAGTGACAATGCGGGAAATTCCCTGTCGGAACTCAGATTCGGCGACATTGTTGTCATCAACTGTGGTCATGTCGTCGATGATAAGCGCACCAGCCCGCTCGTTTTTGATCGGATTGACGCGCTCAGAAGCGAGCAGTTCCATGTCAGATTGTCCGAGCGAGATAGAGAGATTACGCTTAGTGGTCAGACGCTTGCGCATCGGACTCGCGTTCATTCCGAGCCTCGATCGAAGACCAACGTACGCACCGATCAGGCTGTCATCATCGTCAGTAGTTGATGGATAGACGAGTTGCGCTCGAGACGAATCGAGAGGGTTCTCGTAACCAGCAATGTCCTCTTCGTCGACATCTGCACCAGCAAGAACAACGGCGAAGTTGCCATTGCCTTCCATTTGTTTGACCTTCGAGTGAAGATAGATGACGACATCTTCGTCTACACTGAGGACGCCAATGAAATCAAGATCCTCTGCGTTCTCTGCGATGAGCGCATCAATAGCGTTCTCGTAATCAACCAGAGAGGAGCCAGCTGATGCAACTGCATAGACCGGGAACGCGCCCTCTGCAAGCGCGTCAGAAATGTTGTTTGCCAGTTCACTGTCTCTACCGAACTCATTCTGAGCAGCAGACGCACTTGTGATGCGTTTCACTTCGTTCGGATTCGCTACACCATCGTCAAGATCGCCTTCACCCACCAAGCCGGCACCGCCGGGAGAGCCGACGTTGACACCGACAGCACGGGAACTCTCAACAGTAGTCTGTACTCCGGGTAGAATAGTATTTCCAATAGTAACCATATTTTAGATTAGATAAACCGCGAACGGAGAGCGAGTTGCTACTCCGCGTTGACGTTGCGTTCAATCGATTTAATCGCTTCAACGTCGTCGTCGGTGTATTCCTTAACGTAGCGGAATGTCACCGTCTGGTCCGTCTCGAACCAGTTTGGCTCCTCGGTTGGTTTCGATCGCGAGAGACCGTCACCGACTTGCCACTCAAAAGAATCCTCGTGGAATTTCTCTGGCCGATATTCGTACGGTAAGAAGACCTCGTGAACCATGTTCACCAGTTCATCTCGCCCTTCCTCGCCCCAATGGGGTTCATCGGCCATGCGGATCGGCTCGTCGTCGTACGTCTTGATCCAGAGATCCAACCGCATCTCAAAGTATGCGTGTAATACTTCGGATACCGCGTTCCCGGACTCATCACGGTTCACGCCAGCGTACGGATTAGCGCCGTGTAGCCGATCGAGTCGCCGAGTATTCCACGAAATGATGACACAAGGAAGCTCCATGAACTCGCCGCCACCCTCAGTGCGAACAGTTACTTCAGAAGGCAGTTTTTCTTTGAGAACTTGGACTGTACGTTGTATGGCCTCCTTCTCGTTCACTTCCCACCTCTGAATTGAGACCGTAATTCTTTGTCAATGTGTTTCGATACAGTTGGGCCAGCATTTCGCTCCATATAGAAGTGAGCTGCGTCCATGTACCCGATTCCTTGTATTCCCTCGCGCTTGATCTTCTCCTGAAGTCTAAACGCTCGGTTCACAAGCTCGGGATCTAAACTCTCAATATCCATAACTCGTTGTCGTGTGCTTCTATTCGCTCTCGTCTAATACCAGATTCAACTCGTCTATATAACGGCTGAACACCAGCCTGCTACGGAGCATTTTCAAGCGCCGTTCTGGTGGCGCTGATTCGCTTTCATGGAGATTTGTACGGACTTGTTCGGGAAGGGCGGTATCCTCTATCGGAACCTCCATCTCCACCTCTTCGTACGGCGCTATCTCGCGCTCGAGTTGCGTGCGGTATCGACCGTCGTAATCAAATTCCCAGGGATCGCCGTGAACGACACCCTGCTCACCAACGCGGTCTACAAACTCGAGTCTCATCAGTAGTTGATACCAATTCTGTCTAATTCAGCCTTTGCCAAACCTGAAGGCTCAAACAAATTTAACCATGTTTCCATGAGATACGGATGTACAGTCGCAATCTTCTCAATCTGGTCAGCAACATAGCGACGATCTCCAACTTGTGAAACCTCGGTCCTCATAATCTGATTCATGACCGCAGCGGTCTCGTGCGTGTTTGTCATTCCGTATCCGTCGTATAGCGCAGTGTGCCAACCCAGATCCTCACTGCCAGTTCCGTGCTCGAGACTCCTGGCGTAGATATGCGTGTACATTGTCCGATTTAGTGCTTCAGCATACGCACGCCGAGGATTCGATTGCATATCCGTCGCCAAGTACTGCTGACCGTCTAATGGTCCCTGGAACGAGACACCGCCGCCCATTCGCTCCCAAACATCGACCGTTGATCCGATCGGATTGCCCTCTGAGTCAACTGAGAAGAAATCCGGGCTGTTGACCTCAGTGTCCCTCACCTCGTACTGCCACTCATCTGGGCCAACCTGAAACGGTTTATCGTTCGTGAATTGGAACGTAGTAGGAAACACCGAGTCGTCGAACATGATGTCGATTTGGTCGCCTTCTCGAACCTGTGGGTTGATCGGATTGAATACCTCAGATCCCGGTTGTTCAACAATCTCACGACCAGGGTTAGGATCGAGAGTGTCAACGTAGTCAGGAACCGTCTCAACAATATGTTGCCACTCTATTGCGTTATTCGTATTATCGTGGCTGTATAGCATGAACAGCTCGGGATCTCTGTGAAGCTGGAAGTCGTCAGTAAACCCGTCCTGGTCAACGGTCCAGTCAAGAAGATTTCCACGACTGTACGAACCCAGTTGTGAGTGCTGTTTGTCGCTGCTGTAATCGTATCCCTGTGCGTTAAGCCACAAGTGCATGAACTCGTGATTCCACACGTCCAGGTGCCTGTTCCGCTCATAGTACAGACCGCCCTGATCTACGAACGGCTGCGTACCGAAGTAGTCGTTTCCGTCTAATTGTGGCGGACCAGACTCGAGAATGTGCGCGTTCTCGTCCCGATCAGAGGGCATCTGGCCGATCTGCCGAAGCCTCTCAGTAGCACGCATAGCCGATCGAGAGTCCTTATTCGAATCAACGAATTTCAGATACGTTTCATCGATTGCGTCAAGATCAGCCAGTGGAAGTTGCTCATAGGCCATTCCGTATGGGGTGTCCATGTTGGGTCCACGGTTCACCTGTTCAAACAGAGAGTAAATCAGGTCTCTCTGATCGGCGGGAAAGAGATCGTCCCAGGACTGGCCAGCAAGTAGTCTCCAAGAAGAGCCACCATCCCACGGGATCTCAACAAGTTGCCCGTCAATTTCAACAGACAGGCGGTCAGAGAACTTTCCGATCACTATTCCGTCCAAGAACGCGCCGGATTCGAGATCCAGAACACGGAGTTTCTGCCCATAAAAGAACTCGTCAAAGTCTCCTTTCAGGTCATCCTGATTGAATACGTGGTAGCCTTCTGGAACGTCTGCGCTTGGCTTTCCTTTTCCAGTGCCACCACCGGGACCCGGACGGAGCACGGGACGACCACCGAAGCCACTCGTCCCAAACTTGGTCATCAAGTAGAGGATAAGAGGCGCGAGAGGCGGCCCACGCGCTCCGTACTGTGCTCCGTGCTCAATCGGGGCCGCATGGTCAGATGTGTTCGCCAGGACGGCTATGCGGCCTCTGGGGTCCTTCTTTGTGTTCGTACGAAATGAACCGATTAGGTCCCACTGCCAGATCGCGTCACGTTGTACGATCCTATCCGTGGCAACATCTTCGCCCCGTTCAACGATATGCCAGGACGCATCGCGCATCCCCTTCTCGATCGATCGCTTTATTCGATCGGGAACGTCGCCATCGTCGACACTAACGTTGAATCTGAGCTTCTTTGCCATTCAGCACCTCGAAAACTATTGCTCGATGAAGCGCTGCATCTGTCCCTCGATGTGCGTCTCATACGGGACCAGTGTCTCGAGTTCCCACAGCTGCTTGTCAGCGTTCGGGTTTTCGGGATAGCGCTCGAGGGGAATCTCAATTATATCCTTCTCCTGCACGACAGAATCGTGCTTAAAGAAGATATGAGGCTCCCAGTAGACACGCTCACCGTAGCGCTCTTCGTACCGATCGGGACGGGCGGCACCCGGAGTCACACCGGGATACCACATAACTGCGAGTTCGTTATCTGAGACGAGTATTTTGTCTTCTTCCTCCTTTCCGTACGGATCATCGTACCCCAAATCAACTTCACGCCAAACTTTCACCTCTCGAGCGGCACGCTCGAAAATCAGGTTAATGACGTTGAGTCGCGCGTCAATAATTCGCGACATTAGTTATCACCGTACGTCCGATCTAAGCGACGAACAGAACGGATTCCATGACCACTCGTCTGTGCACGAAGGTTGCCAATGTGCGTTTCAATCTTCTCGTACCAGACACGAGTAATGTCTCGAACGGGGAGTTGGTGGATCTTGACAGAGCCAATGTTGAAGTCCAAACCCTCGAGTTCACCCATGTGAATCTTCGCAAACAGAGCCGTCGTCCAGAAGATCGCACGTTCGGCGCTCCGGTGCTCGTACTCGTAGAAGTCGGGAATATCCAGAGAAGACTCGGCACGAACCTCTTGTTTGGCTGTTTGGATCATTTCGCGCCACGTCTCATCAGCAACTACTGCTTCGGAGTACCCGGTCAGTGATCGCAATTCAATTATTAATTCTGTGTCACTATTTGCCATAATGTACTAAAGAAATTATCCGGTGTTCTCCGAATGATCCAACTGTGCCAATCAGGCGACGTTGGTCATGTGGAACTTGACGCCAGCGAGTGGGTCAGCGATGACCGCACCGTAGCGAACAGATCCGTAGCTGCCGAGGAGCTGACCTGGGTCGCCAACAGGGCCGCCGAACTCACCCTGGGTGAGCTGCACGGGGCGGGCCTCGTGGAAGTAGATCGGCTTCTCGTCGGCTGCGATGACGTGAACTTCGTCGTCGGTCAGCCAGGCCGTCTGCATGAGGTAGACACCATCGACGCGCATTGTGGTGTCTGGAAGCGCGGTACTGACGAGGCCTTCTGCCTCGGGGATCAGGTACTGAGCATCGTAGGCCAGTTCGTCGACGAACTCAGCAGCCATATCGTTGCTCATGAGTGCAATGGTTGGGCGCTTGCCGTGGTGTCGAATCTCCTTGTTGGCCTCACGGATATGTGCCGTTGCCGAGTGAGCGTCGGAGTCACCGAACAGTTCTTCGGTGTCCGCGAAGGTGTGGCTGTGCGTCTTGTCGAACGTGTACGCGCCGTAGTCTTCAGGTTCGAACCAGAGGTTCGTTCCGTCTGCCCAGCCGTCGCGGATGATGTCGAAGAGAACTTCGTGTTCTTTCTCCAGCGCACCACGAACAAGCGTCTCGTACTGTCGGCGAACGATGTCAGAAGTGTTGTCCTCAACGAACTCCTGGGACATACCGAGCGAGCGCCCGTATTTCTTGACCGAGAACGCCATTTCGGTGGAGTCGAGTCGTCCGGTGCGAGCGTGCTCACCCTCAGCGAGTTCTTCCCACGTCATGTCACCCGTGTGAACACGGAAAGTGCGCTCGGTGACTGTCTGAGCCAGAAGTTCACGGAAAGGCCGTTCCGCCTCGTTAAATAGGTCAATTTCAGCAACAGCGTCCAGCAGAAGGTCAGAGAGCGGAACGTCGTCTTTTGTCGTAATTTCGCGGTAGATTGCCATAGAAATATCTAAGAATTTAAATTATCAGCAGCAGAGTATTCGTCAGTCAGATCAGGCAGTTGGTTGAACAGCCAGCATGATGCGGTCAGGAGTCAGCGCAGTGCCGACAATCTGAACGCGGCCAGTTGCAGGTTCCGTCTGCGTGTACCCCCCATCGGAGTCGAGATAGACGACTTCACCGGGAGTAAATTCCCAGTCGCCACTTCCGTTCTCAACTTCAACACCGTACGCAATCGTTGAAACGCGGTCACGTCCAACCAGGGCGCGGTTAGCTTCGATGACGAGTTTGACCTCTTCCTGATGGTAGTTATCAAGATCAGTCGCAGGAGTCAGACAGGCACCAATCGCCTGAACGCCTTCTGGGTCTGCTTTGACCATGTGGCCATATTGGTCAATCCCAACGAGGTCTCCCTCGTGCATAACTTCGCCAGCAACGGCCCCGTGGCGGTTGATAGGCTGTTCAGCACCCGCAGTCGCAATACCGATTTCGTGTTCAGTCATAATAGAGTATATTTAAATAGTGTAGTCAGGGGTTTTCAGAGAGAGATACCGCCAACGCTGCTCAAACGAGCACGGGCAGCCTCTTTTCGGTCTTCCAAGGCATCGCTCGAGAAGGCGGGAGATTTCTGAGGCTTGTCAGCGAAAACGGATTCGTCGCCCTTCTCGCACTCTTCATCCTCTTCGCATTCTTCGGGTGTTTCGCACTGGTCGCAGGTCTCGGAGAACTCAGCGGCTGCCTCGTCAGCACGGCCAGCCATCTCAACGAGTTCGCCCATAGAGAAGCGCTCCGCAAGAAGCTCCTGGTCAATGTTTGTGACCGTGGAAGCCTTCTCGGAGAAATACGCTCGAGCATTGTCGAGGTCGCCTTCAAGCTCCTCGATAGTCTCTGCGTATTCGGCTGCCTCCTTCGATTCTTCCTCAAGTTCGTTGTAGGCAGCGATGTTTTCTTCGTGAGCTTCCATGACCTGCGAGAAGGTCTCTCGAAGGTCAGCCTCGCTCATTTCATCGATAGGGGTTTCAAGTTCAATCTTCTTCATAGATAAGTTAGATTTCGGTAAATCGTGCCCGGCACGACCCTTTGAGGTGCGAGACCGGGGTTTCGGCTTCCAGTTGTTCACTAAACACACCAGCTTCTCTGGCCGCCTTCGCGAACTGGGGAGACAGCCCACCGTGACTACCATACCCAGCTGGGAAGGGTGTCAGTGAGAACTCTACCATCGTCGCGTCAACGAACTCAGGTTCTCCCGCGTCGTTGCGCTCAATTCGATAGTCGTTCCCGAACCCGACAGAGCCGTCATTGATCGCTGGTGGTTCGTGGGTAAAGTCGGCAATTACGTCCGTTCGGACGCTGTTACCGGTATTCGGTATGTGTGCAAGAACGCGCAGGAAACCGTCCGAGAAGCGCACGTCCTTTAGGTGGCCGACGTTCGACAGCTGACCCTTGTCGTGGTCTAACTGTAGGGGGAGTGCATCTGAGAAGTTCCGAGCCACACGGCTCAAAAATTCATCAGTCACTCGAATGCCCTTTCTAACGCCCGGCTCCATCGCCGCGAAGATCACGTCGATCGAACCGTCTTCATACTCCTTGACGCCGTACTTGTTGAAGCCGTCAGGCCGTCCAAGTGCGTCTGGAAGTGAAAATGAAACGTTAAACGCCAGCTCCTCGTCAATCGTAAGTTCTTGACTCATTGTCTATTCATCCTAAAAGCTCAAAATGTCGCTGAGTTTGGCTAAGATCGCTGCAACAGCAGATCCAACCGCAAACAGACCGCCAGAAATTATGACACTATTTCGTTCAGTTTTATTCTCAACACGAGCAATCCGTCTGTCTCGTTTCTGATTTTCAACTACGTAACGATCTTTGAGGTCATCCAAGTCACGTTGGATAGCTATCGTCCGTTCCTCAGTTCGGGCAGTGTTTTCGAGCAGTTTTCTAATTACATCATCGTCAACGTCCATTTCGTAGTTACCTTATCTGTTCACTCGTTTGTCTGATCGCGCTGATTGCGTCCATCACTCGAGTCCCGTTCGGGATTCTGTCGTGAACGCACCTCGCCGCCAGCAGACTCTGCCCCGCTTCCCGTATCGGTTGGTGACCCTCCGTTGGGGTTCTGGATCGCGTCACCAGCTCCTCGCAACTCTCGCAAGAGGCCAACGATCTCCACCAACTCGCTTTCGTCAGGAAGCTCTGTCTCGGGGTCAATGCCTACGCGCTGCGCGAAGGCCTCGCGAGTGAGGAACCCTTCATTGAAGAGCTTGATTGCAGAATCTATCTCGAGTCTGCCTTCATCTGACGAGTGTTCGCCGAACACGTAGTCGGGTGGCAATTCGTCGTAATCCTCTGGGTTGTTCTCCCCGAGGATGCTGACGAAAATCTGGTAGCGAATTGCGTTCTTAATGATAGAGCGATATCGCTGAACCCTTCTATCGAACTTCGGCATGAGCGTGATTGCCGTGTTCCGGTTCACGTCCATGTCCATATTCAACAGGAACGCTGGCACTCCGAGACCAGCTGCAATGCGCTTCTGAAGGTGTGCAAACGTGCTATCGAGGTTTAACATGCCGGCGGACGTTGACGTGCTGGTGACGCCGACGACCTCGTGCTCAACATCATGCCCGACCGCAATCATCGACTCTGGCTCGATCATCTCAACGGTGTCAAGCCAGTCCTCGATCTGCGTGTGGTTCCACGGACGTTCCTCAGTTCCACACTTCCATATCACGGGCGGGTATGCTTTCGTAGAAATGAAGCGCGCAAGATCAATTTCCATGTCGCGAAGGAAGTTAGCCTGCTCTTCGATTCGCTCAATAAGTGAGTGACCGAAGTCTTCTCCTGGGTGCTTGTGGAACGTGAGAACAGCAATATCGTACCGGTCGAATTGTATATCATCGCCGCCGTCTTCGCGTTCCATCAAGAACTCTTCAATGTCGCCGTACTCGTCCGTTTGGATCTTCATTCGCTCCGTGGGGAGCAATTTCGGCTTGAATACGTCATCCTCAACGACAATTTCAAGGAAAGCAGTACCGTCGACGAGCGCATGCCATACCCATTCGTAAATGACGGTTTCAAACTCAGATGTCTCAATTAAGAGTTTGAAGGCAGCAATATCCTCATCGGTCTGTTCCTGGTCTGTGTATGGAATATTCGCGGGTTGGATCGAGAAGCCCGCCCCCACAAGGTAATCAACGAGCGTATCGATGGCCTCACCGATGTGAGGGTCCATGTCGGCAATAATCCGGTACTCTTCGATTTTCTGCTCTGGTGGTTCGCTGACTTCTGGCCGGCCACCAGCGCCCGCAGGACGCTTGATGACGGCACGCGGCGCATCCAAAGCGAATCCGACGCGCCCGTCAGCGGCACGCCTCATCATGGCCGCTTTTACATCACTCATATGTTAGATTAAGTTAGATTCGCGAACGCCGCCGTGCATAACGGGGCGAATAGGAACGTCGTCGATCTCGCGAAACAGATCGAGAACCGAAGGCGACTTTCGCAGGCTTCGGTGGTTCCTGTTCGGGATGTTCAGAAGACTGTTCGTTGACAGATAGCGTTTCACCCCCTGTCGGCGCTGGTTTCCGGGTTACCATTTGTCGTCCCGGTTGAACCGAGAGTCCAGGAGGGAACGCGCCCAGGACGCAGGCAATTGCGATGTCGTCCTTCCCGCTCTCAGAGGTGTCCTTACCCGAGAACTTGGGTTTCTGACCATCACGTTTCTGCTCTTTGACGATGGACGCAAGCTGATCGTACATGTCGTCGTCTTTCGCCAGTGTCACCTGACCGTTGCGCAGGGCAGCGTTCATATCGCCCATCATATCGCGTACCGAGTCCTGATCGGAGAAGTTGAAGCCGATTATACCGCGACCGACCTTGTCCTCGACGATACGTTTGAACGTTTCACCCGGCCCAGTTTTGTCCATGATGACGTAATCCACTTCCATTTGTGAGTGGATCTGGGCCAACCGGTGTGCAACGTGAACAGCATTTCCTCGATCGGGACGTTCTATGCCGGCTTCCCGGAGCACTTCGTTATCAACAATCTCCCAGTAGCGCATGTCTCGTGTCTCATTGAGATGATCGAAGACCGTGACAACCGTATCGTCATGATCGATTCCGATGTCAACAGCCATGACGCGCATGACGCCGGGCTGTTTACGTGTGTAAATTCCGTATTGATACGACGGATCAAGGGAACGCTCCTGGGCGTCTACGATTGATTGCTCGTTGAAGAACCGGTAACTGTCATCAATTGGTCGGCAAAGGTACTCTTGTGCGAACCCCTGGGGGTCTTTGAGCCGATCGCCTTCCACTACGTCGATGTTCAGGTCTGGACGAGCTGGCACTACATCCTGCTCGTACAACGGGATCTCAACATCGATCTCGTCTGCGTTCTTGAACGACGGTTGTTTGATCGAGATCGTCCCTATCTTGTTCCCGTCCTCGTCAAAGCCCGTGGGAGTCCCGCGAGCGTGGTTTCGCATGAACAGGTCGTTCTGTGCCTCCGGCGTGGAAACCTCAACCATGAGTCCCTGTGTGCCCAGAGAGACGAAGGGACTGAACGCCCGACTTGTCGCCTCCTGGTCCTCAAGGAACGCCATCTCGTCAATGAAGACGGTTTTTGCACTGTCATCACCACGAGCACCTTTTGGATTACCTGTGTACGCCTTGTATCGCGACCCGTTCCAGAGCACAATCTCGCTTTGCGTCGGCGTCTTGGCGTACGGGATGTCGATGCGGGCGTTCTCGAACAGATTCTTGAGGTCACGAATACGCGCCTGTGCCTGCTCCTCTTTCGAAGACACGATCGGGAAGAACGAGTTTCCGTTCATCATGCCGTCCAGAGCCTCGCAAACCACGATGATGAACGACACACCGATCCGCCGACCCTTGTAAATGTTTAGCGTACTTGCATCGCCGTAAAAATAGGCGTGCATGATCTTCGGCTGGTACGGATAGAATAGCTCGAGATCGCCAATCTTGCCCGTGTCAGAGTCTTTGACCCTGAAAATGTCTTCTGCTATCCGGTCTGGTCGCCCACGCCATCGCTGGATGACTTCTTCTTCATCAATGCCAGCCTGCTCGGCAAACTGGGCAACCAGTTCATTCATTTTCCTCTAAAGAAAGCACAGAGTCCATGTCGGCCCGAATCCAACAGGAATCTCGATCGTATCCGTTCCCATCCCAGCGAATTATGAGACCAGTCTGTTCACCAGATGCTCTCACGCGGTAATTGGTGACATCTTCGGGGTCTTTCACTCCAACACCGGGGCCTGCTCGAGAGACGTTGGTGTCTGTTTTGTCACGTCCTGGTGGCGTGTATCGAAAATCAGCCATCTATGTCAACCATATTCATAGAAACCAGCTGATCGACGGTCTTGTCGCTGGCAAGTAAGACGTTAGTTAGATCCGATTCGTCGACGTTTAGTGCCTCAAATTGCTCTTTTGGGAGAGCAAGAGTTCTTTCGGGAACGCCGCATTCACCGTACGTGGGAATGTGCGAACCGCCGATTATCGGTTTGAATATCAGCGGATACGTGTTAGTATATTTTCGACGCAGCTCTTCTGCCCACTCAATATCAATAATTGCTCTATCACCGCTGTACGGGACAACGTAGAGCTGCGTGAGGTAGTACTTGTTCGAGAAAATTTCAACCATTATTCTACATTGTTGTTGACATAGATAGTCAGATAACCACTATTTGGAAACGTCTCGACTGCACCATCGTCATACGTTACCTGCCATTCAGCCCTATACACGCCTGAGTCGGCTGTTTCTTCAGATTGCCATTCATACACGACGACACCGGTTTCGTCAAGATCGATATATGCCACCTCATCGACTACGAGGTCGCCGTTCTCATCACGCATACGAAACAAAACACTGGATCCGTCCAGATCAACTGGAGATCCAGATCCATCTCGAAGCGTGGACTCGATTGCAGGAGACGTATCTCCCCGCTTGATAGTGAATGAAGACATGATTCTTGTTATTCTGACTCTTTTACATCGACCGAGTTTTCACTCGGATTAGCGTGAGTCGATAGCGTAGATTTGGGCGTTCTAACAGTCGATTTACTTCGAGATACGGAAACACCCGCCCCCGTCCTGTTTGTAATAACCCCGTTCGGAGTCACATCACCGATATTCGCCCGTCTCACCGTAATGAACTTATGACCCACCAGCGGAACAGCAGAAAATGTCACTGTGTGTGTATCACCGATCACAAATGTTGGTAATAGTGCCCGTATGGGTTTTGAGTAAGCTCTCGATACAGATGCTGAGGACGCTACTTCCAGTAGGCCACCGGACAGACTTGAGGACGCCGAAATCGGAATCACACTCGAGTCAACCGTTGAAACTGAAAATTCACCCGAGTCCAGGGCCGTTCCCGAAACAACCGGTGACACAGAGCCACTTACGGACCCCGAAAACACGGTACTCGCCAGAACGCCCGTGTTGGCCGCTGTGAGTGTTCCTATGCCAGTGGCACCAGATAGTCCAATTGGAGAGAGAACGTTCGCTACGGACTTGACAGGGCCTGCTGTAGCCTCTGTACCAGCAATCTCAGTCTGAGACGTTGGAAATACGCTTGCCGTGACCCCAGATACGGACGAGTTGGTCGAAGTTGTCTCATCAGAGACAATCGACTGGCCCACAGCTGAAACAACGAGGGACAGATCAGATAACTCAGCACTTACACTCGATACTGCTATTGACGGTACCGAAATAGCCACTGTGGGGTCCGAAGCCGAAACAGTGAACGACTCAACAGACGCCTCAGATGCTACATTTGAGATAATCGACCTACTTGCCAACGAATTGACCAAAGACTCCACTGAGGCCGTCATCGGAGAGATTGGATACTGAGCAACTGACCCACCAGAAGTCGCCATCGATACTCCGGTAGCACCTTTTGGTATTGTCTGTGCGCTCGAGGCAACAGAAAGGGCCAAAACCGAAGATACAGACGACCCGAATCCAGTAATTGGAGTAGCGGTTACTCGTGTTTCTGTTCCGATCGAGAAGGCCGACGATTTTTCAACCGACGTGATCGGGGTTGCCTGTGAAACGGCGGGGTTCGAAAGTGAACTAACGTTCGTCGATCCGATTGATTCCGCACAGCTGGCCAACGACTGCGAGGTGATCGCGCTCGAAATCGTCTCCGATACACCTGTAGAATTTAATGAAGCTACAAGTGCACCGGGAATCGTTGACGCTGAAACTGATTCAGCAACACCTAATGGTTTTGTTGGAGTTATCGACCCAGTTACCGAAATCGCAGCTGCGACAGCTGGTTCCCCATCCTGTGCCGGTGGTTCTACGGGTGTATCGTAAATTATAGCCCGCCACCATTCCGCAGCGGACACCATTTTGCTATTGTCCGGGCTGAAATCTAAATCGAACGCTAAATTTGCGTCCGGTATCGTCTCAACCAGATCAAAGCTTCCGACTTCCCGGATTTTGATGTTCCCGGCCCACCCATCACCGTAGGCAATGTATTCTCCACCGTGAGAGAACGTTATCGAGAACGGCCACGCACCCTCCTGAAAACGGTCTACAAGAGACCAGTCTGAGGTCCGGTAAACGTGTAATTTGCTATCTGCGGCACCGAAGGCGACGTATTCGCTTCCGGGTGAGAAGCGACATGAGATAATCCAGGGGTCTCCGGTCCCAATATCCTTCTCAAGTGTCGCAATTTCGGACCAATTGCCACCAACTTCTAAGATGCTAACAACATTTTCACCCGGTACAGCAATCCACTGACCGTTATCAGAGAAAGATAGGTCTTCTGTCCAGGCGTATGTGGCAAATGTGTCAACAACTGTGTCCCAAGTCGCAGTTTCTCGAACTAATACGTCAGAATATCGGCCTGTAAAAGCCAGGTACTGCCCATCAGCGCTCCAATCGATAGCATTGGTCCTGTCTGGCGTCAGTTCCGTATATTCTACAGACCACGTAGCCACATCACGAACAATTAGTTCGTCATCGTCTGTGTAAGCCAGCCAGTCACCATTAGGAGAGAATTTGACTGAATCTGGGGTAACATCTGTTGTCCACGATTCAACTACCGCTTGGGTGTCTGCATCATGAATAAATACCTCTCCAGGTTCGTCTTCCTCACCAACACTCAGCGCAATATAGTCTCCAGATGGAGACCATGAAACCGCTCTTGCTGGAAATGAATCGCCCCCAAGATCAGTATAGATCGCCCAGACAGTCGAATTTTCTCCGAATTTCAATGAAAAACCGCTTTTCCACGGATCTTCCTGCTCGAGAGTCCCAACGATTTCTACCGTTGGGTCACTTCTATCTTGGACAACTTTGACACTTTCAAGCGTTCCAGTCGTTGCCTTGATTGGTATATGGCGAAATCGACCAATCGATTTGAGAGCCTGTGCCTCTGATCGGAGAAACCCCGGACGCAAATCCGATGGGTATCGATCAAAGTTCTCTTGGACGTAGATTTCTATGTCTTCTGGAGAATTTGTTGCACAGAACTCACCAAACTTGGTCAGAGTCAGTCCGAGAAGTGCTGTAACCGTTCCAGTATCGTCAGATATCTCGTATTCCTCGGTTGTGATCTCGAAGAGGTACTCAGGTCTGAATTTCGGTCTTCCGTGTGTACCTTGGTGGTCACTGAATTGAGTAAATGACCCTGTTGGGTATGAAGACGGGCGTAATTCAGACATTAGATACCTATGTGATGCTCAAACCGGGATTCTGAAGCGTAAATTGCGTAACGCTACCAAGATCGTATTCCTGTGAAAGCTCACCCGAGAACAAGAGGTGTTCTTGTGGTGAAGTGTCTCCTGTCTCTTCAGATTCGAAGACGACAGTGACGAAGTAACCGTCAACAGACTCAGTAGAGTCGTCTGTGTCGAATACTGTATCCGAGATGACTGTCTCCCAGTCGCCACCATTATTCTGGAAGGTGAAGTCCACCCCTAATGAAACGGTCTGGCGAGCATACCCGGTACCCGAAGGTTCCGTGGTAATATCACCAACATCTTCGTCGTCAGCCAGTCCGTCAGACGTATTATATAGTCCAACGTCAACAGTTGTTGCGCCACTTCCAGAGCCGAATGCTTCCTTCAGCATCCACTCCTCTCCTGTATTATGTAATTGAGCCATAAATTGATTGAAATATTTCGTACGAGAAGGGCGGCAAACCTATCTCGAGTACTAAATCGCTATATGCTACTCGTCGAACTCGTCGGGATCGTAGCCGTCCTTCTCACCAACGAGATTGCCCATGACGCCAACGATGTCGTCCATCAACTCGCTGGCTGACTCGGCCTTCTCGTCTTTCATTTGCTGCTTTCGAGTGATTCCCAGGCTGTCCTTGATCTTCTGAATGAGTCGGACCTGAGACTGCATGACTTCAGTCAGTGCCTCTGGGACGTTCTCGGAGTCAATTTGCTGCCCGTCCGGGAGGTACACAGCCTTCTGCGTTACCTCGCCGTGACGGAGCTGGTAGTCCTTTCCCCGCGCTTCCCGGACGATTTCGATCGCCAGGGTCTGAAAATCGTGAGCTGCTGAGGGATCTTCCTCGAGATCGATCCCATAAGCGTACGGCCAAGAGAGAACCCAGTCGTAGAGTTCCTCCTCCCGATTGCTCATACTCTCGCGTAAGTGCTCGTCTTTAGCGTACATACCGTGTTTTAGATTAGCCAGCTTGTCCAGATTCTCGAGCCTGGGCACGTTTTTCCCGCCATGATGCTTGCAGCGACCGTTCTTCTTTACATTCTGCGAAGTGCAGTACCGTGGCGGCCCGTTGTAATCTTCGGGCTGCCGTGGTATCTTTGCCAGGCAGAATTTATCCTCAAAATCGATATACGGGTGATCGTACGCTCGCCGCATGTCACGAAGCTCCGTCTTCGTTTTACCGGTAACTTCGTTAGATGCCATGTATCAAAAGGTTGTCAAAGTATATAATGCGAGCTTGCCAACCCTGCCCGTACCGTTATTAGTGACACGTAGTGGTGTACACCTCTTCGTGCCTATTAGTGTCCGCAAGGATCTGGTGAAAAGCTACTTCGTCCGAGAAGGCCGCCAGACCTGTTACGTCCTGTCCATTACAGCCTGTGACTGAGAAAGGGAAAAGAAGTGACCAGTCACCTTGAGAGAGAAACTCGGGGAAGCTGTAAAAAGTGGGAAGGCGCGGTCACTAACCAGTGACTCTTGAAAAACTATTACGCCAACCCCGGAAATGACTTCCTCCACCCTTAGTAATACACACTGGTATATATAGGGGGTCGGGAGTTTATATACTAAATGTCAATTACCCTGGATCACCTTGCCGCATATTGGTGTCTGAATGTACGGATATGTACATTGATGTCTGTTATTAGTTTTCAATATCTTCCAGTGTTAGTCTCGGGCGCGCTTGCCTATACACTGCTGCCGTATCATGCCACACATTCACTACCCCGTGACTTGTGTGGCTACGGGGCGGCGCTTTCACTCTTTATCGCTACTCTTTCGGTCGTTTGAACACAATAAATACCTCTCCATCTCTTACACGAGTCACGCTGTCTACTTCGTAGCCACCTCTTGCGTACTTTTGAATTGTATGTCCCACGTCTCCTCCGTGGTGTGAGTCAAATTCGAATGTATATGCTTGATATTCAAATCGCTGTTCTCTATCATCGCTTATGTCCATAACTATTGATTTAATCCCGGAGACTTGTACTCTCGGGCTTAAAACGTAGCCGATTTCTGAAAAATTTCTGAGAGGGTTACCCCGCTCTCACAGACCCATAGGCATGCCTGACCGTGTGCTAACCGGTGAAACCGATAGACGGTGGCCACTTCGCCGTGCCACCCGCAGGCTCGAGCGCGCACGTCCCCGCGCGGATCGGTCGCGCCCGCCCTTCTCGCACGCAAGCCTGCGCACGTATCCGAGGCCGATCCCTCTACCACTCAGTAGTACCACCAACCACTTGTATCGATAGCTTTAAGTTAGAAATAACTGCGGGTTATCCTTCAAAGGGTGTGGTCGACGATATGGCTTAAGTGGCAAATTTGAGTGTTTGAGCTACCCAAAG